>WNFW01003335.1_pt1 | contig 12150 bp, 9 predicted proteins | sample 5400131 | NCBI WGS metagenome assembly WNFW01 (sample SAMN13153362, study PRJNA577476) | soil metagenome | isolation source: 20 cm soil or saprolite under grassland replicate 1 | place: USA:California | collected 2016-06-15 | reverse complement strand
CCGAATGCGCTGATCCTCAACCGCGTTCAGCTGCAGCTGCGGATCGACCCCACCAAGCAGCGCATCGATCTGGAGCCGAGCGAAGTCGGCAACACGGATCTCGGTGTCGCGCTCACCGGCAGCTTGGATTTTTCCGGCGACGATCCCCGGCTCACGGCGGGAATTGCCGGCACGCGCATGTCGGTTGCGGCTCTGAAGCGGCTTTGGCCCGTCACCGTGGCCTCGAAGGTGCGCGCTTGGGTCATCGACCACATCCAAGCCGGCACGGTCGAGCGGCTCGACATCTCGACCAATGCGCCATGGTCCACGCTCAAATCGAGCGGCCCACCCGTTCCCGACGACGGCTTGTTGATCCAGATCATCGGCCACGGCGCTGAAATCCGTCCGGTCGAAGGCCTGCCTGCCATCCGCGACGCTGACGTCCATGTGCACGTTTCCGGCCGAACGGCGGCGATCAATGTCGGGCGCGGCAACGTGGAGATATCGCCCGGCCGCAAGCTTTCGATCACCAACGGCGTGTTCGAGGTGCCCGACACCTTCCCCAAGGCGCCACCGGCGAAGGTCCGCTTTCGCCTCGACGGATCGGTGCCGGCTGCGGCCGAACTCTTGAGCATGCAACGACTGCGCGACTATTCGAACGCGCCGGTCGAGCCCGCGACCAGCCGCGGAACGCTCACCGCGCAGGTGACGCTCGCGTTGCCGCTCAAGGAGGATCTGGCGCCCGGATCCTCGCTTTATACGATCAACATGGACGTTGCGAACTTCGCCGCCGAACGCATGGTGATGGGCCAGAAAGTGGAGGCCGCACTGCTCAAGGTGACCGCCAACAACATCGGTCACTGGATCAGGGGTGACGTCAAGATCAACGGGGTTCCCTCCGTCCTCGACTACCGCAAACCACGGGACGGCGACGCCGATATCCGCGTCCAAACCACTCTCGACGAAAGCGCGCGCAGCAAATTTGGCTTCGATCTCGCCGGCTTTCTCACCGGGCCGGTACCGATCAAGCTTAGCGGACGGGTTGCGGCAAATGACGGCGCAACCTTCACGCTCATCAAACAGCCGACGGCGACCCGGATCGAAGATTTGGTGATGGAAGGGGCGGGCGCTTCGGTCAAAGGCATGGTCGAGGTGGATGCATCAGGCGACGTCGCCTCGGCAAATTTCCCTGTCTTTGCTCTTTCGGACGGGGACAAGGCGACGCTCAAAGCGGAGCGCGGCACTGACGGCACACTGCGCGTGACCGTGCGCGGCGATGTTTTCGACGGACGCGGCTTCGTCAAATCGACGCTGACCGGCCCGGCCAGCAACAAGCAAAAGCACGACAAGGACATCGATCTCGACCTCAAGCTCGGCACGGTGCTCGGGTTTAACGGGGAGACTCTGCGCGGGCTCGATCTGCGGGTGTCACGCCGTAGCGGCGTTATCACGAGTTTTGCGTTGAACGGCAAGCTGGGACGCGATGCACCGCTCGCCGGCGATCTGCGCGGGCGCGGCAGCAACGGCCGCCAAGTCGTTTTCGTGGAGAGCAACGATGCCGGCGCCTTCTTCCGCTTCAACGACATTTACCCGAAGCTCGCCGGCGGCGAGATGTGGGTGGCGCTCGATCCGCAGAGCGCCGATCTGGCGCCGCAGGAAGGCATTCTCAACATTCGCGACTTCGTCGTACGTGGAGAAGCGGCGCTGGAGCGCGTCGCTGCCGCTCCACAACAACCCGGCGGCGCCTCGCCCGGCGTCGAGTTCTCGCGCCTGCGGGTCGAGTTCACCCGTTCGCTGGGCCGCTTCACCATCCGCGACGGGCTGCTCAAGGGCCCTGCGATCGGCGGCACAGTGGACGGCTACATCGATTACCATCGCGACGAAGTGCGCATGCGCGGCACTTTCGTTCCGCTCTACGGCCTCAACAACATGTTCGGCCAGATCCCGATCGTCGGGCCGTTCCTCGGCGGCAGCAACGAGGGTCTGCTCGGGGTGACCTACGAGGTGGTCGGTCCGCCGAGCACGCCGGTGTTGCGCGTCAATCCGATTTCCGCGGTGGCGCCGGGCTTGTTGCGCAAGTTCTTCGAGTTCCCGGGCGGCAATGGTCCCATGCCGGCGCAAACGTACGCCGAACCGACCAGCCGCTATTAGGAGCGCCCTTCGATTCGGTTGCGCCAATCCTTTGGCGCGCGCCGGAATGACGCCGAGAGCCGCTGGGGGAAACCACCGCCGTGATCACACCGGCCGCAGCAGGACGTGCCGCTTCCTGCCGAGCGAAAGCTTGATGACGCCCTCCGGCGTGAGGTCGCGCGGCGTGAGCACCATCTTATCGTCAGCAACCGCGACGTCGTTGACCCGAAGACCGCCGCCCTTGATCTGCCGGCGTGCCTCGCTCTTCGACGACACCAAGCCGACGTGAAGGGCGGCGTCGAGCACGCTGAGCGCGGGTTCGAATTTCCCGCTCGGAATTTCGACGGTCGGCAACGTTTCGGCAAGCGCGCCTTCCTCAAAGGTGCGCCGCGCGGTTTCGGCCGCCTGCTCGGCGGCGCCGCGGCCATGCAACAGCGCGGTCGCCTCGGTCGCCAGGATCTTTTTAGCTTCGTTCAGCTCCTGCCCCTTCAGCCGAGCAAGGCGTCCGACTTCGTCGAGCGGCAGTTCGGTAAACAGTTTGAGCAAGCGGCCGACGTCGGCGTCCTCGCAATTGCGCCAGAACTGCCAGTAATCATAGGGGCTCGTCATGTCCGCGTTGAGCCACACGGCGCCGGTCTCGGTCTTGCCCATCTTGCTGCCCGAGGAGGTCGTCAGCAGCGGCGTGGTCAACGCGAATAGCTGAACGTTGAGCAATCGCCGCCCGAGATCGATGCCGTTGACGATGTTGCCCCACTGGTCGGATCCGCCCATCTGCAGAATGCAGCCCTGGCGCTTGTAAAGCTCCACGAAGTCGTAGGCTTGCAGGATCATGTAGTTGAACTCGAGAAACGTCAGCGGCTGCTCGCGCTCGAGCCGCAGCTTCACCGAGTCGAACGTCAGCATCTTGTTGATGGTGAAATGGCGCCCGACGTCGCGCAGGAACGGGATGTACTCCAGCCGATCGAGCCACTCGGCGTTGTTCGCCATGATGGCGCCGGCATCGAAATCGAGAAAGCGGGAAAAAACCGTGCGGATCGAGGCAATGTTGTTGTCGATCTGCGCGTTGGTCAGCAGCGCGCGAGTCGTATCCTTCCCCGACGGGTCGCCGATCTTGCTCGTGCCGCCGCCCATCAGCGCGATCGGGCGATGGCCGGTCTTCGCCAGCCACCGCAACATCATGATCGTCAGCAGATTGCCGATGTGGAGGCTGGGCGCGGTGGCGTCGAAACCGACATAGGCGGTGATCGGGCCGGCAGCCGCCTTGGCATCGAGGCCCTCGGCGTCCGAAACTTGATGGATGAATCCTCGTTCCGCCAGAATGCGCAGGAAATCGGACTTGTAGGCGCTCATGCCCTCGTCTCTTTTATCGCCTCTTTCGGGCCGGTGGTGTAACAGGTCCAGCGCGGGATTCAACCAAAGGACGCCTGCATGACGCGCGCCATTGCGATCGGCCTGATGAGCGGCACGTCCTATGACGGAGTGGACGTGGCGCTGATCGAAACCGACGCCGAGGAGATTGGCCGGCTTGGTCCGACCGGCTATCGCCCCTACAGCGATCGGGAGCGGGAAGTCGTGCGGCGCGCGATCGCGGTTGCCGCCAGTCTCACCGATCGCAAGGCACGGCCGGCGATGCTCGCCGCGGCCGAAGAGCTGGTGACCGACATGCACGCCGAGGCCGTCGAAGCGTTCCTCGCGGCGAACGGCATGGCGCCGAGCGAAGTCGCCGTGGTGGGCTTCCACGGCCAGACCGTCCTGCATCGTCCCGATCGCGGGCTCACCATCCAGCTCGGCCACGGCGCGGCGCTCGCGGACAGGCTCGGCATTCCCGTCGTCTACGACTTTCGCGCGGCCGATGTGGCCGCCGGAGGACACGGCGCACCCATGGTGCCGGTGTTTCATCGCGCCATGCTGCGCCTGCTCAAGCGACCGCATCCGGTCGGCGTGCTCAATCTCGGCGGCGTGGCCAACGTCACCTTCATCAACGGCAACGCCGAACTCGTCGCCTGCGATACCGGGCCGGGCAACGCGCTGATCGACGATTTTGTCCGCTTGCGGACCGGACAACCGCAGGATGACGAGGGACGCGCTGCGGCCGCGGGCAAGGTCGACGATGCCGCGGTGACGCGCGTGCTGGCGCATCCGTTTTTTGCCAAGCCGCCGCCCAAATCGCTGGATCGCAACGCCTTCCGTCATTGGGTGGCGGAGGAAGGGCGACTTGCCGACAAGAGCACGCACGATGGCGCGGCGACGCTCACGGCCATCACCGCCGCCGCGGTCGCGCACGCGATCACCTTGCTGCCGCGGCCGCCGGCAGGATGGATCGTCGCCGGCGGCGGTACGCGCAATCCGACATTGATGCGAATGTTGGCGGAGCGCCTCGCCCCCGCGCCGGTCGAGACCGCGAGCGCAGTGGGCTGGTCGGCCGATGCGCTCGAGGCGCAGGCCTTCGCCTATCTTGCGGTGCGCACGCTTCGGGGTTTGCCGCTCACCTTTCCCACCACAACCGGCGTGCCGCAGCCGCTGACCGGCGGCATCCTGGCGCGGCCGTAGGTGGCGCAAGTCGGTTGGCGCAGGACATGGTTCATGCCCACTGCAACTTGCACAGCATTATCTGCTGAAATCGCGAATCACTCGCTCCATCCCTTTCACCACGCGCGCCACCTTCTCCGTGTCGACTTTATCCGGCGTGTCGCTGGGCCGGTGATAGTGGGGATAACGGAACGGCGCCGTGTCGGTGATCATCACGGCTTGAAAGCCCTGCTGGGCAAAGGCCCAATGATCCGACCAGGCGATGCCTGGAACGAAACCGGGCGCCACCCCGCCGATGGTGGGGAAAGACGTATGCGAGCGGAATGATCGCATCGTCTCGCGCACGAGCGCGCGCGAGCCCATCATGCCCACAAACGCGATGAAGTCGCCGCGATCGGGAAACATCAGGCCGAACGGCGCCGGATAGACTTGGCTTCCTGGCTCGCTCGAATAAAAGCCGATGGTCTCGAGCGAATACATCGCGACCACCCGCTCGTTGCGCTGGGCGAGCGCGCGCCCATAGTGGAGGCTGCCCATCGCCTCGGTCATGAAATAGGGTGGTTCTTCGTTGACGAAAAGCACCAGGCGGATGCGCTTGGCGCCGACCCCGTCGAGATCACGTAGCAGCCGCGCGAGTTCGATCACCGCCGCCACGCCACTGGCATTATCGTTGGCGCCGGGCGAGCCGAAGACGCTGTCGTAATGGGCGCCGACCACGATCACCTCGGGATCGGCGCTTCGCCCTGCCGGCTCGATCGTGACGTGGATGTTGCGCACCGGTTTGCCGTCGGCGAAGAATTCCTGCCGGCCGACGGCATAGCCCATCGACGCGAGCGTCGCCTCGATATAGCGGGCGACCTTTTCGAGTTCGTCATAGTGGGCGACGTTGTGCTCGCGCTCGGCAATTGTCGCAATGTGCCGCTTGAGCGACTGGGCGAGCTCCGCCTCCTCGTTCGTGATCGGCGGCAGCGGGCCGCGGTGGGGCTTGCCCGGCACGGACGTCATGTAGTGCAGCGCCCCGTAGCCGGCTGCCGCGACGGCGAGAACAACCAGGATTACGAGCAAAGACATTCGTCGCGCCATCGTGGTGTGTCGCGGCGAGCGGAGCGTGACGCGAATAGAGATGAGGTCAGGCCGCGCTCGGCCTGCGCTCTGCCTTCAGACGCTTGTCGAGATAGGCGCCGATCGCCTGCATCAACACGTCGACCTTGCCATCGAAAAAATGGTTGGCGCCCGGGAGCACCTTCTGCTCGATGACGATGCCCTTTTGGGTCTTGAGCTTATCGACCAGACCGCAGACGTCCTTGTGGGGGACTACGGCGTCCTTGTCGCCGTGAATGATCAAGCCGGAGGACGGGCAGGGCGCGAGAAACGAAAAATCGTACAGGTTGGCGGGCGGGGCGATCGAGATGAACCCCTCGATCTCGGGCCGACGCATGAGCAGCTGCATCCCGAACCAGGCAACGAAGGAGAATCCGGCAATCCAGCAGCTCCTGGCCTCGGGATTGATGGACTGCGCCCAGTCGAGCGCCGAGGCGGCGTCGGACAATTCGCCTTGGCCGTGGTCGAAGGACCCCTGGCTGCGTCCCACGCCACGGAAATTGAAGCGCAGCACGGAAAAGTTCCGGTGCACGAAGGCATAGTAGATCTGATAGACGATCTGGTGGTTCATCGTGCCACCGAACTGCGGATGCGGATGGAGCACGATGCCGATCGGGGCGTTCCGCTGCCGCGCCGGGTGATAACGGCCCTCAATGCGCCCGGCGGCGCCGGTGAAGATGACTTCGGGCATGAACACCTCGATTGTACGGTTTGATCGCGACTCGCGGCCGCTTTCTCAGAGCGCGCTTGACGGCTGCGGCGAGCACACGTAACTATCTAGAACCATTCCAGATTTTGGCAAGTGGCGCCGCCGATTCCGGAAGTCGCGGTCGCGGCGGGCGCTTTCTAGCATGGGTGCGGGGGCAAAAAGCAAGGGTTTCGGAGGGTGTTACGCGCGCCATCGGCGTTGCGCCACCGCCGCGCCACACCGCGATTAAAGGGGATGACGAACCGTATCTATTTTGACTGGAACGCAACCGCGCCGCTGTGCAAAGAGGCGCGGGCCGCAGCGCTTGCTGCGCTCGACGTCAACGGCAACCCGTCCTCGGTCCACGGCGAGGGCCGTGCCGCGCACCGGCTGATCGAGCTGGCGCGCGAGCAGGTGGCTGCGCTCGTGGGAGCACAGCCGCGCAACGTGGTGTTCACCTCCGGCGGCACGGAGGCCAATACGTTGGCGCTGGCCCCGGCGGCGGCCCGTGACCGACTCTTGGTGTCGGCCATTGAGCATCCCTCGGTCCTCGCTGGCGGGCGGTTTCCGTTTGGAAGCGTCGAGCGCCTGCCGGTCACCGGCAACGGAGCGTTGGAGCTTGCGGCGCTCGAACGGCGCGTGGCTGCGCTCGGGAGCCGCGCCCTGGTTTCGCTCATGCTTGCCAACAATGAGACCGGCGTGGTCCAGCCGGTCGCCCAGGCGGCGCAGCTCATCCATGCCACCGGGGGCGTCCTGCACGTCGACGCGGTTCAGGCCGCCGGTCGAATTCCGTGTGATATCAACGCTCTCGGCGCCGATCTCCTGACCCTGTCCGGGCACAAGATTGGCGGCCCGAAGGGTATTGGCGCCCTGGTCGGGCGCACGCAGTTCCCTCTTGTCGATGCGCTCATCAAGGGCGGCGGGCAGGAGCGCGGTCTGCGCGCAGGAACCGAGAATGTGGCGGGAATCGCTGGTTTTGGCGCCGCGGCAGCGGCGGCCCGCGAAGGATTCTCTGCGGAGGCCGCGTACATGGCGGCGCTGCGCGACCGGCTCGAGGCTGGCCTCAAGGCCGCTTCGCCGGGAGTCGTCATTTTCGGCACCGAATCCGAGCGGCTGCCCAACACCACGTTGTTTGCGGTGCCGGGACTGAAGGCCGAAACCGCCGTCATTGCGTTGGATCTTGAAGGGGTTGCCGTGTCTGCGGGCGCGGCCTGCTCCTCCGGCAAGGTCCAGCCGTCGCATGTGCTCGCGGCCATGGGAGTTCCGCCGCACCTTGCCCGCGCCGGCGTGCGCGTCAGCCTCGGTCCGAGCACCACCGAATCTGAGATCGACCGCTTTATCGAAGCTTGGATTAAGGTGTCCGGATCATTACTTAAGCAGCAGTCACCGGGCATCGCCGCCTAAAGCACGCGCGAGGGTCAAGCCAGACCAGACGCAAACGACCATAACCGACTGATCCAACCCGCGGTCCTTGAAACCGCAGCGGAGGGAAGAATGCCGGCCCTACCACAGACGGTCGATCAGGTCCGCCGGATCGACGTCGACCAGTATAAGTACGGGTTCGTCACGGACATCGAATCCGACAAGGCCCCCAAGGGGCTTTCCGAGGACATCGTCCGCTTCATTTCGGCCAAGAAGAACGAGCCCGAGTGGATGCTCGCGTGGCGGCTCGACGCCTATCGTCGCTGGCTCACCATGCGCGAGCCGCGTTGGGCGCGCGTGAACTACGGCCCGATCGATTACCAGAACCTCTATTACTACGCCGCGCCCAAGAAGAAGGACGGCCCCAAGTCGCTCGACGAGATCGATCCCGAAATCCTCAAGACCTATGAGAAGCTCGGCATTCCGCTGCGCGAAGTCGCGGCGTTGGAAGGCGTAGTGCGGCCCGAGGGCGAGGAGGCGGAAGGCGGCAACGGCTACGGCCGCGTTGCGGTCGATGCCGTGTTCGACTCCGTCTCAGTGGCGACCACCTTCCAGGACGAGCTCGCCAAGGCCGGCGTCCTGTTCATGCCGATTTCCGAGGCGCTGCAGAAGCATCCCGATCTGGTGAAGAAATACATCGGCACCGTCGTGCCGATCTCCGACAATTTCTACGCCACGCTCAATTCGGCGGTGTTCTCCGACGGCTCTTTCGTCTACGTGCCGCCCGGCGTGCGCTGCCCGATGGAGCTGTCCACCTATTTCCGCATCAACGAGCGCAACACCGGCCAGTTCGAGCGCACCCTCATCATCGCCGACAAGGGCTCCTATGTGAGCTACCTCGAAGGCTGCACCGCGCCGATGCGGGATGAGAACCAGCTCCATGCCGCGGTGGTCGAGCTCATTGCGCTCGAGGACGCCGAGATCAAGTATTCGACCATTCAGAACTGGTATCCCGGCGACGCGAGCGGTCGCGGCGGCGTCTACAACTTCGTCACCAAGCGCGGCGACTGCCGCGGCAAGAACTCGAAGATCTCCTGGACTCAGCTCGAGACCGGTTCCGCCATCACCTGGAAATATCCGAGCTGCATCCTGCGCGGCGACAATGCGCGCGGTGAATTTTATTCGATCGCGATTTCCAACGGCCACCAGCAGGTCGATTCCGGCACCAAGATGCTGCACCTCGGCAAGAACACCACGAGCCGGATCATCTCCAAGGGCATTGCCGCGGGGCGCTCCAACAACACCTATCGCGGCCTGGTGATGGCGCATCCCCGGGCGAAAGGCGCGCGCAATTTCACCAACTGCGATTCGCTCCTCATCGGCGACAAGTGCGGCGCCCATACCGTGCCCTATATCGAGGCGAAGAACTCCTCTGCCGTGTTCGAGCACGAGGCCACCACCTCGAAGATCTCCGAGGACACGCTGTTCTATTGCCGCCAGCGCGGACTGTCGGCCGAGGATGCGGTGGCGCTGGTGGTCAACGGCTTCGTCAAGGACGTGCTGCAGCAGCTGCCGATGGAATTCGCGGTCGAGGCACAGAAGCTGATCTCGATCAGTCTCGAAGGCAGTGTGGGATGAGCGGAAAAACTGTGATTCATATCGACGACGTGCCGCTCACGGAGCGCGGCAACGGTAAACAGTTCGCGGTCAAATGGGGCCGCGTCAGTCCGCTGGTCGGGCTCGGTGGTCTGGGTTGCGCGGTGCACGTCGTGCCGCCCGGCAAGAAGGCGTTCCCCTTCCACCGCCATCACGTGGCGGACGAGTTATTCTTCGTCGTGTCCGGCGAGGGCGAATATCGGTTCGGCGACACGACCGCCCCGGTTCGCAGCGGCGACATTGTCGCGGCGCCGGCTGGCACGCAGCCGCATCAGCTCATCAACACCGGCTCCGCCGATCTGTGCTACCTCGGCATTTCGACCATGGGTGAGGTCGACATCGTCGATTATCCCGATTCCAAGAAGATCGCGTTCGCGGCGGGTGTCAAGAACGCTGACTTCAAGACCGCAACCTATGCTGGCGTTGGCCGCCTCGCGCCGGCCGACTATTTCGACGGCGAAGACGCCTAACTCGCGGGTTCAAAGAATGCACCTACTGGAAGTGAAGAACCTGCACGTCGAGGTCGACGGCAAGAAGATCCTCAATGGGCTCGACCTCTCGGTCGGCCGCGGCAGCGTGCACGCGCTGATGGGGCCGAACGGCTCGGGCAAGTCCACACTCGCGCACGTGCTCGCCGGCAAGGACGCCTACGTCGTCACGCAAGGGGAGGTGCTGCTCGACGGCGAGGATATTCTCGCGCTTGCGCCGGAGCAACGCGCCGTCAGGGGGCTTTTCCTCGCCTTTCAATATCCGTTCGAGATCCCCGGCGTCGCCACCATGACGTTTCTGCGCACCGCGCTCAACGCGCAGCGCAAGAGCCGCGGCGAGGCCGAGCTTTCCACGCCCGAGTTCCTCAAGCGCGTGCGCGAGGTCGCAGGCAAGCTGGGCATCGAGCAGGAGATGCTGCGGCGCGGCGTCAATGTCGGCTTCTCCGGAGGCGAGAAGAAGCGCAACGAGATTCTGCAGATGGCGCTATTGCAGCCGCGGCTGGGCGTGCTCGACGAGACCGATTCGGGCCTCGACATCGACGCGCTCAAGGTCGTCGCCGGCGGCGTCAATGCCCTGCGCTCGCCCGAACGTTCGTTCGTCGTGATCACGCACTACCAGCGGTTGCTCAACTACATCGTGCCGGACGTCGTGCATGTGCTCTCGCGCGGCCGCATCGTGAAGACTGGCGACAAAGAGCTGGCGCTCGATCTCGAAGCGACCGGCTATGCCCAATACCAGGAAGAGATGGCGTGAACTTGCGATGAACGCCGAGGTGCTTCCGATCAAGACTGCGGCCGAGACCGCACTCGCAACGAGCTTTGCCGCGGTCAAGGACGCGCTTCCCGGCGCGGCGGCGGTCGGCGCGCTGCGTGAGGACGCCTTCCGCCGTTTCGAGGCCGAGGGGCTGCCGCATCGGCGCGTCGAAGAGTGGAAATATACCGACTTGCGCGCGCTCATGCGCGAGGCGAAGCCCCTCGCAGTGCCGCCCGATGCCGGCGCGAAAGCGCGCGCCAAAGACGCGCTCGCCACGCTTGCAGCCATCGATGCGCGCCGGATCGTGTTCGTCGACGGCGCATTCGTCCCCGAGCTTTCCGATCTCGCCCGCCTCGAGCCGGGGCTGACCATCGGCTCCATGGCGCAGGCGCTGGCCGCCGGCGATCGCGGCCTCCTCGGCCATCTCGGCCAGGTCGTGCCCACGCACGACGTCGCGGTGGCGCTCAATACCGCGTTCATGGGCGACGGCGCGCTGATCCATGTCGCGCAAGGCGCGGCGCTGGCGCAGCCGCTGCATCTGGTGTTCGTGAATGCCGGCCGCGAAGCGGCCTCCGTATTCATCCGCTCGCTTGTGGTGATTGAAAGCGGCGCCCGCGCGATGCTGCTCGAAAGCCATGTCGGTTCGAGCGCGAGCGAGGATCAAGTGAACGCGGTGCTCGAGCTGAAGGTCGGCGATGCCGCTCACGTCGATCACATCAAGATCACGGACGAAGGCGCGGGCGCGCTGCATCTGTCGACGCTCATCGCCGCGATCGGCGCGCATGCCCGCTTCAACGAATTTCTGTTCACGACCGGCGGCGGTGTGGTGCGCAACCAGGCATTCGTGCGCTTCGGCGGCGAGGGCACGGTCGCCGGCATCCGCGGCGCGAGCTTGCTCAAGGGCCGCCAGCACGCCGACACGACCTTGGTCGCCGAGCACGCGGCGGCGGACTGCACCAGCCGCGAGGTGTTCAGATCGGTGCTCGACGAGGAAGGCCGCAGCGTCTTTCAAGGCAAGATCATCGTGCGGCCGCACGCGCAGAAGACCGACGCCAAGATGGTGACGAACGCGCTGCTGCTCTCGGAGCGGGCGGAGGCCGACAACAAGCCCGAGCTGGAAATCTTCGCTGACGACGTGCAGTGCGGGCACGGTGCGACCTCGGGCGCGCTCGACGAAGAGCTGTTGTTCTACCTCAAGGCGCGCGGCATTCCGGCGAAGGAGGCGCAGGCGCTGCTGATCCAGGCCTTCGTCGGCGAGGCGGTGGAGGGGATCGAACACGCGGGGCTGCGCGACGCGCTGATGGATCGTGTCGTCGCCTGGCTCAGGGCGCGAGCATGACAATGCATCCGGCGGTCAATAACGGCGCCTATGATGTCGAGCGCATCCGCGAGGATTTTCCCATCCTCGGCATGCAGGTCTATGGCAAGCCGCTCATCTACCTCGACAACGCCGCCTCGGCGCA
>WNFW01002712.1_pt1 | contig 12151 bp, 6 predicted proteins | sample 5400131 | NCBI WGS metagenome assembly WNFW01 (sample SAMN13153362, study PRJNA577476) | soil metagenome | isolation source: 20 cm soil or saprolite under grassland replicate 1 | place: USA:California | collected 2016-06-15 | reverse complement strand
TTGCTGGTGAGGGAGGCATAGCTTGCAAATGCTGACCCGAGGCAGAAGCCGAAAGCAGTACTCCACAATGTGGGCAAAAGGTTTCTGTTGTTCGTATAAGCGTCCCGCAACTTGGACAAGGTAACTCAGTTGAAAGTGGCTGAAGATTAGCCGTTGCCCTGGAATGTTGCATCTGTTGCACTTCTTTTTCAGCCTTCCGATTCGCTTCCGCTTGCTCCGCTTTGAAACGAAGGAGTTCATGTCTGCGCCGCGCCCAGACGCTCACGATAATCAAAAGCACAATCAGGAGCAAGAATCCTGCCGCGATTCCTACAATGAGAAACATTGATCGTGGAATCCCAAAGAACGTGGCATTTCCTGTTGCAGTCACTGAATTCCCCCCTGAGGGACTACCCTGTGAGTGACTGAGAGCCGTAGCCTGCAGCTCGAATGTTTTAGCTGCCTTGAAACTGGGATTCAAGCTCTCGGCGCGTTGAAAATCTGTGATGGCATCCTGATAGTGTTGACTATAATAGGCTGCTATGCCACTCTCCCAGGCTGCTTGCAACGGGTTCGCAGGAGCAAGGGTGAAGATCGATCGTTGAGCCACAAACGCATGGTAGTCGGCAGCAGTAAACATGACAGTGCCCTGCAGGTTCATGGTAGCCATTTGTCCCATACTGTTCATAAAGGGCATGCCCGCTTCATTCTGATTACTTGTGGCACCAGGGATGACCGCAGTGGGAGTGAGAAATGGCACTGCTGCCGCGGTCCCTGGAAGGGGCACCGGTGGACGAGCCGTTGGTGAGGTTGCAGAGGTCAAGGCCACCCCAAACTGCTGGGTGGTATCCGTAATCGCCATGTCGAGCGTAGGCTGTAAGTGGTCGGTATGAAAAGCAAACAGGAACGCTCCATTCGTACAAGGCGTCACAGAACACAAAAATCCAGTGCCAGGAACAGCGGTGTAGGTACCGAGCAAAGCATGTGGAGAGGCAGTGCCCGTATAGGCGGTGTTGGCATACACTGTGATGGTCGAGAGCGCATAGGTGGTGGTCGCTTTCCCGCGAGAGCTCGAACCAGTCGGCGCGCATGGGGATGGTGTGATGTTCAGCAGGCTTCCATCGGTTAAGACCCAGCTATTGGCGTTGGAAGCAGAAGTAGCAGGAATGCTGTTGACCAGCACCCCCAGGCTCGTACACAGCACTGGATTTCCCGCTGTCTTTCCAGTCGAAGCAGCTTTTGCCGTGAAGTCGAACACCAGGCGTACGACGGAGACTTCGGATAGTGCAAGGGATTGTGAGGCTGGTGGATCAGCGCTGCGAGCGGTCCGGGTTGAGAGCGCGAACGTGGGTGAGAGGAAAACAAGCTGGGAGGCCAGCAATAGCGCGCCGAGAAGCGAGAAAGCAAAGCGACCGATGCCTCGACGCATTTCAGGTTGATAACTGTGCCTACTCATGTACTCTTTCTCCCTTACCTCGGATCAGTTGCAGAGACAAGATAATCATGCATCCTTCCTCTTACCGTCCCAACTGGCTGTGTAACCGCTGCAACATCGCCTGGGCTGGCTGATTGCTCGGTGTCGCTGCTACTACATATCCACACTCGCGACGGGCAGCTTCTAACTTGCCCTCCCGCTCATAAATGATGCTCAATAGAAAACGAGTCGAATGGTCTGCAGGATTGATCTTCAATACTTCCACATAAGCTCGCTCGGCAAGCATAAGCTGATTCAGCCGAGAAGCGAGTTGACCAATTGCATAATGCAGATCAGGTCGCTTTGAACCAGGTGGAGCTAACCGAAGAGCTTCCTGATATTCACGTAAAGCAGGCTCAAGTTGGCTTGTCTCTTCATAACACTTCGCTAAACGTTGATGCGTTTCAAAATCATTGGGATTTAAACGTAATGATTGCGTATAAGGAGGGATAGCCTGAACAGGAAGCTTTCTAAGAAAAAGATACATATCACCGACGAGTTTGTGCGTTTCGGCATCGTTTGGATTCAATCCTAATGAGCGATTATAGGCCTGAATAGCAAGATCAGGTTGCCTCCTCCATGCAAACACTTGTCCAAAGATTTTATGAACTAAAGGATTATTTGGTTCAACAACAAACGCTGACTGAATTGAAGAGTACGCCTCATCGACTCGCCCGGCGTTGAGACGGTCCTGGGCAACTCTGATGAAACCACCTCCTGGACCGGTCAGCCCACCACTCGAATGATTGATTACAACTGATGCAGGCGTGGCCCGATCTCCTCCAGGCTGGGGAGACGATATCACAGGCGGAAGCTGAACCTGTGTAGAAAGTGGAGGGAGGTTCATAACTGCTCGCTCCATTTCGGCAGCGCTGCTCCAGCGGCGTTCTATAGCAGGTGCGAGAGCCTTCATTACAACTTGCTCAAAGGCAGGAGAAATGTCGGGACGAAGAGTGCGTACCGGTGGAAAAGAGAAAATGCCTGGTTTGTTATTGGCCGCATCATGGTGGGTCAACACACGATGGAGAGTCGCTCCAAGCGCATACAGATCACTGCGAGGCTCTGGCATGCCATGCAGTTGTTCAGGTGGCGCATAACCAATAGTCATGATAATGGTTGACTGGCGTTGCGACTGAAAGGTACGAGCAATACCAAAGTCAATCAGCCTGATCTCGTCTTGATCAGTAACCATAATATTCGATGGTTTGAGATCACGAAAAATAATTGGTGGATTCTGGCGATGCAAATAGGCCAGTACATTGCAGAGTTGTTGTGCCCAACTACGCGCACGAGCCTCCGAAACCCCATGCGCACCTTCAAATCCAGGCACATTGCCTTCTTTCTCCAATAGCTCAGTTAATGTACGTCCCTCGATAAAATCCATGACGAGGTAGTGCCTATCATTTTCAACAAAGGAATCTCGCACACGCGGAATGTAGGAGTGATTAAGTTTCAGAAGCAGTTTGGCCTCGCGCTTAAACCACTCCACAGCCTGAGTACGGTCAACATCCTTCTGGAAATCGTCCAGCATTTCTTTGACTGCGCATGGTTCATCATCAAATCGAACATCGATGGCACGATATACTGCTCCCATACCGCCAGCAGCAACGGATTGCTCGATTTTATAGCGCCCAGAAGACAGTAAAGTGCCGGCAGGTAAGCGACGGAAGTCACCACGGTTATCACTTGAGACCGGTGTCTGTGGTGATTGTCCTTGAGCTGCATCGGAAGAATAGGGATTAGCAATTGACGCAGAGAACTCTGGCACTTTAGCGCCGAAGTCTTGTCCACTTTGCGGAGTGACCGGATTTCCGAGAGATACTATATTTTTAGGATCGGGAGAATAATTACTCTTCATCTTTATCATTTCCGCTGATTATAGCTCGCATGTTTATTTCTTGTAAGATTCACTCTTTGGGCGCATTATAACATATTCCTTTTCAGATGGGCAGTGGTAAAGAATACAGTCCTGGTGCGGCCTAGCTCACACTTTGCTGTGTTTTTCGGTTACGAAAGGGGATGTGAGGGCGCATTATGTTTCTTGTGCTTCTCTTTGTGGTACGTCTTGAGTTTATGCTTGGCTCCTTTTGATCGATGCTTGCCTCTACGCAAGTGAAGAGGTTTGACTATTGTACCTCAAGAACGAAGTTTTGCAAATCCTATGGGGGATGATATCTGAGTGAATCTGCGATGCTTCATGGCTCTTCTAATGTCAACAGTATCACTCTGCACTAGAGCGAAACAAGAGCGATACTTTTTAGAGCGCGATTATTGTCTCTAATCGTGTCTTTTCGAGCAACGAAAGAATGCACGAGACAAAGTGATTTCTGAGAAGTTAGGGCAGATGAATCAGTTCCCGTCCGCTCATTGACACACTCACTCTTTCAATGGTCGATCTGAGTGAGGACGGAAAGAAGTATCAATCATCTTCTGATATTGCTCCAAAAATCTGTCCAGGGCTTGAGATAGGATTGGAGCGTAGCCATCATCCTTTGGAAGAGCTCCAAGGACTCTGCCCACGTCTTGAGGTAGGGCGCACTTGTTTACATGAACTTCTGATACTGCTCAAGGGACTCCGTCCAGGTCTTGCAGTTCTGTTCGAGGGATTGTGCATTGCTACTGCTCTTTGATAGCTTTTCCCTCTTCTTTTTGCTCCAAATCCTGTGAAAAAAGAAGTTTCACTAGAATAGCTTTTGTCTCATCTCGCAATCCCTTCGACTCATCGGACATAGTGTCTAGGATTTTTGTTGCCATACCGACTCTGTTGATGCGTTCTAGTGTTTTCATATATTCTGAAGCCTGTTGTATCGTAGCACGATACATAAACAAAAATGTCGCACCTATAAATTCGGTTATTACTCCAGCTACGACTCCAACTAGAGCAGGAGTAAATACTGGACTTCCATTTATAAATCCAGCAAATATCCCTATTGTGATTAGTAGAAAACCTATAATCATTACGACAACGCTGACGCGGTATATATTGCTAATTTGGCTTAGATTACGATTGAAATATTCTTGCAAGTTTGCCCGTCCTAAATCCCAAATAGGTTCAATTTTGTCTGGGTTCTGCTCAGCTTTAGCTCTGAGTGCTTTAATATCTTCCTGCTGAAAACCAGTTCCAGTTGATCCAACGCGAATAGAAGTTAGGTTTAAAAATAGCGGAGAAACGAAAAAGAATAAAGCAATTGCAATCAAAAGGTATCCAATTGGAGTAATTGCTGTTTGGACCCAATAGTATATTGCAATTCCTAATTTGCCATAAATATAAAAGAAACTTGGTTCATGTGTTGTCATCAGATTGCCTATTGAAATAGCACCGAAACCAAGACCAAGTAGACAAAAAGACAGGATGATCTTGGGAAGTGAGATGTAAATATTTTTATTCTTCTCAATTGATTCAGCTCTTGACGCAGGGGCATTATCTTCCATTTTGAAACCTCCTCCGTATGGTTAAATATCTAGTCTTACCTGTAATGTCCTGTTGCTGAATGTTGCGCTTATGATGGCATAAAAACACCTTGAGAACTTTGGACTATTAGTCAGGGTTATCATTTGTCTATTGCAGTTGAGGCAACTTTATTGTACCTTTTGTTTTTCTGCTAGACACTTGATCTACTATTAGCTGCATTTTCCTGAGTGTATATAGCTTGCATCGTCTTGGCACGTTCCTCTAGTTCTGAAGCCTCAACCGTGCGCTTAGTCTGCTTCAAAATTACAGCATAATCATGTAGAATTCGTGCCAATCCAGGATGGGGATATTCTGCTCCGAAAACTTTTTCGTAGATCATTAAAGCCTGTTGGTAGCAAGCTTCTGCCTTGGAGTATTTACCTTCTTTATAGTAAAGCTCCCCTAAGTTGGTGAGAATATTGGCCACCGTGGGGTGTTCCTGACCAAGGATCTTTTCATCGATTGCCAACGCTTGCTTGTAGAGTGACTCTGCCTTGCGAGGATTATGCTGAGCATCAAAGATATTAGCGAGTCTCCAGATGAGAGCAGCAACTAGATGGTGCTTTGATCCTAGGGCTCTTTCTGTAATCGCTAACGCACGCTGGGCATGCGTTCTTGACTGGATCAATTTACCTTGATTATAGAGGATAGCTGCTAAAGCGGCTAGGCTTTGAGCTGTATCGAGATGATCTCGCCCAAGTTGCTTCTCACGGATTGTGAATGATTGTCGTGCGAGTTGCTCGGCTTCTGAGTAATTCCCCAGTTGAGACTTGGCCATGGCCAGATTATTGAGGGACTTAGCTGTATCAGGATGTTCTCGCCCGAGTTGCTTCTCATGGATTGTTAGTACTTGCTGAGCGAGCTGCTCAGCTTGCGTGGACTTGCCTTGTTGTCGGTAGATTGTCCCTAAGTTACTAAGGCTAATAGCTGTATCAAGATGCACCAATCCTAACGTTTTTTCGCGAATTGCTACTGCCCGCTGCAAGAGTGATTCGGCTTCTAAAATTTTCCCTTCGCTTTGGTAGTTCATCCCTAGGTCGTTAAGGCTTTCGGCCACCTTCGGATCTTCTTGGCCTAATATCTTCTCTCTGATTGTTAATGCGCGCTGCAAGAGAGGTTCCGCCTGGGGATACTTGTCTTGATTTGTGTAAATCACCCCCAGGAGGTTAAGCGTTTGTGCTACCTCCAGATTCTCTGGTCCCAGTACCTTTTCCCTAATCGCCAGAGCACGCTCAAGGAATGGTTCTGCTTCTGCGAATTGTGACCGATCCCATAAATAATGGCCTGCTTTATAGAGCAATGCTGTTGCTTCGGGAAACTCGATATTCCAACGTTCAATGAGTGATTTACACACGAGTGCATGAGGAAGATACTGTTGACAAAGAACCCAGGTTGAAAAATCAACCTCTGGAAATGCTCGACTAACGGCATACACCGCTCGCTCTGCCCACTGGCATTGCGTATCCTTGTCCATCCCTTCCTTGATCGCTGCCTGTACAAGACGGTGAAGCGTCAGCGTTCTTGCATTGGGATCTCGCCGTACGAGGGAGAACTTCAGGAGCTCTTCGATCGCTTCATTCAATTTGAGTGGTTCAGTAGCAATGATGTGAAGACCTGGGCTGAGATCGAAAATCTTCTTATTGATAATTCCTTCAGGAATCGCATCGGGGTAAAGGAAAGCACAGAGCCGTAGTAGGTCAGCAGCGGCAACATTCGCTTGTTCCACCTTCGCGAACGAGAGTGACCAGGTGGTGATTACAGGTTCAGGATGACCTGTGGTAGGTTTACCACGTCGTTGCAAGAGCTCTCGCTGTTGTGTCTGGAAGAGCTCGAAGTAACCAGATAGGCCAAGGCTCGTTTCCTCGATGTAGGCTCCAGCTTGGTCTAGTCCGAGTGGAAGCCCGCCCAGGGACCCCGAAATTTCTTCTGCCTGAGTAAGATCGGCATCAGAAATTTCGTCAAGGAGAGCATTTTGTGGGATGAAATTCGCTCTCCGAAGGAGTAAGAGGGCTCCTTCGTTTGGTTCCATCGGCTCGATTATCACTCGTTGGGCCCATCCACTCGTGGCCTGCATTTGTGTTGTTAGCAGAACATGACCTTTGTGTTCAGAAGGAATGAAGTTACTGATCATCTCGAAGTCTTCAACATTGTCGAGGACTAACAACCAATTCGCGTGGTTGTTCAGCCAATGCTTGACACCATCAATGACTATGCGCTGGTCTTTCACATTTTTCTCAGTTACCTCCAATATCTCTGCAATAGTCATGAAGTCCGAGATGAGTACCTCTTGTGATTCGGCTCGTGCCCAAAGCACGGCTTGGTATTCATTGCGGTAGCGGTAAGCATATTCAACTGCTGTCTGGGTCTTACCGACACCGCCTAGACCGTTCAGCGCTTGAGGAAGTTTCGCTCTTCTTCCTTTCCCTTCTCTAAATGTCTTATAGAGCTGACTAAGGATTTCCTCTCGACCTGTGAAGAATGGATTCTGCTTATAAGGAACATTCCAATAAGGTGCTGGTATATTTAAGTTCCCCTGCTGTGAAGCATAAGATGATGTTAAGCTGCTGATGGCTTCTATTGGATGTGAGGGAGGAGGAGCGAGTTCCCTTACAGTTCTGCGAATGCCTTTCGCAACATTTAAGAATGCCTCGTCACGATTTGACCAACGAGTTACAGCCTTACCATCTGAAGGAAGGGCTTTGAGCTTGCCAAATACAGCGCTTTTCCAGTCAGCCGGTCGGAGAATAATAGGGATGATACGCGCTTCTCCGCGTTCATGCCGTTCCATAGCACGCTGCATCTCAATACTGTAGCAATAATCTGAAGCAATAAAATCCGGACTGATGAGCAACAGAATGATCTGAGCTGAATCCAAATGCATGAGAATATCACTTTCCCATTCTTTTCCTGCTGTAATCTTGTGATCATACCAATCGGTAATGAGCCCATCTCTCTTCAAAAGGCTCAGTTGTTTTTCTAAAGCTTTCCGTAATCGTTCGTCTTCATGAGCATAAGAATAGAAAATCTCAAGGGGCCTGATAGGCTCTATTGTGGCGGGCATATTTTTCCAGCTTTCAACTATACTACTGTTACTCTTGAATTCAAGCACTAGTATAGCTCACTTAAAGTGGCATATCAAGTATGTTATAAAGTAGTAGTGAGTTTTTATGCGATAATTTGATCTAATATCCAGGATTTCGATCTAGTGGTAACTTGCTGTTTATTATGGTTTTATATATCCTTCAGTCTAGAATGGCTCTTACATGAATAAGTCAGAGGGGTATAGCTTCCAATAGTGATCGGTAGAAATTTAACATACCAAATATGCTATGCGTCTCCAATTTTATATGTATGAAGCGACATTATCCTGCCTCACTTTTTTATACGCAGTAAGGTCTGGGATTCGAATCCCTAGTCGCCCACTTCCCACCTCTTCTGCACTAGTTTTATTGGCCGCTCAACACCAATCGAGGGATATTGCGATAGCAGAGTTAATCAATGAGTTTTGAACTCGTTTCGGCGGTGTTAAGCCCATTGTCTGTTTTTGGGGCTTTCTTGGTGTTTGTTTGCTTAATCTTGTTGCTTTCCTAAAATGACGAACGAAACGCCTTGCTCCTGGGCACATCATATTGAGAATGTAAAAGTTCGGGCTAGGTCTGAAAGAAGCGAATTCTGACCGGGCATTCATACTGTTATTCGTCTCAAGTAATAGGTGAAATAGAGCACATCGATGATATCTTCAGCGTTCGTTGATGTAAACCTGTGTAAACGAAAATCAAAGCATTACCATCAATTCAGCATCAGGCAACCTTTGTGACTTAACTCATTTATACAATCAGAAGATGATAGGCAGAAAGTATAGCGTTTGCTTTTTGGAAATGTACACCTACCAGCGCATTAATTGTCTAGCCACAAATGCGTATTATACAAAGTTATTTATTTGACTTTGCATGATATGCTATAGTTCGTTGATTATCTGAACCGATAGGAGACTGTATGATTACAAAGGTGCACTTAGAGAATTTCAAGGGTTTTGAACAACTTGATTTGAGAGATATTTCTAGGATAACTTTAATAGGTGGCCGAAACAATGTCGGCAAAACCTCTCTTCTCGAATCTATCTTCTTATTTTATGATATCGGCGATCCAGGTATATTTGCGAGGCTGCTCAACTGGCGCGGAATGGATGCAGTGTCAACGGATGCTAATACACTGATTGCCCCCATATTCCGCGATTTCAACATGGAACATCGTATAAAAGTTGCGCTGAGAGATAGCATTTATGATTGTGAAATGGAGCTATCTTTTGACTTTGCTAATATGCAAAAATCTATAAATGTTGATCTATCCTCAGGTGCCACACCTAGCGTAATTTCACAAGACAAGGCGGATCAGTTCCTGCTAGTGTCCTACGCAGTTGATATTACCTATAGAATAGGTGCATTTAAAGAGCAAAGGGTACGTCTTGTCATAAAGCAAGGCCTCAACAATTTGACTATTCAATTTGAACCTGGTCCATCGAGTGGATTTCCAGAACTTATGATGAAAGGAGCGGCATTCTTTGGTTTAAAGACAAAAGCGGATCCTGGAGAGGATGCTATACGTTTTGGCCAGTTAGATGTTGAAAAAAGCAACAAACAGATTCTCGATTTTCTTAGATTAATCGAGCCTAATCTAATAGAATTATCATCAGTTGCATTTCCACAAAAATCGGTGATTCATGCAGATATTGGTATTAGCCATAAGATCCCGGTTCCATATATGGGTGATGCTGTGAGCAGGTTAATTTCCATCATCCTCGCTGTTGCGACAATAAAAAAGGGGATTATTCTTATTGACGAAATTGACGCTGGGATTCATTACTCTATTTTGCCGAAGGTTTGGGAGGGAATTTGTCGAGCAGCGCAAACGTTTAATGGCCAGATCATTGCGACAACTCACAGCTATGAATGCCTGCAGGCTGCGTATGATGGGACTGCTGCAGCAGGCATGTCTGATGAGTTTAACTATTTCCGCCTAGATCGAATCAAGGAAGATATGATTGCCAAAAGATATTCTCACGAAACTTTAGGCGCTGCTCTTCAAAATGGGTGGGAGGTACGTTAATGCCTACTATACCAACAAAAGTACCGGCAAAGATTGAATGCAACAAAGTTCTCCTGGTTGAGGGAGATGATGAGGTAAGATTGTTCGAAGAGCTAATCAAGTTTATGGGATGGACTCCCAATGTTGATATACAAATGAGGAAAATAAATGGCAAGGACAATCGAGACGAATTTGAAGTATTCCTCAATGATCCTGGTTTCCCTATTGTAAAAGGTTATGCAATTATTCGTGATGCAGATACTAATGCGGGGAGCGCTTTGCAGAGTGTGCGGAAACTATTAAGTGATCAGGGGCAACCATGTTCAATGGAGAGTAGTGAATTCGAGTCTAATGGTGAACTAACTGTTGGTATTTTTATCATGCCCGGTCATGCCAAAACAGGAATGCTAGAAGACTTATGCTTACTGTCTGTTAAGGATCATCCTGTAATGCCTCATGTTGAAGGATTCATGAGCCGAGTTCAGGAGACGATGCAAGATAATGCTCCGAAGAATGAAAGCAAAGCGAAAACGCAGGCTTTTCTTTCAGCAATGCATAAACCCGTACCTCATTTAGGTGTAGCTGCGCAATGCGGTTATTGGCCTTTCGATAAGGAAGCATTTTCAAATATTCGTGAGTTTATAGAGCGACTGATGAAATCTTAGCATTCGAGCGGAATGATCAATGAAGCGGTAGCTCGTGAATAACTCGCATAAGGTTTTCACACATGATTAGTGCAGCCACACCAAGCACGTCTTGTTGGAAGTCTTCAGCAGCCTGGATGTAACCCTGATTACTCCTAATCACTACGGATGCCATATCAAAATATGTGTAATGATAGATAAAGAAAAGCCAATAACCAAGTCTGAAGTGGTGAGTTAGTACGTAGTTAGAAGTGATATTATGTGGTGCATGAGTGTGAATGATTCCTTGGTTGAGTGGGCTTCTTAACGTGCGGACGTGTTGCTTTCACCATTGGAGAACCGTTAGCTTCATGTACAAGGAGTGGTGAAGCATACCTATTGGGTCGGTCAGACATTTGAAGATGGAGATCGTATCCCTCTTCTTGCTGCGGCTTACCTGTATTATATCGAGTATACACCATCTCTGCACATGACTGGTTTTCATCCTCTTGATGGTGCTCTTTATGTTCGTTCGTTTGGCTACGGGCGTCTCGCATCACATGATTTACGCCGAAGCCAGACCCAATTTATCAGCCTCTTGCGCAGTAGCCACGTCGGCCCTCATCCAACGCGCGCCAAATATGCCTACCAGGCCAGCAATAAGTAGGGCTGGAGTACACGTAAGCAGAAGAGCCCTGGCAAGATCCTGCCCCCCCATATTATGCGCAAAGTGCTGCCCATGAGTTGGGTCAAAAGCACTTGCAAGAAGGCCAACCAATGTTGGCGCAAAAGCATCACCAAGCAGGTGCGCAAAGAAGAGCGAGACTGCTATAGCAGATGCGCGCAGAATAGCGGGAACAACATCCTGTGTGGCGGCAGTACTCGGACCTGTGTAAAGCGTCAGTAAAATCGTAGTGACAATGAAGAAGACACTAAAAACCTGGAAATTATGGGTGGTAATTGCCAATGCAAATGAGGGAGCGCTCAACAAGAAACCAATACCGCACACCAGTACACGCGCACCTTGATGGCGACGATTAAGCCAATCGGCCATATAGCCACCAAGCACAGTGCCCACCAGGCCAGCCAGCACAATAACAGCACCAGAGAAAAGACCTGCCTGACCTGAACTGAGACCAAAAATATCTAACTGCTGGAGATACGTGGGTAAAAAGACAACATTGACGCCCAGGACGAAGAACGCGAAAATCTGCATAATAATCAGCACAACAAGTGTTTTGATGCGAAGTAGCATACCAAACTGTGAAAACACATTCGATGAAATATGGATAGTCTGGTGAGGTTCTTCGATCTCAGCCATTTGGTCTGGTGTATAGGGATAAAGAGCAACTTCTTCTTCGTCTGCCTCATTTCGGCGTGGCTCACGCAGCCTCCAGGCGAGAAATGCCAACAAGAGACCCGGAATACCTGTAAAAACAAATGCCAGGCGCCATTTTCCCATACCTGCAAGCACTCCACCTATCACAAAACCAACCAGAATACCAATAAGCTGCCCTACACTCCACCAACTCATAATAC
>WNFW01002711.1_pt1 | contig 12153 bp, 9 predicted proteins | sample 5400131 | NCBI WGS metagenome assembly WNFW01 (sample SAMN13153362, study PRJNA577476) | soil metagenome | isolation source: 20 cm soil or saprolite under grassland replicate 1 | place: USA:California | collected 2016-06-15 | reverse complement strand
GCGACCTTGTTCTTCACCACCTTGACGCGCGTCATGTTGCCGGTGACTTCCTCGCCGTTCTTGATCGCACCGATGCGCCGGATGTCGAGGCGCACCGAGGCATAGAACTTCAGCGCGTTGCCGCCGGTGGTGGTTTCGGGATTGCCGAACATCACGCCGATCTTCATGCGGATCTGGTTGATGAAGACGACGATGGTGTTCGAGCGGCTGATGTTGCCGGTGAGCTTGCGCAGCGCCTGCGACATGAGACGCGCGTGCAGCCCGACCTGCATCTCGCCCATCTCGCCCTCGATCTCGGCTCGGGGTGTGAGAGCGGCCACGGAATCCACCACCACGATGTCGACGGCGTTCGAGCGCACCAGCATGTCGGTGATCTCCAGCGCCTGCTCGCCGGTATCCGGCTGCGACACCAGCAGTTCGTTGATGTTCACCCCGAGCCTCTCGGCGTACGAGGGATCGAGCGCATGCTCCGCATCGACGAACGCGGCCGTGCCGCCGCCGCGCTGCACTTCGGCGATGACCTGCAGGGTGAGCGTGGTCTTGCCGGAAGCCTCGGGCCCGTAGACCTCCACTACCCGGCCGCGCGGCAGCCCGCCTACGCCCAAGGCGATGTCGAGCCCGAGCGAACCGGTGGACACCGTCTCCACGTCGTAGTTCGCCGCGGCATCGCCTAAGCGCATCACCGAGCCCTTGCCGAACTGCTTTTCGATCTGTCCCAGTGCGGCGGCGAGCGCCTTCTTGCGATTTTCTTCCATCTGCGAGATTCCGTAAGAGTGTGACGGGAGCGAGAGAATTTCCTGGCCGCAATTATCACATAAACATGCAGCGATCGGTGCGCGCTTAGCGGCGCTGTTTTGCGGCTACTCGTGCGCTTTCTCGGCCTTAACCAGTAAATACGATTCAATGACACTGTATACGGGGCCGCCCGGGTCGGTGCGGCTCTCGATCAGCGCGAATGCGTCGAAGCGCCACAGCACCGGTTGCACGGCGAGCGCGGCTGGCGCGTGGGCAACCTTGCGCGCCACGGTGACATGCGCGCGGAAGGGCTTGAGATCCGGACTAAACCCAGCGGCCGTGGTTTCGTTCTTGAGCGTCGCCGAGAGCTCCGGCGCGCCCGCCGTCATCGCCTCGCCGCGCCCAGCGGCGGCCGGCGCAGCCCCGGGCTCGCCGGTGCCGAGCGCGCACAGGATCTGCGCTCGCGCCCAGTGCGCCAGGCGATCGAAACTCAGCAGCAGCGGTTGCCCGCGCGCGGGGAATACTTGCGCCACCCGGCGCGCGATCCGGTCGAGCTCCGCGACGCGCCCCTCGGGCACGGCGCCGAGGAACGCCAGCGTCACGTGCAGGCCCGGCACCGGTACCGGACGGCCGCCGCAGGATCTGACGCCCTTGCGGGTGGCGTGAGCGAGCGCGCCGCGCTGCTGCGCATCCGGCCACAGCGCAAAGAACAGCCGCCGTGTCGGCTCGCGCGAGGGGCTCAAACCGCATCCGTGCGCGGCGTGGCTTGCGCACGCACCGGCAGATCGAGCCGCAGGATGAGCCGCAGCGCATGCTGCACCGAATGGCGGCGCACGGACGCGCGATCCCCGCCGAAGAGCTTCTGCTCGGCGGTGATGTCGATCGAGCGCGCCTGACGGGCGGCGGCGCAGAACCACACGGTACCGACCGGCTTGCTCGGCGTGCCGCCATCCGGACCGGCGATGCCGCTCACCGCCAGCGCCACGGTGGCGCCGGAAACGCGCAACGCCCCTGCGGCCATCTCCCGCACGCTCTGCTCGCTCACCGCGCCGAAGCTCGCGAGCGTACGCGCCGCCACGCCCAGGTCGCGCACCTTCGCGGCATCCGAGTAGGTCACGTAGCCGCACTCGAACCACCGCGAGCTGCCGGGCACGTCGGTGAGCGCCTTGGCGACCCACCCGGCGGTGCAGGACTCGGCGGTGACCAGGCGCCGCTCGGCGGCGTGGAGCTTCAGGCCGACGCGCTCGGCCAGCTCGTAGAGCTCAGGATCGCTCACCATGGCGCGAGGCTAACCCAGCCGTGAGCCCCGACGGTAGCCTCGGCCGGGGTGGCCGGGCGCGGGCACCTTCGCCCGCTGCCACCGAAGCCCGCCAAGGCGGCCCGTCTTGCGGTAGCCTTCGCGCACCATGAACGACGCGCCCCGCTCGCCGCATACGCCGGTGATGCAGCAGTACCTGCGCATCAAGAGTCAGCACCCGGACATGCTGCTCTTCTACCGCATGGGCGATTTCTACGAGCTGTTCTACGACGATGCCCGCCGCGCTGCGGCGCTCCTCGACATCACCCTCACCACGCGCGGGCAATCGGCCGGCGAGCCGATCCCCATGGCCGGCGTGCCGTTTCACGCCGTGGACAGCTACCTCGCCCGGCTCGTGCGCAAGGGCGAGAGCGTCGCCATCTGCGAGCAGCTGACGGATCCGGCCGCCTCGAAGGGACCCGTGGAGCGCGCGGTGGTGCGCATCGTCACGCCGGGTACCGTGACGGACACCGCGCTCCTCGAGGAGCGCCAGGACACCCTGGTCGCCGCAGTGGTCCGCGACGGCGAGCGTTTCGGGCTCGCCTGGCTCGACCTCGCCGCCGGGCGCTTCACGGTGCTGCAGGGCGAGGGGCGCCAGGGGCTCGCGGGGGAGCTCGAGCGGCTGCGCCCCGCGGAGCTGCTGCAGGCCGAGGGCGCGGGCGATGAGCCCGTGACGCCATCGGGCACGGCGCTGCGCACGCGACCGCCGTGGCACTTCGAGCTCGCCAGCGCCTCGCGCCTGCTGACCGACCAGCTCGGCACGCTCGATCTCAGGGGCTTCGGGGCGGATGAGCTGCCGCTGGCCATCGCCGCGGCCGGGGCGCTGCTGCAGTACGTGCGCGACACGCAGAAATCGGCGCTGCCGCACATCCGCGCGCTGCACGTCGAGGAGCGTGGTGAGGCGCTGATTCTCGATGCCGCCACCCGCCGCAATCTCGAGCTCGATGCGAGTCTCAGCGCTCGTGAGGACGCGACGCTGTTCGCGGTGATCGACAGCTGCGCCACCACCATGGGCTCGCGGCAGCTGCGACGCTGGCTCAACCGCCCACTGACCGCTCACCCGCTGCTGCGCGAGCGCTACCACGCGATCGGCGCCCTGATCGAGGCACGCGCTTTCGACGGCGTGCGCCGCCACTTGAAGGGCGTGGGCGATGTCGAGCGCATTCTCGCGCGGGTGGCATTGCGCTCGGCGCGGCCGCGCGACCTCACGCAGCTGCGCAGCTCGCTCACCGCCGTGCCGGCGCTGCGCGCCGCGCTCGTGGCGCTCGATGCGCCGCTCCTCGAGCAGCTGCGCGCTCGCATGCACGAGCACGAGGACGTGGTGGCTCTGCTCGCTGCCGCCATCGCCGCCGAGCCCGCCGCACTGGTGCGCGACGGCGAGGTGATCGCCGCCGGCTACGACCCCGAGCTCGATGAGCTGCGGCGCATCGCCACCCACACCGATGAGTTCCTCCTCGAGCTGGAGAGGCGCGAACGCGAGCGCACGGGGCTCCCCACGCTCAAGCTCGGCTACAACCGCGTGCAGGGCTTCTTCATCGAAATCCCGCGCCGCGATGCCGAGCGTGCGCCGAAGGACTACGTGCGTCGCCAGACCGTGAAGTCCGCCGAGCGCTTCATCACCGAGGAGCTGAAGCGCTTCGAGGAGCGGGTGCTGGGGGCGCGCGATCAGGCGCTCGCGCGCGAGAAGCAGCTGTACGAGGAGATTCTGGCGCGGCTCATCGACGCCTTGGGTCCCCTGCAGGCCACCGCCGGCGCGCTCGCCGAGCTCGACGCCCTGGCCGCTCTCGCGGAGCGGGCCTGCGTGCTCGAGTGGACCCGTCCGGAGCTGACCGCGGAGGCGCGCCTCACGATCGAGGGCGGGCGCCACCCGGTGGTCGAGCGCTTCTCGCAAGGTGCGTTCGTGCCCAACGACCTGGCGCTCGATGCGGAGCGGCGCATGCTCATCATCACCGGGCCCAACATGGGCGGGAAGTCGACCTACATGCGCCAGGCCGCGCTCATCGCGCTGCTCGCGCACATGGGCAGCTACGTGCCCGCGGAGCGCGCCGTGCTCGGGCCGATCGATCGCATCTTCACGCGCATCGGAGCGGCGGATGATCTCGCCGGCGGGCGCTCCACCTTCATGGTGGAGATGACCGAGGCCGCCAACATCCTGCACAACGCCACCGCGCGCAGTCTCATTCTCCTCGATGAGATCGGCCGCGGCACCAGTACCTTCGACGGGCTGTCGCTCGCCTGGGCGATGGCGCGTGACATCGCCACGCGCGTGCGCGCCTTCACGCTGTTCGCCACGCACTACTTCGAGCTCACCACGCTCGCCACCGAAGTCGAGGGCTGCGCCAACGTGCACCTGGACGCGACCGAGCATGGCGAGGGCATCGTGTTCCTGCACGCGGTGAAGGACGGGCCCGCCGATCGCAGTTATGGCCTGCAGGTGGCGCAGCTCGCGGGGGTGCCGGTGAGCGTGATCGGGGAGGCGCGGCGCTACCTCGAGGCCCTGGAGTCGCAGCGCGATCGCGAGCGCGCCTCGGCCAACGGCCGCCGCACTCCCGCGGCACAAACGGAGCTGCCGCTGTTCGTGCCGCCCGCCGCGGATGCACTGCGCCAGGCGCTCAAGGCCATCGATCCGGATGAACTGTCGCCGAAAGCGGCGCTCGAGGCGCTCTACACCCTGCGGCGTTTGCTCGCTGAGTCCTCACTCAGCGGGTTTACTTCCACGGATTGACGACTCTGATGGCGCAATGGTCGAAATCCGTGATATTGCGCGTCGCGAGAGTCGCGCCGGCCGCGCGGGCTATAGCCGCAATTTGGGCGTTGAATGCTGCGATCGGACGCCCTCGCCGGCGCCGCTCGACCGCAATATGCGCGTACGCGAGTGCGGCCTCGCTGCCGAACGCCAGCAGCCGTTCGGCAAAGTCCTCGGAGAACATTGCTTGCGCGGCAGCTTCGAGCGCCTTACGCCGGCGCCCCTGCGGCAGCAGCATCACCCCGTGCATGATTTCCGCTTGCGTGATGCTGGTGACGTAAAGGCTGCTCGCCGGTTCGCGCTCCATCCAACTAACCACCCGCGCCGCCGGTTCGGGCTTCATCATCTCGGAGACGACGTTCGTGTCCAGAAGGATCATCGGTCCGGCACTGGTGGTTCCCGCGCCAGCTCACGCTCGGGCAGACGCAGGTCAACGCCACCGAGCGGCGCGAAACGCCGACGTATGGCGTGCGCCAGGTCAGGCGAGCCTGCGACGCTCTGTGACAACGCCTTGCGCAGAATGTGTCTGGCCTCTTCCTCCATCGATCGTTTGCCATGCGCAGCGCGGACCCGCAACCGGGCCTTGGTCCGTTCGTCGAGATTCCTGATGGTGATGCTGGCCATATTCGCAAGCAAGTGCAATCAATGACTGCATTGTAATCATTGATGGCACTAAAGCCAAGAGGCGCCGTGGCCGCGAAGGGCCTAACGCAGCGAGAAGCGCCCCGCGGTGAGGAACGAGCCGGTCTCGCGCGCCACGCGCGCGGACAGGAGCATCCCCAGGTGGCTGACCGGCAGCACGATGTGATCGGTGGCGCCGGGCATGCGCGTCTCGCTCACCGCGACGGTGCCATCGTTCTCCTCGGCGAAACCCGCCAGCAGCTGCCCCACCCCGATCGGCTGGCTGCCGGCGATGATGCCGAGCGGCCGCGCCTGCACCCAGCGCCGCTCGTGCGGCTGCAGCAGCTCCTGCGCGACCGACCGCCCCATGAGGTGCGCGACCGGCGCGAAGCGGGCGGCCCGCTCGGCCGCACGACTGCCCACGCACGGCGTGCCGAGGAACACCGCACGGCCCGGAGGCTGGTCGGGAAAACGCTCGAGGAAGCGATGGATGACGAGCCCGCCCAAGCTGTGACCGAGGAAATGCACCGCCGGGGCCTTCAGCTCGCGCACGAAGCTCTCCAGGTGCGCGGTGATATCGTCCATGCTCGATGAGGCCGCGGAGTAGCGGAAGGCCTGCAGCGCGAGCTCGAAGCCGTGCGCGAGCCGGTGACGCAGGATGAGGGACTCCTCACCGGGCATCCACAGGCCGTGCACGTAGACGACCGGCGCTCTCAAGGCTGCGGTACGCGCACCCGCACGTGCAGCTCGCGCAGCTGCGCTTCGCTCACTTCCGTCGGCGCATCGGTGAGCGGATCCGCGGCCGTCTGGGTCTTCGGGAAGGCGATCACCTCGCGGATGCTGTCGGCGCCGGCCATGAGCATGGCCAGCCGATCGAGCCCGAAGGCAATGCCCCCGTGCGGCGGTGCGCCGAATTTGAGCGCATCGAGCAGGAAGCCGAATTTCTTCTGCGCCTCGTCCGCGGCGATCCCGAGCAGCTCGAACACCGTGGATTGCATCTCCTGGCGGTGGATGCGCACCGAGCCGCCGCCGATCTCGGAGCCGTTCAACACCAGGTCGTAGGCGCGCGCGAGCGCCGCGCCCGGAGCCGCGCGCAGCGCCGCCAGGTCATCGTCGCGGGGCGCGGTGAAGGGGTGGTGCATGGCGACCCAGCGCTTCTCGTCCGCGTCCCACTCGAACATGGGGAAGTCGACGACCCACAGCGGCCGCCAGCCCGGCTCCAGGAGCTTCAGATCCTGGCCGATCTTCACGCGCAGCGCGCCGAGGGAGTCGTTGACCACCTTGGCCGTGTCGGCACCGAAGAAAATCAGGTCGTTGTCGGCGGCGCCGGTGCGCTCGAGGATTCCCGCGAGCGCCGCATCACTGAGGAACTTGATGATCGGGGACTGCAGCCCGTCGCGCCCCCGGGCGCGCGCGTTCACCTTGAGGTATGCGAGCCCCTTTGCGCCGTAGCGGGCCACGAACGCCGTGTAGTCATCGATCTGAGAGCGCGGCAGCGCGCCGCCCCCCGGCACGCGCAGCGCCGCGACCCTTCCGGCCGCGTCCTTCGCCGGGCCCGCGAACACCTTGAAGTCGCACGCCTTCACCAGGTCGGCGACGTCGATGAGCTCGAGTGCGATGCGCAGGTCGGGCTTGTCGGATGCATAGCGGCGCAGGGCTTGCGCATAGGTGATGCGCGGAAACGGACGGGGGAGCTCCGCCCCCAGCACCTCCCTGAAGAAATGGCGCACCAGCTCTTCCATGAGTCCCATGATCTCGTCCTGCGCGAGGAACGAGGTCTCGATGTCGAGCTGGGTGAACTCGGGCTGGCGGTCGGCGCGCAGGTCCTCGTCGCGGAAGCAGCGCACGATCTGGTAGTAGCGATCGAAGCCCGCGATCATCAGCAGCTGCTTGAAGATCTGCGGCGATTGCGGCAGCGCGAAGAACTTGCCCGGATGGGTGCGGCTCGGCACCAGGTAATCGCGCGCCCCCTCGGGCGTCGCCTTGGTGAGCATCGGCGTCTCGAGGTCGATGAAGCCGTGGGTGTCCAGATAGCCGCGCATCGAGCGGGTGATGCGATGACGCAGCCGCAGGCGCTGACTCATGATCTCGCGACGCAGGTCGAGATAGCGGTAGCGCAGCCGCACCTCTTCACCGACCTGCTCGTCCAGCTGAAATGGCAGGGGCTCGGAGCGGTTCAGCAGCTCGAGCTCGCGCGCGAGAAGCTCCACGCGCCCCGAAGCGAGGCTCGCGTTCACCGTGCCCGGGGGCCGCTCGCGCACCTTGCCCGTCACCCGGATGACGAACTCGTTGCGCAGCCGCTCGGCTTCCCCGAAGACCGCGGCGGCGCCGGGGTCGAACACGATCTGCAGCAGCCCCTCACGATCGCGCAGGTCGACGAAAATGACCCCGCCGTGATCACGCCGGCGGTGCACCCAGCCGGCCACGCTGACCTCCTGGCCGAGGTGCTGCTCGTTGACCTGTCCGCAGTAATGTGACCGCATGAGGCGCGCGATGTTACCAAAAAGCGGCCCCCACCCCCGCAATCGACCCGCCGCGGGCCCCGCAACTCAATGGCCCGGCATCTCCAGCACCGCGGCGCCCTCGAGCGCCCCGCTGCGCAGCCGCTCGAGGGCGAGATTCGCCTCAGCGAGCGCAAAGGGCTGCACGGTGGCGGTGAGGCCCATGCGCGTGGCGAGCGCGAGGAACTCCTGTCCGTCGGCGCGGGTGAGATTCGCGACCGAGCACACCGCGCGCTCGCCCCACAGCAGCCGGTACGGAAACGCCGGCACGTCGCTCATGTGAATGCCGGCGCAGACCACGCGCCCGCCGGGTCGTACGCATTGCAAGGCGGCCGGCACCAGCGCCCCGACCGGCGCAAACAGGATCGCGCCATCGAGCCATTCGCCAGGGTGCTCGTCGGAGCCACCGGCCCACACCGCGCCGAGCTCGCGCGCGAAACGCTGGCCGGCTGCATCCCCCGGGCGAGTGAAGGCGAACACCCGCCGGCCCTGGGCGTGCGCCACCTGGGCGAGCAGATGCGCCGCGGCGCCGAAGCCGTACAGGCCGAGATTGCGCCCCTCGCCCGCGGCACGGTAGGCGCGATAGCCGATGAGCCCGGCGCACAGGAGCGGCGCCAGTTCCGCGGCCGCCCCCGCGGGGGGCAGGGCCAGACAGTAGCGCGCATCGGCGAGCGCCTGCTCGGCGTAACCCCCGTCCCGGGTATAACCGGTAAAGCGCGCCCGCTCGCACAGATTCTCCTGCCCCGAGCGGCAATAGGCGCATTCCCCGCAGGTGAAGGCGAGCCACGGCACTCCCACGCGATCACCGATGCGGAACTGTGTGACCTGCGGCCCGAGCGCCGCGATGACGCCGACGATCTCGTGGCCCGGTGTCACGGGGAAGGGTATGGCGGGCAGCTCCCCATCCAGCAGATGCAGGTCCGTGCGGCACACGCCGCAGGCCTGCACGGCCAGCAGCAGCTCGTGCCCGGAGGGCGGCGGCAGGCTCACCTCGGTGAGCGTGAGCGGCGCGCCCGGCGCCAGCAGGCGCATCGCCTTCACGGCGGCCGTGCCCCCGGCCCTGCGCCGGGGCGCCGCTGCTCAGGCGGCGGGCAACGCCCGCTGGGCTTTGGGGGCGCCCGTGTGGGAAGCATGCGGAACCACCACACCACAGGTGATGATCATCTTCATGGCCTCATCCACCGACATGTCGAGCTCGACCACCTGGCGGCGCGGCACGATCACCAGGTAGCCGGCGGTGGCATTGAGCGCGGCGGAAATATACACCGCCACGTGCGGCTCACCCAGCTTGTCGCTCACTTCCGGAACATCCTCCGCGGTGAGAAAGCCGATGCTCCAGGCCCCGGCACGCGGGTACTCCACCATCACGACCTTGCGAAAGGAGTTGGATTGCGAGAAGACACTCTCGGCGAGACTCTTGACGCCGCTGTACACCGTGCGCACCACCGGAATGCGATTGAGCAGCTCCTCGCCCCACACCACCAGGCGCCGGCCGATGAGGTTCGTGACCAAGAGCCCGGTCAGCAGCAGCACGATCAGCGCGAACAGCGCCCCGAGCCCCGGGAGCGAGAAGCCCACCAGCGCCTCGGGCCGGTAGCTGGGGGGCAAGAGCAGCAGCGTGCGGTCCATGATGCGCAGCATGAAGCTCACCAGCCAGACGGTGGCGAGGATCGGCAGCCACACCAGGACGCCTGCGACCAGGTAGCGCCGCAGGGTGCGTTTTTTTCTGGCGCCGCCGTTCATGGCTAGCGCCGCCGCCGGCGCGCGCCCTTCCCTCTCGAGGCGCGCGTCGGTTTGCGGGCCGCGGCGGCCCGTGCCGCTTTGGCGGATACGCTCACGCGGTTGCGCGTCGACGTGCCGGCACTGCCGCCGGCGGCCGTCTTGGGCGTCGCCGGCTTCGCGTCTGCCGGTTTCGCGTCCGCGGGCTTCGCATCCTTGGCCTCCTGCGCCGCCGGCTTGCCCTCGGCGCCTTCGGCCTTCGCCGCAGCCGCGGGCTCCTCCTTCTCGGCGCCGTGCAGGTTGCGCTGCTTCTCCTTGTCGGACTTGAAGTCGGTCTCGTACCAGCCGCCTCCCTTGAGACGGAACACCGGCGCCGACAGGAGTTTCTTCAGGCTGCGCTTGCCGCACGACGGACAGCGGATGAGCGGCGTATCCGTGATCTTCTGCATGACCTCGGTGTAGAACTTACAGGCCTGGCATTCGTATTCGTAGAACGGCATCGATGTTGTCTTCAGGGGTGCTGCGAGGATTATAACGAACGTGGGCAGCACCCGCGCCCGGCAACGCGCCGGTGAGCGTGCTTATGGTCAACCGCGCCCCGCCTTGCGCTCATCGACCTTCGCGAAGCTGAGCTGGCCCTCGTGCGCCGCAATGCGGATGCGGTCCCCGGGCCCGAACTCTCCCTGCAGGATCTTCTGCGCCAGGGGATTCTCGATCTGCTGCTGGATGGCGCGCTTGAGCGGCCGTGCGCCATACACCGGATCGAAGCCGGCCTCCCCGAGCAGGTCGCGGGCGCCATCATCGAGCGTGAGATCCATGTTGCGCTCGGTGAGGCGCTTGCGCAGGTAGATGAGCTGGATGTCGACGATCGCGCGGATCTGGCGCGTGCCGAGCGGATGGAACACGACGATGTCGTCGATGCGGTTGATGAACTCCGGCCGGAAGCTCTGCTGCACCACTTCCATCACCGCGCTCTTCATCTTGGTGTAATTCTTCTCGCCTGCGTACTCCTGGATGATCTGCGAGCCGAGGTTCGAGGTCATGATGATGACGGTGTTGCGGAAGTCGACGGTGCGCCCCTGGCCGTCGGTGAGACGCCCGTCGTCCAGCACCTGCAGCAGCACGTTGAACACGTCCGGGTGCGCCTTCTCGACCTCATCGAGCAGGATCACCGAGTAAGGCCGGCGGCGTACCGCTTCCGTGAGGTGCCCGCCCTCCTCGTAACCGACGTAGCCGGGAGGTGCGCCGATGAGGCGCGCCACCGAGTGCTTCTCCATGAACTCCGACATGTCGACGCGGATCATCGCCTCCTCGGTGTCGAAGAGGAATTCGGCCAGCGCCTTGCACAGCTCCGTCTTGCCGACGCCGGTGGGGCCCAGGAACAGGAACGAGCCGTTGGGCCGGCGCGCATCCGCGAGCCCGGCGCGCGAGCGGCGAATGGCGTTGGCCACGATGCGCAGCGCCTCCTCCTGGCCGACGACGCGCTTCGCGAGCGCCTCCTCCATGCGCAGCAGCTTCTCCTTCTCGCCCTCGAGCATCTTGGACACGGGGATCCCGGTCCACTTGGAGACCACTTCCGCAATCTCCTCCTCGGTCACCTTGTTGCGCACCAGCTTCGGCGCCCGATCCTCGGCGGCCGCCGCCGAGCTCAGGCGCTTCTCGAGCTCGGGGATCTTGCCGTACTGCAGCTCCGCCATGCGCCCGAGGTTGCCGGCGCGGCGCGCGGCCTCGAGCTCCAGGCGCGCGCGATCGAGCTCCTCGCGCACCTGCGCCGTGCCCTGCAAGGCCGCCTTCTCGGACTTCCAGACTTCCTCGAGATCGGCGTATTCCTTCTCCAGGGTCTGCAACGTCCCCTCGAGTGTCGCCAGGCGCTTGCGCGAGGCCTCGTCCTTCTCCTTTTTCAGCGCCTCCTGCTCGATCTTCAGCTGGATGATGCGCCGCTCGAGCCGGTCGAGCGCTTCGGGCTTGGAGTCGATCTCCATGCGGATGCGCGCCGCCGCCTCGTCGATGAGGTCGATCGCCTTGTCGGGGAGCTGGCGGTCGCTGATGTAACGATGCGAGAGCGTCGCCGCGGCGACGATCGCAGGATCGGTGATCTCGACCTTGTGGTGCACCTCGTAGCGCTCCTGCAGCCCGCGCAGGATCGCGATCGTGTCCTCGACCGAGGGCTCATCCACCAGCACCTTCTGGAAGCGCCGCTCCAGGGCGGCGTCCTTCTCGATGTACCTGCGGTACTCATCGAGCGTCGTGGCGCCGACGCAGTGCAGCTCGCCGCGGGCGAGCGCCGGCTTGAGCATGTTGCCCGCATCCAGGGCGCCTTCGGCCTTGCCCGCGCCCGCCACGGTGTGCAGCTCGTCGACGAACAGGATCACCTGGCCTTCCTGCTTGGCCAGGTCGGTGAGCACGCCCTTGAGGCGCTCCTCGAACTCGCCGCGGAACTTGGCGCCTGCGATCAGCGCGCCCATGTCGAGCGCCAGGATGCGCTTGCTCTTGAGGCCCTCGGGCACCTCGCCGTTGACGATGCGTTGCGCCAG
>WNFW01006188.1_pt1 | contig 12154 bp, 13 predicted proteins | sample 5400131 | NCBI WGS metagenome assembly WNFW01 (sample SAMN13153362, study PRJNA577476) | soil metagenome | isolation source: 20 cm soil or saprolite under grassland replicate 1 | place: USA:California | collected 2016-06-15 | reverse complement strand
CACTATTCCGACGATAATTTCCTTATATAGTAATTATTTTGATTTGGGGCAAATTGAAAAAAAATTTCTTACCATATTCATTCGTCTCGAATGGAGTCGCGGGGAACCAGTTCTGGTGTCACGACTGAAAGGAGTTCATTTGCAAGGTTGTACCTTGTGTGATTAGCATTGCGGCGAAACGGAGGAAGAGGACGGCGGTCAGCAGCTAGAACGATTGATGCTCCAGATAGAGCGATGTTTGCAGATGCATTGACATCCCTTCCTCGTGTTGTATATTTTTTCCTCCTTGATGGACATCGGGGATGGATGCACTCTATAGCGCCATGTAGGCGAACAATTCGCTCCTTTCCATCAATAACCCGACGAGTTCGATGAAGAACAACTTTTGAAAAACAGAACGGACATATTTTGGAGGTATTGTACTCGTTGGTTATACCAACATATCCATGAACGCGATGTTGTTCCCGAATTTTTTTCGTACCTCTTCGACAGTGTCCCTTAATGGTGCTGTTTCTTCCAACCCAATGTCCAATGCAGTGGACTAGGATAGGTTTTGGTGCATCGGGAGGAAGCCGAATATGAGAACGAACATTTCTCCGTTCTTGCGCTGTAATTTTACCATACGCTTTTTTAGTCCGTATTTCTCGTTCCCGATTTTCTTTTGATTGTTTTTTCTGTTGGGTTTCCTTATCTACACCACGCTTTTGACGTTGTTGTCTCTTTTTTTGATGTTTTCCCGAAAAAGTAATTTTGTTGATAAGACCAGCGGTTATCTTATATGGTTTCGGAAGAAAGTCAACATCAAATGCATAGGGTGTAAGGTCTGGGTAGTCCTCAGAGCTATCTTCAGGGCTATCCGCAAGAGAAGCAAGAATGTTGAAGCGATTTATGTCAGTAAAGATGGTCTCAAGAGACCTTGGTACGGTAACAGACGTCACGACAGTGCCTGGATCTGTCCCCGAGAAAATAGCTTTATTTTGTGAAGAGAAATGTTCTACAATTATTGGAAGTAAATCCATCTATTTTTGAAACAGATAAAAGAGTTAAAAAATTGATCTAGGCAATAAAGAGACAATAATACTGTGTAAATCTCACCTGTTCAATATAATCTTCCCTAATTTCGTTTGAAATTTTTTTACTTGATGGACTTACATTTTCGGTAGTACTCACAGAATTTGTTGTTCGCAAGGCCTTATTTAGAGAGTATAATTTACTTTTGGCCTTTGCAAGCTCTTTCTCTAATTTGATAGTTTTCAACTGTTTAGTCGCTATCTCACGCCTGATTTCTATTAATTCTTTATAATCAGCAGAGCCTGGATCCCATGTTTCCCTTCTCCTCACTTTTCTGCCAATGTCCATCCGTTTTAACACCAATCGTTGAATATCTTTACGCAAAGGCTTTAGTGTGCAGGTCAAGTTTTTGACTTGTGTTTCAAGGTTTTCAACCTTTAATTCTATGTTTGAGTGGTTTAAAATTGGCGTCTTTACTAGCGTGTTATTAGTTTTTCCTTTCTTTTTTTCTTCATAATTCGACTTAACAAAATTTTTTCCAGATTTCGCCTTTCCTAATAGACGTACAGTCCACTTATTGACAAAGATTAACCTACACGTAAACCGAAGTCCATAAGAGTCCATAATCGATTCTATCCTACTCATATTGAGAAATGCTCTAAAGACGTCTATTTTATTTCTTCCCGCCTGATAGGAATTTGTGATCCAGTTTTCACCAACTGGAATATCCCATTGCCCACGAAAAGTGTCATATATACCGCTAGCAGTGAGGTGTAGCGCGCGATTGCTTTGTTTTGAAGTGATTGATAATTTTCGAACAAGAGAAGGAAACCCAGATATAATGGCAATGGCATTGGCTAGTGCTACTAATGGTGCACGTGTCAGGATGTGAGGTTCTGGGAATTTATTGTCATCTGCGCGCTGTTGAACGAATGGCCTAATAAAATTAACGATCTTTGCTGCTACTAACTTTTCCTTTTCCGTGAATGTTGTTCCTTTGAATGCAGCATGTTGGATGTCGTCACATGTGACAACTCGATGAATTTTTCCTGATTCGATAAGCATCCTCACGATGGACAAAAGAGCCCGAATTGTTTTCGCTGATGTCTCCTGGATAACCTCGGATTCAGCAACCTCTTCTTCTTCTATTTCTTCTATACCATCATCATCATTCTCATTTGTCGTATAAATGGCTATATCTAGCTCATCCAGCTCATCCAATTCACTTTCATTCTGAATTTCCTTGTCTAAGTTTCTGATAGGTGTATCCAAGGATTCTTTTAACTTTTCTGAAATTTTTTGCACAACAAAGGTTGGTCGATTATTAATTACAGCCATTCCAAGTTCATTCATAAGGCGCAATGTCCGATTTCGTCGTTTGTTTAGATTTTTCTGTTCTCGCTTTATTTGCATTTCCCTTGCTTTCCGTTGTTTAATCTTTTTATAACGTGCCATCCTAATTGGAGCAAGGTGGATGCGAAGAAGAATTCGGATAACATTGCGCAAACTCTTGCTATAAATGTCTCCCTTCCACATGTTTGTGGTTGAAGTATAGGCTTCCTTCAGAGAAGCTTGACGGATTGAATGATTACTCGTCGCACCAACAATCGCTAAAGGTTTTTCGCCTGTTAACATATTGTCTTGTAAAAGACGCGAATTAATTTCTGTTCTGGTTTTTGCAAAGAGCCTAGAGAGAATAAATGTGAAACTCAATATTCCGCAATATCTACTAAAATTAAATATGACATTGAGTTTTTTGTACTTACTCTGACTCTTTACGCACATTATTTCCAACACAGCCATAAAACATGTTTTCAAAGTGAACAAATGAAAAAAAGCCAGCTTCAATCAAGGTTGATACATTCTCTGGAATTGAAGATATATTGACTTTTGATTTGTGTTCACCGAAATTATAGCCTTGAGGGAAAATTTCTGCTAGGTCGAGACATTTGACATTTGGATTACCCACGAATGAAGCGATCTTTCCCGAAACGACCTAAGGTTTAAATCTGAATTAGTATATCATAGTAAGCTGCTATAAGAAATCTAAAGCAATATAAACTCACCATGTCTATGACCACCTGAAGAACACGAGAGAATGCTTGAAATGTTTGTTCATTAGTACTTTGTTCATAAGACAATTGTTGTTCTATGTCAGCCAGGTTGTGTTCATCTCGGATAATTTGTCGTAGAGTAGTTGTAACGACACGGTAGTCATCATCTGCATCTCCTTCATCGTCTTTATCATCTTGTTCGGTCAAGACCGTTGAATCCTGTGAAGAAGTAGTAGCTGAAGTACTAACATTGGAAATAGTGGTTAGATTCGAAATGGTTGTCAGATATTCCCCCACTACTTCTTTCCATATTTGCATTGTGTTGGGTTCTTTGATTCTCCCAAGACGATTGGATAAACCAAGTGTATCCATGTTACTTGTGTCAATCGTTTCATTAAGTTTCTCTAATATTTTTTCAAGGTAACCTCGAGGTGGTGATTTCCGGTTGATATTTTTTTTCTTAAAATTTTCCAGTTTTTGCGGCGTGGGTTTCTGCCTTACTTCCTTCTCAAAGTCATTTTGGAGGCGCTCTTTCCTGTAAAGCAAAAAGTAAGCAAACCATCTGAAATAAATAATAACAATAACTTACACTTACATTACTAATCGCAGCAAATTTCTTAGTGTATCATCACCGATTGATGCATAATCTGCAAGTACCTTCCGTTTAGGAGCTGCTCCTTGAGGCCTTTTGATTGCAGGTGGAGAGACTATCGACGTGACCGTGTCCATATGTATTGTTGGTGTTCGCTTGATCCAACCTTGAGCGAGTTCAAGCGGATACCAAGTCCCTATTGATAGAATTGAGTCTTTATGACTCAAGAGCGCGATTGTATAACACTCTTTGCTTATACTTGGAATTTCAATTGGTTTTTTCCGTGTAGAAAAAACGACAATTCTGATCGGATGAAGATGAGCAATGGCAACAAGTAAAAGTATCCCTTTTGGGATAATAATATTTCCGTCAGACGTACAAAGACGAAACCCATGATCAGCTTCATTCTTAAGATATTGCACGATTTGTTGTGCCAAAGTAGGTTTGTTTCCCGAGACAAGTTCAGACACGACTAGGCCTTGGAAATGCAACCAATTTGTTGCTTTTTGAAGGTTTTCCTTGGCAAAAGGTTTACCAGATGCCGAATCATACGCCTCATTAATCCTTAACACAGATTCGTAGTAATCAGAAGCTTCTTCTGGAAAGGTAAGGTTTGGTCCGTTTTCTTCATAAAAATATGGGACTTCCTGTGTCCCGACCGATTGATTTTGATCATCTTCAACTTTAAGACGTTTCTATGAAAGATATGGTGCAAGAGTTGACAGTTGCTTTATCAGATATGGTCATTTAATTGTGGTAACCCAAATTTAAACGTTGAAAAATTACACATCAATAATATACCTGTATATCCGTAAATGAAAGCGATACCCTTTTTCGTTTTTCATGAGGTTCCATAGAAAAACAAAAAAATGAATAGAAATAACGATAATGTCAAGCTCAACAAGGAAAAAAAAAAATTTAAAAAAGAAAATGATGATAAAATAACAACCCTATTTAACCGAAGGTTATTTATAGAAAATTTCCTAAGCCGCGGTTATAATATACATAACAAAGAGATTTGATCGTTTAAGAGTAGACCCCTACATATTCTTTAATTGTTCTGATTTATTATGGAGAACTGCCTTTCTAAACATTTCATCAAAATAATTGTAATACAAAAAACAAGAAAACCGGAATTGTTTATTTTTGTAAGGCGTAAAATCTTTGACTCCCGCATGAATGCAGACTATATTTGATTTAGTGAATATGCAATGCGTTATTTTTAAAATCTAAACAATTAACGAATATTCTTAATTTGTATATTCTTAATAAAGAAATTATAATTTGATCTAAATTTTTCTCATGTTACTTAATTATTGTTCTCGTACAAATAACATTGCCTTTGTTCCAACCAGGGTCAGCAAATCGCTAATACTGTATGTATATTTCTTTAAAAAAATTTTATTTACTACCGCTTCTAATTGTTTTTAAAATCACGATTCGTGGCTTCTTTCCAATTAAAAATTTAACTTTACCAGGTATGCCGGATGTACAGCTGAAATTAGACAAGTTTGTCCAGAAAAAGAAATCTTTTCAAATATAGATATGCAATTGCGTATTAGGTGCATGGAAAGGTCTGAAAGATCCGCTAGTCAAAAAAACAACGTTTTTATCAACTTGGAGTGGTGTTACGATGTGGCCTGATTTTATTAAGAAAATTTCGCTCTTAAAAATTTAACAGTTCATTATGTTTAGACTTTAAAATTAAACAAATTGTCAAAAATAAAGATTCGTATATTTGTATATATATATATTTAATTATCCAGGAGATATGAAGGTATAATAAATTGTAATGTATTCATGCAATATATCGAATTATTTTTAGAACTGTATTACATTGCATTGGTAAAATTTTAACAATTAATTGCTACTGATTTGTTGTCACTCTCACGGGCATATTACACAATAAACATCAATTCGTTTGCAGCTCTCTAATATTCTCTGAGTAAAATGTTCAATAATCAATTTTACATATATTTTCTTAGAATTCGTTTTCATAACTGCCGAGATGTGGACTAATGACGAAATTTAATATCTTGATATTAAAATTACACAAACTTTTACTGCGCGTCGTACAATCATCTGATCTATATCTGGTATAAATAAGCAGAAAATCCGATTTGCGATCAAAAAAAAATTCACATTCTCTTTCTTGAAGATGAGGAAATGACAACATAGTTTGTGGTATAAATACCAAGATAACGACCCGGTTCGAATACGTATTGAACAACTTCCTTCTTTGGAAGATGAACCCAGTGTTTCAGATATTAAAACAAAAATTATAGAGCGATATAATCTGAATGATGTTACTCTCAGAATAAAACTTCCTACTGATGCAGACTACGAAGAACTGAATGAAACCTTATTTGGTAATTGTGGAAATAACTACAACACGCTAAAAGATAATTATAGTATATCAAAAAACAATCCTATTATAGCCAATAATATCGAAGGTTAGTAACATTATATCGCATGTTGATTTATATATTTGAGTTGGCCAGTTTGAGAAGTTATCGTGGTAGGAATTTATAACTTTGTTCTTACTGCTAACTTCTCTTGTCTTTCGTTATCGACCACATCAGATAATAATAGGGTACAGGAATTGGAAGCTCAAATAGCTGCGCTGCAATTAGCTCAAGGTATATCTCAATTTATTGTTTTAATTTACGTACTTTACTGCTATTTATGTGCTGTAACATTTCTAATCAATCTCTTGTTTAATAGGAGCAAGCTCAACAGCTGCTACATCAAGTATATCTACATCAACTTCAGGTACATATTCTGATTATTCATAGTAGGAACTTACACAAGATAGATCATTTATTGTTTTTACTGCTAACTTCTCTTATCTTTTGTTAGTGTCCGTACCTAAAGAGATACAGGAATCGTTAGGGAAAGCAATATCTTATCAGAAGGAAACAGGAATTCGAGGTAATTTGTTTCTAGCGTGCGTACTTGTTTATTGTTTAAGTTAATATTCTTCATTTACATTTTGCTTAACTTTAACATAGCCCAAGCCTCTTCTGACGAGATATGGCTTTGCTATAATGATCAAAACATCACGCTCAAACGAAATATTTTAGAACTCATGAAAGTATCTAAAGTAGCTAATTTAGTAGAAATAATTAAAATGCAGTTGCAAGATGAGAAATCATCAGATAAAGTAGTCACCCTTCGTCGCGGGGAGAGTCAAGTCATAAGTTCAGAAACATCCGTTGATGAATTATACAACACGAAAAATCAAGCATTGCATGTTGTAGTTGGTAAGCATAATATACAACTGTATTTGCTGTAATGAAAGTTCTGGTACTTTACTAACATATTTTATTTCGGAAAATGTGTAAAGTTGACACACACCTTATAAACTTAGTTGTGAAAGCGTCTGAGAATAGGGAATTTCATTTTCGTAATCAGCGCATGGGTTCACTTGATGACGTTATTAAGTTCATCAAAAGCGAGGAGTCACTTGCACAACATATCGATAGCGATACAATTTTCCTAGGTGATGATAAAAAAAATCTGGATCAACAACATCTGGTGACTGCACAAGAATCCGGTACCCTCAGCATTATTTTATCTGGACCAAATGTTATAGATACTGGATCTCAAATACATAGAGAAAATCTCGAAAGAGCATTTAATGCAGATTACGTGGATGATCTTAAAATGATAGATAAATTTCAGACTAGTCTAAACCGTAAGCACAGGAAATGGAAGAATAATACTCGTAATTATGTCCCGTATAGTACAATATTTCAAAGTTCCGGTTATGGAAAATCACGATTGGTTAAAGAAGTGGCTAAGCGAGTTCCTACAATTTATCTTTGTCTCCGGGATGCAAATAGTACTGGATATCCCCCACGTACAAGTGTTGGTGCGGACTTATTTGAACGAGTGCTTAAAGGATTAACGGAAAAAGAGGAATGGAGGTTTCTCTATGTTTTGCAGGTTGCTATTCAATGCTTCCAAGAAGAATTAGTGAGTTGTGACAACGATAACGAAGAGTTTTGGAATAAACAGATGGATACAGATTTCTGTGAGAGAATATGGAATAAGATTCAATCAAAATCAAGTGACTGGAAAAAAATACACCATGATGAATTGATTAGTTCGGCTAATTTCGTAACTGAAGATAACAACACAGATGATGTTTGCTTCATTTTTTGTATAGATGAAGCTAGAGTTCTTATATCACCAAATGATGAGCAAAGCGTTTCACCTTTTAGATTTCTTCGCAGGGCATTAAGAGAGATACGTTGGAATGGATTCTTTGTATTGTTTTTGGATACACTCAGCAAGATATCAAACTTTGTTCCACCAAAATCAGCAGATTCGTCAAGCCGGGATACTTCAGACTTACCTTTTAAATTGTTTTACCCATTTTTCCGACTAACTACAATGGATGCTTTCAAATCATCTAGTATTCAATCTAGTGTTACATTTGATGATCATGACAGTGAGTCCTGGAGTTTGGCTAAATTTGGTCGACCCCTGTATATGTCATATTTGCAAAGTTGCACTGACGATCCTCAAGCCATTTATAATCTTAAAAATCTTCTTAGGCGAAAACTGTTTGGCGGAGTAGATAGGTTTGAAGATAGCAAGCAGGAAAATTTAATTATTGCTTATCCTTCTGAACCTTTACTATCAGAGGTTGCTCTTGAATTTATGTCAGGTTCAACGTTGCCAAGAATATTAAAGTTGTTTGGTGCTTCACTCAAAAAGGGTATTGTGGAACCTGGACCTCGAGGAGAAATTGTTAGTCGAATTATCCTTGTTGTTGTGGCTAGTAAACTAAGAATGGATGGGCCAGAACAAAAGGTTCAAAAGTTTCTTACAGAACTTTATCATCAAGATTCTTTACCAAATAATCTGAATAATTTTTCAAAAGAATTTCTTAATGGAACAGTATCATTTACACATTTTAATGTGGCTAGTTATGTACCAGATAAAGAGGATATACGAAGGTTTTATACGGAAAGATGTGGTATCATTATGAAACGAAATTTTCCTGGTGCAGATATCTGTATTCCTGTTCTTCTGACACCTGAACGATATAGTATGATTATTATTCAAATCAAGAATATTGATGCTACAAGTCCAAAAAGTGATAAATCTTATCCTGCTTCAGCCGGTTCTATGTTAAATTGTAATTATGTATTTAAACGATCCGATTTAAAAGATCACAATGAACCATGTTTATGTCTATATTGGCAACTCGGATATGCTCATCATTATCAGGAGGAACCTCGTGTTATAGGTACTCGTGGTGGTAAATTAGAATCAAATAATTTACATTGGTCTACTTTTGGTCTCTCTCACTACAAAATTGATGATATCAAGGAAATTCTTGAAGACATTTTGATTTCTCACATTTCTCCATTTGACTCTGAATGGAAGAAGAAAGATGATGATGAAGGAGATACTTGGGATGGAGAAGAAATAAAAGCCATGTATCCTCTCAACTATGGAAAATTTAAGGAGAATAAATAATAAAGTTGATAGTATATACAATCTTATTATTATGTAATTGAAATATAATGTTTGGCATATTGCTTTTGCTTTTTTTAATAAAATTTTTATGTACAAAATTTTAAAAAACCAAACAAAGTGATAAAACTATATATATGAAAGAAAATAAATATAATAATTTGACCGAATATGAAAAAGCAATAAATTTTATAAAAACCGGGTGTAATTGTGGTTGTTCAAATAAAATTCCAAAAGAAGAATTTTCTGAATTGCGAGAAAACTTTCAAGCTCTAACAAAACCCGAACAAGATATTTTCTTAATGGCCCAACTCAGATCCATGGATGGTGGAGCAATCAATACTAGTCAACGTCTAAAAAAGAAATCACGGGTCAATAAAAGAACTTTCTATTGCTGGAATCGTAATACACCTATTTGTCAAAAGACATACCTTAATATGCTTGGTATTGGTCGCAGTTATTTTGAAAATATTAGAGAACATTTAATAAAAAATGGTCTTCTTTCCCGAATACATGGTAATGTAAAAAGGATGCCTAAGTGAAAAACCAAGATGGTTATTGACAAAGATGTGGCTACCACCGTGAAGAATTTTCTTCTGAATTATGCAGAAGTTTACGGGTTACCTAGCCCAGTCAGAAACATTAATTGTGTAACCCAATCAATTATCTTTTTACCCACAGAAATGAGCTACAAGTCTGTTCATCGTGAATTTTTAGCTGGTCTAGAAAGAGACAGTATTCTGTGTGCTCTCAAATATGATTCCTTCCGCAAACTATGGCATCAGCTAACTCCATACATTCAAATTATGAATCCCCGAACAGACTTATGTGATACTTGTCAGCATTTGCGAAATGATTTGCAATTCAAAGCTCATAAAGATAAAGAGACCCAAGATTTATTAAAGAAATATAAAGAACATCTAGCCAAGGCCAAATTAGAGCGAAGCTATTATAACAAAAATACAAAGTTGGCCGAAGAATCTAGAAAACTTATAGAACAGAATTATTCTTCCTCCTTAGCGAAAGTATCATACTGCAGCATTGACGCCATTGCCCATTACAGTTACGATTGAGCTCAAAATGTACATGTGCCTCATTCAGATCAACAGATCAGAAAAGTGTATTACCTTAGTGCTCGTAAAGTACATTTATTTGGCATCCAAGATGAAGCAGTACGTGAACAAATCAATTATGTCCTTGATGAAAATGAACTTCTTGGAAAAGGTCCAAATAGTACACTTAGCCTAGTCTTTGATGGAATTAAATTACTGAATAAAGGTGAGAAGCATCTGAAAATTACCTGTGATAATGCAGGTGGACAAAATAAAAATAATACAACACTTTGATTTTACATGTACTTAGTGATTTGTGGATATTATGAAAGTATTGAACTCAACTTTATGATTCCAGGTCATACCAAGTTCAAATGTGATGGTAGTTTTGGGTTAATAAAAAAGTTTTATCGTAAAACTACAGTTGATTGCGTAGATCATGTTGTAGATGTGGTAAAAAGGTCTAGCATTGCTGGACTAAATAAAGCACGATGCTACAATGACAGAAATGGCTTTCAATATTTTGATATAGTAAATAGCCTGAAAACTTATTTTAAAAAATTGCCTGGCCTCCAAAAGTTTCAGCACTTTACTTTTACTAATGCTAATCCTGGTATAATCAAAGCACAAGAAATTGCTAATGGTACTTTTCAGGAATTCAAATTACTAAAGATTAATAAATTTACAGCTAATAAAATCTTAGAAAACGTTAAGGCCTTATCATTTTCAGTTCTTGTACCTCCTCCTATGAAATATGAGCGGCAAGATTATCTCTATCAAAATATTCGTCCATTTGTTAAAGATGAATATAAAGATATTACATGTCCAAAACCAATAAAATAATAAATATAAATATTAATCATGTCTAGTTCATTATACTCTTTAATTAAAAAAATTAGTCAGCAAAAAGGCAGGAAATTAAAAATTGTTTGCAATGTAAATGATGTTATTAAACCTATGAAATCATCATGTCTTTATGGAATTTCTGATAAAACAATGTCTCTTAAAAAATATCATAATATTTTTTGAGAAAAAAGAGATTATAAAAGCCCTAATGGTGTACAAGGAGATGATGAAAAAAGTAAAATTATTGAAAAGAATCTTAAAAGTTTTGAAATTTATCAAAAAGATCGTGCTGATTTAAGAAAAACAATTATTGATCCTAATGAATATAAAAGGAAAACCGCAGAACTTGAAAAAAAATATATGGGAGATTGAGATTATCTTTCTAATCGACCATTTACTACTATTGCAGAAGATTTATTAAAATGTTTAAAGGAAGATTTAATTGAGGAACTTGTTTTTGGACTTGCTTCTTGAACCAAGCGAGATCAAAACCTTCCATCTGTTCTTAATAAAGTCAGAATAGATGAATTTAAAAGTAGCTTTAGAAATTTTTCCCAAAGCTTTTTTATTAATGGCAATAATCAAGAAGTTCCTGAATATTGAAAAAGAGTGAAAATTATACGACCAGATTTTGACTTCTGAATTCTTACTTTAGATCCCGGTAATATAAATGAAGAAGCCTTTAAACTTATTTGTGATAATAATAGACCAGATAAAACTTATATTCTTCCAGATTATAAATGTAATAAATATGTTGCTGATGACTCAAAGAACATTTATCTAGTAAAAAATGAAATTAGTGATTTAAAAAATAGTGATTTTAATGTTAAAAGAAGAGAAGAATCAGATTATAATGATAATACAAAGATTAAATTCTATTCTTTAGGGTTTGTTACTCCAATTATTTTATTTGGAATTTATATAGCAAAAAATTTTTTTACTAAGAATAAAAAATAAAAATTTTGAAAGCCAAAACTTTGCTACGCATATTCACTTTGTTTGATTTTGTTGCAGCACGCCCCATATAATATGTCAATAAATGCAATATAAATAAACTATATAAACTAAGAAAACGACGATACAGTCTAAAAAACAATAAATTACAAAGG
>WNFW01004602.1_pt1 | contig 12155 bp, 9 predicted proteins | sample 5400131 | NCBI WGS metagenome assembly WNFW01 (sample SAMN13153362, study PRJNA577476) | soil metagenome | isolation source: 20 cm soil or saprolite under grassland replicate 1 | place: USA:California | collected 2016-06-15 | reverse complement strand
TCATAAAACAAAACGAGCAGGCTGATTCCCAGCACGAAAACGGTGCCCAGAAAAAGCAGCACCACGATCGGAGCCAAGTGCGGCATGAACGCGGACATTTCTTTCTCCCTTTTTTGCCTGGACTGCGACTACCGCGCGCTTGCGCGTGGGGCGAAATTCTCCACAAACAAGGCAAATCCCAGTACGGCTGAAACACCCTCCGAGAACCGAGGGAAAGTTTTCATGTCAGTGACTCCTTCAGAAGATTCTGCCGGACTAACCGGCGATAGCGTCCGGCAACGCATCCGGCAGCGCCCCGCGCGTGCGTTCGCGATGGCCAAACTCTTCGAGCGCCGCTTCGAGGTCCGCGACGGTAAAGTCCGGCCAGGCTTTGCGCACGAACACGAATTCCGCGAACGCGCATTCCCACAGCAGAAAATCGGATAGGCGCTGCTCGCCGCCGGTGCGAATCAGCAGATCCACTTCCGTCGAGCCGCCGCGAAGAACTTCCGCAAGAACGCGGCTGAACGATTCCGGCGAAAGCTCCGTGACTTTGTAGAAGCGGCAGGCGGCGTGAAAGATGGCCTCGCGCGCGGAGTAGTCAATGGCCAGCCGGAGATGCAGGCGCGTTCCGTTGGCGGTCGCGGCTTCCGAATCGGCGATCGCCTGGCGCAGCGCGGCGGGCACGCGGTCCCGGCGGCCGATGATGCTGAGCCGCACGCCTTCCTCGATGCAGTGCGCCGTTTCCGTGAGCAGGTATTCGTGGAGCAGCCGCAGGATGGCGTTCACTTCGGCCGCCGGCCGCTTCCAGTTCGCGGACGAGAGCGCGAAGAGCGTCAGCGTGTGAATGCCGAGCCGTGGCGCCGCTTCGATAATGTGGCGCGCGGATTCCGCTCCGGCACGGTGGCCGGCGGAACGCGGCAGCCCGCGCGAAGTGGCCCATCGGCCGTTGCCGTCGGTAATGATGGCCACGTGCAAACCCGCGTTCGGGGAGCCGACAAACTCCGCATGCTGCGAAGAAGCCGGTGCCGGTGGACGCGAAGGGTGCATGGGCACCACGTGCGAAGTGGTCGAGATCGAAGATTTGCTTTCAGGTGCAGAAGATGAAGCCATGAGAGTATCCAGTCTCCGCCGCGGAGAAACGAATCTACGAAACCACAGCGGCGTAAAGCTTGCCCTGCTTGCCGCAGGCAAGCTGCTGCTAAGCAGGCCGCTGCCGCAATCTGTGAACTATCTTACAAACTACTTTGCTATGCAAAGTGCATAGGCAAAAATTTTTGCCGCTAACCCTCCCGGGTGGCGCGAATCAATGCTTCCATGTGATTGAGATAGCGCTCGAGCGCCTTGCGTCCCGCAGCCGTCAGGCGATACTCGGTTTTTGGCGTGCGCCCGTCGAAGGACTTCGCGCAAACGATATAGTCGGCCTCTTCCAGTTTTCGCGCGTGGACGCTCAGGTTTCCGTCCGACGCTTTCAGCAGCGCCTTCAACTCATTGAACGTGAGCGCGCGATTCACGGCCAAGGCGCTGACGATGCCAAGGCGGACGTGCTCGTGAATCAGGCGGTCCAGATCCGCGGGAGGCGCTTCGCGGGCGGGATTGCGCACGGATTCCAGGATGGCTTCGCGGTCGCGGGACCGTTGCACACGTTCTTGACGCGCAGCGGATGACTTTGCCATACGATCTCCTTAGCCTCCGTAGTGCCGGGCGATCCACCAACCGAAGCCGACATGTACAACCCCAAAACCTGCAGCCATGAAGGCGTCTCCCCAGCCCGCGGGAACAAAAAGCGCCGCTGCGCCGAGCAGCATCAGGCACAAGCCCATAACGGGGACAACGCGCACGGAAAACGCTCCGCCGGTGACGATGGCCGTTCCGTAGAGCAGGAGCCAAACTCCCGGGAGGGCAGTGAGCGCTTCAGCTTGAAAAAGAGTGTAGGTCAGAAGAGCGCCCACAACAATGGGCGGAGAAAAACTCAAAAGGAATTTGCGGCCCGGCCCGGAGAAGAGCCGGGAATTGGCGCGATGCGCTTTGGTGGCCGCAGCCGGCGCGGCAATGGCCACTGCAATAAACGCTTCGACAAGCCAAACGATAAGCCAAGCGCGCGGAGTCGGTTGGCGCGAAGCGACGAAGGCCGCGACCATCGCCGTGATGCCCATAGCCAGGCCGCCCCAGCCGGGCACAGCGGTAAATTCCGCGGCGCTGGCCATGGTTTCGCGGATGTAGCGAAGATGGTCGGCCGCGCGAGCATCAATGGGAATGGGTTCGCGGCTGGAAGAGCGAAGCGGACCCGGAGTAGTGGCCATGGGAGGAGTTTAGGACAGAGGTCTACGTTTGCCAAGTACTTTGTGTCATAAAGCAGAAGCTACAATCCTCGCCCCTAGACAAAAGGATTCAAGCTTTGCGGGCGTAGCGGCCTAGGAGGGAGTTCCCGCGGATCTTGAAAACGTCGAGGAACATCAGGAGGCTGTCGTGGAGCATGCTGACCTCCATGGTGACGCGCCAGATAGAGTAACTCGGGGTCGAATCCGAAGCGCTCGATGGTCTGCTGCTCGAAAATGATCCGGCAACGCTCGCGGTTGAAGGCTTTGAAGCCGCACTGGGTGTCGACAAACGGCAACCACAGGATGGTGCGAACGAGCTTGTTGAAAATGATTCCAGCGAATTCACGCAAGGGAGACTCGTGTACGGTGATGAGGCTGCGATCCACGGCACGCGAACCAATGGCGACAGCGCAATTGTGTGTCTTTAGAGCGTCGATGAGTTTGTCAGCTTCCTCGATGGGAGCGGAAAGATCGGCATCGGTGAAGAGCACGATTTGGCCACGCGCTTCCTGCACGCCGTGGCGCACGCTGTAGCCCTTGCCGCGATTGACTCCGTTGAGAACCACGCGGAGGGTGGAGATTTTGTCACGAAAAGATTCGGCGACGGCGGCGGTGCGATCTTTCGAACCGTCGTCGACCACCAGGACTTCCGCATCCCGGCGGGAGGTTTTCAAGTACGCAGCGATTCGCTCGAGAGTTGCGGGGAGGCGCAATTCTTCGTTGAACGCGGGGATAACAATGGAGAGTCCGAGCGAGGATGGGCTCATCGTTCAGGAGGCTTCTGCCAGGCATGGTGGCCGACGAGAGGCACAAAGCGGCAGCCTTCCATCATCCTTGTGGAAAGCCTACCGTCGTGCTTCTCGATGAGCTGTAATTCCTGATTCTCCGCGTCTCCCACGGGGATAATCATGCGGCCGCCTTCGGCCAGTTGAGCGAGGAGCGGTTGGGGAGCCGCCGGAGCCGCGGCCGCCACGAGAATAGCGTTGAAAGGCGCAAATTCGGGGAGGCCGAGCGTGCCGTCTCCGCAGTGAACGTGGACGTTGTGGTAGCCCAGGGATGACAGTTTTTCGGAGGCCGCAGAAGCCAACTCATGACGCCGCTCAATGGTGAAGACCTCCTTGGCCAGAAGGGAAAGAACGGCCGCCTGATAGCCGCAGCCCGCCCCGATTTCGAGCGCGCGGTCGGTTGGCAGGAGACGCAAAGCCGCGGTCATGGCAGCGACAATGTAAGGCTGCGAAATAGTTTGACCACTGCCGATGGGCAAGGGCACGTCTTCGTAGGCGCGCGCGCGGAACTCCTCCGGCACAAATTCGTGGCGTGGGAGCTTCAGCATGGCGCCGAGGACGCAGCTGTCTTCGATACCGCGGCGGCGCAACTGCTTTTCGACCATTTCCGCGCGCTGGGGCGCGTACTCAATGCTTTCAGGCATGCGTAACCGCCGCGGCGTGCTTTTCCCATGCTCCGGCTTTGAGAATCTCTTCCATTTGCGTGAGCGCAAAGTCGCATTCGTCCTCGCGATTGTAAAAATGCGGGGAGAGGCGGACGCCGGCTCTGGGCCGGTAGTCGACAAGGATTTCGCGGGCCAGAAGTTCACGACAAACTTCATAGGCATGTGGGCATTCGATGGAAACGGTTCCCGCGCGCTCCGCGGGATTTTCCGGCGTGTTGATTTTCCAACCGCGAGACTTTGCGCCCTCGAGGAGACGCGTGGTCATGCGAATTGATTTTTCGCGAATTGCGGAGATTCCAATTTCATTCAGAATCTCGAGGCCGGGCCTGCAGGCAAAGAGCGCCGGAATGTGCGGCGTGCCGTTTAGATAGCGATAGGAATCCTCGCGCGGCTCGATGGCGCCCGTTTCGAAGGCAAACGGGCGGCGATGCGCGATCCAGCCGGTGAGGGAAGGCTTTAGCTTGGCGCGCAAATCTTCACGGACGTAGAGATAAGCGACTCCAGGCCCGCCGCAGAGCCACTTGAGCACGCCGCCTACGGCGAAGTCGGCGCCGAGGCTTCGCACATCCACGGGAATGGTTCCTGCGGCCTGGAAGGCGTCAAGAATGACATAAGCGCCCACCCGGTGAGCGCGTTCGATGATGGCGCGGGCATTCACGATGTAGGAGCTGCGAAAGAGTACGAGAGATATGGGCACAAGCAAAGTGGTATCGTCGATGGCCGCAAGGAACTTTTCCAAATTGAAGCGGATGGAATCCTCGGCGGGAATGACTTCTACGTGCGCACCGTGGCGGCGTTGCTCGTGATAGAAGTACTGAATCGAGGGGAATTCCAGGTCGACCATGACGATCTTGTTGCGTGGACCGCGGAAATCAAAACAGGATGAGATTATGGCTTGCGTGAGCGTGACGTTCTGATGAAGGGAGATTTCGCCCGGCTTCGCGCCAATCAGGGGAGCGATTTGGTCGCCCACACCGACGGCCATCTCCCACCAGCCTTCTTCCCAGGCGCGCACGCCACGCTCGGCCCAGGAATCGGCGTAGGCGCGCATTGCGTCGTAGACGCCTCGCGGCATGGCGCCCAGCGAATTGCTGATCATGTAAGTGGTGCGGTCGAGAATCGGAAATTCACCGCGCCATTTTAGAAGTGGATCCACGAGACTACTCTCCAGGGCCAGATGTGCGGGGATAATTCCTTCTCCACACAAAGTAACACACCGTGAGGAGAGTGAGCCAGGGGACGCCGGCCAAGAGGGTGATGCGGAAACCGGGGACCCACCAGGTGGAGAGCATGACGGCCAGGACTGCGGCGAGCCCTGCGAGGGACGCCCAAGGGCCCGCGGGGCCGAGCTGCAAGTAGGGCTTCGCGTGACGCTGGTGGTGGCGACGAAATGCGAGGTGCGTCAACAGCGTCATCAGCCAAGCGAAGAGCGCGCCAAAACTGCTGAGCCCGATCATGAAGACGAACAAGGAATCCTGAAAGTACTTCGACAAGACCATAGCAGCGACCATGCCGCCTCCCGAAGCCAAAACTGCGGTCATCGGCATTTCCTTCTTGCTTAGGCGGCCGAGGCTTGCAGGAAGATAGCCGCCACGCGCCAAAGAGAAGGCCAGCCGGGCGGCGAAATACAGGTTGGCAACAGCGCTGGAAAGGGCGGCGGTCAGGACGACAAAGTTCATGATGTGGCTGGCGGCGGGAATGCCGACTGTTTGGAACACACGGACGAAAGGACTTTCGCCCATGCCGATTTGCTTCCAGGGGACGATTCCAACGACCAATGCAAGTCCAGCGACGTAGAAAAGCACTAACGCCGTGACGGTGTTGCGCAGGGCTTTTGGCACAGCCACCTTGGGATCGGCAGCTTCGCCTGCGGTGCTTCCCACGACTTCGATTCCGAAAAAGCTGAAAAGGCCCAGGATGACACCGAGGCCGACGCCTTTCCATCCATTGGGAATAAATCCGCCATCGGCGGTGTAGTGAGCGAGACCCACCTTCGGGAATCCGACCCCAAACAACAAAGCTGAGCCTAAGAGGATAAAGGCCAAGATGGTAATGACCTTGACCATGGAGAGCCAGTATTCGAAGGTTCCAAGATTGCCGATGTTGATGGTATTCACGTAGAGAATCACCAGGGAGAACAGGCCAATCCAAGTCCACGCAGGAGTGCCAGGAAACCAAAACTTGCAGTAGATGGATGCGGCAACCACTTCGCTACCGACCACGACCATCATGCATAGCCAATATGTGAGTCGAATGGCAAATCCCGCCCAGGGGTGCAGATACATCTCGGCGTACAAGCCGAAGGAACCGGCGGTGGGGTGGGCAGCGGCCATTTCCGCGAGCGCCCACATCATCGGCAAGGCGATGCAGGCTCCAGCGACAAAACTCAGGATCACCGCGGGGCCCGCGAGCTTGACGGCGATGGCGCTGCCCAGGAACAGGCCGGTACCGATGGTGCTTCCGAGGCCGAGCATGGCCAGCTGCGCGGGCCTGAGGTTGCGCTGCAAACCCGACTCGCGCGCCACGATGGTAGTTGAGCGGCTGGCTTCGGTGGCTGCGGGGATATCGGGAGAAGGTTCGTTCATGGCGAGGCATGGTAACAGAAAGCCGGATGGTCTTCTCTTTTTGACCTGACACTTTTCTTGACCCGGCACTTTTTTTGACCTGGCACTCTTCTTAAGCCTGAACAAAGGGACAGTGAACGACGGAGCACAGACTGTCCTTCGAAGCGCTCGCGCGGGTTCCTGCGCGTTTTCTAAAATCAGAGGCATGGCGCGGGTCCCAAGGCGGCGCCACGGAGGCGGTCATGAAGGCCCTGCTTGCTTTGATCCTCATTTATATCGGAACGTTTTTCCTGGTCATCCAGGGAGCGTCACAAAACTCCGCGCAAGCAGCGGGGCAAGGCTCGGCTTCCGCACAGGACAGCGCCGGGTCGGCGCATTCGAATTCAAACATCGATCGGGTCAAGGAAGCGGACATTCGCTCGTTGATGGAACTCGTGGGAGCGCGCGATATGGTGCAGGATGGCGCCAACAATGCGATCGAGCAGTCGCGCGAAAAGCTGCTCACCACGGTACCCAACAACGACAAGGGCCAGGCTTTTGTGAATGCTTTTTCGGTGAGCTATCAGAAGAAATTCGACGCTGATCAGGTTAGCGAGCAGTTGGTGGGAATTTACGACAAGCATTTCACGGAGGACGAAATCAAGGGGCTTTTGCAGTTTTATGGATCGCCGCTAGGCCAGAAGGTGGCCACGGAGATGCCAAAAATTAACCGAGAGGCACAGGCGGCGGTGCGTTCGGTGAGCGGCAAGGCGGCGCGGGAAGCGCTGGCGGAAGTGAAGCAGCAGAATCCGGAAGTCGGACAATCGGCGCGACTCGGCATGGGGCAGGGCCGCCTGCAGCAACGGCGCGGGCAGAAGCCGCAACTGCAAGCTGCGCAGCAGGAACAAATTCCTCGTTAACAAGTTTTGTATTTTTGAGACCCTGCGAGAAGCGCTTCTAAAGACTAGAAGCGCTTTTTGATTTTTATGTCGATGCCGAAGGTGCCGTTCTGATCGCGCAAGCCCACGATGGAGACATTTCGGTCCACGTTGTACTCCACCTGAATTACCTGCTGCTGCGTCGAACTCACGTTGGAGACATAAGTGATGGTGAGATTGCGGGCGATCTGCTGCTCGACGGTGACGCGCGCCGCGGCGTTTTGTTCCGAGCCCGTGGAACCGACTTCCGCAAGGCCCGGGTCGACGCGGAAGCGAGTGATGCCGAACAGGCGCTCGAGCCGGCCGCCGAGCTGGCTGGAAATCGCCTCCGAAAGAATTGCCGAAGCATTAGCCGTCCCGGTTGAAGACGTGCCGCCGCTGCGCGCGGTCGCCTCGGAAGTGGTTTGTCCCAAGGCCAGCAAGGTAATGATGTCGTTCGCGGGCAAGGGAGGATCCGAACGATAAGCCAGGGTGAGTTTGCTGGCAGGGCCGTTGAAATTCAGAGTGATCTCATATTGTTGAATGGTTGTGGTGGCCTCAACGTTCAGGACGGGATCGAGGCGAAAGGGATTCGCGAAATTCAAATCACCCCGGGATACACGATAGCGGTTGCCAGCAAAATTCAAATCGCCGGAAAGAATATGGATGTGCCCGAGAAGGATGGGATGTTCCCATGTGCCGCGCACACGAAGATTGGCGTCGGCCTGGAGGCCGGCACCAGGCCATTCCATGCGGGCGTCGGGCGCGGAGAGCGCTTCGACGTCGAATTGCAAATTGCGCAAAAAAGGCGAGGTCGTCGAGGGGCCAGTGATTCCTTCTTTTGCGGACACGAGCATTCCCGCCACCTGGAGGCCTTGGGTGAGAGTGACACGCTCAATCATCACACGCCCCGAAAGGACGGCGGCACTGGGCGAGCCGGTCAGGCGCAGTGTACCGCCAGCGAGCCAGCTCATGCCCTCGGGATAACGAATGCGGACGCGGTCGGAACGAACGTTAATGTCATAGCGGAGCGGGCTCTCCGCGTAACTCACGCTGCCGGATAGATGCAGCGTCCCGCCGCCCGATTCGGCGCTCACATTTTCAAAGTAGAGACGCGTGGCGTCGAAGACCAAGTCGCCCTGTACGGCGCTGAGCCCCGCGGGAAAATCCGCGGCGCGAGCGGAAGCGTTTTCGATGTGCACACGCCCGTTGATGCGGGGGCGGTCCAATGTGCCTTCGAAGGAAGCGTTGATCTGCGCGGGGCCGCGCGCGTCCAGGTCCGGGACATAGCCGCTGAGGAGGCGGAGATCTAGTCCGCCATTCAAACGCAATGCCAAGGTGCGGCGTCCAGCAAATTGGACGGACCCCGCAATCTGGAGATTCGTGTCCGTGCCGCGAAAAGTGACTGGTTCGATCTCCAGAGAGTCACGCGATGAGCGAAAATGAACAACCCCGGTGTTTTCCAGATGGACATTGGCGTAATTCATCGTCAAGCGGGAGAAATTTGCGTCCACGGAAATGCTCTCCGGATGTTGCAGTGCGCCGTTCACCGCAATATCGCCATCGGCGTTCGCATGGCCACTGAATTTCTCCAGATGCAGAGCCGTGAGCAGGAGAGGATCCAAGTCGATATTCTTGATGGAGACTTTTCCGTTCAAATTGTAAGGCGGAGCAAGCGCCAAAGTGCAACCGCCAGATATTTCTCCGCTGGCCATGGCGGAGCTCAATTCGAGATGCGCGGTGGCGGCATCTGACTTCAGATCGCCTTCGAAACTGCCAATGACTGCCTGGCCGATGCGCAGATCAACAACGCGAAAAGTTCCCTTGCCCGCGGGCGAGCGAAGCGAGCCTTCCGCCTTCATCCGGAAGCTCAACTGGCCGCCCACGGGCAAGCGACGCGATTGCAGCTTTTCAAAATTTTCCAGCGGCAGACCCGCACCGACGAGTTCCGCAGAAAAGGTTTGCGCTGCAAAACGATAGTTTGCCGAACCCGTAATGATTCCGGCACCCCGGCCGCTTTCTTTTCCGGGCCGGAAAAATCGTAATTCCGCATTGGCGATGTGCGCTTCGTCCCTGGCGAGGTTGAGCTGGCCACGGAGGCGGTTGAAGGAAAGTCCGTACACCGTGGCATCGGCGAGATCGAACAAGCCCGTGACGGTTGGTTCCGCGCGCGTGCCTCGGCCGTGAAATTGGCCGGTCAATAATCCCTTCACGGGATATGACATTCCCAGCAGTTGCTGGAGGTTTTCCGTGGGAACTTTTTCGAAACTCACATCGGCGGTCCACGCGTTTTTGGGGCGGAAATTCCATTTCGTCAGGGACAGGTTTGCCTCGATGGTGCCTTGCATCTCCCCGCGGCGCGCGGTCGCATGCGCCAGAACCAGTTGCGCAGGCGAGTAGGTCAAATCGCCTTCCAGGAAATCGACGAAAACTCCGTCGTAGCGGGCTTTTTCTCCGCGCACGTGGCCTTGAAAGGTAGAGCCTGAGGATGGCCCGGTAATTTTGCCATCCCACTTCACAATGCCTGAAATGGGTTCGGCGGCTTCCCGCGAGGCGGGAGCGACATCCCGGACGCCATTAATGAAATCCTTGTACGTCTCCAGCGCCTGCGTTTCAAACTTAACGTTTAGAGCGGAATTTCGCGGAGCGAGGAGCCCGTCGACGGTTCCATGGGAAGACGGGGTTTCGAATTGCCCCCCGTCTATTGCGAGCGTGCGGGGATCGTAACGATAGCGGAGTTGCCAGGCTCCGCGGACAGGTTGATGGTGTTCGGCAAGCTGCTCCGGGTTGTCCCAAACGCTTTTCGCGGCGATTTCAAAATGTCGAAAGGGACCGGTCCAGGTTTCCACCGAGTCGGCGGAGATGCGCGCGTCCCAGTGCAATTCGTCCACCGGGAAATTACGGTGTTCGATGCAAGGCAAGACGGGTGCCAACTTCATACCTTCGACGTGCGTCTGCGCCCGGAATTTCAAGCCATCCCACTGCATGATCACACGTCCAGTTACGCTGCCACCAAAGGCGCCGGCAAAGAAATCAGGGATTTCGAGACCGGCGTTGTCCATGTGGTAGGTGCCGCGGCTGGTCAATCCTTTGGCGTGAAAAATCTCGTAGGGCAGGGCGATGTCTTGCGAGGCATAATTTCCGGTGCCTTTGAACTTGCCATTGGCGACCTGACCTTCGCCGTGAAGATCGACACGTCCCGCCGGGACATAAGGATCACGCAGGGTGTCGCGAATATCGGCGAGCTCGACCCATCCGCGGTAGCGGTAATTCCACTTCGGATCGGCAAAGCCATTCATCTCGGCCTGCGCATCGACACGGGAATGGCCGGCATGGAGCACGCCCTGTTCGAGCGCAAAACCATCACGCCAGAGCGTGAATTTTGCGGTCAAGCCCACGGGCAAAGGCATATAGCGTTTCGAATTGAATTCCACCCTCTGCCATTCCAGATTGCCAAGATATAAGGGACGATCCTCGGTGCCACCGGCGTCCAATGAGAATCGCAAGTCTCCGCCATGCACTGTGATCGGCGTTTTCACATCGTTAAAGAGAACCCATCCGTCGGCCAGCAGAAGCCGATGAATGCGCAGTTGGAACAGCGTGTCATTCCATCGCCCCTTCGCCGCGGCAGGACGCGCGGGCGTGGGCACATTGGTGGCTCCGTTCTTCCCGACGACGATGTGAACATGAGGTTGCTGAACCAGAAGTTCATTCAGCGACACTCTCCTGGCCCAGAAGGAATCGATCCGCAGCGCGGCCTGCACTTCGTCTGCCGTACAAAGGGGCTCGGTGCCGGGTAGCTCGTTTCCATGGATCACCAGGCTGTGGATGGTCACGCGCATGGCCAGCCATCGAATCGACATCCCTCGAAACTCGACTTTCCCACCGGTGGCTTTTTCGAGGCGGCTTATCATGAGCCGTTGAAGCAAGGGGTTTCCGGCACCGCTGCCGAAAAAGATCATTACCCCCAAAATCGAGAGCACCGCCAACACCCAGGGCGTATGGATGATCCAGCTCCAAATCGGGTGGCGGCCTTTTCCCTTCACTTCGCCCCCTCTTCCAAAAACTTCTCGATGTGCAGGCGGAGCCGGCTTTCCTTCAACCACTGTTCGGCCTGCTGGTTGATCCCATTCTGGATGAGCGCCTCTTGAATGGAATCGCGGGCGGCATCGAGGGCGGGCGGCTCCTGGCCGCGAGCCTTTGCGCGGGGCACGACCGCGGTCTGATAAAAGTCTTCGACGTCTTTGGGGGCAATCTGGACGGCGGGGCGAAAGCGGGAATCCAGATAGTTGCTGAGGTAGAGCTGCGAGGAGACCATTGCCCGGATGTCCTGCTCGTTGAGTCCCGCATGCCTCATTCTGGACTCATAGTCCTGTTCGGAGGCGAACGAGCTGCGCAGACGGCTTAGAGAGCGGTCGATGTCCGCTTCCGAGGGGTGCGGAAAGTGCGATGCGTCCGCTTCCGTGCGAACGATCCATTGATCAATCAGGCGGTCAAGAATCTGGGCATCGTCTTCCGACTTGCCGTCGAGGAATTGCTGGTAGCGGCTGAGCGCACGGATGTCGCTCAGCAGGATGATCTCGTTCTCGACGCGGGCCGCGATGCGATCCACGACTCCCTGGGCCGCCAGGCATCCAGACGTAATGGCCATGGCAGCCGCAAGGAGAATTCCGCGAATGGCAAGATCACCCATTAGAAGCTGGACCCCAGATTGAAAAAGATCTGAAATCCGGGCAGCCGCGTGCTTTTCTGGCCAAGAGAACCCGCCACGCAAGAGGGCGTATTCGACGGGCACGGAATAGGGACGATGAACAAAGGCCGGTTGAGTTGATAGCCGAGGTCGATGCGGATCGGTCCGACCGGCGTTTTATAGCGGAAGCCAAGACCCGCGGTGTGAGAAAAGTAGTTCAGCTCGTTCGAACAGTTCGTCACGCACATCGGCACA
>WNFW01014038.1_pt1 | contig 12161 bp, 10 predicted proteins | sample 5400131 | NCBI WGS metagenome assembly WNFW01 (sample SAMN13153362, study PRJNA577476) | soil metagenome | isolation source: 20 cm soil or saprolite under grassland replicate 1 | place: USA:California | collected 2016-06-15 | reverse complement strand
CTTTTAATGTAGAGCTGGTGTGCTTTCAGATAGTGGCATAGATAAAGGTATTTACGATTGGAGGGTGTAACTTTGTACCCGGTCTTTGTTTGACCTGGTAATGATGAAAGACCATCCTCACTTGCTTTTGTCTCCGCGTATATTCCGACCTGGGAAGAAAGGAGTATTTTTCTTTGCTATACTCCAGCCCTGCGTTCACTATGAGGTTGGAGAATGACGAAACCGCATAGCGTATTAGAGAGTATGACTGTCACATTGTTGGAGATACGAACGAAGACGACCGTTCGGCTGGACATTGTTCCGATGTCCGGTGTAATGGGTCCGTCCAGGGGTAGATGGAAGCGTCCATCTACCTGGAGAAGCCGCTTGAAGTAACATTCATAGTAGGCAATTACTTAATCAGATGGAGGTGACCATCAATGACGATGAAGCGCGAAATCACTGTAACAGTGAATGGACAGCAACACCAATCAGAAGTTGAACCGCGCATGTTGCTGGTACATTATTTACGTGAGACATTGGACCTCACAGGTACGCACATTGGCTGTGACACTTCACAGTGCGGTGCATGTACAGTCCTTCTCGACGGCCAATCAGTGAAAGCTTGTACCGTACTGGCTGTTCAGGCTGATGGCAGTGAGGTAACGACAATCGAAGGCCTGGCCCCAGAGGGAAGTTTGCATCCTATCCAGGAAGGCTTTTGGGAGAAGCATGGTCTGCAATGTGGCTTCTGCACTCCCGGCATGATTATGGCCTCGTATAACCTGCTTAAAAATAATCCCAACCCGACAGAGGCCGAGATCCGTAAGGGTCTCGAGGGAAATATCTGCCGCTGCACTGGCTATCAGAACATTGTACGCGCGGTCCAGTCTGCCGCTGAGCAGATGAGGACAGCTGCAACTGAGCCTGTGGGCGCCGGGGAGTAATCTCAAAGGCCCAAAACTCCAAATTTCCTCCATATTCTGTTTCTCTTGATGAGAAAGGATAGGTACACAAATGGGTATTGCAGCTATGCTTGGATCGCCGATCAAGCGGCGAGAAGACCCTCGATTGATTACCGGTCAGTCGACCTACGTCGATGATATCAAAATTCCTGGCATGCTTCATATGGCGGTAGTACGCAGCCCCTACGGTCATGCTCGCATCAACAGTATTAATGCGGATGCAGCTCGTAAACATCCCGGCGTTGTCGCTGTTTACACCGCGGAAGACCTCAAGGGCGCTGTTGGCAACATTGCCATTGCTGTTCCCCTGGGAAAAATTGCCGAGGGTATGGGTGCTCGCGGTGCGCTGGCCGAGGGCAAGGTACGTTTCTATGGTGACCCTGTAGCAGTCGTTATTGCTGAGGATCTCTACACTGCTCGAGATGCTCGCGACCTGGTAGAAGTTGATTATGAACCTCTGCCGGCTGCCATCGATGTTGAGAAAGCGATGCAGCCCGGTGCGCCATTGCTGTACGAAGAGTTCGGCACGAATGTCGCCTTTGGGATGCACCCTCCGACCGAAGAAATTGACAAGGTCTTCGAGCAGACAAAAGCTGATGGTGGGATCATCGTCAAAACTCGCCTGGTCAACCAGCGACTTGCCCCTGCCTCAATGGAGACGCGCGGTGTGGTTGCCGAGTATCGCAAGGCGAGCAAGACCCTAACTGTCTGGAGTTCCTCACAGATACCGCACCTCTTGCGCAACATCCTGTCCGCTTTGGTAGGTCTCCCCCAGCATCAGGTCCGTGTCATTGTGCCCGAAGTGGGGGGTGGATTTGGTTCTAAGCTTAACGTCTACCCTGAAGAAATGATTGCTGCCTTCGCCTCCATGAAAACAGGGCACGCGGTCAAGTGGATTGAAGAGCGCAGTGAAAATCTTGCTGTTACCATCCATGGACGCGACCAGGTCGACTATATCGAAGTCGCGGCTACCAGGGATGGCAAGGTAACCGGTTTGAAGGTTTATGGTATCTCCGACCTCGGCTCGTATTGCCAGCTTTTCACCGACGTAATCATGATTGCCTTTGGTTTCCCGGTATCCTGTGGAGCTTACGACATTCCCGCAATACACCTCAGCGCGGATATCGTCTTGACAAACAAGGCTCCTACTGATGCCTATCGTGGGGCTGGTCGCCCGGAGGCTACCTTTGTCGCCGAGCGAGCCATGGACCTGGTGGCGCGTGAACTACAAATCGGCTGCCGGGGCAGTCTATGACACAGGGGACTATGCGCCTGCTCTGGAAAAAGCTATGGATATCATAGGCTACCAGCAACTTCGCGCTGAGCAGGCCCAGAAGCGAGCCGAGGGGAAGTTGATGGGCATTGGCGTATCCTCCTATATTGAGATTTGTGGCTTTGGCCCGAAAGGGTCCGCGCCAGTCGGCCTCTACGAGAGCGCCCGGGTGCGCGTCGAACAGAGCGGCACCGTGATGGTTTATACTGGTTCATCTCCGCACGGTCAGGGGGAGGAGACTTCGTTTGCTCAGATCGTGGCCGAGGAGTTCACCATCCCGGTTGAAAGCGTCATGGTTCTGCACGGTGACACCGATTCGACGCCCGAGGGACGCGGTACCTATGGGAGCCGCACCACGGCGGTTGGTGGCTCTGCCGTTTATAACGCTGTCCAGAGACTGAAAGAGAAAATGAAGCAGATTGCTGCTCACATGTTGGAAGCCAGCGTCTCCGATGTGACGCTGGAAGATGGCAAGTTCTCGGTGGCGGGTTCACCGCAGAAAGCTGTCTCCTTCGCTGATGTGGCAGCTACGGCAAACCTCTCCAATACACTGGCTCCAGGTATCGAGCCGGGCCTGGAGACGACCGTTTTCTTTGAGCCGGAGGCCTGCGTCTTCCCCTTTGGCACGCATATCTGCGTAGCCGAGGTAGACAAAGAGACCGGCAACGCGGAGATTACGCGCTTCGTGGCGGTTGACGACTGTGGACGTCAGATCAACCCCTTGCTCGTGCAGGGCCAGGTACATGGTGGTATCGCCCAGGGTATTGGCCAGGCAATGGTTGAAGGCGTCGAGTACAGTGAAGATGGTCAGCTCCTGACGGCTACATTGATGGATTATGCAATGCCACTGGCCTCAGAACTGCCGGTTTTCGAGCTTGATCATACCATTACGTTGACTCCCGTGAATCCGCTCGGCGTCAAAGGTGTCGGTGAAGCTGGCACAATTGGTTCAACGCCAGCGGTAGCAGCTGCAGTAGCGGATGCGTTGAACGTCGCGCATGTCGATATGCCCTTTAAGGCAGAGAAGCTGTGGAAGATTATTCACCAACAGTAGTAGGGTGAAAAGGAGAATGTACAATGTCTGTTCCAGCAGCATTTGATTATCATTCCGCGAAATCTGTGGATGAAGCGATTGCCCTTTTGCAGCAGTATGGCGATGACGCCAAGGTGCTGGCGGGTGGGCACAGCCTGCTCCCCTCGATGAAGCTTCGCCTGGCTCAACCTGCACATCTGGTTGATCTTGGCAAGATCAGTGGCCTTTCCTACATTCGTGAGGAGAGTGGAGCTGTCGCCGTTGGTGCAATGACGACCTACACTACCATCGAGCATTCTGATGTCCTGCGTCGCTACTTCGCTCTCCTGCCGGAGGGCGTCGCCATGATTGGTGATCAGCAGGTGCGTAATCGCGGTACCATCGGCGGTAGCATAGCGCACTCTGATCCTGCAGCAGATTTGCCAGGTATCGTGCAAGCGCTCAGGGCTGATATCCTTGTACAGGGCCCGAACGGCGTACGTACCGTTAAGGCCGACGATTTCTTTATGGGGATGTTCGAAACTGCTCTCCAACCGGATGAGATTGTTACCGAGATTCGTTTCGCCATTCCTGCTGCCCGTACCGGCAGCGCATATATGAAGCTAGCGAACAAAGCTTCACATTATGCGGTTACTGGGTGCGCTGCAGTAGTTACACTTGATGGGGATGGCACCTGCTCCTCTGCGAGTGTGGTCATAACCGGCGCGTCAGAGAAAGCGACTCGCGCCAATGCGGTAGAGGCGGCTCTCGTTGGGAAAAAACTTGACGAGGCCACTGTGGCGGCTGCAACAGCACATGCTGCCGATGGTCTCGCACTGTTAGGAGATATTCACGGCTCCAGGGAATATCGCGCTCAAATGTCGGCGGTTATGGCGCGCAGGGCGATCTTGAAGGCGGCGGAGCGAGCGTAGTTCGCAAGCTGATCGTTTGAGACACAACACACTGGGAGCAGGGCAAGTGGTTACTTCGCTTGCCCTGCTCCCAGTGTGTTGTGGTTTAGAGCCTAATGATGATCATGGGGCACAGCTGGCCATCTTTTCAATCTTTGAGAGAGTATCAATGAGCCTGACAGGCCAGCAAATATGACGACCCAGAGCACAAAAAGGCTTGCTTGATTGGCTAAAAACATGGAAGGCAATATATCTGTTAAACGAAAGTTGAACAATTGTAGGTGGAGGATGGTCCTATTATATCCTGTTGGAGAATTGAAGCTATTGAGAGCCGGTGAAAGAGATAATATGTTATAAGTAAGCCCATACAGTGTGGTAGCCGCTACGACGAGACACGCAAATAGGGAGTTGATTTGCTGCAGCGCATAGGCCAGGTAGAATGAATAAAGCGGGAGGAGAACGAAGATTAAACGTGCTGGAGGAGACCAACCGCCTGTCCAGTTATTAATTGACGCAAATAGGAGTATGTAAGGAACGGTCAAGATGAGCATTAAGAGATTATAGCGGGTACAATGGTTTTTTATCGCTAAAAATATACCTGGAAAAAGCAAGATAAAGATGGGAAAATTGATCAGAAAGCCATACTGCTGATCTAAGAAAATGCCTAACATTGCATTGAAAGGAGCCGCGGCAAAGGGGCTGCTGTTGTGGTGGATATCGTTCATTTCGATCGCGCCAGGATTCAATGTTCCCCAAAATGAGTAGGTATATATTTCATATGCTAGGAAGGAAATTGTCACGGGTAAGAGGAGGCAGGCGTAATATTTGAAATGCTTTAGCTGGTTCTGTTCATAGATTCTAAAGAGCAAAGCGAAAAATAAGACCAGCTCAAAATAGGCAAAACGGATGTGCACCCAGGGTAGGATGCTCAAGAGAAGGGAACTTACGATCACTTCGGTAAGCGTACGTTCTTTTTGTAATATTTTCCTGAGTACATAAATGCAAATCAGCGCACCCACGGGTTCTATAAAGGTGAGGTGTGAATACAGATACACGGGCGAAGCGATGGCATAAGCCATGCTGACAACGAAAGCGTATGTAGCGCCAATGTTCATTGTTATTAGTAACTTGTAAATGTTCACAATAATCAATATTGAGAGCAAAGATATAAAAAAAACTGCTCCAAGCCTTCCAAGCACATAGAATGGCAGGAGCCATAAAATGGGCGCTCCAATGCTATGTAACGGCATAAGTTGGCCATGTGCGCCATAGGAGAGGTGGGGATCGATAGTATATGGATAAAAGGCGTGATAATCGCCGTTGCTATAGTCTAACATAACGTTGAGAGAGTGATATTTGAGCAGGGTCTGGCTGATGATCAAGTAGTGCGGTTCATCGCCAGAGGGGGGAGAGGAAAACTGGACATAGATGAAGGATGTAATCAAAAATACGATACTACTGATCAGTATCAGTAAAGGCAAATAGTTTTTCCTGGCAAACTGGCGCATTTTAATTTGTGTCGTACGATCATTTTGTGCTATCACTCTGTGACAAGTATAGTAGTTCATGTCAAGGGGCCGCGCTGATTGAACTTGCTAATACAAGTTATCTGGCCCTTGTTCATGTATGCTACTATGATTGTACTCTGACTCTGTTAATTGCGAGAAGGACAATTTGTATGATGCAAGATATTCGTATAGAGCGCTGGGCGCATACGCTCGTGCATTATTCTTTGTACATTAAAGCGCGCGAAACCGTTGCAATTCACGCGACTCCGCTGGCGGCTCCTCTTGTAGAGGCTGTTTACCGTGAAATTCTTCGTGTGGGCGCTCATCCCTTGCCGCTGATAGACCTGGAAAGCCTTGAAGAGATACTTTTACGTGAAGGCAACGAGCAGCAGCTCACCAAGAAATCGCCTGTGTTGACTGCGGTAGCAGCATACTGTGACGCCCGGCTTTTTATTGCTTCGCGCAGTAACACAAAGGCACTCAGTGGTGTAAAGCCTGAGCAGGTGTCGCGGCGACGATCGGCATTGCGAGAAATCTCCGAGGTTGCGCGGAAACGCGAGCAGGCCGGAACATTTCGCTGGTCATCGACGCTATATCCCACCAGTGGGTATGCACAGGATGCGGAAATGTCCCTGCACGATTATGAAGAATTTGTCTTTGATGTGTGTTTTCTCAATGACCCTGACCCTATCGCCCGCTGGAATGAGCTGTCCACACAACAGCAACGCCTGGTAGATTGGGACCTGACGCTCTCTATTGAAAACCGCACGTTTATCAACAGCAATGGGAAGCGCAACTTTCCCAGTGGGGAGTTCTTTACAGGGCCGGTTGAGGATAGTGCCAATGGTGTGATTCAGTTTGACATTCCGGCATCATACGATGGCCGTACGATTGAAGGAGTGCGCCTGGTGTTCCGCGAGGGGAAAGTAGTTGAAGCAAGCGCACGCCAGGGCCAGGCATACCTTGAGCATATGCTGGAGATAGATGCGGGCGCTCGCTACCTTGGTGAGTTTGCCTTTGGCAACAATGCCCGTGTCGATCGGAGCACAAAGAATGTGTTGTTTGATGAGAAGATGGGTGGAACGGTTCATCTTGCTCTGGGCGCGAGCTATCCTGAGACAGGCGGCGTGAATCAATCTGCATTGCATTGGGATATGGTCTGTGATCTGCGTCAAAAAGGTGAAGTGTGGGTGGATGATGTGTTGTTTTTGAAAGAGGGCAAAATTGTAGTGTGAGAAGGTTGAGCATAAAGAAGAGTGACACCCATCCGGCGATGAAGGATGGGCGTCACTCTTCTTTATGCTTCGCCTCATGAAAACTGTCCAACTTGATAACTTCACTATCTATAGCATAGAATATGAGTGTTACACTTCCTTGTGCTGGAAAGCACAAATTCATTTTTTTGGAGGCCCATTTGGAGCAGGAACAACAGTTTTCGAACTTTGATACAATAGAAGATGTGCAGAGGGCAATGTTTGCCCAGAGTTATATCGCCGATCGTAGCCTGGCAACGGCAGTGTTCCTGGCTCTCAAACGACGTAAGCCGCTTTTGTTAGAAGGTGAGCCCGGTGTTGGTAAGACGGAAATAGCTAAAGTGTTGGCCGCTGCCCTCGACACGCAACTGATACGTCTGCAATGTTATGAAGGGATCGATATCAGTACGGCCGTTTATGAATGGAACTATACACGCCAGATGTTGCATATACGGCTGATGGAGGCAGGAGGCATTAACCGTCAGGAAGAACTCACAGAGATATTCGGGCCAGATTTCCTGATGAAGCGTCCTCTACTCCAGGCTATCGATGCGTCAAATGCCAAAACGCCAGTGCTTCTAATTGATGAACTGGATCGTAGTGACGAAGAGTTTGAGGCATATCTCCTTGAATTGCTCTCAGACTTCCAAATCACGATCCCAGAGATAGGTACGGTCAAAGCCAAAGAGCCGCCGGTAGTGATCATCACTTCAAACCGTACACGCGAGATTCATGATGCTTTACGCAGGCGTTGTCTCTACTACTGGATCGATTTTCCCACATTGGAAAAAGAATACTCGATCGTGCTGGCTCGCATGCCAGGCGTACCCGAAAAACTGGCCAAGCAGGTGTGTTACTTTGTGCGCGAGTTGCGCAGTGTCGATCTGTATAAAGCGCCCGGTGTTGCTGAAACCCTGGACTGGATTAGCTCCTTGCTGGCACTCAACCAGCTGGAGCTGGTTGAAGGCCCTGTGCGCGATACATTGGGAGCGTTGCTCAAATATCAGGACGACGTGCTAAAAGTCGGTGGTAATGACCTTTTCAAAGTTGTGCAGAAGGCGCGGGGAGCCTCTTAACCATGAGCGTAGAACCTTTGGAGAATGGGCATTACTTTACTGATAACCCGCTGCGTCCGCTGGAACTGGAGCGCGGTGAGCGCTTACTCTATCGCCTGACTGAATTTGGCCGCATCCTCTGGGAAGTAGGTATCGATGTAGGGCCACGCAAGATGCTTGATCTTGCCGAGACACTGAAATATGTCGATATCACCAATAAAGAGGACTTTTATAACACGCTCAAATGCTCTCTGCTGGCAAAGCACGAGCAAGAAGCGCTCTTTAACCAGATGTTTCTCTATTATTGGTATATGCGGGACCGTCAAAATAATAAGGGTGAGAATCCAAGGGGAGCGGCAAAACGCGACGAGCGGCAAATGCGCCTTCCACCCTCTGAGCGCAAAAGATTGGCCGAGCACTTGAATGCAAACGAGCAGCAGCGCAAAGACTTGCGATCTGAGATGCGCCAGAGTGAACGACCTCGTCGAGCGCATGAGCGTATCGACGAAGACGACGACGACGACAAAGCACAGCCACAGGGAACAGCCTACAGTGCTATTGAGATGCTCAGGAAAAAAGATTTCGAGTCTTTCACGTGGGAAGAGGTGCAAGAAGCCAAAAAGCTGATGGCGGAGATGCGCTGGCACCTGGGGCAGCGTCCAACGCACCGTAAGGCCCCTTCCCGTAAGGGTTCGTATCCCGATATGCGTCGCATCGTGCGTCGAAACCTCAAATACGGCGCTGAAATCCTCGAACTGACCTGGCGTGAAACCAAACAAAAGCCGCGCCCGCTGGTTATTATCTGCGACATCAGTGGCTCGATGAGCCTGTATTCGCGCTTGTTGTTGCATTTCATTCATACCATTTCCAATGGTTTAATGAATGTCGAAGCGTTTGTTTTTGGTACACGCCTGACACGTATCACTCGTCAGCTGAAAAAGCGCGACGTTGATGATGCCGTACGCGATGTTTCCAGGTCTGTACAGGACTGGTCAGGGGGGACACGCATTGGGGATGCGCTGCATTACTTTAATCATTATTGGGCCAGGCGCGTCCTTGGACGGGGCGCTGTGGTCCTGGTGATTAGCGATGGTTGGGACCGCGGTGAAGCAGGTGTGCTCGAGGTCGAGATGGACCGCTTGCAACACAGTTGTCACCGGCTGATCTGGCTTAATCCCCTCCTAGGCTCGCCTGATTACCGGCCATTGACCATCGGCATGAGGACGGCATTACCATATATCGACAATTTTTTGCCGGCCCATAACCTGGATAGCTTGATCAACCTTGGTAATCTTTTGGCGACAATCGATGATAGCCGCCCGGAACGCAGCGCTGCCAAACGGCGTAAGGCCGTTGCTGCATGGACGAAAACAGGCAAGCAGTAGCCATGGCTTTGCACCCTTTTCCTGGCGCGGCAGGCGACGAAGCAAGAGATAGAAATGGAGATTTGCTATGAGAGATGTACTGACTGATATTGAGCGCTGGCGTGAGCGTGGTGAACGCGTGGCTGTCGCTACTGTAGTCTCTATGGCTGGTTCTGCGCCCCGCAGACCAGGCGCTAAACTGGCGGTCAGTGAAACTGGCGAGCTGGCCGGTTCCGTCAGCGGTGGCTGTGTTGAGCCGGCGGTCGTCGAGACAGCCATGGAGGTCATTGAGAATGGGAAGCCGCAGATGCTCGAGTTTGGTATCACCGAAGAAGAGAATATCGAGCAGATAGGCCTGGCATGTGGGGGCACCATTCATGTCTTCGTTGAACGGTTGGACTGGTGAAATGTGTGCGTTAGCATGTTGAGACCTGAATAGCTTTGAAAAGAGAAGACGTCATGAGTAAGCTCTATGAAGAGTTGAGAGATCAGCTAAACCAGGAAAAAGGCGTGGCGATGGCAACCGTGGTTCGTGGAATTGAGCATGTTGGCGCCAAAATCCTCGTCTTTCCTGGTAAGAGAACCGATGGAACACTGGGTAATGCAGCTCTTGATGCCAGGGTCATTGAAGACGCTGACCATGCTATCTGGCATGGTGAAGCAGATACTCATACCTATACTATCGAGGGCTCCACCGGTACGGAAACTTATGATGTTTTTATCGAGGGCTTTCCTCCTCCACCAACACTGATTATTGTAGGCGCCGGCCATATCGCCATTCCACTGACGACCTTTGCCAAGACCCTCAATTACCGTGTCGAGGTTATAGATGCGCGCGCAGCCTTTGCCACACGTGAGCGTTTCCCGCATGCTGACGAACTTATCGTTGAGTGGCCGGATGAGGTATTGGAGAGAATGGATCTGAATCCGTCAACATCAGTAGCTGTCCTCACACATGATCCTAAATTCGATGAACCTACGTTGAAAGTGGTGCTGTCACGGCAGGTAGGATACGTTGGCGCCATTGGCAGCCGCAAAACTGGTGAGGAGCGCAATGAGCGTCTCAAGAAGCAGGGGTTGACGGATGAACAAATTTCCCACATTCACGGCCCAATAGGCCTGAATATTGGAGCTACTTCGCCAGAAGAAATGGCGCTCGCCATTATGGCCGAAATTGTTGCCGCCCGGCATGGCAAAGATCGTACAGCGGCGAGTAGCTGGAAAAAGTGAAAAAGAGAAACTTCATCTGTTCTGATTCGTCATTACTATAAAGAGATATAGCCGCATGTAAGGTATCTTACATCCAAAGGTACGTGGTTCTCTTCTCTTTTCTTCCAAAGGGGAGAGAATTTTGCTACCTCAGAGTTTTTTGGGATAAGTTGTGGGGTATTTCGTTATAATAGTATATCGAATAAATTATAAACTTTATTCACCGGAAAAGGATAATTGATGCGAAACGAACCATATAATAACCAGGACGATCCAACCGATCCGGTTCGACACTCCTCTGCTCCACAACAGGGCCGGCAGGGTGACAAATTGATTCTTGGCAGTTTTCAAGATCCATCTAAGCGATCTGAGCGCAGGCCATATCAATATCCTTACTCTTCCTATCCGCAAGCAGGGCAACAAGCTTCACCAGGGGGAGCTTATACGCCGCCGCAGTATCCCAACACCCCTGGCGCTCAGCGTAATCCTTATCCACAACAAGGGCAAATGCCGCCAGGCACTCCTCAGCAACGACCCCGGCGACGCCGTAAAGGCTGTTTGATAACAAGCCTGGTTGTCCTGCTGCTCGTATGTATTATTGGCGTTCTGACCATTAGCACGGCGCAGCGCGTCCTGGCCTTTGGTTCAGCAATCTCTACACAGTCGCCGCTGAGTACCCAGACGAGCTATATGGGGACCGGTGATCGTGTCAACCTGCTCGTGATGGGCTTTGGTGGTAGTGGTCATGACGGAGCGTACCTTACCGATTCGATGCTGGTAATGAGTCTGTTACCCCAGAGTCACCATACCACTTTGATCTCTGTTCCCCGTGATCTATGGGTGCAGATTCCTCCCGGCTCAGGCCAATATCACAAGATCAACGCGGCGTACGAGTATGGCTCCAATAATAACGCTAAACCGGCGGATGGTGGTAATGCGGCAGCGGCCAAGATCTCCCTGGTGACTGGTCTGGATGTTAAATACTGGTTGACCATTAATTTCCAGGGATTCCGCGAATTCATCGACTCCATCGGTGGTATCGATGTCTACGTGCCCGACTCTTTCACTGCGAATTATCCAGCAAATGATGATCCCAACATTAATCCGAACTGGATTAAGGTGCATTTCTCTAAAGGGATGCAGCATATGAATGGGGAAACGGCGATACGGTATGCTCGTGCCCGCTATGTGTTGGATAATCCAGCGGAGGGTACCGATTTCGCGCGCTCTGCACGTCAACAAATCATGATTAAGGCTGCGCTGTCTAAAGTCAAACAAATGTCCACGTGGCCAAGCCTCTATAATGCGTTAAACGCTCTGCAGCACACCATCTACACCAACATGTCGCTGGCCGATTTGATGCAGTTTGCGCTCAAGATGGATCTCACCAACGCCCACCGTGTAGGTCTGAGCAATCAAAACGTTCTGGCGAGTGGAACTGCGCCAGATGGCGAGTATATCCTGAAACCCGCGAACGGCAACTGGCAGGCTATTGTAGACTACGTAAAGCAGCAGTTGTATAACTAACGGCTCCTCTCTTTACGAGCATAGTAATACTGAAGGCGAGCGGATCACGACATGGCAGAAGAGATGCGAAAATCACCTCGACAAATTGGTGGCATTTACCGCCTG
>WNFW01011109.1_pt1 | contig 12162 bp, 9 predicted proteins | sample 5400131 | NCBI WGS metagenome assembly WNFW01 (sample SAMN13153362, study PRJNA577476) | soil metagenome | isolation source: 20 cm soil or saprolite under grassland replicate 1 | place: USA:California | collected 2016-06-15 | reverse complement strand
CGTGCGCCGATGTGAGTCTTGCCGGTTCCCGGCGGCCCCTGAATTGGCAGGACGCCTCCCTGCAATTTCGGCGCAATCCGCCTCGCAGCGCCAAGCACGGTTTCTTCGGGTAGCCGGAGCGCTTCTCCGCCAAGGGGTGGAGGCGCTCTCATGAGGAGGTCGCGCGCGGCGTGATACGGTCCGTCTCCCGCGATGCCATGATCCGCAACGTAATCGCCGATCCGCGCGAGCGCCTCGGCCAGCACCCCGGTCCCGATGATATTGTGAGAGAAGACGGCCTCCGGATGGATTGTCGCGGTGTCCCTGCGCTTCTTGACGTCGATGACGCGGTCATCGAGCGAGATCCGCTCGACCTTGCCGAATTTTTCACCACCCCGCTGATGCAGTGGCTCACCGCCGCGGAGCTCGGTCTCCTGCGGAGGGAAGCGATAGCGGTGTTCCGGAGCTCTCGCGGTGCCACCGACCGCTGATACGAAGTTCAAGCCCGCGAGGCCCGCTCGCTCCTCGAACAGGTCTTCGTCGGCTAGGGCCGCCAGCCGGAAGTACTCCCACCAGGCTGTCTTCTCCTCGCGCCGATGCCAATCGAGGATATAGGCCAGGATCCATCGGGCGTGCTGATCGGCCGTGCGTTCGCGCGCCTCCGCGGGCACATCCGGAGTCAAGCGCGCAATGAGTGCGGCGATTCGGGCTTGCCACGCGCCACGAACCTCGCTCACCTCGCCTGTGGGCGGTATCGGGCGCTCGATCACTGCGCCGTTGGCGATCAGGTTGGACCGAACGCCCTCGAGCCAGTCCCGTAGCGCACGAGCGGAGAGGCAGTCATCCCGGTTGTAGCCCGCGACGGTACCTTTAAGTGCGTCGGTGATCGTCTGAGGGTCGCCGACCTCGAGAAGGACTTGGACGCTCGCCATCGCTTGACTTGCGTCCTCGAGCGGCGTGGCCCTTGTGAATGAGAATAGACTCTCGAGCTCCTTGATCGAGTAGCGCTCGACGCTCGCTCGAATGCCGTGCCGGACGACCTGGTACAGATCAACGAAGAGCGAGGCCCGCAGCATTCGGTCGATCTCATCTTCCCGCGTGGCATACCGACCCATCAGGCGCTTCAGCGCGCTCGGTTCGTAGGGTGCGTAGTGGTAGATGTGAAAATCGGGGTATTGCTCCCAGCGTGCGATCGCAAAGTCGACGAACGTCTCGAACGCGTGCTTTTCCTGCTCGCGTGAGAGCGCCCACTCTCCGCAGTACTTCTGCGTTCCGTCTTCCTGGTTAAAGACGTAACCGAAGAGGTATTCGAGTCCTCCCTCGTCGACGAACGGATCGCCTTCCAGATCCAGGAAGACATCGCCAGGGGAGGGCGCGGGCAGCCGTGCCAGTCCCAGATCCGGAAGCACTGCGAGGGGCTCATAAAGCGTCCTGCCTGCTGCTCTCCCTTCCACTTGAATGCGCGCTTGCTCGCGGATGCGTTCATAGGAATGCGCGGCTCCGCGCTCGGGTTTCCACGTCAGCGGTAGCGGCGTCACGGCAAGCGCGCCGGTGGTTTCGATTTCTCGGCGCCGCAGCTCGCCGATCTGGACTTTGGTGATGCCGGCGACCAGACACAAATGATCATCCGCACGGCGCCTCGCAGCGCACGGCGTTCGCCACACACAGACAGGGCAGTGTTCGTTCGGTTCCGGGTAGGTGCTTTCCCCAGCCTTGCTCCGCAAAAAGTGTTCGAATCCTTTTCTCGCTTGCCGGTAGTAGGCTCCGAAAGAGGCCGTTCGATAGCTTTCGGGCGTAAAATCCGTGCCCGGCGTCACGACATGCATGTGTTCGGGCATGCGGCCCTGAACCGCAGACAGCAAGTCGGAATACAGGCAGAGCTGCAGAAGCGTCGCCCCCTTGGTTTCCCGTGCGAGCTTGGTGTCGATGACTTCGTAGGACCAGGCGCCTAGCGCACTCGCCACCTCGACGCGCTTGAGGATATCCGTCCGACCAGCCCAGCCATCGCGCAGTTCTACGTAGGCGTGTTCGTGGGCGAGACCGCGATCGAATAGCGCTTGGAGGAGCGGATCCCAGAACCGTGGCCTGTCGAACTCACCGCGGGCCACCGCGACATCGAGCGCTGTCAGACGATGGCAGTCGACGTGGCCGACGAGGTCGGACGCGCTGAATCGGAGTGTCTCGCCGATCTTTTGCATCGTCGCCGCTACCCAAACACCCTCTCAGCGCAGTGCGGCAAGAGAAATCGTTGGAACTCATGTGTGTGCAGCCGTTCTGTCTTCCGCGGTTTCGCTGCGCGGTCTGTGTACATATAGATGTGATATCTACCACTGGATCGCTGTTGGGCAACGGCCGCCAGATCCTCCCTTGAGAGGAGCCACACTGAAGCGCTGGCCAAGTCCACGAGCGCAATGTAACGGGCCGGCGTATCTACCGGCACCCACCACTCCAAAGCAGCTTTGCCCTTCCCGCCCCCGGGTTTCGACTTGAGATTCGTCTTCACCTGGATTGAATTAGGCGCGCATGCCGCTTGGCTAGGTCGGATCTTGCAGCGGAGGCCAGGGAATACAGTTCTGTACACAAACAGCTTGCCACGTCGCGACGCCAAGCATGCCCGCGGCAAGCATTGACCTCTCGCTGGGCGAGCGGTGTGGAAGGCTAGAAGCCACCATTGCCGGATCATATTGTGCTTTGGATTCGGCGACCCAATGTGGCGATGGCATGTGGGCCTCGGAACCACCATCGCCTTCGACGAGCAGCAAGCCGAGCACCCGTTTCCCAGGAAAGGACTCCATCGCCGCATCCATGTGACGCAGGAGCTGGCTGCGCACACCCATCCAAGTGGTCGTTGAGGTGCACGAGCGCTCGGTACGCTTGCCCTCTACAACAAGGACGGCGTCTTCCATCTCGAGGGTGGCATCAGGCTTCGAAGGACCTTCGAGCACATACCACGCACGACCGCGGCTACCGTTGCGTAGCGCCCGGAGCGCGTCCGCAACTGTCGCGGAGTCTTTCCTCGCGAGGCCTTCACGCTTTCTGCGCACGAGTGCCTTATCCGCGCTCCTCGCCACCTGCTCGATGGTTATGCTCTCGATTAAGTGCTCGAGCAGACTCAGCGGTGCGGGTAGTACGAGCTCCTCGCTGCCCCAAGTCGGACGATGGCCAGCGACAAGGCTTGGCCGCGGCGGTGCTGCTAATACTCCCGAAGGACGACCTCCCAAGGCTAACAATCCGGGAAGCCAGGTTGTGCCGGAGCGATCAGCTCCAAAGAGATGACGAAAAATCGGGACTACGCGAGTCGTGGACGAGTTGAGCCTTCCCATAAGCCTTCTTAAGAGCGATGTCCCCGTAAGGCAAATTCGGAGCATAGTTCTGCTGTTTGATGCGTGCGCTGACGACATTCGGCAACGAACGACTGATCCTAAAAAATCTCGTCACCCTTCACGACCGTCCGGAAACTGCTATGCGGCTACCCACCGCTTTTTATCTTCTTGATGTACTGCGCGATCTGAGTGTGGTCGATGCCGTCTGTTTCGGTAGTCGTGACGAGCGTACCATTGGAACCGCCACCTTTTTCCAGCAGATCGATGCCGTTTTCGCGATACCACGCAAGCTTCAAATTCCATTTGCGCTCGTATTCGGCATCGCCGAGCATGCCCAGATGTTCCCAGAACCAGGTTAGGCCCGTATCCGCATCTTCGATCGTGAAATCCGGGTATCGCCGCGTCTTGTCCTTGCCGATGTACGGCTCCTCATACGCATATTCTATGCCCGCTGAAGCGAGTTCATTGGCGATGATGACCTCGGATTTCGAGATCATTAATTCGCCTCGGCGAGAGCGGTGAATATGCTTGTTGTCATACGCGCGCTGCCCGACCCGCACCGGCTCTGGCGGCTCGAATAAGTTGGTCAATCTTCGGGCGGCGTCCGAGAGGTGTCGATAATCGAGCAACTTGTGCGGCTCGTGCTGGCAGAACAAGATCAACCGTGAATTCTGACGCGTGAGCGCCGTATAGAGCAGTTCACGCGACAAGATACGGCAAGGGTTTGGCAGAACGACAAAGACTTTGTCGAATTCGCTGCCCTGTGCCTTGTGGACAGTGAGCGCATAGGCAAGCTCTAGCAATTTCCCGTCTTCATCCAGATCGCTTCCCCAATAGGTGTATTCATAGCCCGGTTGAGAAGAGAGGGTGACCCGCAGGTTGTTGAGGCTGATTTTGCTGCCTCTCTTCTTAAACGGCCCGGTGACAATCCCGATTTCGCCGTTGGCAACGTATTTCAGGGGTTCTTTCCCGTCCTTGTCCTTCTTCGGAAAGACGCTGTAGCGGCGGCGGTTGCCGAGATTGATAACCTTGTCACCATAGATGATCCCGTCACTCCCCATCGGCGGTGCAACCTTGGCAAAGCGTCGATCCTCCTGCTGCGCGCGCTTGCGCGTCTCGCCTCGGAATCCCTTCTGGATCAGGCGGTTCAGGATAAGCGTGCCGGCGGCTTCGCCCTTGATTGGCGATAAGACCTGCCATTTGTCGGCGGCTGGTCCCGACGACCAGAAATTGAAATATACGTGGCCGCCGCTTTCGGTGCCGCCGAGCGCGCGCAGCGCGAACGATTTCTCGATATCGTTCTGATCAACGCCCAGCTCCTCCCCGATGACCTTCGGTAGAAGGGAGGCTAACTGCGACGGCGAAGTCCAAGGGCAGATACGCAAATGATCGCCGCAGTTCCCTTCAGCGAGTTTCGAGATAATCTCGTCACCGGCTGGCCCGGTAGGCCGTCCGCTGAACAGCTCGGCGAGTTCGAGATCCTGTCGCTGAGTGCCTTTCTGACGACTGCCGATGGTCAGTTCCGCGTAACCGGCGGTGATATGGGGCTGGTTTGCGGGGGATTTCTCGGGCGCGAGGAGCTTTACAATATCGACGAACGGCCGGCCCGCGCCGATAGGCGGGAGCTGACTGGGGTCACCGACCAGGACGATCCTGTCAACCCCACTTAGCGCATCAAACAGCGCGGCCAGTTGCTCCTCTGTGAGCATCGAGGATTCATCTACGATCACCGTCTTGCAACTCGAATACCGTTCGTGATCTCCGATTACGCTATAGGTCTGCGTCTGATCGTCAAACCTGTTCGGCCGCAGGAATTGCGCGAGCGTCCGTGCTTCCACGCCTGTCGCCTGTTGCAGGCGCACGCGCGCTTTACCGGTGGGAGCGAGCAACAGAACGCCTCTTTGCTGGATTGGCGCAGCCCGGCATAGAAACTTGAGCAAGGTCGTCTTACCCGTGCCAGCGGCGCCGATCAGCACGGAAAATCTCGATGCCGCGAGTTCGGTTAGCGCTGCCGCCTTCTCATTCCGCCCCCGATCCTCAAGAGAGCCTTTCGGTGCGGGCGTGCTCTTAAACTCACGGTCCATCTCTGCCCGCCAATCGATATTGACGGTTAGCCGTTTGCCCATCCTTACGCGCTTTTGCACCGACGATGCGATGATCTCGCGGGTAACAACAAGCCGGTCGACCTGGTAAGCTGGCTTTCCGTTCTCCAGTGCGCAATGCGTTATGACGGGCGCCAGTTTCTCTCTGTGAATCTCATACTGGTCCTCCGTCGCTGGCAGCGCAGGACTCAGGTTCAATTTCTTTACGCGGTCGATGATGTCCTCACGTGAGAGCAGCGTGTCGCCGTCCCATGCCGCATCTTCCAGAACTGCAGCCGTCGCAGCACGAAGCCGGCGCCCATCGATCGGGCCCGTCATTGCGGATGGTCCACCGCACGGCTTGATCGTAGGTGAGCTCGAAGCGCGCCAGCAGCGTCGCCAACGTCAGCCTCTTCGCGCCGCGCTCGCTGCTCAAGTACTTCCACGTGTCTGCGAATCCGGAGACTTGCGCCTTCAAGTCCCCGGGCAGTGTCTTCGGATTTTTGACGAGCGCCGCGAGTACAGGCCAAGGGTCGCCATTCTCTCCGGCCTTCTCCCAGCATTGGTAGGCAAGCTGATACCCATACTCGACGCCCATCGCGCACAGGATCGAGCCCAGTCCGGGATAGGGGCCGCGCAAACTCCACAATTCGCCAAGGCGCTGATCGATCCACCTTAATTGCGCCGTCCAATCGCCGCCGAAACGCTCATTGTAGGTGGTTAGCGCTTGCTTGATAGAGAGCAGTCCGGCTATGGCGCCTGTCGGACTGACGTGTTCGCTCGCGTACGAAAATTCGCTCCGGTATTCCCCCGGCACGAAAGCGATGCAATCCCGTGGATCAAGGTCTGTATCCTTTTCGCACCGGCTCAGGAGATCGTGGTAGGGAAGGAGAACGCCGTCGTCGCCATCGGGGCGGATGCTATGGCAAACCGACCGTTCCCAAAGATAGGAGCGGATGGGTACGTGCTTCGGCGGATCGTAGTCCCACTCCTGAAGCTCGCCGACAGAGGTAACGCGCCCGACGCCGACGATCATCCATTGATCGTCGTCAATAAGCGGCGTGCGCTTGGCATAAACGAAGATCAGACTGCGCTTGCGTTGCAATGCCCCGAAGAAACCGTCCAGCAAAGCCTTCTGATTTGCGTGACCTTGAATCCAGGGCCGGTCATCGAGCCAGTCTGGTTCCTCCGGTTCGTATTCGGGACACGAGTCAATTCCGTATCGCTCAGCGATCGCATGACTGTCGATCTTCCCATCGCGCCATTCCTTTCCCCATGCGCGGTCCTTCAGGAGCCATCCGAAGGGCGTTGCCGCGGCGGAGTAGGCCGGATGAGTGAACAGCGTGTCCGATATGTGTTTGTGGTGATCGCTGGTTTTCGAATAGGCGTGCCGTGCCATACGGCGTTGCGGCTCCGGCGACAGGAAGTTCACCCGCTCGGCGAAGCAGGGCGGCGCATCCTTTTCGGGAATGTCGCTGAGACGCTGTCCCGCGTAATTGTCCTCGACCACTTCGTCTTTCGTCGAACCGATGCGGTTAAGGGCAAGACAGCTTGAGTTCAGCCGCGGGAAGCGGCAGACCGTGCCATCCCAACCGGCATCATGCCATGGCACGCGAACCGAGAGATGACGGAGAGGAATGCGGGCCCTCCCTCCCTCTGCTTTCGCCATCGCCCACCCCCTTTGCGATCGTTCTCCCGGATTGGTTTAGCTCAGGGTACGGTGCGGCATAGGCATAATCAATTCGCAAGGCTTGCGATTACGACAGCGACTGAGCAGCAAACCCTCTATCAGCACAAGGACGAGGAAGCGTCCCGTCCTTGCCGGACCGTGCTCTAGGCTTCACCCTGGGACCGCATCGCGGTCTCGGCCATCCAGTGATGATCCCTTGCGCGAACTGAAACGGCCAGCCCTGCGGCCGGCAACCTCTGCTTGGCGCTAAGACCCGCTCCAGCAGGCGAAATCAGTCCCCGTGGACTTGCAGTGGACTTGCGAGGGATCTCAGACCGGCACCTCATGGGTTTGTAAGCCAAAAATGGCTTGCCCCGGCGGGGTCACAGGATTTGACCCTGCGACTCCTACGTCCCGAAGTTCCTGATCAGCCATCGCAGCCGTCGGTTTCGCGTCGCAACGGCGACCGTGCACATTGACGACGTAGTCGCCAAGGGCGTGAACGGCACGCGCAAGCGCGCTGCCGACGCCATCGCGCACCTGCTCGCGAACCACTTGAACGCCGACAGCATGGCGGCCACGCATCCCGAGAGCATCGAGAACGCCGCGAACGTGTTTGATCTGCTCGCGCTGACACCCGGCAAGCCGACCGCCGCCAACTCGGGAGACCCGAAGGGAACCGCGGCTATTTTTCCGCAGGGTACGACTCCCGACTCAGGTGTCCTGACCTACCTTTTGCTGCCGTAGGTCGAGAAGGCCGTCGAGCAGCTCATTCGGGACAATCTCACCGACGCCTGCAAGGGCGGCATGCGGTTGAGCGAGCGCCGTAAGCGTTTAGCCGACATCGACGCGAAGCTCGAGGCCATCCGCACGCAGCGCGCAAAACTGGCCGAGGGGCTGCGCGAAGCGGCGCAGCACATTGAGGGCGCGCCCGAGGCGGTTGCCAAAGGCCCGAGCGCCGCGGACGTGGCGGAAGCCGCCGCCGCGCTGCGCGCGGGCGAAGTTCTAGGGGTGCAGTCGTGAGCACAGACCGTACTACCTCCGAGTTGGAAGCGCAGCTTTACGCCAACAGCGCCCTAGCCGTCGGCAGCAAAGCCGCCGAGGCGCTCGAGCGGTTGAAGAAAGCCCGCGGGCATCTTGCGTACCTCACTTTGGCCGTCGCGGCACCGGCGACAGGCTTCCTTCTGGCGGGGCCAGACAAGGACTTTGCGGGCATGACCCGCGAACAGTGCACGGCGCTCGCAAGGGAAGCGATGGCCTACCTTGAGTCATTGATTCCGCCGAAGTAAAACGGGGCAACCCGACGCGCAGCGCTCCTCGGGTGCGCGTTGGGAGCCGTACCGGAAGCGGCGTAAGCCGTGAGCGGACCTTTCCGGGCCTGACACCGCAGGCAGACGGTCCGCGACTTCGATTAGGTCCGGCTTTCGCTTCACGGGCGCGACTGTAGAGCAGCGGCGCGCGATTGGCTGCTCGCGTGTCTCGTGTCTTTGTGCAGATTTGCGCTTATCTCCCGCCGCCGTTTTGAGTATCATCGCTCCCCGACTGGCCGCGAGTGACGCGGATGAAACGGTCGGGGAGAGGCGTTGAACCAGTTATTTTTTGGCGACAACCTCGACGTGCTCCGTGAATCCATTAGGGACGAATCGGTAGACCTCATCTATCTTGATCCGCCCTTTAACAGCTCCACCACCTACAATGTACTTTTCGCCAGCCCCAAGGGCCACCAGTCTCACGCGCAAATTGAGGCGTTTGAGGACACATGGCATTGGACGGAGCAAGCCGAGCGCGAGTTCGGGGAGCTACTGACTCAGACGAACACGAACGTGGCGGAGGTTATGCGTGCCCTCCGGCAGTTCCTCGGTGAGAACGACATGATGGCGTATCTCACGATGATGGCGAATCGCATGCTGGAGCTGGACCGCGTTCTCAAGCCGAAGGGCTCTCTGTACCTTCACTGCGATCCGACGGCCAGCCACTATCTCAAGATAGTTATGGACGGGGTGTTTGGACCGACAAACTTCCGTACGGAAATAAGCTGGCGCCGACAGAGCGCGCACAACGACGCCAAGCAAGGGCGAAGGCAGTACGGAAATGTGCGCGACACCATTTTCTTCTACACGAAGTCGGATGAATGGACGTGGAATCCGCAGTACACGCCATACGATGAGGGGTACGTTCGGGACTTCTACAAGTATGCCGAACCGGGAGCGAATCGCCGTTATCGCCTCAGTGACATCACCGCTCCGGGCGGCGCATCCCCTGAAAAGCGAAATCCGCACTACGAGTTTCTCGGGGTGACACGCTATTGGCGCTACAGCCGGGAGCGAATGGAGGAACTGCACAAGGAAGGGCGCATCGTTCAAACAGCGCCCGGCAATGTGCCGGCCTACAAGCGGTACTTGGACGAGATGCCCGGTGTCTCGCTTCAAAACGAATGGGACGATATCCAACCAGTCATGGGCGGAGAGGCGCTAGGCTACCCGACTCAAAAGCCAGTCGCGCTTCTCGAACGCATTATATCTGCCTCAAGCAACGCGGGTGACGTAGTGCTTGATCCTTTCTGTGGGTGCGGGACCGCCGTACACGCAGCTCAAAAGCTTCAGCGGGGGTGGATCGGGATTGATCTTACGCACCTAGCAATCAGCTTGATCGAAAAGCGGCTGCGCGATGCGTTCCCCGGCATCGTGTTCGAGGTCCACGGCACACCGAAAGACTACGACGGGGCGCGCGATCTAGCGGAGCGAGACAAGTATCAATTCCAATGGTGGGCTTGCTCGCTCATCAATGCGCAGCCGTACGCCGGCAAGAAAAAAGGTGCGGATGGTGGGATAGACGGATTGATCTTTTTCCAAGACGAAGCGAGGGCTGGAATATCTAAAAAAATAGTGGTCTCGGTGAAGGGCGGCGAAAACGTCGGCGTGACGATGGTGAAGGACCTGATTGCTACCTGCGCGCGCCAGAAAGCGGAGATTGGCCTTTTTGTTACGCTTAATCTGCCGACCAAGCCGATGCTGGCTGAGGCGTCGGCAGCAGGTTTCTATACATCTCCGGTAACCGGAACCAAGTTTCCCAAGATTCAGTTGCTGACCATCGAGGACTTAATTGCAGGCAAGCAGACAGCACGCTATCCGAGTCTCGATGCAGGCGGACTCACGTTCAAGAAAGCGCAGGTCGAACAGGGAGAGGACAAGCAGCACGACCTGTTCGCGGCTCCCGCCAAGTCGCCGAGGAAACGGAAACCGGCTAAGGGCTGAAGAATGCGCGGCCCGTGCCGCGATGCGCGGGCGCCCGAGTACCTAGATTACGTAGCAATTCCCGTTTGCGAACGAGAACGTTATCGCGCCATCGGATCGCGTTGTTAGTACGCGACGCTCGCCATCGGAGCGAAAGCTGCTAATTCCTTTGCACTTCGATCCATAGTAGGAGGTGGTTTTTTGCGTGTCGTATTGGTGGCAGTCATCGGAAATAACGATGACGTTAGGGTTGCAGCCATAGACGTCGAACAGCTCCGGGCAGATTCCGCTTTCTCTGCCGTGGTGCGAAGCGACAAGCACGTTGGCTGCTTTTGCCCTGTCCCTAAATGCAGACTGGCCGGCCAGCAGTGCCTTCCAGCCAGCGCATTCAAGATCCCCCGGAAAGATGAATACAAAGTCGTTGAGAGTCAGGCAGACAACCATGCTCAAGTTGTTTTCGTCCTGAAAGTGCGGATACACGTTCCAGAATCTATCTATGCCCGCCAGCACCGGCTGCGTAACCGGGATTCTGGCGGCCAGCACGGTCGAGAGCAGTTTGATTTGAGGTCCGGCTCCCGTGTCCGATTTGAGTGACAGTAACTGTGGACCGGATACGCTTGGGTTGAATAACAGCGTCTGCACCGTGACCTTGGTAATCAAGTTAGACAGGCCGGAGACGTGGTCCTCGTCATAGTTGGTAATTGCGAGATTCTCGAGTCGGGTAATCCCCTGCGACGCCAGGTAGTCGCCCGGTCGCCAACCCGTCGTCGCGTTGTGCCCGCAATCGACCATTAACCGCTGGCCGTTGTCGTACGTAAGGAGGGCGCATTGCCCGTGTTCAACATTGAATATCGTGAGGTGCATCGCCTAACGGACCTTCTTGGCAGAATGGAGAGCGAGTACGTTGGTCACCATGCGCACGCCGTTGTGTCGCGCGGCAATGGCGCTGAGCACATACTGCGCGCCGAATAAGAGCGCCGCGGGTAGGGTCAGCGGGCGGTCTAAAAACCAAAGGGTCGCCGAAACGGCGGCGAAGAGGACTACTGACATTGCGGCTAGATCGCGAAACAGCAGAAAGTGCCTGTGAGCCATAACGACGGGGACGTCGTTACCGGCCTTTTTGTAGAGCTGGTACCAGCGTGAACTTTGCTCCCGCGGTGTGTCCGGCAGGTCACCGACGTTCCTCCGCAGCGCCGCCATATCAATGCGGCTGTCGCGCGGGGCGTGGACCGTGAAAGCACGATGGCTCGGCAGCACATCGCGCAGCCGCCAGTAGACCAAAATCGCCTTGAAGTTCGAGGAGAAGATGCTCGTCAGCAGTAACACGAGCACCGGAGCGGCCGCGGTGAGCACGCCCCGCAGTTCTAGCTCCTTGAAGATAGCCGAGCCGCTAGTGAGACTTGACGGCGCCCCGTACAACTGGAAGGCGAGCAGGAGGACCGCGTCGAGCGCGGCGATGGACCAAAGCCAAGTCGCGTTTTGCGACTTGAGAGACCTGCCTTCCGTCGCCAATCCTCACCTGCACGGTGCCCGGACCGGCGCGCGTGGCCGGGCGACGGCATCCGATGTTGAGGCGAGGTTGGCTGCGTTCAAGGTGTCAGCCGCGCGGGACCTACCCGAAACCTACCTGGGCCGGTTTTCTGCTTCCGACAACTTCTCTAAGTTATTGATTAGATGGCGCTCCCTACGGGATTCGAACCCGTGTTACAGCCTTGAGAGGGCTATGTCCTGGGCCTCTAGACGAAGGGAGCGGGACCGGGGGCCTCGGGCAAGAGCGCGGTATTATAGAGAGCCGTCCTGATTGCTCAAGCCGAAAGCCCAGGAACTTGAACCCCCCCGACGCGTCCGTCGCGACGCCCGCCGCCACTGCCCGGATC
>WNFW01002710.1_pt1 | contig 12162 bp, 9 predicted proteins | sample 5400131 | NCBI WGS metagenome assembly WNFW01 (sample SAMN13153362, study PRJNA577476) | soil metagenome | isolation source: 20 cm soil or saprolite under grassland replicate 1 | place: USA:California | collected 2016-06-15 | reverse complement strand
ATCACTGGGGAAAAGCTGTTCCACTCAGCCAAGTCGGTCACGTCGAAATTCGCCCTGAAGAACCGATCCTCAAACGTCGTGATCGCGTGCCGACCATTACGGTAGAGAGTGATATCGACGAATCACTTCAACCCCCGCAGGTCTCTGCGGAGATTGAAAAGGCGATTCAGCCGATTGTCGCCAGCCTGCCCGAGGGCTACAGGATCGAAACAGGCGGCAATATCGAAGAGTCTGGAAAAGCGAACCGGGCACTCTCAGTCGTGTTTCCGGCGATGATCGTGCTGACGCTCACAGTGATCATCTTCCAGGTGCGGTCATTCTCTGCGATGTTCATGGTGGTCCTTACCGCGCCTCTCGGTCTCGCTGGTGTCGTGCCAACATTGCTTCTCTTTCACCAACCATTTGGGTTCAATGCGATCCTCGGACTGATCGCGTTAGCCGGCATCCTGATGCGCAATACGCTGATCCTCATCGGTCAAATCAAGACAAATCAGGAGGAAGGACTTGATGGTTACCACGCCGTCGTCGAGGCGACCGTTCAGAGATCGCGTCCGGTGATCCTTACGGCTCTTGCGGCCGTATTGGCTTTCATCCCTCTGACCTTCTCGGTCTTCTGGGGATCGATGGCATACACCTTGATTGGGGGAACCGCCGTGGGTACGGTGCTGACTCTTATCTTCCTGCCTGCACTGTACTCGATCTGGTTTGGCGTAAAACCGACTACAGTCCCGAACGATGAGGCGCAGGCAGTACTGGCGCATTCATAGCCGGTGCAATCGGAAGATGAAACTCTTAGGGTTTAAAAAGGTTTGGACTTAAACAAATCAAATACGAAAGGAATTCTATGATTCTCAGTGGTCGTACCATCCTCATCACCGGAGGCACCGCCGGTATCGGCCTTGCTTTCGCCCTCAAATTCGTCGAACTCGGTAACGAGGTAATCGTGACCGGTCGGCGCCAGTCAGTACTGGACGAAGTAAAGAAGAGGCACCCGAAGCTCCACACTATTCAGAGCGACGTCGCAGATCCCGCGCAGATCATTGCGCTCGCGAGGAGAGTGAAAATGGAATTTCCCAAGCTCGATGTGCTCATGAACAACGCGGGCATCATGCTCCACAAAAACCTCAAGGTCCCGGCAGCCGACCTAGACGGGTTCACGACCGAGATAGACATCAATCTGAGCGGCACCATCCGTGCCACTTCTGCATTCATCGACATTCTCACGGCCAACAAAGGTACCCTGATCAACGTATCTTCTGGGCTCGCTTTCGTACCTCTATCCTCTGCGCCAATCTACTGTGCAACCAAGGCGGCCGTTCACTCCTATACTCAAGCCCTGCGATTTCAGTTGGAGGAATCCGGTGTTGAGGTCATCGAGCTCATGCCTCCAGCCATTAAGACGGCTCTATCCGCTGATCTTCCGGAAGGAGGTCTGGTCGCATTGATAACCACAGATGAGCTGTTGAAGCAGACCTTTGCGGCTTTCAAGAAGGGCAAACTCGAGATTCGGCCGGGACAAGCCAATCTGCTTGCATTCATGCGACGCTTCGCACCTGATTTCATCAACCGGCAACTCTGGAAGGCTTCTAAGAAACTGGTTCCGGCGGGCCTTTATCAGCGACCCCAACTGGGTCGCGAAGATTCAGGGCACCAATCGTGAAAGTTTGAAGGGTTTTGACGCCGCTGCGCTTTCCGGGCTTGTTTAAGGCCTGAGTCCCAAGGGCGGAAACAGGATGCTGTTTCGGCTCGCAGGGGGCTATCAGAGTCTGAAAATTTAGTTAGATCATTTACCAACAATCGTCATACGGAGCCGACATGCTGAGCACCCTCTACGCCATCACAATCATCAACGTCCTAGTCGCAGCTGGCTTCGCCATTGGCGGCCTGGTCCGTCCAAGCTCTGTCGCTCCCGGGCAGCAGACCGAAGCCAGCCTCGTCTTCGCGTTCTGCACCTTCGCCCGGACCATACCGGTGGCGCTTGTCACCATCGCAGCAATACTCTGGGCCCCGGTGGTCGTCGTGCTGTGGCTCAGTGCTCTCGCCGGTCTGATCCAATTGTTTGACGGCTATGTCGGGACGCAGATGAAGAACTCCCGCACGACATGGGGGCCCATCGTCACCGTTTGCTGCTCGCAACCGATCCGGGATGTCGTCATCGACTTGTGAAGCTTGAAGAAGCAACGTGCACCTAACCAACTGAACTACGCCCCGGCAAACTCACCAAAAATGACTGCCCGCTCCTTGCACAGTCTTGCAGTGTCTTGCAATGCCTTCCACGTCCTTCGACGTGACAGGGCATCATTCTCGACATGGCCTAATCGATGCTAGCCATGCGGGCTTCACCCGAATGGTCTTAACGAGTGCCATGCGGCCATTCCTAAAGTTGACAAACGGTTGACAAAACGGTTTTTTGAGAAAGATCCCCGAAAAGGGGAAAAGTGAGAATAGCTGCGTATTTATTGGGGATTTGAATGGTGGGCCTGGGTGGACTTGAACCACCGACCTCGCCCTTATCAGGGGCGCGCTCTAGCCACCTGAGCTACAGGCCCCAACATCGCAGGGGAACCGCTCACAACCATCTCATTGTACGGTGGTTTAGTGTATTTCGCAATTGTGCGGAATCTGCGCTTCGGTACAAGACAGCAACTTTTCTGATCCACTTACTGTGCACGATCGCCAAATCACAGTTCCGTTCATCGTGGAATATACAGCCCCCGAAGCGTCAAGATGTACTGGCTAAGCTGGAAAGTGCAATGTTTTGGCCTAGTTCCAATCAACAGACAGAACCACAATGCGGGTCGCTCGAAGATATACTGCTAAAAGGACGAGCCCTACCTTAGGGAATTGAGCTTAAAACGACCCCGAGATCGCTGCCACCTGAGCCTATAACTCAAAACAATTCTCGGCGTGGTTCCTCATCGGCTCGAAATTCCACTGAATCCGGTCGACCCCGAACGAGACTACCCGTGGTCCAACTTCCCGATTGCCGACCATCCGCCCAGAATCTCATCCTTATATCCCATGACGCCGTTCTGGGATAATTTCATGGACTAGCAATACGTGCAATAGAAGCACCCGAAAGCACCCGCCAGGATGCGACTGTCCGTAAGGGAATAAATAAGGAGGTCAGGGCCGTCACCCCGGGAGTGCTGGATGTACATCTGTCAGCGATCCAATCGAGGTTGGTGTTAAACTCTGGAGATTGTGCCGCAATTTGTGATTGAACGAGACATTCCGGGCGCGGGGGCGCTATCGGAGGACGAGGTCAGGGAAGTATCGCTGCGTTCCTTGCAGACACTCAAGGAAATGGGACCGCAGATTCAGTGGCTCCATAGCTATGTTACTGAGGATAAGGTCTACTGCGTTTACCTTGCTCCCGACGAGGACACGATTCGGGAACATGCGCGAAGAACAGGAATTCCAGCGAATCGGGTCGCTGCTGTGCGTCGATTAATTGGCCCTTCTAACTTGGCGTAGCGGAGTCAAGCTCTTCCAGAGAATAGTGGATGGCGCTGCTCAGGCTCATTGCAAAACCTTCGTCCCAGACACTCTTGCCCTCTTGCTCACGGAGTGCTTTCCATGCAGGGAGCAATGTCTGGTCAAGTTTTTGCTGTTCCGCCGGATGCAGAGGAGCGCCGATCAGCTGGCGTAAGTGCGTCGCCGCGCCGGCCAATTTCAGTGCACGCGCAGCTTGCCCCTGAGCCGCAGCGAGACAAGCAGATCCTTCCAATGCCCTGGCGGCGCCTCGCCTGTGACCCAAGCCCGCAAAGATTCCCAGGGCTTCCCGGTATGCCGCATGCGCAGCTAGATGATCTCCCCTTTGACAGTGGATGCCGCCCAGATCGGTAAGTGAGCGCGCGGAACCCCACTGATCTCCGACTCCCCGAAAGGCCAAAAGCGCAAGCTGATACAATTCCTGGGCGGCGAGCAGGTCACCCTGCGCGCGTGCGATGTCTCCCTGTTGGTTGATCGACCACGCCGTACCGTTGCGATCCCCAAGTTCAGCGAAAATGTCCCTCGCCTCACGGAGCGCCCATTGAGCGCGCGGGTAGTCGCCCCGAACCTTAACTACATTCGCGAGGTTGTGAAGACAGCGGGCAGTTTCCAAGCGGTTGGACAGCAGACGCCAGCGGGCAAGACTTCGCTCAAAATTGCTCTGCGCGGCGGAGTAGTCACCCTGATCCCGCTCCGTAACGCCTAGAGCATTCAGAGACGCAGCAATACCTGAGTCGTCGGCCAATTCTTCATAAAGGGACAGGGCTTGTTGGAGGAAATGCTTGGCCGCCGGATAATCGCCCTGAGCCGTCGCTAACGCGCCGAGAAAATGCAAAATTCTTGCCCGTTCTCTTGGGCGTTCCGAGCCAGCCATCTGTAGAAGAGTCTCCAACCGAATACGTCCCTCGGTCAGGTGTTCCCGCATATCCCAGAATCGAAACAGTGCCGCGCCGAGGCGGAAGCCCCAGTCTGGATTTTTGGTCTCACACAGCCAGTCGAGAGCTAACCTGAAGTTGTCAATTTCGAGGTCGCAATGAACCAGCCAGACTCCTCGGTCTGTTGCGCTCTGTTCTGGGTTTCCCTCCTCCGCCAGGACCAGACAAAACGCCGCGTGAGCGCGCCGCACCACAGCTTGTTCACCGCTCTCAATGAGACGTTCGACGGCGAATTCGCGAATGGTTTCCAGCATCGCAAAACGTGGCTCGCTCTGAGATCGATCCATGCGTTGAATCAGGTTTTTGTCCACTAAGGACGACAGGCCTTCAATAAGATCGATACCGAGATCTTGTTGGGTGTTGCAAACAGCTTCTGCCGCCTCCAACGTGCATCCACCAACAAACACCGCAAGCCGACGGAAAAGCTTCTGCTCTTCCTCACTCAAAAGGCCGTAGCTCCAATCAATCGTGTTGCGGAGAGTTTGTTGCCTTTCGGGCAAGTCGAGCGCACCACCAGTAAGCAAATGCAAGCGGCTATGTAGACGTTCGAGGATACCGCTGGGAGGCAACAGTTTGGTTCGGGCAGCCGCGAGCTCGATTGCCAGCGGCAATCCGTCGAGTCGCGAACAAATTTCCTGAACGACAGATACGTTGTCGGAATTAATAACAAAATCGGGCCAAACGGCTGCCGCACGCTGCCCAAACAGCTCCAGTGCGAAATTCTCCGCAAGCCGTGCAACGGGAAATTCCTGCTCGCCGTAGATACGCAAGCAAGACCGGCTGGTGATCAGGATTTTCAGGGAGGGGCACGCTTCCAATATGTCGGCCACCAGTTTCGCGGCAGGCAGGACTTGTTCGAAGTTGTCCAGCAGAAGCAGGAATGGTCCGGAATTTTGTAGCTGAGTGCCCATCAACTGTGAAACGGTGCGATTGGGGACTTGCTGGATCTCGAGAGCGTCCGCGATGGCGGTTGCAACAAGGTCCGAACGCTTGATGGAAGCCAAGCTGACGAATTGAACTCCCGCTGTGAATCGGTCGCCGATTGTGGAGGCTACCGCGAGGGCCAACCGCGTTTTCCCAGCGCCTCCAGGACCCGTGAGACTCAGCAGCCGCACGTTCTTTCGGAGTAGCAACTCGGAGGCTTCGGCCACTTGCTGTTCGCGTCCGATGAGCGAAGTACGCGGGATCGGCAGACCGTGAAGTTTCTTAGCGATCTTCGCCGCCGACAACGCACGGTCGTCGGATAAGTCATAGACCCTAGCTGGGGGGGGAAATTCTGTCTTCTTCGAATGCTGAATCACCTCGGCAGCGAACACGTATCCGCGTCGAGGCACAGTTTTGAGCAACTTCTGATCGCGATCATCAAGCGCGCGGCGCAACTCCAGGGTGCACTGGACCAACGAATCATCGGTAACAAACGCGTCGGGCCAGACCGCCTGCATCAGTTCCTGCTTGCCGACCAGCCGCCCAGGATGTTCCACCAAATACTTAAGCGCCTCATATACCTTTGGACGAAGCTTGATCTCCTGTATTCCCTTGAGAACACAACCCCTTGCGAGGTCCAGGGTGAAGTCACCGAATTGATAGCTTAGTGCGCGCGTTTCCAAATCTGCTCCGGTTTTGCCCAAATCATGCCACCCTGATTTTTTGGCTTTTCTTTGGCTTTGTTTCGTTACTTCGCACTCTGATGCTTGCTAGTTTGCTTTCGTCACGATGCTCAGCAATCTGTTGCGCGTGTTTCTAGCGACCTATCTAAGGGAGCCGCTTTTACAAAGTGGATTCTACCAAAAGGTGCTCGCCGAAGAAGCAGCGAGCAATAACAACAACGGAAATGAGCACAATACTTCAAAGGAGACAAGATCAATGAGTGGTACACGAATCCGGAGAAAAGTTATAAGACTCGCAGCACAATGTCGATTTTCCGTGATTGGCGCCCTCGCCGTCACCAGCGTTTGGCCGTTGCTCGTGGTGGCGCAAGACAGTCACTCGCACGCTGCGCAAGCGCAACAGGAAACAACCGCCGAGCAAAAAGCCAACCAAATCGCGCTAATCAAGATTGTTCGGGACTCGACCGACCGCTTCCATGATGTTGCGGAGGCTGAGAGAGAAGGATATGCCCTTAGTTTTGGCTGCGTGAGCGGACCCGACCAAGGAGCTATGGGGCTCCACTTCATTAACATGGAACTGGTAGGCAGGGGAGTGATTGACCCCACCAAGCCCCAAATCATTCTCTACGAACCAACCGCGGACGGACGCCTGAAATTGACGGGCGCAGATTTTCTGGTGGATGCGCAACAGTGGGACAACGACAAGACGCATAAACCGGGTCCGCCAGAACTGATGGGGCAGCTCTTTCACTTTTTCGAGAGTCCCAATCGTTTCGGGCTAAAGGCGTTCTACACACTTCACGTTTGGGCCTGGAAAGATAACCCTAACGGAGCCTTCGTCAACTGGCACCCCGCTGTTGCGTGCAAGTTATTCGACGGCCAAACACGGTAGCCAATGAGCTAGGCGATTCAGCGGCCAGCCTCTTCGTCGTAGTCGCGAAGGGGCTGGGCAGCCGGACCGATAGAAATCGAAAAGCCAAAGTTACGAAAAGGAGAAGTTTTCATGAGCACTGCACAGGTTCCCGCTTTAGATATGAACAAACTCAACGCTTTCATCGGACAATTTGTGACGGATCTCGGCGCGGCCGTTCACGCCGGAATGGTAGTTATCGGAGAGAAGTTAGGACTCTACAAAGCGCTTGCTTCTGGGCCTGTCACCCCGGCGCAACTTGCCGCCAAGACACAAACGGATGAGCGTTACGTGCGCGAGTGGCTGGCTTCGCAAGCTGCAGGTGGCTATGTAACTTACGATGAGAAGACCGGGCAATTCAGGCTGACGGAAGAACAAGCCTTCGCGCTGGCTACTGAAGATAGTCCAGCGTATCTGCCGGGAGCATTCGAACTAGCTTTGGGCTCGCTTGCTGCGGTCCCGCGAATTGCGGAATTGTTCCGCACCGGCGCCGGTATGGGTTGGCATGAACATGCTGACGGTGTGTTCCATGGATGTGAAAAATTCTTTCGGCCCGGCTATGCCGCGAATCTAGTAAGCACCTGGATACCCGGATTGCACGATGTAAAAGCGAAGCTGGACGCGGGAGCGCGAGTTGCCGACATCGGCTGCGGTAAAGGAGCATCCACTTTATTGATGGCCAAAGCATTCCCCAAATCCCACTTTTTCGGCTTCGACTATCACGACAAGTCCGTTGAAGCGGCTCGTGAGTCCGCGAAGCGCAACGGTATCGCCGACCGCGTTACCTTTGAAGTGGCAAAAGCCAAAGAATTTGCCGGCAGGAATTACGATTTCGTGGCGGTATTCGATTGCTTGCACGATATGGGTGACCCAATCGGAGCCGCGGAGCACATCCGACAATCGTTAAGAAAGGACGGAACGTGGATGATCGTCGAGCCCTTTGCGAATGACAATTTGAAGGACAATCTAAATCCCGTTGGCCGCGTCTACTACTCCTTTTCTACGTTACTTTGCACGCCTTGCTCACGGTCGCAGGAAGTCGCGCTGTGTTTGGGTGCGCAGGCTGGTGAGGCGCGCATACGCGAAGTTGTGACCTCGGCTGGGTTTAGCCGGTTCCGACGGGCTACCGAAACGCCCTTCAACATTGTTTACGAAGCTCGGCCGTGACACTCATCGGCGCATCGAGTTGCGCGCCATGGGTGCAAGGCATGAAAGGACTGTCGTCAGGATGCAAGCATCGCCGGCTGCTTGTCGCGCGGCTCCTTGGACTCTTGCTTATCAGTGCTGCACCGGGGCGCGCGCAAACTGGCAACTATGATTTCGACGACTCCCATTTCCACTTGACCAATAATATTCAGGAAGGCCCGGATGTTCGCCACTTTCTGGCCATGATGGGTAACAAGGCCGGGCGTGTGGCATTGTTCGGCCTGCCCCTCCAGCAGCAGTGGTCGTACCGGATCGACGGGGACCGTGCTCCGACGTATTACCTGCATACGGATGCTCCGTTGTACTACTACTCATTTACAGACGCGTGGATTGCGATGGCCTATAACTCTTTATCGAAGGAACAGCAGGCTCGTTTTGATCCCATGATCACAGGCTTCAATCCCACAGACATGTATGCGGCGGACCACATCCGCCGCGTGCTTCAGATTTTCCCAGGCGTGTTCACTGGCATCGGCGAGTTCACGATTCACAAAGAGTTTGTATCGGGGAAGATATCGGGCGAAGTTGCAAGCCTTGAGGACCCAGCTCTGGATCGCATACTTGATTTTGCTGCGGAAGTTGGCCTGGTTGTGCTGATCCACAACGATATCGACATTCCTTTTGCAAAAGAGGGTGCCGAACCTGCATACCTCAATCAGATAAAGGCTCTCTTCATGCGGCACTCGAACCTGACCATCATTTGGGCCCATATGGGGTTGGGACGTGTGGTCCGGCCGGGCAAGAACCACGCAGCACAGATCGAAGCGATCCTGGGTGATCCCTGCTTCCGTCACGTTTATTTCGACATTTCTTGGGCAGAAGTTGCAAAATATGTCGTCGCCAGCCCAGAGGCGACGAAGACGATGGCGGATCTGATAAAACACTACCCTGACCGTTTTCTGTTTGGTACCGATGCGGCCGCACCGGGTGATCAGCCCGCATATTTGAAAGTATTCAATCAATACACACCCTTGTGGAAATCCCTCGATGAGCAAACATCCCGCAAAGTCCGGTTGGGCAACTACGAACGAATCTTCGATGAAGGACGCCGCAAAGTTCGGAGTTGGGAGAGATCTCACGCCGCCCAGCCCGTACGTGAAAATTGAAGTAGCCGGCTCATGGGGAATGGGCTTTGACTTGGGTGAAATCATCTATCAGGTTTCGGACATGAGTTATCTTCGCGAATATATTTTGGCGTCGAACGAACGCCTGATTTTAAGGTTGGGCTTGGCTGTGATGGGACTTCCAAGGAAGTACGAAATCTGTTCAATCGAGAAAGAAGAACAAATGGATCCAACAACTGAAGCAACAATTTCGAAAGCAAGTTCAAGCGGTGGAGTGCGTGATGCCGGAAACACGAGTAAAGCCTCGCAGTTGGCCAAGTCTGCGGTCACGGAAGAGATGCTAGCCCGCTTTGCCGCGCGCGCCGCCGGCTACGACCAGGAAAATCGATTCTTTCAGGAGGATTTCGAGGACCTGCGCGCGGCTAAGTATCTGTTATTGCCCCTGCCCGCGAAATTCGGCGGCGCGGACATGTCGCTTGCGGAAGTATGCCGCCAGCAACGTCGCTTAGCCTATTACGCGCCCGCGACGGCGCTTGCCGTGAACATGCACCTATACTGGCTCGGGGTCGCAGCTGATCTCTGGCGACGCGGGGATGCCTCTCTGGAATGGATTATGCGCGAGGCAGCCGCGGGCGAGATCTTCGCAGCGGGCCATGCGGAAAGCGGCAATGATGTGCCAGTGCTGCTCTCTACGTCGAAAGCAGAACGCGTCGAGGGTGGTTACCGGTTCACCGGCCGTAAGCACTTTGGCAGCCTGACGCCAGTCTGGACGCGGTTTGGCTTGCATGGGATGGACGCGAGCGACCCTAACCAACGCAAGATCATTCACGCCTTCTTGCCACGCGATAGCGAAGGATACAAGATCAAGGAAACCTGGGATGTTCTTGGAATGCGCGCGACCCGCAGCGACGATACCGCGCTGGAGAGTGCGTTTATTCCAGATCGGTATATTGCCCGAATCGTGCCAGCTGGCGGAGCAGGAGTCGACCAGTTCGTACTATCGGTCTTTGCTTGGGCGCTGATGGGTTTTGGAAATATTTATTACGGACTGGCCAAACGTGCCCTGGACCAGAGCGTCTCTAATGCAAAGAGCAAAGGCTCCCTCGCGCTCTCCCGTTCGATGGCGTATCACCCGGAGATCCAGCACGCGATTGCGGACATGGTCATCGAACTTGAATCCATCGGGCCACATCTCGAATCGGTTGCGGAGGACTGGTCGAATGGCGTTGATCACGGAGCGCAGTGGCCGTCAAAAATCTTTGCTGCGAAATACCATGCAGTCGAGGCCTCCTGGCGCGTCGTGGATCTGGGCCTCGATGTAACGGGTGGCAACGGCATCTTTCGCTCGGCTGGTTATGAACGATTGATTCGCGATGCGCGTTTGGGCCGCATCCATCCGGCCAACTCCTTTCTCACTCATGAGGTAGTAGCAAAAACCGCTCTGGGCATCAGTCTCGATGAACAGCCACGCTGGGGCTAACGCCACTCGGCGACGGTACCAGTTGCGCCGACTACGCGGGACAGAGCATCGCAGTCCGTGGTCCGCCAGATGGCGTGCGCAAGCACGAAGCCAAAGTCCCGATAAAGTAGGCTTGTAGGAAGTGATCTCGCGCTTGGCACCGACTCTGGACGGATTACGGGCACCTCTGGTGCGCCGTGAAGGCGCTGGTTCACAGCGGGGGTATACCCGCCCGGGAACTGGTTCGCTCCACCCGGTAGCAATCAGAGCAGCAGTGGAGGCAACGAGACTGCTGAAGCCTCTGGTGCAGAGGGTCGCTAAGGCGACTCGGCGAGCGTGCAGGCTGTAACGTGAGTGAACGCTGAGCAGGCCCCGAAAATAGTGATGCAGGAGCCGACCCGCCCAGAGTTCGGGGAAGGCCGAAGCGCATGGAATTGTACGAGCGAACAAGTTCCATCCGACCTGCCGGGGTATTAGCGACGGCATGCAGGCAATGGGGACCATGCGCAACACGGGAAGTCCCAGCGGTGATCGCAGCGTGGATCAACTGGCAAGTCGCGAGAGGCAGGCCGGGCCGTTTGGGATGGCGGAGAGGCTCGTTGTACCGATGAAGCCGGGTAACTCCGGTGGAGGGAAGGGGCCTCAGTTGAAAGGAAACGCAAGAAGCGACAAAGGACCGAGAGATTGGCGATGAGCCTAACAACTCCACTAAGTGTTCAGAAGTTGCAGACGGCGTTGCACGACAAAGCGAAGGGATCGCCCAATTTTCGCTTCTACGCTCTGTACGACAAGGTGTACCGAGAGGATGTGTTGGCATTCGCCTATGAATGTTGCAAAGCGAACCGCGGAGCAGCAGGCATAGACGGCCAAACGTTTGAGGACATCGAAGCGTACGGGGTGAAGAAGTGGTTGGACGAACTGACGCAAGAGCCGAAAAGTAGAACGTATCGACCGCAACCCGTACGGCGGGTGTGGGCGGGTGTATATACCCAAGCCTGACGGGAAACAAAGGCCGTTAGGGGTGCCCGCTATCCGTGAAAGGGTAGCGCAAACTGCTGCCGTTCTGATACTCGAACCGATACGTACGGGAACAACTCATGGAAATGATCGAGAAGCGAGTCCGCGATGGAAGCGTGCTTCGATTGATACGGAAGTGGATACAGGTAGGCGTCATTGACAATGGTAGGCTGCTCGTGAGCGAGACCCATGTAAGCTGAAGCGCGAATGGGCAGGTTACGGCCAAGAGTTCGGCGGTAAAAACCCTAACGAGGAGTCAAAATTCCATTAGGTGTCACCACCACCGCAAGCACTTGTTTTGGTCGGCCTACGGAAAAACGAAGAGGCAACCTCGTGGCTGGAAAAGGATAAGCAGCCGAAATCGACTTCGCTTGCGAGTTAAGAACGAGACCGCCAGTTTTTATCTGTATTTCGACGCTACCGCTCACGCTGGATTTCTCCACGCAAGGAACCGCTCGTCACTCCTTGT
>WNFW01002708.1_pt1 | contig 12166 bp, 8 predicted proteins | sample 5400131 | NCBI WGS metagenome assembly WNFW01 (sample SAMN13153362, study PRJNA577476) | soil metagenome | isolation source: 20 cm soil or saprolite under grassland replicate 1 | place: USA:California | collected 2016-06-15 | reverse complement strand
GTCTGCCGCCTCTGCGTGGTGGACACCGGTGCGCGCGTCCTCGCCGCCTCCTGCGTCCGGCCGGTCGAGCCCGGCATGAAAGTCGTCACCAATTCTGAAAGAGTTTTGGGCGCACGCAAAATTCTCCTTGAACTCATGATGTCCGATCACCCGCCCCTTTGCGCGCGCCAGCAGAATTCCGGCGACTGCGAATTGGAGACGCTTGCGAAAGCGGCGGGCGCTTCCCAGCCGCGCTTCGCAAAACGCACAATCGCCCGCGGCAAAGACGATTCTTCCCTGGCCATCGCCGTCGATCATGACGCCTGTATTCTCTGCGACCGCTGCATCCGCGGCTGCGACGAAATCAAGAACAATTTCGTCCTCGGCCGCATGGGCAAAGGCTATTCCGCCGGCATCGCGTTCGATCTCAATTCGCCGATGGGCGATTCCACGTGCATCTCCTGTGGCGAGTGCATGGTCTCCTGTCCGACAGGCGCGCTCACCAACAAAAGCGTCGTGGGCACCGCAATCGCTGTCGGTCCAGGCGCGCAAGGATTCGAAGCCGAGGATCTCTTGCAGATTCCTGTTTTCAAAGGGGTCTCCGGCACATTTCTCGAGCTCAATCGCGGCGCCATCGTCAAGCACCGCTTCCGCAAAGGCGACGTCATCTGCCGCGAAGGAGAATTTGGTTCCACCGCTTTCTACATTCTCGAGGGAAAAGCCAAAGTCTCCATCTCCACTCCCATCGCCCACGTCAAGACCCAGGGCGGCGCAAAAGGTTTCTTCAAGCGGCTTACTAGCAGGCTCGTCGCGCGTGAAGAAGACAAGCGCGAGGAAGAAGTGCGAGACAAAACCATTCCCATCGACGCCCCCGTCGATCTCGCTTATGGCAATCCAGTGGCCGAACTCGGCCCCGGCGATCTCTTCGGCGAGATGACCTGCATGAATTTTTATCCGCGCTCCGCGACTGTTATCGCGGAATCCGATGTGGTCGCATTCGAAATGCTGCGCAATGTTCTCGACATCATGCTCAAGAACAAAACTTTCCGCGCGCAGCTCGACCAGACCTACCGCCGCCGCGCTCTTGAAAATCACCTTCGTGGCGTGCCTATGTTCGCGGATCTGTCGCTCGATTTTATTGAGCACCTCAAAGAGAGCGTCGCATTGCAGCGCTTTGCGCCGGGCCAGACGATTGCCCTCCAGGACGATCCTGCCGACAGCTTCTATCTCGTGCGCATCGGTTTCGTAAAGATTTCAGAGAATTATCCCGGCGGCGAGATGGTTCTCGCGTATCTCTCTCGTGGCGACTACTTTGGCGAAATCGGCCTCCTCGGCGGCGGCTTTCGAACCGCGACTTGCACTGCTCTCGATCACGTCGAACTCGTGCGAATCTCCGGGGATGATTTCCGCGACATGGTCGCGCGTTTCCCCAGCGTTCGGACCGGTCTCGAGGCCGTTGCCGCCGAACGCCGCGCGGCTAATCAGCAGCGCATGCAAATGGTTCACAACCTCCCCATCGATCAATTCCTCTCGCAAGGATTGATGGAAGCGCAGAGCCTGCTGATCCTGGATCTGCAAAACTGCACGCGCTGCGATGCCTGCGTCAATGCTTGCGCCGACGCTCACGACGGCATCACGCGGCTCATCCGCGATGGCTTGCGCTTCGACCAATATCTAGTGGCCACGAGCTGCCGCCAGTGCCGCGACCCGCTCTGCATGGTCGGCTGCCCGGTCGGCTCCATTCGCAGGCGCAATTCCCTCGAAGTCATCATCGAAGATTGGTGCATCGGCTGCGGCCTCTGCGCCCAGAATTGTCCTTATGGCAACATCAATTTGCATCCTTTCGAAGTGATGGTTGACGATCCGGAGCGAGCCGGCCGCAAGAAGCCGGCGATCAAGCAAAAAGCTACTTCGTGTGACCTCTGCACGCACTTGAAAGAACCAAGCTGCGTTTACGCCTGTCCGCACGACGCCGCGCACCGCGTCGATCCGCGCACATTTTTCGCCGAAATGCTCGGCCAGGGCTCAGCGAAATGAGAATGGACAAAACGCAACGGGGATGGGCTCTCGCAACGCTGGCAATCCTCGCGATTTCTGCGGTTGTGTACGTCTTTTATGCATTCGAATCGCCGCAAGGACCTCGTGGTGGCAGCACCATCGGCCTGTTTTTCGGCGTCGCCGGTTTCAGCTTCATGATTTTTGCCGCGCTCCTTGGCGCGCGCAAACGCGTCCCCACGTGGCGGGTCGGCCGCGCGCAAGCCTGGATGCGAGGCCATCTCTGGCTCGGCTTTCTCGCCCTGCCAATCATTCTTTTTCACGGGGGATTTCATTTTGGCGGCACGCTCACGCGCGTCCTGATGTGGCTGCTCCTCATTACGGTGTTCAGCGGTGTCTTCGGCGCGGCGCTGCAGCACCATATCCCACCGGTGATGACTTCGGACGTGCCGCTCGAAACGATTTACGACGAAATCGGCAGCGTTCGCGCGCTCCTGCGCGAAGAAGCCGATCGCGTGGTCGAATCTGTCTGTGGTTCCCTGGGTCTCAGCAAAACTTTGGGCGAAGAAGGACAGCGCGCGGGGGGGTTTACTGTGCTGCGAACCATCGCGGCGTCCGCTGTTCCGCTGCGCACCTCAGCTGCCGTGAGTGCGGGTGCGAGCGCCGCCGTGGCTGCGGCTCCGGAAATTATTTTGTTGCGGGAAGAAGAAAGCGCGCCGCTCCGCCGTTTTTACCTGGACGAAATGCGCCCGTTTCTGGAGCGGCCGAAACAACGCGGCCGGCGTCTCGCAGACACTGCCAAAGCCCGCGCCGTGTTTTCCGGATTGCGCACCTTGCTGCCCGCCACAGCGCACGTCGCGCTTTCTGACCTCGAGGACATTTGCGACGAAGCGCGGCAGCTCACGCGCCAGGATCGCTTGCACCACTGGCTGCATGGCTGGCTGCTGCTGCACATTCCGCTTTCGCTTGCACTGATTTTGCTCGGCGCCATTCACGCCGTCGTGGCGCTGCGCTACTAGCCCGAGAAAAAAGAGTGGCCCGGACACGCACAACAAAAAAACTCGCGCAGCGCATCGACCTCAACTATTTCAAGAGGGCGTCGCCGCTGAAGCGCGCGAAATTCTGGCTAACCCTCCTGCTCCCTTTGCTGGCCCTGGTTTGGATCGCGTGGCACGGTTTTTCCAAAGACCATCGTGTGTACTCGAGCGGGCGTATGTCGAAAGCTCACGCCGTTCTCGAAAAAGAATGTGCAGCATGTCACGCGCAAAAACCCGGCGCATTTTCCGCGAAGGCTGCTGACAATGCTTGCCTCGACTGCCACGACGGCCCCATCCATCACGCCGCGCAAACGCTAACTCCAGGGTGCGCGACGTGTCATACCGAACACCGTGGGCGCATAAACATCGCTGCTGCCAGCAATGAAGCTTGTGCAAAATGCCACAGTGACTTAGGGGCAAGTCGCAGCGCGACGCAGTATGCATCGCACATCCGAAGTTTCGAAGACGGCCATCCTGAATTCGCAGCATTGCGTTCCGTTGCAGGCACCACCGCGAGCGATCCCGGCACCATCAAACTGAATCACGCCATCCACATGAAGCCGATCCGCCGCGGCCCGAACGGCCCTACCGTTCAGCTCGAGTGTGGCAACTGTCACCGCGCGACCGCTGCCGATGCGGATTTGACCTACTCCGATCCGCAGTACCGCGCTGCAGGCGTCAGCTACCGAGATAGCGACGAAGTTTTGTCCCTCCACTCCGAAACTCTGAGGGCTCCTCGTGCGGCCACTGGCCGAGAGTTGATGGCGCCGGTGAAATTCGCAAATGCTTGCGCGGGTTGCCATTTGCTCACGTTTGACAAGCGTTTCGACGAAGGCGTGCCACACGACAAGCCGGAAGTCATACGCGCATTTCTGGTCAAAACATTCCATGGGCACATTGCCGCGCACCCAACGGAAGTGCGCGTACCGCGCGACCCGAGTCGCGACCTGACAGGCAAGCCGTTGCCTCCGTCGGTTCGCATCCTCTCTCCCGCGCAGTGGGTGACGGAGCGCACTGCCGAGGCCGAAGATTTGCTCTGGCGAAAAACCTGCAAGCAGTGCCACACGCCCGTGCCGTTTGCAAAAACGTCGCACGCAAAAATCGAACTGCCGGTCACGCAGGGGAGTAACACCGACAAACTCTCCAGCATCCCCGCTGAATTGCCAAGCGTCGCGCCGGCCAATACAACGCTGCGCTGGATGCCGCATGCGAAGTTCGATCACGGGGCGCATGAGGGTTTCACTTGCGTGAGCTGCCACGCCAAAGCGTTGACTAGCACGGAATCGAGTGATGTGTTGCTACCTGGAATTGAAACTTGCAAGACGTGCCACGCGCCGGGGCCGGAGCATGCGGAATCGCGCTGCTTCGAGTGCCACACCTACCACGACTGGTCGAAACGCAAGGAAGTCACGCCGAAATTCACGATGCCGGCGCTGCGCACCGGCGGCCGCTGACGGTAGTACAAGCTTTAGCCTGTGCACTCAAGCCAACTCCGATTTTGCCGACCCGGCCCAAAAATAATCAGCGGCCCACCGATTTCATCATCTGCTCCGGATAACGCAACCCCGCGGCGGCGCCGCGCGGCGCTACTTCGTCGATTCCTGGCAGGTCCTCTTTCGTCAATGACACGTTCAAAGCTCCGGCATTTTCTTCCAGGTATTTTCGCCGCTTGGTCCCGGGGATCGGAATAATGTCCTCGCCTTGGGCAAGCAGCCATGCAAGCGCGAGCTGGCCGGGCGTGCATTTCTTTTCTTTGGCGATGGCCTCGACACGATAAACAAGATCGAGGTTTTTCTGGAAGTTTTCGCCCTGGAAGCGCGGCGAATTCCGCCGGTAATCGTCCGGCGCAAAATCCTCGAAGTGTTTGATCTGGCCGGTGAGAAAGCCGCGGCCAAGCGGGCTATAAGCGACGAAAGCAATTCCCAGATCGCGCGTGGTGGCCAGGATTTCATCTTCCGGATCGCGGCTCCAGAGCGAATACTCAGTTTGCAGAGCGGCGATCGGATGCACTTTGTGCGCACGCCGGATCGTGCTGGCGGAAGCCTCGGACAATCCGAGGTAGCGAACTTTGCCCGCTTTTACCAGCTCCCCCATCACACCCACCGTTTCTTCGATCGGCACAGTTGAATCGACGCGGTGCTGGTAATACAAGTCAATTCTTTCCACGCCCAGGCGTTGCAAACTGTCATCGCAGCGCGCGCGGACATATTCTGGTTTCCCGTTCACGCCACGCACCGTCGGATCCGTTTTGCTGCGCACAATTCCGAATTTCGTCGCCAGGAAAACCTTGTCGCGCAGGCCGCGAATGGCTTTACCGACGAGGAGTTCGTTGTCACCGTAACCGTAGATGTCCGCGGTATCAAGAAACGTGATGCCGAGTTCGATGGAACGATGAATCGTGGCAATCGATTCCGCATCGTCGCGCGCCCCGTAGAATTCCGACATCCCCATGCAGCCTAGACCCATTGCGGAAACAAGCGGACCGTTTTTTCCTAGATGACGTTGCTGCATAGAATCTCCTCAGTGCCTCTTTTCGTTGGATGAAAATCGCCTGCGTCCGGTTACAACGGTTAGCAACCAACGGGAACGATCATCCTTGGATACAATGGAAGCGCGCCCGATTTGCACGTTGTGCGCGATTTGGTTTCTCTTGATGCCGATCGAAACCAAAGAAGCCTCCTCGAAACTGCTTCCGCAGGCTGCATCCACCTCTTCGCCTCCTGCGCACGAAGGCGCCGCGCGGGCGTTCTGGCGCGTGCTGACCCGCTTCGATTCCTCAAAGCTCTCTCCCTACCTGGCCCTGCGTAACTCAGTCGGCGTGGTCCTGCCCCTGGCCGCTGGGTTTGCCCTGAACATGCCGCGCGGCGGCGTGGTCGTCGCCAGCGGCGCACTCAACGTCGCCTATTCCGACGGGAGCGATCCATACGCCCAGCGCGCCAGGCGCATGCTCTCTTCCAGCGTGCTGTGCTCGCTGGCTGTTCTTCTTGGAGCACTCTCCGAAAGCCATAATGCCGCAGCTGTAATCATCGCGACGCTGTGGGCTTTTGCAGCGGGAATGTTCGTCGCAGTTGGCACCACGGCCGCCGACCTCGGAGTGATCAGCCTGGTCACGCTGCTGATTTATGCCGCGCAACCGCTAACCACTCGTCAAGCTTTAATCTCTTCCGCGCTTGCGCTTGGCGGTGGACTTCTTCAGACGGCGCTGTCGGTGGCGCTTTGGCCGGTGCGGCGCTATGAACCGGAACGGCGAGCGCTCGCAAAATTCTTTGTCGAACTCGCACGCGCGGCAGAACAGCCGTTGAGTGCGATCTCGGCGCCACCTGCGACGATCCAAAGCACGCAAGCGCAAGAAGTTCTCTCCGGCCTCGACCGCGAATCGTCCATCGAAGCGGTGCGTTATCGCGCTTTGCTCAGCCAGGCGGAGCGCGTACGACTCAGCCTGCTGATGCTCTCGCGATTGCATGTTCGCATGCAGCGCGAGAGTCCCATGCACCGCAGCGTGCAGATTCTCAGAGACTACCTGAAAAAGGCAGCGCAGGCGCTGCAAGCGATCGGCGACTCCTTGATATCCGGAATACCTGCCGAAGCGAGCAAAGAAATAGTCGCCGCGAGTGAAACTCTCACGCTCCAGTTGCGGCAAGAGACGGATAACTTGCCGCCTTCTTTCCTCGCCGCCGCCGCGAAAGACGCGCGTTTCCAAATGGACGCGCTCAATGGCCAGCTCCGCGCGACCCTTGAACTGGCCGCACATGCCACGCCCACCGGCCAAGCGGAGTTCGTGAAACAGCAAACGCAACAGCCCTGGCGGCTTCGCTTCAGCGGGCTGATGGCTACGCTGCGCGCAAACCTCAACCTGCAATCTGCGGTGTTCCGGCACGCCATCCGTTTGGCGGCCCTCGTCGCTCTCGGCAATGGCTTGGAACGCGGCTTCTACTGGCACCGCTCCTACTGGCTCCCGATGACGATCGTTCTCGTGCTGAAGCCGGAATTTACGACTACCTTCAGCCGCGGCCTTTTGCGGATTGGCGGAACGATCGCAGGACTTTTTCTGGCCACAGCGCTCTTTCGCTTTCTTCCCGACACCGTCACGGTCCAGATTGTTTTGATCTTTGTATTCACGCTCCTACTGCGCTGGGTGGGCCCCGCAAACTATGGGGTTTTCGCGGTGGCCATCAGCGCCCTCGTCGTTCTCCTGATCGCCATCACCGGAGTCTCGCCGAAGGAATTGATCTGGGCGCGCGGAATCAACACGGCGGCAGGCGGCGCGCTGGCACTTCTTGCGTACTGGATCTGGCCGACTTGGGAACGAACTCAGGTTTCCGAGAGGATTGCCGAAACGCTCGAAGCTTACCGGGGATATTTTCACGTCCTTGCGGAATCCTTTGTGCGAGACGAAACCAGCAGCGCACGCGAACTCGATCGCGCGCGGCTTAAGGCACGCGTGGCGCGCACCAACCTGGAAGCATCGATCGACCGAATGGGCGCGGAGCCGGGGACAACGGCGGAGCAGATGAACCAATTGAACGCGCTGCTGGCAAGCTCGCACCGTTTCATACATGCGGTGATGGCGCTGGAGGCAGGCTGGCTGCGTACGGCTGCCGTTCCGGCACGGACGGCGTTCCGCACGTTCACGGCGGACGTTGAGAAGACGCTCGATTTGCTGGCGGCAGCGCTTCGCGGCGCGCACGTGCAGCTGAACGAGTTTCCGGACCTGCGCGAGGATCATCGCGTTCTGTGGCAATCGGGCGATCAGAAAATCGAGCGGTACGCGCTGGTCAACGTGGAGGCGGACCGGATTGTGAATAGCCTGAATACGCTGCGCGAGCAGGTGATGGAGCGCGTACGGGCAAGAACTGCAAGATGAAGATGGCCGGCCAGATCGCGCGGCTCCCGTGGATCGGAGGAAGGGCAGAGTGCGGCGGCGGAGCGGCGAGAAGGTGCGATGAAGCGACACGTGCTCACGGCGCTGTTGAGCTTCGCGGCGGCGATGATCAGCGGGGCGGTTTTCGTCGTCGCACTGTTTCACCAGTTTGCGCTTGTGGAAGTTGCGGCGAGCATCCTCACCGGGCTGCAAGTTTTTTTCCTGAGTTCGGCGATCGGCGACCTGCTGGATGAGAAGAAAGAATCGAACCGGGCAAGGAATTCGGTGGTCGCGCTGATGACGGTGTTTCTGGTGGGGTTTTATTCCTTCACGCGGTATTTCCGTTAGAGATGAATTGCGAAGTTACGATGACCGGCGCGCAAGTGACTTTTGACCAGTGCCGGGTGCCTGCTTCGAGAAACCCCTCCACCTAGATGGGGGACAGCCGCATCGCCGACTTAGTTAGCTGGGAGTAAGAAAAATCTCGCGAGTGGCGGCATAGACGCGGCGGAAGGCGGCGTAGCTGGCCTGGAGGATGGCGACGGCTGAGGGTTGGGGATTGACTCGCGAGGCGACGCGAACGGCGGCGCGGCAGGCGGCGTCGACGGAAGGCCACAGGCCGGCGCCAACGCCGGCGAGGATTGCCGCGCCGTAGGCTGCGCCTTCTTCGGCTTCGACGATCTCAACCGTGTGGCCATAGACGTCGGCCTGGATTTGGCGCCACAGGGGTGAGCGCGCGCCGCCACCGCCGAGGCGAATGTTCGCGACGGGCACATTCATTTCGCGGAAAAGGGTGAAGGTGTCGCGGAGGCTGAAGGCAACGCCTTCGAGAATGGCGCGAACGACGTGGGCGCGAGTGTGTGAGGCGGTTAGGCCGACGAGCGCGCCACGGGCGCTGGAGTCGAGGTGCGGCGTGCGCTCGCCCATCAGATAGGGCGTCCACAAGAGGCCATCGGAGCCGGGCGGGATTTTGGCGGCTTCGGTGGTGAGTTGGTCGTAGGATTCGCGGGCCCCGCTGGAGTTTGCCGCGAAGGTGTCGCGAAACCAGCGTAGGGAGAGACCGGCGGCCTGGGTGACGCCCATGACGTGCCAGCGTCCGGGGATGGCGTGGCAGAAGGTGTGGACGCGACCGCGGGGATCGAGCGCTGGGCGATCGGTGGCGGCAAAAACGACACCCGACGTGCCAATGGTGGCGCTGACCGTTCCAGCGGCGACGATGCCCATGCCGGTGGCGCCGGCGGCTTGGTCACCCGCGCCCGCCACAACCGGAGTTCCAACACGCAAACCCGTTTCCGCGGCCCCCTTTGCAGATATTTTCCCGCAGACACTCGGAGATTCGTGGAGGGAGGGCAGCAAGCGCTCGTCGATTTCGGCGGCCTGCAAGATCTCCAGCGACCAGCGGCGATGGGCCACGTCGAGAAGCAACGTGCCGGAAGCGTCGGCCATATCGGTGGCGCGTTCGCCCGTGAGGCGAAAGCGGACGTAGTCCTTGGGAAGCATTACGGCGCAGACGCGCTTCCAGTTTTCGGGTTCGTTCTCGCGGACCCAAAGCAGTTTTGTGAGCGTGAAATTCGCCAAAGCCGGATTGCAGGTTAGCTGGATGAGCCGTTCCCGCCCGATTTTGGCGGTTAGATCACGGCACTGCCTTTCGGTGCGGACGTCGCACCAGATCAACGCGGGACGAACGACGCTTCCCTGCTCGTCCAGCATGACCGCGCCGTGCATTTGGCCGGAGAAGCCGACGCAGGCGATATCTTCGGCGATAAGATTCGAATTCGCGATGGCCTTGCGAACCGCCATGCAGGAGGCACGCCACCAGTCTTCGGGGTGCTGCTCGGCCCAGCCGATCTGCGGCGAAGCGAATGGCCGGTGCTCTTCCGTGGCGGAGGAGACGACGCGGCCATCGCCATCGATCAAGATGGCGCGAGTCCCTCCGGTACCAACGTCAATCCCAAGTACGAAGATGTGGCCTCCCTCGATTGCGGCCCGGGCCTGCGGCAAAGACCGGGAGAGAGACTATCTCACTTCGTTGGTCATAAGGAAGAGGGGGCGCATTTCGAAACTGGCGTATTGCGGCCGAAGGCGGTCGGTGTTGTACTGCTCCTTGACGTTGACGACCTTTTTGGTGGCGGTGACGGTTTCGAGGGGAATATTGTCATAGTGGCCGTTCTTAAGGACGACGAGACGGCCGCTGATGTTTTTCAGAAGGAGATCGAGAGCGAGATTGCCATAGGCCATGGGGGCAATGGAGTCAATGGCATCGGGATCGCCGCAGCGGACAAGATAGCCGAGCTTTTGGTTGATGACGTCGATTTTCTTGCCGTTGTTGAATTTAGCGGAGACGTCCTTAATTTTTTCGCCGACGATTTCGCCGATGCCGCCAAGCTTTTTGTGACCGTAGGCGTCGGTGGCTTCCCCTTCAAAGACCATTTCGCCGCCTTCGAACATGGCGCCTTCGGAGACGAGAACGATGGAATAGCGGCTGGGATTTTTGCGGCGGTCGGCGACGAGCAATTCGGTGAGATGTTCGATATTGAATTTATGTTCGGGAATGACGCAGCGATTGGCAGCGCCGGCCATGGTGGGAAGCATGGCGGTGAAGCCGGCGTAGCGGCCGAAGACTTCGATGACCATGAAACGCTCGTGGGAGCCGGCGGAGGTGCGGAGGCTGTTGACCATCTGAATGGTGCGCGTGACGCAGGTGCTGAAGCCGATGCAGTAGTCTGTGCCGGGGACGTCGTTGTCCATGGTCTTGGGAATGCCGATGACCTTGAAGCCTTCTTTGTGAAGGCGGACGCCGTAGCTCAGCGTGTCGTCACCGCCGATGGGGATGAGCGTGTCGACGCCGAGCCAGGCGAGGTTCTTGAGGACTTCAGGGGTGAGATCGTTTTTCTCGGCAGTGAATTTGTCCTTAAGATGCGCAGGAACGCTGGACTTGGCGACGCGGACAGGATTGGTGCGGGAAGAATGGAGAAAAGTGCCGCCGGTGCGGCCGGCGCGATCGACGGTCTCTTCGTCGAGGAGGAAGAAATTGTCGGAGTTGTCATAATTCTTCTCGCGGACCATATCGACGAGTCCGGCCCAGCCGTGGCGAATGCCGATGACCTGATAGCCTTCGCGCAAGGCGCGAAGAGTGACGCCACGAATGGCGGGGTTTAGACCTGGAACGTCGCCACCTCCGGTGAGGATGCCGATGACGCCTTTCTTGGTGATGGCGTTAGCCATAACTGTAGAATCGCCCCTTCGTGAAATGCACAAGACGAAATTATCACCTGTGGAGAGGTTTTTAGGAAGAGTGAAGCCGGAGAGCCGGAGATTTGTTTTTTGCAGGATGAGATGCAAAAATTTGACGGCTGCCACTAGGCTACTATCTTTGTGCCGAGGACCACGAGGAATTTGGCGAGCCAGGAGTTGAGCGCGGGCCAGGCCGGGCCGCTGACGAGGTTGCCGTCAGTGATGGCATCGGTCATGGGGAGATCGACGTACGTGCCACCAGCGAGAGTAACGTCAGGGCCGGTGGCCGGATAGGCGCTGCACTTCTTTCCTTTCAGGACTCCAGCGGCGGCGAGAACTTGCGCGGCGTGGCAGATGGCGGCGAGGGGCTTATTGGCCTTTGAGAAGTAGCGAACGATTTCGAGGACGCGAGGATTCAGGCGAATGTATTCCGGCGCGCGGCCGCCGGGGATGATAAGGGCGTCGTAGTCTTCGGGCTTGATCTGGTCGAAGGTAGCGTTGAGAGCGAAATTGTGGCCGCGCTTCTCGGTGTAGGTCTGATCGCCTTCGAAATCGTGAATGGAGGTGGGGACGAAGTCGCCGGATTTCTTACCGGGACAGACGGCATCGACGATATGGCCGACCATCAGAAGCGCCTGGAATGGGACCATAACTTCGTAGTCTTCAACGTAGTCGCCGACGATCATGAGAATTGATTTCTTGGGCATGTGCCGCCTCCGGAAGCGCAGTAGTGTAACAACAAAATAGGATGCTAAGTGAAAGCCTGGGGCTACACCAATTTGGTGCTGTCCCCAACGCGCGGCTGCTTAAGGATGAACCACGGCCGGATTGCCAGGGCCTCCAACTTGCTGTAGACGCGGAATCCGTTGCTCGACGGAAGGAAGCACAGGGAAGGGGACGTGCGGTTCCGTCTGATACCAGTAGGCCACGGAATAGTAATTGTCCGAGCGGTGATTGGCGTGGCCATGTTCGATGGTGGCGCGCAGCGACTTTGTAAAAGGTATCGGCGAATCCAGGTGAAAGCGATAGACGGACGATTTGCCTCCGGCGCGTTCTTCAC
>WNFW01004078.1_pt1 | contig 12169 bp, 11 predicted proteins | sample 5400131 | NCBI WGS metagenome assembly WNFW01 (sample SAMN13153362, study PRJNA577476) | soil metagenome | isolation source: 20 cm soil or saprolite under grassland replicate 1 | place: USA:California | collected 2016-06-15 | reverse complement strand
TCGGCTTCGTGATCGACGTTCACGCCCACGAGCCGGAGACCATCTACGTCGTCCCCATCAAGAGCGACGGGGAGCACTTTCCGCTCGATGGCAAGCTGCGCGTGTACCGCAGCCGCACGGGAGGCAACGAGTGGGAGGCGCTCACGAAAGGTCTCCCGCAAAACGACTGTTACGTGAACGTATTGCGCGACGCGATGGCCGTGGACTCGCTCGATAAATGCGGCGTGTATTTCGGCACCACCGGAGGCCAGGTGTACGCCTCGGCCAACGCCGGAGACTCCTGGACCCCCATTGTCCGTGACCTTCCGGCCGTGCTTTCTGTCGAGGTCCAGACGCTGCCGTGATTCGCGTCATACTCCCCGGACATTTGCGGGCGCTGGCGCGCGTCACTGCCGAGGTGCAGCTCGACGTCAAGGGTCCCGTCACGCAGCGCTCGGTGCTCGACGCCCTCGAAGCACAGTATCCGATGCTGCGTGGCACGATCCGCGATCATGTCACGCAGGAGCGTCGTCCGTTCCTGCGCTTCTTCGCTTGCGAGGAAGACTATTCCCTTGAGCCGCCTGACACCCCGCTGCCCGACGCCGTCGCATCGGGGAAAGAGCCCCTTCTCATCATCGGGGCGATTGCCGGCGGCTAGCCCCGGCTAGCCCGGATTTATCACGACGCAAGCACGTGCTCTCAGGCCGATCCATACTCGGCGTCGACATACGCTGGAAACGATTTCACACATCTGTTAGTTTTCACGGGTAGACCTCTGGAGGAAATTCATGGAATCAGCTACCCAAACGGTCTCGAAGACAAGCCTCTGGGTTGGACGCATCATCAGCACGCTCGTAGTACTGTTCCTGCTCTTCGACGCCCTCGCCAAATTGATGAAAATCGCTCCTGTTCTTCGGGCATTCACCCAGCTAGGATTCTCCACCAGCCTCGCAGTTCCCATCGGGGCCGTCCTGCTCGCCTGCACGATCCTCTACGTGATTCCGTCTACCTCGATCCTCGGCGCCATCTTGCTGGCAGCCTATCTTGGCGGCGCAACTGTTACCCACCTGCGCGCCGGTCAACCTTTCTACTTCCCAATCATTTTTGGCGTGCTCGTCTGGGGAGGACTTTACCTGCGCGAAGACCGGCTGCAGGCCCTCATCCCGCTGCGAAGTCCCAACGCGCCCTCGCAAGCGCAATCCACGCAGGTGCGCATCAGTGGAGTTTCCTGAGCAGGGCGGCCCGGTCGCAAGTCAGGCACCCCCGTATTCAACCTGGAGAGAACCGCGCCCGGAAGATATGCGACTGCGGCTCCAAGAGACCAGCGAAAATCTCGAATTAATTTCTCTGCGCCACAGGCCAGAATCATGCAACTTCATGCCAGGTCTCCGTGTGCCGGCTGTTGGCGCGCCACAGGCTGTGCGGTAAAAGTTAACATAAAACTTAAACTGTCTAATATAGTACAGACACTACTACCCTCGTGTCGTAGATTTTTAGATGCTTAGAACCGAAACATTCACGGGGCCAGCATGGCAATGGGAAGGGCTGGCCCCCGTGAGTGTTTCCCAACTCTCAATGGCTTCGACCCCACAAGCCCGCCTCAAGCGAGACGTCCTTAGCGGATCGGAAGGCAGACATCTGCCTCTGCACACCCTCTTTGTTCATAGTCACGTAGCGGAAGTAGAGCGCTGCCTGCAAGAGCTCAACAAGATGCATTTCACGGTCAGCGCGGAGATCGTTAGAACTCCCGAGGAGTTTAGCGAACGGCTGGGCTCCTACTCCTATGACCTTGTCGTCGCCGAGTACCCCAGCCCCGATTGGCGGGAAACGCAGGCACTGGAACTCCTGCACCTATCGAAGAGGCAGATCCCGCTTATCTTCGTCGGGGGCACGCTGCAACGTGAGACGGTGGCGGAGTTCATTACAAGAGGAGCCTACGATTGTATTGAAATGGGGCACATTGGTCATCTTCCCGTACCCTGATTCAAGATGCTGACAAGCGGGCGCAATTGCTGGGGCAATCGGGCCAGCAAGGTCTAGTTGATCCCATCGAAATAGAGTGCAAGCGAAAGGACGGCGCACCCCTGAAGATCCGGGTCAGCGGACAAGAAGTCCTCGGTGAGCAGGGCGGGCTGGACGCTTATGAGGTGATCAGTGAAGATGTCACCAAACAGCGTCAGTTGGAGGATCATCTGCGTCAACAGGCGGCCCGCGACCCATTGACAGGACTAGCCAACTACCGCCGCCTTGCGGAAGTGCTGGATATGGAAATCAAGCGTTCCGTGCGCACGGGGCGGGAGTTTGCCCTGTTGTTATTTGATCTGGATGGATTGAAGCAAATCAACGACCGCTACGGGCATCTGACGGGAAGCCATGCGCTCTGCCGGGTGGCCGATGTTTTGAGCTTTTGCCGGGACATCGATACGGCGGCGCGCTACGGCGGGGACGAGTTTGCAGTTGTGTTACCGGAAATAGGCGCAGAGGCGGCCAACCAGGTGGCGCAACGTATCTGCGACAGCATTGCCAATGACGAGATGGAACCGCTGCTTTCCGTCAGCATAGGCGTTGCAGTTTATCCCCATGACGGCGAAAGGATGGAAGCCCTCCTACGGAAGGCAGACGCGGCTATGTATGCGATGAAGACCAAAAAACGCGAGCTTCTTGACGCAAGGCCGCGCGTTGCTTGTCAAACGTAGCCGCGCTTTTGCCGAACGGACGGGTGGGCCAGGCTTTTGAATTGGTGGCCCTCGATAAGAGCGAAGGCGTTGTCAAGAGACACTTTTTCCCCGCCATGCTTTGCAGCACCGTTTGGTTGCCAGAGTGGTTGAGGACCGAATCTCTGAAACTCTCACGGTGAATCAGCTTTCGGCGGCCCTTACGAACAGATCGTTCCGCCAACCATCGATACGGTCTAATTATAAACCTCGACCGTGATTCTTCTATCCGAATCCGGTTTTCGCCGGAACGAGAGCGCCCCATCAACCCTGCGGCCTAGCTTGCGCTGACCAGCGCCACCTGCGAGCTGCTCTCGACACGAACGACCTCTGGATACCGGTATTCCTGCGCAGCATCCGCGTTCGCCGTGCGGGCAGCCAGGGAAATCGGCTTCGCGAATGCGCTTCCCGGTGATGAGGCCCCATATCTGAATTCCGCTTTCGAGGAAGAAGTCGATCAAATCGTAAAGCACGGAGCGCTTGTCAGCCGTTGGCGCGGCCGCGGGGTCCGCAGCCACGTTGGCCGCATGGGAGAGGGAAGAAGCGGGATCCATGGTTCTATCTTCCCATTGGCGGGCCTCGGCGGGTCCACGGCAGAAGAGTTGTGCCCGCTGGAGCAACTGTTCGAGGAGGCGGGATTTGAGATTCTTCGGTTGACCGATTGCTGATTCAAGTCAAGAATGTTTGCACCATGGCGCAAAAACTATCGGACAAAAAACTAGCTGTTCTGGGCACAGGAAAACTCGGCGGCATTTTGCTGCGAGCTTATCTGAAGCAGGAGCTCTTCTCCTCGAAACGCGTTACGGCGACGGTGAAGCACGCTGAAAAGGCCGCGGCCCTGGTGAAGGAACTCGGCGTGTCTGCGACGACCGAAAACCGCACGGCGGTGCATGGCGCGGACATCGTGCTCCTCGGCGTGAAGCCGCAAGTCGTGGGCGAAGTGTTGAAAGAGATTGCCCCCGAGTTGAACGAGAAGACGCTGGTCATTTCCGTTGCCGCGTCTGTGCCCACGAGCTACATCGAGCAGCGACTCGGGGGAAAAGTCCCCGTGGTGCGCGCGATGCCCAATACGCCTTCGGCCGTGGGATGCGGAATGACAGGCATTTGCCGCGGGGCACACGCAGGGGCAGAGCATCTCGAGATGGCGCGCGCGATGTTTGACGCCGTCGGGCGCACGGTGGTCGTTGACGAGAAAAATATGGACGCAGTGACCGGGCTTTCAGCGAGCGGCCCGGCGTATGCCTACATTATTCTCGAGTCGCTCGCGGAAGCTGGCGTCAAGGTAGGTCTCCCGCGCGATGTCGCGACGTTGCTCGCAGCGCAGACGATGAAAGGCGCGGCGAGTGTGGTTTTGGAAACGGGCGATCACCCCGCGCTGCTGAAGGACGCCGTGACGACGCCCGCCGGATGCACCATCGATGGAATTATGGAATTGGAAGAAGGCAAGCTCCGCGTGACGCTCATCAAGGCGGTTGTAAAAGCCACCAGCCGCGCGGGGGAGCTGCTGTTTGAGAAGTAAGCCGGCCCCGGGATTGACAACGGTGATAGGATGCTGCGTGTGAGGTAGTGATGCAGAACGCGTACATCCCTGTGTTGATTTACGCCTTGTTGGTGATCGCGTTTCCTGCCGTCACACTGGTTCTGGCAAAGTTCATTCGGCCGGCATCCACCTCGTTCGGCGCGAAGCTCAAGCCCTATGAGTGCGGGATCCCTCCGGAGAGCGATGCGCGTGGGCGGTATTCGGTGCGGTTTTACATCGTGGCCATGCTGTTTGTGATTTTCGACGTGGAGACGATGTTCCTCATTCCTTGGGCGATTCTGTACAAGGGTTGGGTCGCGGCGCACCAAGGGCTGTTCGCTCTGGTTTCGATGATGGCATTCCTCGGGATCCTGCTGGTCGGGTATTTGTGGCTATACAAAAAGGGTGCTCTTGAGTGGGCGTAAGCCGTAATTCTCCTCCTCTCCCCAAAACCCATCATCCCGTGCGCAAGTGGTTCTGCAAGTGGTTCTGATTGACTAGGTTTGCAGCGTGTGTTAGAAACGCGGCGTTTGAATTTTCGGCTGCTCCTCTGTTGCCGATTGTGAACGGTAGCTGTTCACCGCAGCCTGTCGCACCCCGGGTCCATGGCTGACGAGCCCAAGGAACCTAAACCGCCTCAAGTCCCCACGGGCGTCAAGCCCGCAAGCAGTACATCCCCTGTGTCGACTCCCCCTGCCAAAACTGCGGACGCGGGCGCGCCCGCTGCTCCTGCGAAAGCGGCGGCTCCCGCCCCTCCAAAACCGCCCGTGGTGTTGCAGACTCCGCTCGACAACGAACTTGTCACGCGATTTCGCGCCAAGTTCGGTGCTGCACTTTTCGAAGCAATGGAGGACCGCAAGCAGGCCATTCTGACCGTGGAACGCGCCCGGTTGGTGGAGATTGCTTTGCACCTGCGCGAGGAGGAAAAATTCGACATGCTCGCCGACTTAACGGCGGTGGATTGGCCGAAGCGTGAGAAGCGCTTTGACGTGGTGCTCAATCTGTACTCCTTCTCAAAGAACGAACGGCTAAGGCTGAAAGTGTGGGTGGCAGACGCTGAAGATGTGCCGAGCGTCGTGAGCGTTTGGCCCACGGCGAATTGGCAGGAGCGAGAAGTATTTGACATGTTCGGAATTGTTTTTTCCGGGCACCCAAATTTGAAACGCATCCTGTTGCCGGACGAGTGGCAAGGCTATCCGCTGCGGAAAGACTATGACATCTTGCAGCAGGACACGGCCTGGGTGCGGGAAAATCTTGGAATTGAGAGCGGTCAGTGAGGCGGTTTTAGCCGCAGAGGAAAGACGACCCTGAGCATCGATACCACAAACGATAGCAAGACCCTGTTGGGCGCGGACGAACTGGTCATCAACATGGGGCCGCAACATCCGTCCACGCACGGCGTGTTGCGCGTCAAATTGAAGCTCGATGGTGAGCGCGTGATCGGCTCGGAGTGCATCATCGGGTATTTGCACCGGGGCGTCGAGAAAATCGCGGAGAATCGCACGTATCAGCAGTTTGCTCCCTACGTCGACCGCATGGACTATGTCGCGGCGGTCAGCAGCGGCCTGGGATATTGCGAGGCGGTGGAAAAATTGCTGGTGGTGGAAGCTCCGCCGCGGGCGCGCGTGATTCGAACCATCTTGACGGAACTGCAGAGAATCGCCAGCCACCTCCTGTGGCTCGGAACGCATGCTTTGGATATTGGCGCGCTGACTCCGCTTTTCTACTGCTTCCGCGAGCGCGAAGAAATTCTAAAGATTTTTGAAAAGTATTGCGGGGCGCGCCTGACGACGCACGCGTTCCGCATCGGCGGGCTGCAATACGAGGCCTACGACACTCTGGAGAAGGACGTGGAGCGGTTCTGCAAGGATTTTGAATCGCGCATCGTGGAATACGAGACATTGCTCACGGAAAACCGCATCTGGATCGGCCGTACCAAGGGCGTGGGGATTCTGACCGCCGAGGATGCCATCGCCTTCGGTGTGACCGGGCCGGTGCTTCGGGCCAGCGGCGTGAAATGGGACATCCGCAAGGCCGCGCCTTACGCGGCGTACGATCAGTACAAATTCGAAATTCCCATCGGCACAACCGGAGACACTTACGATCGCTATCTGGTTCGAATGGAGGAGATGCGGCAATCGCGGCTGATTTGCCTGCAAGCCATCGAGAATATTCCCAGTGGGCCGATTATGGCGAAAGTGGGGAAGGTGCTGAAGCCGCCGCCGGGTGAGGTTTATCATGCGATTGAAGCGCCGAAGGGCGAAATCGGCTACTACATCGTGAGCGACGGCACGGTCATGCCCTATCGTGTGCACATCCGGCCTCCTTCCTTCATAAATTTGCAGGCGTTCGATCGCATGGTGCGGGGGCACCTGGTGGCCGATGTGGTGGCCATCATCGGAACGATTGATATCGTGCTGGGGGAAGTGGACCGCTGATGAATGCCGCACTCCAGGCAACGCTTGAGTTCTGGAAGCTGTACTGGGCCCCGCTGCTCTGTGGCGTGGCCGTCGTCGCGATTCTGCCGCTGATGGTCGGCTACATCGTGCTGGTGGAACGCAAAATCATGGCCGACATGCAAGCACGGCTTGGGCCCATGCGCGTGGGGCCGCATGGCTTGCTGCAGCCGATCGCGGACGCGGTGAAACTGCTCATCAAAGAAGACATCATTCCGGAGAACGCGGACAAACTCGTCTTCTGGCTCGCGCCGGTACTTTCCGTTGGCGCGGGACTGCTTTCGGTGGCCGGCCTGGCGATCGGACCGGCATTTCAGATCGCCGAGGACGTTAACATTGGCATTCTGTTCGTTGTGGGCATCAGCGCGCTTGGAATATTTGGCATCGTGCTGGGCGGCTGGGCTTCGAACAGCCACTATTCGCTGATGGGAGCGCTGCGCAGTTCAGCGCAGTTGGTGAGTTACGAGACCGCCGCGGGGATGGCGCTGGTGAGCGCGCTTTTATTCACGGGCTCGCTGAATATCAAATCGATCGTGGAAGCGCAGAGCAAAGAGGGCATTTGGTTCGTGCTGCTCGCGCCGGTGGCCTTTTTTACCTACCTGGTGGCCTCCATTGCAGAGACCAACAGGGCGCCGTTCGATTTGCCGGAAGCCGAGTCCGAGCTCGTCGCCGGGTACATGACGGAGTTCAGCGGATTCCGCTGGTCGCTCTATTTTCTCGCCGAATACACGAACATGATCGTGGTGGCTTCCGTGGCGACCACTTTGTTTCTGGGAGGCTGGCTCAGGCCCTTCTCTGGCGTTTCTTGGCTGAATTTTCTGGACTTTGCTCCGCCGCTACTGCTGATTGCCATCGGCGCCTACTGCGTTCTGCGTGTCACAAAGCAGCCGACACGCGTGCAGCAGCTGTTCATGCTGGCGGTGGCGGGTCTCTGTTTTGTGGTTGCGCTGGTGCTCGCGGCGCCGGTCGTTTTGCCGGTGATCAAACCGTCGCTCCGCGAAGCCCTTGCGCCGTTTTACGCAGGCATTCACGGCGGCTTCTGGTTCATTTTCAAAGTGAGCCTGTACATCTATTTTTTCATGTGGCTGCGATTCACGATGCCGCGGTACCGCTTTGACCAGTTGATGCGCCTGGGGTGGCATTTCCTGATACCGCTGTCCATCATCAACGTTTTGCTTGTTGGCGTGGCCTTGATCGTCGGAGCCTACTTTCACTTGCAAGGCTGGGGGCTGTTTCTGGTTACTACTCCCGCGGCCATCCTTGCGCTGGTGGCCGCGTTTCTAATTCTAGCTGTCGAGAAACAGCACGACGCGCGGCAGGATCAAACCGCCGCTTCGGATTTTTATGCTGGATAAAGTCCTATTTTACTTCTTTGCCGGCATCGCCGTGGCGAGCGCGGCGCTCATGGTGACGCGGCGGAACGTAGTCCACAGCGCCATCTTTCTGATCACCGCGCTGCTCGCGACCGCGGGGATATTCTTGCAGTTGCGGGCGGAGTTTTTGTTTATCGTCCAGATCATTCTTTACGTCGGCGGGATCATGGTGCTCTTCGTTTTCGTGATCATGCTGGTCAACCTGGATGTGGCGCTGCAACAGATCCAGTTCGCGCGGCAGAAGTGGGTGGCGCTCATCGTCGCGCTGGCGCTGGCCGGCCAGGTCGGCGTGATGTTCTGGACTTCGGGGAAAATGCCCGGGCAGGGGTTGCCGGTGCTGACGGCGGTGGCCGCGAATCGTTTGCCGCTCAATTCCGAAGCGGTGGCAAAAAGCCTGTTCGACTCGTATCTATTGCCGTTTGAGATTGCCTCGGTTCTGTTGCTCGTGGCCATGATCGGCGCGGTCGTAATGGCCAAGAAAAGGGCGTAACGCAGCGATGCTTCCGATAGAACATTACCTGTTCCTGAGTCTCGCGCTCTTCATCATCGGCGTGATCGGAGTCGTCACGCGGCGCAATGTGATCGTCGTGCTCATGTCCATCGAGCTGATTTTGAATGCCGTGAACATCAACCTGGTGGCATTTTCCCGTTTGTACGGTGATGTGGCGGGGCAGGTCTTTGCGCTTTTCATCATTGCCGATGCGGCTGCCGAGGCGGCGGTGGGGCTCGGAATCATCATCGCTTTTTTCCGGAACCGCGAAACGGTGTTGGCGGACGAAATGGATTTGTTGAAGTGGTAGCGTGAAGACAGGAAGGAAGAAATGAAGCCGGCATGACGCCCACGGGCTACTTTCTCGATCATCTCTGGCTCATCCCGCTGTTTCCGCTGGCGACCGCGGCGCTGATGCTTTTCTTTGGCAGGCGGCTCCCGCATGCCGGCGTCAGCGTGCTTTGCGTCGGAAGCGTGGGTTTGTCTTTTGTCTACGCCGCGGGCGCGGTGTTTCAATTGCTGGCCGCAGATCCGGAGCATCGTGTCGCGCAACAAATCTTATTCGAATGGCTGACGCCCGGGCCGATCGAGATGACCGGTGGACACGCAGTACCGTTTGTGGCGGACTGGGGATTCCTTCTCGATCCGCTTTCCTGCGTCATGGTGCTGGTCGTCACCGGTGTAGGCTTCCTGATTCACGTCTACTCCGTCGGGTACATGGGGCACGAAGGCGGGTACTACCGCTTCTTCGGCTACATGAATCTCTTCATGTTCGCCATGCTGACGCTGGTCTTGGCGAACAATATGCTGTTGATGTTCGTGGGGTGGGAAGGCGTCGGCCTGTGCAGCTACTTGCTGATCGGTTTCTATTTCTTGAAAAAGTCGGCTTCCGATGCGGGGAAAAAAGCGTTCATCGTGAATCGCATTGGGGATGCGGGCTTTATCCTCGGGATTCTCCTCGCCGCAGTGACATTGGGCACCATCCGGTTTACTTCCCAGGGTTTGCCGGACGCGGAAGGCGCTTCAGGAATTCTACAGGCGCTCAAGGCAGCTGTGGACGCACACGCATTGGCCAATGGCGCGCCGGTGCTGACCGGCATCGCTCTATTGCTGTTTGTCGGAGCGGTGGGGAAATCGGCGCAGATTCCCCTGTACGTTTGGCTCCCGGACGCGATGGAAGGGCCGACGCCGGTGAGCGCGCTCATCCACGCGGCCACGATGGTGACCGCGGGCGTGTACATGGTGGCACGCATGAACGCGGTCTACCAACTCGCGCCGTTGGCCATGGACGTAGTGGCGATCGTGGGCGCGGTCACCGCGATTTTTGCGGCGTCCATAGCCCTGGCGCAGAACGACATCAAGAAGGTGCTGGCGTATTCGACGATCAGCCAGCTCGGGTACATGTTTCTCGCGCTGGGCGTAGGCGCATTCGCGGCGGGAATTTTTCATCTGATGACCCATGCCTTCTTCAAGGCGCTGCTGTTCCTCGGCGCGGGCAGTGTGATTCACGCGATGTCCGGGGAACAGGATCTGCAAAAGATGGGCGGTTTGTGGGACAAGATTCCGATCACCGCGAAGACCTTTGCGGTCGCGACGCTGGCGATTTCGGGAATTTTTCCGTTCGCCGGATTCTTCAGCAAAGATGAAATCCTCGGCCGGGCGTTCGACCGCTATTTTTCTTTGTGGCTCGTCGGCTTGATCACCGCGGGAATGACGGCGTTTTACATGTTCCGGCTGCTCTTCCTTACGTTCTTCGGCTACTCCCGCGCCGACGAGCAGGTTGAGAAACATATCCATGAATCGCCGCCGGCGATGACCGTTCCGCTCATCATTCTCGCCGGACTTTCTTTGATTGGCGGGTGGATTGGATGGCCGGGCTCGCTGGCAGGAGAGAACCGTTTCGAGCGGTTTCTCGAACCTGTCTTGACTGGCGTTGTGCCTGAGACGGGAGCGGTCAAGATCGCGCATCACGCCCTGGCAAAGGAGTATTTCCTGATGCTGGCGTCCCTGTCGATTGCCGGCGCCGGAATCTGGCTGGCGTACCAGTTTTACCGGACCAAAAGAATCGCGCCGGAATTGGTCGCCGGAAAGTGGCCGAGACTCTATCATTTGCTCCTGCATAAGTATTACGTGGACGAGGCTTATGACGCGGCGATCGTGGAGCGCACCAAGGATCTCGGAACGCTGCTCGGGCGCTTCGATCTAAACGTGATCGACGGAGTGGGCGTAAACGGCGCGGGCTGGCTGGCGCGCTTCGGCTCAACTCTATCGATGTGGTGGGACAAGTGGGTCATCGATGGGTTGCTGAATTTCAGCGCGAAGCTGATGCAGCTTTTCAGTTATCCGGTGCGCCTGCTGCAAACCGGGGTCTTTTCCAGCTACGCGATGCTGATTTTGGTAGGACTGGTAATTCTTCTGGCGTATTACGGTCACCATATGCAGGTTCTGCTGCGCGGCGTGCGCTGAGAGGCGATGAGAATGGAGTTTTTTGCAAATCATATTTTGAGCGTGGTTCTGTTCATGCCCCTTCTGGGCGCCCTGGTGCTGCTCTTCATTCCTCGCGAGATGGAGAACGCGCATAAGATCGCTGGAAACGTATTTGGCGCGCTTGGTTTTCTTGTTTCGCTTCCGCTGCTTCGCTGGTGGAATCCTGGGGAGAAGCCCTTTTCCTTCGAGGAATCCGCCGAGTGGATCCCGTCGATCGGCGCGAAATATCATCTGGGCATCGACGGCATCAGCCTCCTGCTTGTCATGCTCACCACGTTTCTCGGGATGATCGCCATCCTCTCGTCGTGGAGCGCGATTCATCAGCGGACCAAGGAGTATTACATTCTGCTCCTCCTGCTGCAGACCGGGATGATCGGCGTTTTCGTTTCCCTGGATTTTTTCCTCTTTTATGTGTTCTGGGAAGTGATGCTTGTCCCGATGTACTTCCTGATCGGCGTGTGGGGGAGCGACCGGCGCCTGTACGCCGCCATCAAGTTTTTCCTGTATACGCTGGCCGGATCGGTGGTCATGCTGCTGGCGATCCTGGCGCTGTACTTCTACGCGCCTGTGCCTGCTGGCGTGACACGCACCTTCGATGTTCCGACGCTGCTGGCCGCCGCCCACGCCTTTTCCGATCCACTGAAGGTGTGGCTCTTCTGGGGTTTCTTCTTCGCGTTTGCCATCAAGGTTCCCATGTTCCCGTTCCACACGTGGCTCCCCGACGCGCATACCGAAGCGCCCACGGCCGGCTCCGTGATTCTGGCGGGGGTCTTGCTGAAAATGGGCACGTACGGTTTCATCCGTTTCTCGCTCCCGCTGCTGCCCGCGGACGCCGTCATGCGCGCGCGAATTATTCACATCGTAATCGTGCTCTCCTTGATCGGCATCATTTATGGCGCGCTCGTTTGCCTCATGCAGAAGGACATGAAGCGGCTGATCGCCTACAGCTCGGTCAGCCATCTCGGCTTCTGCACGCTGGGAATTTTCGCACTCACGCCGAACGGCCTGGCCGGCAGCGTGCTCCAGCAGATCAACCACGGCATCTCTACCGGCGCGCTGTTCTTGATTGTGGGTGTACTTTACGAGCGGCGTCACACGCGCATGATTTCGGAGTTCGGCGGCCTGGCGACGCCCATGCCGAATTTCGCCGC
>WNFW01003161.1_pt1 | contig 12171 bp, 6 predicted proteins | sample 5400131 | NCBI WGS metagenome assembly WNFW01 (sample SAMN13153362, study PRJNA577476) | soil metagenome | isolation source: 20 cm soil or saprolite under grassland replicate 1 | place: USA:California | collected 2016-06-15 | reverse complement strand
GCCTTCGCGGGGAGGTCGACGAGATTGATGTGGTCAACAGTGACGTTGGTGTCGTGCTTTTGCCCCCACTCCTTGCAAAAGGTCCCGTCAAACCAGGTGTCGTAGGCGGGAACGAAGTGGCTCCACTGGAGAATCTTCAGAGTCTTCTGCTGGGCCGCAGCGCGTTCCGGAAACAGGAAAAACGGCCCGGACGCAGCGCCAAGAGTAAGAGCGCTGCGTCCCGTCAACGCGATGAAGTCACGACGTGACAGTCCCTGATTCTTTTTTCTGCCCATGTCGCCATCCTCCTTATTTGATTTGTCGAGAGCGATGCAGGATAGCCTAGCGGCGGCTCTTGTCACACACAACGGGGCGTAAGCGGGGCGGTAGATCGAGGTCGAAGGCGCGGTTACTTCTCCTCGAGATCGGCGGTGAAGCCGATGCTGCGCTGCTTGGGCGGCGGCGTGTCCATCAGGGCGCGGATCGCCTCGTAGACTTCCTTGAACTGCCGCTGGGTCTTAAGGTCCAGGGCCAGGAGCGAGCGCTCAGGCGCTACGAGCTTGCGTGCGAGATCCTTGTTGGAGGCAAAGATCTCGCGTAGTTGCACGAAGGCGCGCACGACATAGACACCCATCGCGATCGCTGAAAGCGAAGGGACGATAGCGGCGCCCGCCCCAACTTGAGATCGCAAATTGCGATCTCAAGTTCTCGAGCTCAGATGCGGTGAGCTGGAACATGAAATCCTCTGGGAACCGCTCGGCGTTGCGCTTGACGGCCTCGTTAAGCCGCCCGGTGGTGACGCCGTAGATCGCCGCCAGGTCGCGATCGAGCCTGCTGCGGGAGTGCCCCCAGGATGCACCTTGGCGAGTCATGGTAGTGGAGGGCCCGAGACACGTCGAGACACAATAAGACCCGCAATCATCAAGTTATACGCGTAAGTGCCGGTGTGAAGATCCTCTTTGTCTGTCTCGGCAACAGTTATTTATTCTAGTTCTATCAATCAGATAGGACATCTGGGAAACACGCCGGGATACACCACCCGAAGTCACGGCCTGAGCGCACTCCCGGGGGTAGGCGCAGCGGTCATCTCGCCTGTGGTCAGCGTACGAACGTGTTCTCAGTTGCTGGAGGCGACTGATGCAGCAAGATCGGCAGCAGCACGTGCCGCACTTTCAGCTGAGGCGGCGGCAGTCTTTTGCGCTGTTGGATCGGGCGCACCAGGCTGTTGCGCCGCCGGGTTTGGCTGTTCTCTCGCTCGACGCGGCACCATAGGGGCTGCGCGGTCAGCAACTTCAGAGCGCGCGGAGCCGCCCGACGACTCCTGGGCGCTCGGGACACTACCCTTCCAAGGGAGAAAAAAAACAGCTGTGCTTACGAGCGCAACCGCCGCTAGCAGACAAAGCAGCAGGAACCAGCGCCGAGTCCGCGAGAATGGCATGACGCGATCATGCGGGGGACGCATCGCGGCTGTAAAGGGACGACCGGGCACGCTCTGGGCTGAGCTATCACCGGGCATGCAAAAACTCCCGTTGGTTCAGTTCAGGGCCATTTCCGGCTTCCGAGAGCGTCGTATCGGGAGTCATGTTGAGTTCTATGACGTTAAGGACGGACCGACTGTGATTGCCCCGGTCCTTTTTCGTTCGCAGGTCAGCAATGAGCAGATGGGACCGGTTGGTGGATGCGACGGCTCCGCCCTGATCCGTCCCGGTCTCGCCTTACAGTCCCGCTCACGCCCACGATGTGTAACAAGAGCAACCGCCAGGCTATCCTGCCTACATCAAAAATCGGTGCAGTTGTTATACGGCGACCGAACTCCGGCGGGGACCGAACCCGAGACAGACGGCGCACATCAAGAAGTAGGCGGCCAGCACTCCGCACAACCTGTGCAGCCCGTATGAGCCGCTAGTCATTGCATCGTCCCAGTCAGGGACCACCAACATCGCGAAGAGAACGACATTTACCCAGCAAACGATTCGGCCTGCCGTCCGCGCCCAACCCCAGCCGCGCAACATCCCTAAGGCCGTAATCGCCAGCGCGGCGGTTGACCCATACGCCAGACCCGGGCGCATGGAGCACAGGTCTGTTAACGATGCTCCAACGGCACACAGCGCTCCCAGCGCCAATAAGACAGCGCCAGCCCGTGGCGTCCCGAGCGTTGCTCTAATGTCCACAGCTGCCACCCTGGCACTCCTTTTTCCAGTCCTTACGAGCGGCATCGTCACTCGCTCCTTCGTAGCCCGCATCTCTCGCCTCATCGGAAGGCGGGCTGGTGTTGCTTCGGCCGATGCGTTTCAGAAAGTCATGGCCAAAAACACCCAGGTCAACGAACCAGGCGGGATCTCCGTAGTCGACCACAGCAGCATATGCGTAGAGGTAATTCTCACAGGGACGGAGCACCGGATCATTCCATGGACCCGGTTTGTATCGATTGCCAAGAGCCGCACTCCAGGCTTGCCAAGCAACATAACCGCTCGACTTCATGTAAGAGCAGACGCAGCTAGCAACAATCTGTGACAGCAAACCATCCGGGTCGCTGTATAGAAGTGGGTTCTGCCGGACGTATCCGTACGTGTTAACGCCGCCTTTCAGCCCGATCGGATCTGACTCGATGTACCTTCCAGTGGCCGGGTCGTAGTCGCGGTTCCAGTTGTAGAAAAGCCCCGTCTCGCTGTCGAAGTACTGACCTGGGTATCGGAGGTTGTAGCTATGTTACGACTAGGAGGCATCTACGCGCCGCCTCCTCCAGCGCCGCGCAACCAAGGCGATCAGAAAAGACTGCACCGCTGCGAGCAGTGAGAGTCCACTCCACAGAGCAACACTATCCCCAGTTCTTCCAAACGCGGAACCCAAGCCGTCGAACGCATGCAACATAGGATGACTCAAATGTTCCGGAAGCAGACCTATCAGTAACCCAAGCGGAATGACAACTGGTGCATAGGCTGTGAAGACCACCGCGTCAGCACCTTGCATACGGGGGAATTGCGGACTCCCGAGGTACAAGGAAACGAGAGCCACGAGGATCGCGAGGTCGATTACTCCCCAGAGGATCGTCAAACGGACCCCGTGGCCTCTCACTATTGGCGAAAAGAAAACTGATCCGTACCAGAGAATCCACAAGACTGGGAAAGCTAAAAGTACAAACGAGAGCCAGCTTTTTTGTGAATCCGGGAGCGCTAAGGTCACCACGCAGACGACAACGCTGAGTGTCGCCCAAATAAGCAGGACTCGCTGAAGTCCAATGAAGCCCAACGCTGTCATGCGGTTATGCATGACTTAAAGACCTTGATCCGGAAAATCCGGATCGCCTGGCTCCGGAGCAAGTGGCGAGGACGGTGGCGGAACATGGCATTGGACAGAACACTTTCGCAAGATGGTCTGGTTGACCGTCTGGCAGTCGGCTGCTTGAATGAGACCATAAGCAGGAATGTTCTTTTCCAGTTTCTGCCATTCCTTGCTTGCACAATCGTCCATGCACTTATTGTTGTCATCGATGCCGCAGGAGGCTGCCGCGGCGCTCTTATTCTCATCGTCCTGGAGAATCTTGCCTTTTACCTTTTTTAGGATTGCATCTATGACGCTGGAAGATGGGTCACGGCCATAGCCTCGGCAAGTCGTAGTTCCGTCCGCGTTCGTCCAACACTGAAATTCGTGATGTAAGGGGCCAACGGCAACTCCCTTCAACACATCCAATCCCGATCGACATTGCTCCAAGAGGCCAGTCGAATCGGTGGTAGTGGTCGGCTTGCTACGAACGTACGAATAAGTATTAACGCCTCCGTTTAAACCGATTGGATCTGACTCGATGTACTTTCCAGTGAGCGGGTCGTAGTCCCTCTGCATGTTCTGGTTCAGCCCCGTCTCGGCCATGTAGTACTGGCCCGGGAATCTTAGGTTGTAGCTAACGCTCCTATACCGCCTGCGTGTTCCTGGTGGTTTGCTTTCTGCGCATGATCCAGATGGAGGTGATTGACAGTGCGCCGACCAAAATGGCCACCACAAGCCAAAGAACTCCGAATTCAAGCCCTACAAGCATCATGAACGCGGCGCAATAGAGGACTGTCACCACCCAACATATAGCAAGGATTCTTCGCGCAGCCGGGCTCCGACTCGAAAAAATCGCGCTCGCTAAGACAGTTAGCGCAAAAGCTGCGGCAATTAAGTTGGTCCAAATTGCTCGTGTACTGCCCGCATGCTGACTGAGCGCAAGCGCCCGCAGCGTCGCTAAGAGCGCCAGAACTCCAATCCCGATCCAAATCGCGCGCAGAGTTTTCATGGGTCACGGAACCAACGGCGCAGTCGCTAATGCCTCGCCGATTCTTGTCAGTGTGGGATATGTGTTGCAGGACGAGCAACTTCCGAGCCGACCCCCCGGAGCGCCGGGGTTTTTCAGCCCCGCACTCTCGATACAGTCCCCTGCGAGATTGTTACAGTCACTGACGACCGGAACCCATGGAGCGAGGTTTGCCGTCTTCGTACAACAGCTCATCACTTGGCCCTCTAAACCGTCACTCCCGGGTACCTTCGTACAGCTATCGCCGTCCGGCCCCTTTTCGCCCTCGCCGAGCGGCCCTAAGCCAGAGGAGCCACGCTTGCCGCATGACTTGCGTGTCTGGTCATTCCATAGGTAGCTATGATTTCCGAAGAACGGAAACCCATTCACTGCCCTCGAGCATATCCATATCGCTAAACCTTGTGGGTCCACAAAACGAATCGGGTTGTCATAGGCGTAGGCATAAGTGTTGATGCCGCCCCGCAAACCAATCGGGTCACTCTCGATGTACTTTCCGGTGAGCGGGTCGTAGTCGCGGTTGACGTTCTGGTTCAGCCCGGTCTCGGCCATGTAGTACTGACCGGGGAAACGTAAGTTGTACGTGAACGTGCCGAGGCCTGACGGGTTCTGATTGGGCGCGGTCGTGCCGAAGGGATCCGAGTCCCAGCGCCACACAAACGCATTGTCGCTCGGACGAGTGATACGCCGTGGCGTGTTGAGGTGATCGGTATGCACGTAGAAGATGTTGACCCCGCCAGAACCGTTGGGCTTCAACGTTCCCACCGGAATCTCCCCGAGCCAGACGGTCTCTTCAATGAGGGTGCCGCTGCCGTCGTATTCACCCAGGAGGTGGCCGGATTCGTCGTAGACGTACAGGTTGCTGGAACTGCTTGTGGCCTTCTCGATGAGCTGGCCCAGCGCGTTGTACAAGTAGCTCGTGCTGCCGCTGCTTGTGCTGGCCGTGTTCATCCGCCCGCGGTTGTTATAGGCGAATCCCAAGCTGCCATAGCCTCGAACGTTGCCGGCGGCGTCGTACATGTACGTGCGGTTTAGGGCGCCGGTTACGGTGAGCAACTGATTGCTACCGCTTGCCATCGTCTCCGTTGAGCCCTCGCCTGACAAGCGGTTGCCATTCAGATCGTAATTGTAGCCGCCACTGCCGCCGCCACCACCACCCCCGCCACCTCCCGAGACCGGAGCGCTGTTGGTGATCGCGACCGCCGGACTTCCGGCGGTTATGGTGTAGCTGTTGTTCAAGAAGTACCGGAACTCGTAGTTGCCCTGCGTCGTCGGCATCGTCACCGTCCAGTCGCGATTGGTCACGCCCGAGCCCACGTAGGTCCAGGTGATGTAGGAGGAGGCGGATGCTCCGACTTGAGCGAGCGCAAGCCAGTCGGTCGAGCCCCCGGCGCCGCTGGCGAGACGAGCTGTCACGCTGGCACCCGCGGCGGCGTCCGCCGCGTTCACGTAGAGCGTCGGCTGGCCAGGAGGTGAGCCTGCGGTCACAGTGATCGCGGCGCTCGTCGCGACCAGGTGGAAATTGCCGCTGTACAGGCGAACTTCATAAGTCCCTGCAAAGGATGGGGCAGTGGGATTCCAGACGAAGCTGCTGCCGGTCGGGACGGCAATCCATTGGCTGTACGTGGTAGCGGGTGCGCTCGACATCGCGAGCGCGAGCCACAACCCAGAATTTCCCGCAAGGCCGCTCGCCGTCACGGTGATGGCTTGACCCGACACCACGCTCGTGGGAGTGGCTGTTACCGCCGGTCCAGCCGGCGGTGACGGCGTTGATGATGATGTGGCAAGGCGATCCATCGAATCATAAGTGAAGTACAGGCTGAGACTCGGGTCATCACCATCTGCCACACCTGCGATTCGAGATGCGTTGTCGTAGGTGTAGGTCTTATGCCCCGCATCGTTGAGCTGCACGAGGTTACCGTCCTGATCGTAGCTGCGCACACCGAGCGTGCCGTTGCCCCAGGTCCAGCCGCTCACCCCAGCGAAGGGCTCATAGGTCACACCGGAAAGGAGCGTCGTGCCGTTCGCCGTGATGCCCGTGATCTCGTGGTTGGCGTTGTAGGAGTAGCCGATGGACTGGCCCGAGGGGGTCACCAGGGCGGTAAGATTCCCATTGGTGTAGCCATACCCGACTGATGTCGTCACGGTTCCGACGGTCTGTCCCTTGCCAGTGACCCTACCTAGGGCATCGTAGGTCCAGGAGAGGGCGTGATTGCCGTCTCCGGCGCTTGTCAGGTGCCCCTTGCCGTTCGTGCCCGAGTCGTACCCGAAGACCAGGGTCTGATCCGTCACCCCCCCGTTCTTGTAGAGGATCTGCGTGACTCGGTTGGCGGCATCGTAGGTATAGTTGGCGCTGGATCCTCGCGCGTCGGTGGCGAGGCTCAGATTCCCGCCGCTGTCGTAGGTGTTGGTGCTGGTACCTGTATCGGGACTTAACTGCTGCGTGAGGTCTCCGAAGCCGTTGTAGCTGTAGCTCGTGATGAGGTTCCGCGGGTCCTTGACCGAAGTGAGGTTGTCATTCGCATCGTAGGTGAACTGGGTGACTCCATTTTCCGCATCCGTGATCTGGTTCAGGCGGTTGAGCGCGTCGTAACCATTGGCCGCGAAGCGGATGATCGGGGCATCGATCGAATTCTGGTTGCCGTTGCCGTCGTACCCGTACGTCGTAGTAACCGCAGACGTGCCGGCGGCATTTACGTCCTGGTAAAGCTCGTTCAGCGCGTTGTACACCCGAGTGTGCGCGCGGTGCAGGGAGCTGGAAGGATCGTAGGTGCTCTCCGCCGTCCGATTGCCCATCGCATCCAGGGTGTAGCTGATGTAGTTGCCAGCGCTGTCCGTGACTTTGGTTAGCCGGTGCGCGCCGTCATACGTGTACTGCACGTAGCTCGCATCTGGCAGGGTCACCTGCTTCAGCAGTCCGGTCGGGTAGTATGAGAAGCTCGTCGTCTCGGAGCCGATCTGACGCGAAGTCAGCCTGAGCCGAGCATCGTACGTGAGCGTCGTCACCACGCCGTTGGGGTCGGTGATCGTGAGCGGCTGCCCGTAGGCGTTGTACGTGTTGTAGGTCGTCACATTGCCGACCGCATCGGTCACGGTCTGCAGCTGCCCGCATTGGTAGCCGGTCGTGCAGGTGTAATACAAGTACATCGTGGTGCTATTGACATCCGTGCGTGGCCCCGTCGCAGTCAGCGCCCGGCCGTAGCTGTCATAGGTGTATGTCCATGTCCGGGACACGTTCGGCGTCACTGAAGTGTCGGTGATCGCCTTGGTCAGCACGTTGCCCTTCGAATCGTACGTGTACGCCGTCGTTCGGTTCGGTTCCGTAATCAGATTCGGCAGCCGCCAAGTCGCGTTCCACTGGGTCGTAATCGTGCGCGCAACGGGGGTTCCGTAGGCCTCCGTCCGGGAGGTCTCAAGGTTGCGCGCTAAATCGTAGCCATAGTGAGTCTGAACGCCGTTGAAGTCGGTGCGACTCGCGACATTGCCGTTGCTGTCGTAAGACGTTGCGGCTTGCGCGCCGGCGCAACCGACGATGCACGTCTTATTGACCGAGGTAGACTTCGATACACCCAATACGGTTGAATAGCCGAAAATGCGCGCAGTACCGAGCGGATCTGTGACCGTCGTCTGAGATCCGTAGCTGAACGAGTAACTGTCCGCAGAACCCGCATGCGCGCTCGAGGTGGTCTTTCCTGAGCTGTTATATTGGAACGTCGCATACCGTCCATTGCTTTCATCCAAGATGCCCGTGAGCGCATAGGGCTGATTGGTATTACCTGTGTTTGCAGGTTCGTTGTAGACATACGTTCGTATCGCGCCACCTGGATCGGTCACCGAACTCACGTTGCCAACGCTGTTATACGCATAGGTATAGACCCGACCAGCAGGATCGGTCATCGTGAACAGTTGGTTGGTTGAATTGTATCCAAACGTCAGCGTGTGACCGAACGCATCCGTGACGGCAGACAGCCGTCCGTTCGCGTCGCGGGACAGAGTTTGGACAAGACCCGCACGGCTGGTCAACGAAGCCAGCGTTCCATCTGCATTGTAGGTCTCAACTTCATCGTTCGCTGCGACCGTGTATTTCCAGCCGGTAATATTTCCCGAACCGTCCACTAGCCGTACGAGCTGGTCCGCGACATCTGGCTCGGCGACAAACTGTCCGCCGGTGAGCTTGAAATGCAATGTCTTGCCGTCAGGCCGATAGGCGTATGCGGTGGGGTAACGCACGCCTATGAAGAAGATCTGTCGATCGTAGGAGGAGCGCCAGCTCGGACCCAGCGCCGACTGCAGCCCGAGTGGGCTTCCTCCCCCCTGGAACAATTGGCTGTTGTAGTAGCGGATAAATCCCAAAGGCATCGGACCTTGGCCAACGTAGTCCGTTTCTGCTTGAAACTTGTTCCCCGTATAGGGATTGACAGGGTTGCCAACCAGTTGGCTCGAGGCGTCAGTCGCCGAGCAGCTCGAGGAACTTCCCGCCGAACCTGCTCCACAGGCCCCGCCAAGATTCTTCGCCGGCTCTGGAAGATCAGAGGCGCGATAGCAATAGGCGTTCGAGGGAGTGGTCTGAAGGTTGGGTCTGAACGGGCCCGTGTAACCTCCCGGGCACTGAACGCTGCGGTTTCGCTGGACGTAAGCCCCGAAGGGCCCCAAGGTGCCGCTTTGGCAGTTGTTGGACGGGTAACGTGTCGCAGTATATACAAGCGGCATCCTCGTAGAACTCGCCTCCACGCTGAGAGTCCAATTGAGTGACCAGTATTGACCATTTCCATAATAGAAAGCATCGCTGTAACTGCCAGAAGACTGGCTTCCTGCACCTTGGGGGACACTCGGGTAAGGGGGAAGATTGTTCGTCTGGTTTAGTGTGCACGCGCCGACATACTGAAATAGATACGGATAGAAGCCGGCGATAACGGCCGCTTCCGAAGTTGCCTGAACTGCGCCCGTGCCGGCGGCGGCCACCTGATACGTGTACGGGCCCGTCTCTGCATCAACACAGTACGCAGTGCCGCCATCCTCGGTGCACGTATCCGGGGTCACCGCTTGCGCCTTCTCTCCAGTTCCAGCAAACATGAGTACCAGGAACACAGAGACCGCAATACGAAGCGTCAGCGAACAACGAGCCAACGCTCGCTTTGGCATCTGGACGACGGCGGCCAACTTCGTCGACAAGCGAGTGCTGAGCAGGCCGGGGGAATTCTCGTGCGGACAAGTGGTTAACTGACTATTCATTTCTCCCCCGGGTTGCCTCGGTGCTGCTACTGTGCGAGCGACGCGAAGATTCCATGGAGCACGGTCTTCCTTTCGTCGCCGTCTGGTGCTTATGGCGAGGTATGCCGTGAATTGGCGGCCTGCCTTGCGGACAGAAATAGCTTACGATCAGAGCGCCACACAAGGGGGCGTTAAAATATTTTTCTTTGGCTGAGATAGAGCGCCGACTCGCGACAGTTATTCACTATTTTATGCGGGGCCAAATTGACGCGAGTTCGCGCGTTTTTCCGCGAGCCACGTGAGGGCGAGTCTTGAGTAGGGGTAGGGATGCCCATTGCTGAACACCCCCTCCACAGATCCCGACGAGCGGCATTACCGCATCCGGCTCCCACCTTGGGTGATGACGCTGAAGCGCTCGAGGGGATAGGGATGACAGATCTGGAGACCGGCGGCAGCCAGGTGCGGGGGTGCGGGAAGTCTTTGGCACACTCATTGGTTCAGTGGGCCTGCTGGGCGGCCGGGTGTGCTCCCTGGGGCGCTCGACCGCTCCTGCCTGGTGCCCGGCGCCTCATTGACCGGCGCTGATTGGCCGAGAATGCGATCGAGCTCATCGGCCCACCGCTGCATCGCTTCGATGCGCTCGGCTTCGTAGTCGGCGCGGTTGTAGACTGCCATTACGCCCTGCATGGTGTGGTTCAGGATCTTCTCGACCACGTACGGCATCACGCCAAGCGAGTTGAGTCGCGTGGCCGCGGTACGCCGCAGATCATGCGGCCGAAATGCCGGACTGATCCGCTCGCGCTCGCACCAGCGGCGCAGCCACGCCTGTACACCCGTGTCGGTTGCGGTTCCAAAGATCAGTTCACGCGATTCGTCGTGGCCGCGCAGCAACGCGAGTGACTGCGGCGAGAGCGCGACCCAGTGTGCGCGATGATTCTTCGAATGCTCCTTCGGGATGTGCCAGCGATCGCCGTGTACCTGGGACCAGGTTGCACGCTGAGCCTCGCCAATCCGTTGTCCGGTCAGTAGCAGGAAGCGCAGGAGTGGCGTGTGCTGGGAGCTGGCTGCCCAGAGCTTGCGCAGCTCAGCGTCGGTCAGCACTCGGTCGCGCGAGGTCTCCACGCCGCCGACGAGCTCGCTGGATAGGCGCTCGAGTGGGGAGATCTCGAGATAGCCGGCATCGACGGCGAAGCGCAGCGCGGTCTTCAGGATCGACAGCAGCCGGTTGGCACCGACCGGTCCGCGCTTCTCGGCATAGCGACGCAGGGCGTGTCGGATGTTCACGCGCTCAAGGTCGCGCAGCTTGGTCGCCTTCAAGCCCGACTCGATGCGCTCGAAATAGGCGGCCACTTCGCGCGGCCGCCGATACTTCTTCAGCACCATGTCCGCGTACCACTCATCGAGCAGCTCGCCGAGTGTGAGGTCGTGAACGACCTTACCGGTGAAGCTGCCGGCCTTGACGCGTGCCTGGGCGAGGCTCATACCGGGCCAAGTGCCGAGGGTGAGGTTGCCGCCGTCTTCCTTGCGTCTTCGCAGCACCCACGAGCGAGCACCCGTGGCGCGCACCCGCAGGTATAGTTTGTTGCCGTCACTGATCCAGCGGTCGTGCGGGACTGATTTCAGGCTACGGATTCGGAGATCGGAGAGCATTTGTCTTCCCGGGATACAACGGGATACATCTTAGGGTGTCACTTCGTCTGTCTCGGCAACATCTGCCGCTCGCCGACCGCCGCGGGCGTGTTGCGCACGCTCGCCGCGCGCGAGGCGCCCGAGCTTTCCATCGAAGTGGACTCGGCCGGCACGGCCGCGTATCACGTGGGCGAGCCCCCCGATCCGCGCACGCGCCAGGCTGCCGCCCGCCGCGGCTACGACCTCACGGCGCTGCGCGCGCGCATCGTGGAGCCCGGCGACTTCGAGCGCTTCGATCTGATTCTGGCGATGGATCGCGAGAACCTGCGGGTGCTGCGCCGGCGCGCGCCGCCGGCCGTGCACGAGCGGCTGCGGCTGTTCCTGGAGTTTGCCCCGGAGGCGGGTCCGGAGGATGTTCCGGACCCTTATTACGGCGGACCCAACGGCTTCGAGGAGGTGCTCGACCTCATCGAAGCGGCCGCGCGGGGCCTGCTCGCGCACCTGCGCCGGCGCAGCCGCGCGGCCTGACGTCTACTCCTCCGTACCCCGCTCGGGGCTCTTCTCCGACGGCGCGGACGACCACACAACGTAGGGTTTGTTCGGGGCGTCCGCCTTCGGTTGCGGCTCGAAATGCGCAATCGTGGCCGGCTCGTGCCGCGGCGCCGGCTCACTCGGCTCGGCGTGGAATTCGCGCACGGGGGGCGGCTCGCGCGGCTCCCGATCCGGCGCCGGCACATTCGCTTCCGGCGCCGGCACATTCGCTTCCGGCGCCGGTGCCGCGATCACGTCCCGTTCCGCAGGCTGTCCGACTGCGGGTTGTCCGACGCCGCCCTCGCGCGCACCGCCGCCGCCGCGCCGGCCGCGGCGGCGACCCCGGCGACCACGCCCGCCGCGCTCCGGGCGGTCGGTGCGCTCCGGACGATCCACGCGCGCCTCACCCGCTGCAGCAGGGGAGGGCGCCGCCACGGCGGAGTCCGCGCGGGCGGAAGCATCCGCAGGGGGAGCACCGCGCTCGGCGCCGCGCTCGGCGAAGCGCGCGTGGATCGTCCGGAGCGCACCGACCG
>WNFW01002705.1_pt1 | contig 12171 bp, 11 predicted proteins | sample 5400131 | NCBI WGS metagenome assembly WNFW01 (sample SAMN13153362, study PRJNA577476) | soil metagenome | isolation source: 20 cm soil or saprolite under grassland replicate 1 | place: USA:California | collected 2016-06-15 | reverse complement strand
CGATGGCGAAGCTGCAGACGCTCGCCAGCCGGGCCGAAGCCGCCTCTGCGATGGCGGAGGCGGAGATCGCGCTGCAGTCGCTCAAGACCGCCGCGGCACCGCAGCTGGCTCCGGAAATCGGCCAGGCCGCACCGCTGTTGCAGCAGAGTACCGCGGAGTTCGACAAGCGGAACTACGGCGGTGCGCTGTACCTCGCCAACCAGGCGAAGAGCGTCGTCGGGGCGAGCCGGGAACGCGTGGCCAGCGGCGTGCGCGGGTCCCTGCGGCCCGGCGAAGTGCTGTTCGCGCTGCCGCTCCGTCTCGAGACGGTGAGCCGCAGCAACGTGCGGGAGGGGCCGGGCGCGAGCTACGCCGTCGTGTTCTCACTCGAGACGGGAGCGCCGGTCATCGGCTACTCCTACGCCGACCAGTGGGTGCACATCGGCGACGAGGCCGGGCGGAGCGGCTGGATTTTCCAGACGCTGGTGGGCCGCCGTCAGAGCCGCTGATCCCACCCTTCAGGGTGTGGAGGCGCTCGTTGCCGGTCCGCCGGCCCGCACCACGCGGTCGCGCCCTTCCCGCTTGGCCCGATACAGTGCTCCATCGGCGGCGGCGATCATCGACTCCGGGGAATCGCCGTGCGTCGGGAACTCGGCGATGCCGACGCTGAGCGTGATGGTGCCGCCCGCCAGATCTTCCGCCGCCACCCGGGCCCGAATGCGCTCCGCCGTCTCGGCCGCTTCCGTCGCGGCGGTCTCGGGTAACAGCACCACGAACTCTTCGCCGCCGTACCGGACCACACAGTCCACCTCGCGCGTCGAGTCGCGCAGCGCCCGCGCCACCTTGATGAGCATCTCGTCGCCCGCGAGGTGCCCGAACGCGTCGTTGTATTCCTTGAAGTGATCGATGTCCGCCATCAGCAGCGCGCAGCGGTGCTCCAGGCGCCGCGAGCGCCGGATCTCGTTGGCGAGCGTCTCCATCAGATAGCGCCGGTTGTACAGCCCCGTCAGGTCGTCGGTGACCGACAGGCGCTCGAGCTCGCGGCGTCCGTCCCGCAGTCGGGCGACCATGTGGTTGAACACCTCGGTGAGCGACCCGACCTCGCCGCCGCTCACCACCGGGAGATCGACGGCGAGATCGCCGGCAGCCACCTTCGCCGCCCCGGCCGTCAGCCGATCGAGCGGGCGTACGATCAGCACGCCCAGCAGGTACGCCAGCAGGCCCACACCAAGCAGCAGTGCCGCGACGATCAGGACCGTCAGGTTGCGGAGGCGCGTCGCCTGGCGGTACGCCGTCTCTGCCGGGATGGCCGCCACCACCGCCCACGCGAGGCGCGGCACCGGCTCCAGCGTCCCCACCGCTTCCTCCCCCTCGAACCCGCGGTACCGGACCGCGCTGCCCGCCCGGTCGAACAGCAACCTCACGCTCTCGGGCGGCAGCCTGGCGGCCATGGGCGCCGCGGCCCCCGATCCGGAGCCGGCGAGCAGCGTGCCGTCGGCCGTCACGACGATCATACCGCCCAGGCCCCCCGCGGCGAAGCGCCGGGTGATCTGTTGCACCGCCCGCAGGTTGAGTTTCGCGGTCAACGCACCAATGAGGCGTCCGTTGGAGGGGTAGATCGGGACGGCCACGATCATCACCGGCTGGCGCGTGGCGCCGTCGCGATACGGCTCGCCCACGACGGCGTGGTCGTTCTTCAAGACGCGCAGCCAGTCCGACGGCAGCGCCACGGTGTCCGCCCCCGCCCCCGCCCCCCCGGCGCTCGCGTTCGCCGTCTTGGCTACCACCCGGGCGCCGGGGTCGACGACCATGAGCTCCTCGTAGTCGGCGAAGCGATCCCGCACCGAGTTGAGATAATCGCGCAGCCGGCCGTACGCTGCACCCTGGCGCACCGGCTCTCCCCCCTTTGGGGTCCGCGGGATCCGATCGAGGTTCTCCGACACTTCGTAAGAGCTGGCGAACACCCGGAGATCGTACAGCCGCTCCTTGAGCCACAAGTCCAGCTCGCGCGCTGCCTGGGCGGAGACGCTGTGCTGTTCGCCCGTGATCTTCTCGGTGAGCGAGCGCTGGCTCTGCACGTAGGAGACCCAGACCGTGGAGAGCGACGGGATGAGCGTAGCCAGTACCGCGAACGCGAGCAGCTTGTTGCGGATGCTCTCGAGCCCCAGTGCCTGCAGGCCCTTCGAGACGGTCTGTTCCCAGGTGCGCACGCTACGCTCGGAATCCCTGCTCGTCGGCGGAGGGCCCGTAGATCGCCGGCACCGCCACTTCGTTCATCCGCAGGTAGACGGTGAGCTGGCCCCGGTGATGCACCAGGTGGTTGAGCGTGTTGCGATAGACGTCGCCCTTCGTCTTGGTCCAGACGGCTCGGCCGGCGTACTTGAAGGTCCACGGCTTGGCGAACTCGGCATCCCCGGTTGCCGCGAGGGCCTTGCGGGCGGCCTGGACGTTGCGGTCGAGCAGCTCCACGATCGCCTTGCCGGTCTCCAAGATCACGGGCCGGAACGGGGGCCCGCCCGGCGGGGCGATATCGAGCTCGTCCAGGGTCACGGCGTTCAGCGCCCAGCTGGGCAGCTCGGCGAGCAGCGTCGCGAGCCGGCCCAGCGGCATCGACTTCGGGTGCGGCTTCCACGCCGCCTTGCCGTTGGGGACGCGCTCGAGCGCCCGGCGGGTCGTCGCCATCTCTTCGTCGAACTCGGGGATCAGCGTTTGGGCAATGGGCACCGCTCGCCTCCATTGGACCGAGCCGCCAAGCTTAGCGCCGGGCCACCCTCTGTTGCAAGGCAGCCACAGCGCCGTTCGCGACGTACCTTTAGTTCTAGTTCTCGCGCATCCGAGGTTCCGCATGGCCCATATCACCCGTCGTGAGTTCATGGAGCTGGGCGCGGCGGGGCTCGCCTGCGTCGCGAGCGGGTGCCGCACTGCCGGGCCGAGTGGCGCGCGACGCGGTCTGGCCGGCCCGGCGATCGCCCCGTTCGCCCTCCAGGAGGCGACGGTCGCCGACCTGCAGCGGGGGATGGAGAGCGGCAAGTACACCGCGCACGCGCTGTGCGAATACTACCTCGCCCGCATCGAAGACCTGGACCGCCGGGGCCCGACGCTGCGCTCCGTCATCGAGACCAATCCCGACGCGCTCCGGATCGCCCAAGAGCTCGATGCTGAGCGTAAGGCGAAGGGCCCCCGCGGCCCGCTGCACGGCATCCCGATCCTCCTCAAGGACAACATCGCCACGGCCGACCGGATGGCCACGACTGCCGGCTCGTTGGCGCTGGTCGGCGCGAAGCCGCCTGCGGACGCCGGCGTCGCGGACCGGCTGCGCGCCGCAGGAGCCGTCATGCTCGGGAAGGCGAACCTCTCCGAATGGGCCAACTTCCGGTCCAACAGCTCGTCCAGCGGGTGGAGCGCACGAGGGGGCCAATGCAAAAATCCGTACGTGTTGGACCGCAGCCCCTGCGGCTCGAGCTCGGGCACCGCCGCCGCGATCGCCGCGAACTTCGCCGCGGTCGGCGTCGGCACCGAGACCGACGGCTCGATCGTCTGCCCCGCGGCGGCGTGCTCGCTCGTCGGGATCAAGTCGACGCTGGGCCTGGTCGCACGCACGGGCATCGTGCCGATCGCCCACAGCCAGGATACGGCGGGACCGATGGCGCGCACGGTACGCGACGCGGCGATCCTGCTCGGCGCCCTGGCGGGCCCGGATCCCAAAGACGCGGCGACCGCCGCGGCGCCCGCCCCGGTTCCTGACTACACCCGATTCCTCGACGCCAACGGGCTCAGCGGGGCGCGTCTCGGGATCGCGCGCAGCAAGCTGTTCGGCTACCACGCGGCGACCGATGCACTCGTCACGCAGGCGATCGACGTGTTGCGGCGGGCCGGCGCGGTGATCGTGGATCCGGCGGACATCCCCCACCTCGGCGAATACGACGACGCCGAGCTCACCGTGCTGCTGTACGAGTTCAAGGCGGACCTGAATCGGTATCTCGCCGAGTTCGCACCGGGTGCGGCCGTGCAGACGCTGCAGGACGTCATCGAGTTCAACGAGCGGAACAGGGAGCGGGAGATGCCCTACTTCGGGCAGGAGCTGTTCCTCAAGGCGCAGGACAAAGGACCGCTCAGCGATCAGGCCTACCGCGATGCGCTCGACAAGTGCCGCAAGCTCGCACGGGAGGAGGGCCTTCAGGCGATTCTGGAGCGGGAGAAGCTGGACGCCATCGTGGCGCCCACCGGGAATCCGGCGTGGCCGATCGACCTGGTGAACGGCGATCACTTCCTGGGGGGGAGCTCCACTCCCGCGGCTGTCGCGGGCTACCCGCACGTCACCGTGCCCGCAGGCTACGTGTCCGGGCTGCCGGTGGGCGTGTCGTTCATCGGCGCGCCGTGGAGCGAGGCCACGCTCGTCAGGCTGGCGTACGCGTACGAGCAGGCGACGACGCTGCGCCGCGCGCCGCGGTTTCTGCCTACGATGAGTGTGTCGACGGGCGGTTGAGCCGGACCCTCACCATACGTGTGACAGTTGCAGCTTCAGCGCGACAGTGCGCAGCAGCGGCCACTCCCCGACCGGGCGGATGTCGTCGTCCGAATCGAGCGCAAGCCCGATGTCGTACGGCGCGCCGTACACGGTGGCCTGGGCGAAGCGCCACAGCTGGCGCTGGTGCGCGATCCAGATCGCATTGTCCCCGACCGTCGGGATGCGGTTGCCGTGGGGCGCGAAGAACGTGATGTACAGCCGCTTGGGCTGGCCCCCGCCCACGAGCACGGAATCGACGGCGATCTTCGCCTCGTACGCATCGGGGGGTCCCTCGTCACGGAACAGCGCCCGCATGAGCCACCCGCCGCGCTGCTCGTACAGATTCGCCCGCTCCACGTTCTCGAGCCTGCCCGCCACGACGTAGCGGGCGTCGATCAGCCGCTCGCCGAGGATGCGATCGCGGGACGCCGGCAGCAGCGTCAGCCGGTCGTGCCATTGCGACGATCCGGCTGCGCAGGCGGCGAGCAGTCCTGCGAGCGCCGCGAGGGCGCCGACGTGGTTACGGGCTCTGGTCATGGCACCAACGCTCCATCGCATAACCCTTGCCAACGTGGAACGTGGCTGGCGGCCGGCGGCCTCCGTCGCCCACTGTTGCGTAGCTGCAGCAGGTCGAATTTGGCCCGCCGTGCTTCGGTTTCCACGCCAGTGGCGAAGCAGACACAACCCGCTAGGCTTGGCCCGGACATTCTAACGTGAGGGGGAGCCCGTGTGGTACCGCTGGGCCGATGTACCGAAGGAACAGCTGTCCGAGCGGCTGTCACGCCGCCTGATCACCGGGGACCGCGTCATGCTGGCACACGTGTACCTGAAGCGCGGGTGCGTGGTGCCCAAGCACGCACACGAAAACGAGCAGTTTACCTACATCCTCGAGGGCGCGTTGCGGTTTCTCATCGGGGAAGACGGCAGCCAGGAAGTCGTCGTGCGGGCGGGCGAGGTGCTGCACCTCGCGTCCAACGTGCCGCACGAAGCCCACGCCCTCGAGGACACGCTCGACATGGACGTGTTCTCGCCGCCGCGCGAGGACTGGCTCAAGGGAACCGACGCGTATTTGCGGCGGACGTGACCGCCATCACCGGGCGTGCCCGAGCGCTCTCAGGAACTCCCGGTCCCACGCCGCGGAGATCCCCTCGCGTGGCGAGTAGGGCCCCGGCACGTACGCCCGCGACGTGATGCCGGCGTGGCTTTGCTCGCAGATGTGCCAGTCCTGGCGGTTGGTCTCGTCCCAGAAGCCCACGGCGTCGTCGGGATCGAACGCCGGTGCGGCGAACGCGTCGGGGTGGAACAGCCACTCACACGTGATGCGGGTCCGCGCCGGGCCATCGGGCCAGAGCGTGTGGAACATCACGTAGTCCGGGTGGAGCGAGAGTAGCAAATTGGGGAAGATCGAGTAGAAGTAGACGCGGTTCAGATCCTCCGCGGGAAGCGGGCCGACCGGCGCCCCGCAGGCGCGCCCGCTCAGCGTGAGACTGCCGCCGTCCCTGGTTATCACCATGTAGCCGCCCAGGAACGGCCCGTCGATCAGGTCGTTCTCGCCGCTCGTGTAGGGAGTCAGCTTCGCGAGCCCGGGATGGATGACGGGGCAGTGCAGGCATTCGGAGTAATTCTGGAAAATCAACTTCCAGTTGGCCGCGACCTCGTAGTCGACGCGCCGCGCGGCCGTCAGGGCGGAGAGGTTGAACCGGCCAAACCGCCCGGCGACTGCCGCGAAGGCGCGTGCGAACGGCTCGGGCTCCCCCGCGAGGTTGACGAACACGAAGCCTTCCCACGTCTCGAGCTGTACCGAGTGGAGCGGGTAGTCGCGTTTGTCGAACCCCTGGACCTCGTTCATGTGGGGCGCGCCGATCAGCTGTCCATCGATGGTGTAGGTCCAGGCGTGATAGGGGCACTGAATCGTTTCCGAGAACCGGCCGCGCGGCTCCTCACACAGCCGGGTGCCGCGGTGGCGGCACACGTTGTAGAACGCCCGCAGGGCGCCGTCCCGCCCCCGGACCACGATCACGCTCTCGCCCGCGATGGTGCGTAGCACGTAGTCGCCGGCCGCGGGGATCTCGGCCGCGCGCCCGACGCAGATCCAGCGCGCGGTGAAGATGCGCTCCTGCTCCTCGGCGTAGATCTCCGGCGACGTGTAGTAGCGGCCGGGGAGCGTGCGCTGGCCCTGTTGGTAGGTTGCGGTGGCTTTGACGAACGAACTCATGAGGGGAACGCTAGGGAACGCCCCTCCCGAACGCCACCCCCCGGCGCTCGCGGCCGAGCAGCGCGACGACGGCGCCGAGCGCGAACACGGTCGCCGCGGAGAACGCCATCGACCGCGCGTAGCTCGAGCCGACGGCGAAGAGCGCCTGCACGTGCGGCAGTTTGCTGGCGATCGCCACGCCGCATTGATACGCGAAGCCGGGGAGGAAGCCGCGCACGGCATCGGGGGACAGCTCGGTGATGTGCGCCGGGATCACGCCCCACGCCCCCTGCACGAAGAACTGCATGATGAAGGCCCCGGCGACGAGCAGTGGTAACGACGGCGCGAATGCCCAGATCGGGATGGCCAGCACGGCGCCGAGCAGGGCGAGCGCGATAGTGCGCCGCCGACCCAGGCGGTCGGAGTACAGGCCGCACAGGATCCCGCCGGTGAGCGCGCCCACCTGCGAGAACGCGGTGAGCGCGGCGCGTGTGGTCGGGCTGAAGCCCCAGTCGCGCTGCAGGAACGTCGGGTACATGTCCTGCGTGCCGTGCGACACCATGTTCATCATCGCCATCAGGACGGTCAGATAGAGGAACACCCTCCAGTTCGCGGCGATGGCGCGGCCCAGCCCCAGCCAGTTGTCGTGCCGGGTCTGGCGCCACACCTCGGACTCCCGCACGCGTGCCCGCACGAACAGCGCGAGCAGCGCTGGCAGGCCGCCGATGAAGAAGAGCGGCCGCCAGCCCCAGTGCGGGAACACGAAGAAGTAGCACAGCGCCGCCAGCAGGTAGCCGGCCGCGTATCCCTGTTGCAACAGTCCCGAGACCACGCCCCGCAGCCGCACGGGGACCTTTTCCATCACGAGGGAGGCGCCGACGCCCCACTCCGCGCCCATCCCGATGCCGAACAGCGCCCGCAGCACGAGGAACGTCGTGTAGTTCTGGGCGAGCCCGGACAACACCTCGATCACGGAGTAGAACACCAGGTCCACCATCAGGGGAATCTTGCGGCCGTAGCGGTCGGCGATCAGCCCGAAGATGAACGCGCCGACCGGTCGGAACAGCAGCGTGAGGGTGAGGGTGAGCGCGATGTCCGCGTCCGAGCGTCCGAAGTCCTTCGCGATCGCCGTGAGCGTCATCACGACGAGGAAGAAATCGAACGCGTCGAGCGTCCAGCCGAGGAAGCCGGCGACGACGGCTGCGCGCTGGTCGTCGCGTGCCGGCGCGGTCACGGCCCGCCGATCCGGTCGAGCCAGAACTGGACTGCCAGATCGGTCAGGCTCCACAACTGGACGTCCGAGCTGGTCCCGTACCGCACCGGCAGCAGCCTGCCGTTCTCGATGCGGTAGCTCCACAGCTCGGCGTGCCGCAGCCCGGAGCGATCGACCGCCGTCACGGTGCGCTGCAGCGCGTCGCGGAGGGGCGCCACGCCGGCGCCGGACCGGGAGGGTGCCGCCGCGATCTGCTTCGCGAGGCCGGCGAGCAGCGCGTTCACGTCCCGCCCCCATACGACCGTCGGCGAATGATAGGCGTCCTGACGAAACCGCTCCCACACGTCGCGTGACGCGTAGGCGTCGTTGGCGACCAGGGGACCGAGTTCGTCGACGAACAACCCCCAGGGGTGCGGCAGCATGATCGGGCCCACGAGCTCGAGCGTCCGATCCGGACCGAGCGACTCGAGCAGCAGCAGCATGGTGGGATCGGTGTTGACGATCGGGATCGGCCGGCCGTTCTCGTCGAGCGAGAGGGCGAGAAACCGCAGCGTATCCGCGAGGAATCCGGTCCGCTGGACGACGGCCTCCCAGTACTCCCGCTCCGCCTGCGGCAGCCAGCGCAGCCGGTCCAAGACGGGACGGCCGACGTCTCCGATCGCGACCCGGAAGTGGCGCTCAGCGCCGCGCCACACGGCAATCGCGCGCTCGAGCGTCGCGCGGTCGCGCACGAAGCCGGCCAGCGGCTGCTCGCGACTGGCCGGCGTCATGCCGAGCTGCTTCAGGGCATCCAGGATCGTCCCCACGGCCTCGAGCGCGTGCGGCACCCAGATGACGTTCACGTCCATGGCGAACCGCCCGCCACCGTACCCTGCGCGGGAATCGCGCCAGCTTGCGGAGATCCACCGGCCCTCGGCATCCCGGGGGAACCCGACCAGATTGGTCGCCACCGGATTTCGAGCATACGCCGCCGCCTGCCGCGTCACATACGCGAGGTTGGAGACGAGCCGCTGGAGGCGGCGCTCTTCGAGCAGAAACGCGCGTTTGCGCGCCGCCGGCACGCGCTGGTCGCTCAAATAGCGGGCCGCGACCACCGGCAGCTGGAAGTCGTCGTCCACCATCACGTAGTTCTCGCGCACGGCCTGCAAGTCCTTGAGCACCGCTCGGGCCTGCGCGACGTGACCGGCGTCCAGCAGCCGGCTGTACTCGGACGCATGCTCGCGGATCGCCTGGCCGCCGAGCGCCTCCTCGTGACTCACGTCGCCGGCGGGCGAGAGCTTGCGCAGCGCGCTCGCGATGACGTGCTCCGGCATCGCCGGCGCCCACACCGGCTCCATCAGGAGCGCCGTCATCAACATGTCGCGGCCGAAGTAGGTCGCGAAGTTCGGCAGTCCCGCCATCAGTTTCTCGCCCGAGCACAGCAGCTCCATGCCCCGCACCTCGCGCTCGAGCCGCCGGAACCGATCGGGATGGGCCGCATCGCCGCGGACGGTCTCGAAGAAACGGCGGAAGTCGTCGTTGAAGATCTCGGCGCGCGACAGCGGCGTGAGGGCGGGGGCGTCCGTGGTCACGCGGACGCCGAAGCGGACGACGCCGCCGGCGGGCCTGCGGATCGTTATGACGCCTCCCGTGACCGCGGCGACTGTCTCCCGAGCGTCGCCTTCCAACGCGAGCCAGAGGTGGCCCTTGCCGTCGAAGCTCACCTGCTCGACCCGCACGACCCAGGCGGTGTCGCCGTGCTGCTGGGTGATCCGGGGCAAGAGCCGGGCACGCAGCCCGCCGGGAGTTTTCACACCGAGCAGCGCCAGGTGACGCGCGCGCTCAGCCCCCGGCAGCTTCGCGATATGGTCGATCAGCTGCGACAGCTCGGCTTCGGGAAACGGCGTGGCGTCGAGCGGCAGGGAGTCGCGCCTGGCGTACTGAAAGTCGCGCTCCACCCGCATCGAGCCGAGCAGCAGGAGACCGAGCGTGACGGAGGACGGGGCTTCCAGGCCGTAGGAGACCGAGCGCGTGTGTCCCGACGCACCCACGACGGCGGCTGCCGAGCCCCAGGTGAGCTCGGCTGGCGCCCCGGCCGAGTCACGGGCCGTGAAACCGGCGCTCTCGTTGAGCGCGTCGGCCCAGAGGTGCACCACCCGCCCCTTACTGCGATTCAGATAGACTTGGAAGGCGTTGCCGCTCGCGTCCCGATACACCCGCGTCTCGTAGCCTTCGTACGCGGCGGGGTCGTCGAGCCCCGGCTCGGGGAAGGCGAGATAAGGACGCACGGTGTCGGCTGGTCCGCGAGTAAACTCGCGGCTCGGCGTCTGCCCGTAAACGGGCGTGATGTTGCCGCTTGAGCGGTAGGGCCGAGCCGCGGCTTCAGCGGCGACTCCCCGGACGCTGAGGGCTGTGAGTAGGAACGCGAGCAGAGTCATCAGCGGCGGAAATCGTACGGTACGGAGGACGGTTCCGCCACCCATGCTCTCTTGACGAGCCTTTCCGGAGCGGCCATTGTAGGCGCCCCAGGGAGGTCGGCGTGAGAGGTATCGATGACCTGAGCGGGCGTTACGCCGCTTTCACACGGCGGCTGCTCGACAGCGTGTTGGGCACACCCGGCCGCACGTCGGGCGAGGTGCGCCGCGCAGTGCTGGCGCGGGCGGCGCGGCCCGGCGTGCCCGCCGACGGCCTGTCGGCCCCGCTCCGGCGGTACGTCGACATGGTGGCGCGTCACGCCTACAAGGTCACCGACGGTGACGTTGCAGAGCTGCAGCGTGGTGGCAGCTCGGAAGACGCGATCTTCGAGATCACGGTGTCCGCGGCGCTCGGCGCCGCGCTGGGCCGGCTCGAGCGCGGGCTCGCCGCGCTGCGGGGCGAGGAGCCCGACTGATGCGGCTGCGCGCGGTCGAGCACGGTCATCGCCTGCCGCAGCGGCTCAAGCTCATCCTTATCCGCCTGGTGAGTGGGCGGCGCGTGCCCGACGTCGTCAAAACGCTGCTCTACCGGCCGGAGTTCTTCGGTCGCCCGATGTGCGCCTGGACGCAGGCGGTGATGCGCGGGCCGTCGGACTGGAGCGTCGGGGAGCGGGAGCTGTTCGCCGCGTTCACATCGCGCCTGAACCAATGCTTGTTCTGAACGGGTGCCCACGGCGCGGTCGCGTCGCTGGCCCTTAAGGACGCGCAGCTGGTCGAGGCGGTGCTGGTCGATTGGCGCACCGCTCCGGTCGATCCCAAAGTCCGAGCCGCCCTCGGCTTCCTCGAGAAGCTCACGCTCGCCCCGGCGGAGGTACGGCCGGCGGACGTGGCGCCGCTCCGCGCTGCCGGCGTGAGCGATGCCGCGATCGAGGACGCGATTCACGTCTGTGTGTTGTTCAATGTCTACGACCGGCTCGCCGATTCGCTCACCTTTCATCTGCCGGGCCCGGACGGCTACGCGGCTTCGGGACGCTCCCTCATGAAGCGCGGGTACGTCCTCTAGAATTTGCTGGCGGTCTTCAAGGCTGGCCCGTGGCGCTCCACGCGCCGCGTGTTGTACGTCTCCACGTACCGCGTGTGCGTCGCGTCGCTGGGGTATCCCTCGTCCGCGCCGTAGGGATAGCGCGACATGCCGTGGAACGGCAGCGGGGCGACGGTGGCGCCGGCCGCGGTGTTGCGGTCGGAGTCCTTGAGCCACGCGTCGGTGTACAGCAGGAAGTCGCGCGTCCAGCCGGGGGAGAGCGGCGGTGCGGCGCTCGCGTCGAACGTCAGTGTGGTCTCGTCTCCGGGCGCCATGATCACGTACATGTCGTCGGAGGCGCGCACCAACGGCAGCACATCGCCGTACCGGGTGAACCGGCCCACGATCGGCTCCCAGGGCGATTCGCGCGACAGGTCCTCGTACGCGGCCCAGTCGGGTCCGTAGCGCCCGCCCTTGCGGTACAGGCGTGAGAAGCCCCGGGAATGGACGTTGGCCGACGTGGGATCGAGCGTCGTGATCGACGCGGCGCTGGGGGAGCCCGCCGCGGCGACGAACGCCTGGTCCCAGTAGATCTCCATGTTGGTGCGGACGCGCACGCGGTGGTCGGCGCTCAGGAACTTCCCCGTGAGATCCACGATCACCGTTTTGCCCTTGCCCGAGGGGAAGGGCACATCGGCTACGCGGCGCCACCGCCCCTCGGGGTCTTTCACCTCGAGGTAGGGGAAGATGACGCCGGGCTTCCCCGTCTGGGCCAAGGCGATGTTGATGCTGGCGTCGGTCGGGTAGATCCACCCCGCGAGGAACAGATAGACGCTGTCGCTCTCCAGGCCCTTCAGGTCGCCG
>WNFW01002701.1_pt1 | contig 12174 bp, 15 predicted proteins | sample 5400131 | NCBI WGS metagenome assembly WNFW01 (sample SAMN13153362, study PRJNA577476) | soil metagenome | isolation source: 20 cm soil or saprolite under grassland replicate 1 | place: USA:California | collected 2016-06-15 | reverse complement strand
GCAACCGAAAGTTGCAATAAAACGCGCTGTCGATGTCCTCTGGGAACGCGCTCACCGTACGATCCGTTGCCAATGAATCGAAAAGAACATTCGTTCCTGACCGCTGCACGCCCATTACCATGATCAATTCGTGCGCTCTCGTCGGCACGTTCATTACGCGAGACTGCTGCCAAACAAGAATGCGGACGCTCTCATCCAACCGATTGGGCTCCCGGGAGCAAAGACGTCCCGGCCGATGTAGGTCTTAATTAAGGCCGCCTTTTGACACGATCGCGACCCTTTGTCGAGCTAAATCCTACACTTCAGATAGCAAAAACACTACAGCAGCGTCTATTCCAACCTTAAAAACGCGCTCAGCAGCTCGTCAGAACGGACAATATAGCGGCGACCTTCGCGATGGGCGTCAACGATCCAACGCCAACCGTCGCAGGTAGCGGCACTGCAATAGCCCCATCACCAGCCAGCAGCGGAAAGCTTGTCAGCGATGATTTCCAGTATTTCATGTTACTTCGCTGTCTTGGAGCTGAACTCGGTTTACGAACATGACGAGAAATCCCAACAAACGAAGTCCGGTTCGAGAAGATCGGCTAATGTCCTTGAGCCGCCGCGAGTCACAGGTTGTTGAGCTCATGGGTAAGGGCTTGAGCAGAGCCGAAATCTCAAATCGCTTAGGAGTATCTAGGAAATGTGTGAGTGTCTTCATCGAGCGCCCGCGAGGAAAATTTCACTTAAAAACGTCGCTTCAACTCCGACATTTAGTCTTTCGAATGGCGATGTGTGGTGACAAACGAACGCGATAGGCCATATTGGAAAGCCAAAGTTCGTGAGCGCAAGAGTCATTCGGTCGCTCTTCGCGCGGGCGTGCGTGGAATTGAAGAGCTGAAGGGGATTGGCGATAATTGTCCCGTTTTCTGGGTTCCAGAACTCAAAAATCGGACTGAAAACGCATGAGTCTCACATGGTTGATTATTCTCGGCATTTGCTTTCTTATCGGTTCAACTATTGCAAGCGTGCAATTCCTACTCCGCAGTCGCAAGAACCGTGTTATTACCGGATTCCTGATAGCTTCCATTGCCGCTACCGTCGGCTGGGCGATCTGGATGCTACTCCCCTTTGTTGGCCAATAGCGGTTGCGCGGTCGTGTTTCGCACTCTCTCCGGTCCAGTACAGCTGGACGCCCGGCCCCTCAAAACCCATGAAGTAGCTTGGCTATCATTGACGTTCAGCGTATAATGTTCGATTGAACATAATGCGAGCTGCACGGCTTCAAGACGCACTCGAACGGCTCACTGCGGCGATCCGTAATGTTGAGGCTGAGCTTGCGGCAATGAAAGCCGAACATGACCCGCTCGCGACGCACATCTTCCTGTCGCGGCGCAATTATCGGAACGCGAACGACACAAAGGGCGGGAAGCGTCGTGAGATCAACGCACGGCTGAGCTTCAACACTGCCTGCGAGCTTGGCTTTCGCGGAAGTCTCGACGAATGGGAACGGCTAATCGGCCGGTTGCGAAACGTTAGTCCCTCGCGCGCGCGCGGAATCAGTCCGCGTTGTCGTCATCAAACAGCTTTTTCGGCTTGCCCTCGCCGGGGACTCGTCGCTAAAACCGTTGCTACGAAATAATTGGGGGAGGCCATCTGAATATGAAGATACAAATCCCAAACATCAACGGGGTTCGATCCGCTTGGCGGCGAGTCAAAGAGGACATAAAGGACGCCATAATTCGTGACCTGAAGCCGATAAAAGACGTCAAAGGTGGGGGTGTTACGGGCCGAATCCAAACCCACCACCGGCGGGAGGGTATCACGAGCACCACAGGCGGCCACTAGGCCAGTAATAAGGTAATCTTAGGAGAATTTCGCTGCGAAGTCGGTCAGTAGGTCTGCGCTCCCTTACGCGCGCGCGCGAAAATGGTCAGATTGCAGCGGCACAGGCGGCGCTACTTTCCGGGCGGGCGGAACTTGACGGTTCTCTTCGTGGCGTCGTCAACTTCCTCTGGTGTGATCAGTACCGTCATTCGCGATTTCACGGCTCCGCTGGCGTTGGCGGCCAGCGACAGGGCTGATGCGTCCACGTTGCTGGGTAGATCCACAATGATTACAAAGTGGTCGTTGCCAAAGGCATAATAGAAGGCTTCGAGTCGCCCACCTAGCCCTTGGATCGATTGCTCCGCCGCCTCGCGGCGTTTTGACCCGCCCTCTTCGAGCAGGCCCTTCAAACCTTGGTCCGAATACGATCCCCGAATCAGATATTTTGGCATTTGCTCCCTCCTTTAGCATAATTTCTACAAGTTCGGTCTATGGTTTCCTTGCGGTTAGCAAATGGTAACAGAAAAAATCCTTGGACGCAGGAGGGGAGACTCGCGTAGCCTAGCAAGGCTGCTGAGGACAGAAAGAGCAGGCCCAGAGTAGAGCCGGTGTCGGCCATGGTTTCCGGTTCTGCCGCTTTGTCGAAGAAGATCACGTTAATAGGGCCTTCGTTCGCGCTATCTGTGCCTAAATTGTGAACAGTGGTACCGTCTGGATATATCGTGCCTATGAAGAATTGACTATCGAGGTCACTGACAATCAGGGCCGAATTAGGTCCGAAGTACGCTCCGGAGAAAATGTTTGTAGGAAATGTTGGGGGCAAAAAATTCTCTGGCTCGGCCCAAGCTGACGCTACCGTCGGAAGGGTCAACACAACCTGGCTGGGAAATGTCACTTCCCATTCCTCCCGAGAACGGACTTTAACTGTTATTCCCGATGTTGATCCATTGTACGTAACAGTCAAACTCGTAGGCAAGTTTTCGGTAATTACGATGTCGTTGATTGGTACCGCACACGCGGGCTGCGCTACTAGCGCGATTGCAATTCCTAAGAGCGTTAGAGTAGAGAACTGGTAGATTTTGCAAGCGGGGTTCATGGGAACATTCCGTTTAGATCAAGATGTCGGGACGTGTCGGGACGCGTCAAGCCGTTCCTTGAGCTATTTTCAGGTGGGCAAATCAATAGGCAGGCTTCGAGTGGCATTGGTGCAGCTGACACAAGCGCCCCGGCAATTTAGATGACATATAGCTGACGCTACGACCGGACACAGCCTTATCAACTCAACCATTTCCGTTCGCGGCTTAGGCGGCAATTTTTGCCGACAAATTGCGACACCGCCGGGACGGTCTTGCTCCCGGGGAGCGCTCAATCCAACGCCAGCCCTCTCGGGTGACCGCGCCGGAATAGCCCATGACCAACCGGCGACACTGAGCTTGTCAGCGATGATCTCCCAGTACTTCATTGGCGGCATGATGCCAGAATCAGCGAGTCCCATGCAACAGAGCCTCGCGGTGATCGAAATTAAAAGTCAAGCGAGATAGTGCCGACGCCTGCCAGCGACGAAAGTATATAAATCGGTCTAACGACGCATAAACCGGCGCAGTAGACTGAGGCCGTTAAGCGGAGTGCCAAGCAACATCATGGTCGTGGCGTTGTCGGGAACACACGCCGTGCTCGTGGGCTGTGTCAAATAACTCTAGGTCGAAGGCACCATGCGGGCCTGTGCCGGGCGTTCGGAATTACAACGATCCCCGCAGGAATCCCCTGTCCAGGCACGTCGCTCTCCCAAGTCAGAACGTTCCCTTTTCGTGGTCGCAATCTCGCTCTCTACGTCAAATCTGCCGCAGGAAGGCTTCCCGGTAGCTTCTTCTGCCCTAACGGTAGCGAACATGGCAGTCCTATGTTAACGGCTGCGAATCTTTGGCAAGATCAGGCTCTTTGTCGAGTAAATCGCAGTCGCTCTATAGTGAAATAATCCCGAACAAAGTAACACGAGTTTGCGCGTTTACTACCTCACTTGGCGGTGTATGCCGGAAGGGGAGCCTGTAAGGTAACAACTCTGTTACTAACCAATACTTGCCAAGACGTGGAGGTTACCTTTCTTCAAATAGTCTACAACATTAAAGAAAGGGTTCCTATGCAAGTCACTAGTCCAACCATCATTGGCGAAGGAACGCCGAATACATTTTGTCTCGTGCCCGATCGCCTTCCGCGTCGATCGCTTATTAGCCTCCTGGAAGTCATCGGTGCGGCAATGTTTGCGGTGCTAGTAGCTGGCGTTCAGCTGGCACACGCGGCAGCCGGAAATCTTGATCAGACATTCGGCCGGGGTGGCAAGGTAACGACCGATTTCAACGGTACGACCGACATCGCCTACGCGATTGCTCTTCAGCCGGACGGCAAAATGGTCGTCGCCGGAATAAGCTACGCTAACAATGATTACAGCGGTGAAGACTTTGCCGTCGTTCGCTACAATCCCAACGGCACGCGCGACACCACCTTTGGCGTAAATGGCAAAGCGACGACAGATTTTCCGAATTTGGCCGCAGTGCCATCTGCGGTGATTGTCCAACCCGACGGCAAGCTCCTGGTCGTGGGCGGGGCCTTTCCCCTCTTTACCTTTCTCGGCGACTTCGCAATGGTCCGATATAAGGCCAATGGTACGCTCGATGCCTCCTTTGGCACGGGCGGTATCGTGAGAACGCGGTTTTCCGCGGGAGGAAGCTACGCCTTCGCTGCGGCCTTGCAGTCCGACGGCAAGATTATCGCCGCTGGAACTGTGTTCGTTGATTTTTCGACCGACGACTCTTCTAATACTGATTTCGCCCTAGTCCGTTACAACCCAAACGGAACGTTCGATAAAACCTTCGGCAATGGCGGCGGGGTCATCACCGATTTTGACGGTTTCAATGATGATATCTACGCCGTTCTCCTCCAGCCGGACGGGAAGATTGTCGCTGTCGGTGACGCCAAAAACCCAGCTCATTATTATGATTTCGCCCTTGCCCGCTACCTGCCTAACGGCGCCATTGATACTACGTTCGGCGCCGCTGGAAAGGTGCGCACTGATTTCGGCGCTTCTAACCTTGACATAGCCTACAGCGCCGCGCTCCAAGCTAACGGCAAAATTGTCGCTGCCGGAACTGCCACCTTTAATGATGGCTCAGAACAAGATTTCGCTGTCGCGCGTTATAACCCGAACGGAACGCTCGACACAAATTTTAGTCATGACGGTCGAGTAACAATCGACTTCGGCAGTTTCCTGCAAAGTGCCTACAGCGTCCTGATCCAGACCGACGGCAAGATTGTTACGGTGGGTTATCCCAACAGCGAGTCATCGGACTCCGATTTTTTGCTGGCCCGTTGTAATCGGAACGGTTCTCTTGACTCGACTTTTGGCGTCGGTGGGAAAGTCCGGACATCGTTTGGTAATCTCAATGACGGGGCCAACGCTGCCGCGCTTCAGTCGGACGGCAAGATCGTCGCGGTCGGATTCCATCCGACGACTACGCGAGTCGGAGTGGACTTCATCGTGGCGCGGTATCTCGGGGCTCCCTGAGTCGTTCGGACGGGGGAGCCCCGCTGCCGAAGTAACAATAGTCTTACTTTTAAAGGCTGGACTTGGACATGCGCGAGCGCCAAGCCGTTCTTTATGAAACCTTCATAACGACAGTGATATCATGCGCGTTCGCCGGTTCGCTTCTCGCGAGGAATCCGCCGGAAACAGGTCAGCCAGGGGTGGGGTGTGAAGATATTCGTACTGACCGACTAATTTCGGATTTTTTGAGTTTACGTTCTGCTCTGCCGCGTGAACCGCCCCGGCAACGCCGTTCGGATTAAACGCAGAGCCCCGGGCCGACCTCGATTTGCGTGGATGATCCTAAGTCTAGGGCGTTTGCCAATTCCGCCACCCGGCTCCGTTGCCATTTATTGCCATTCTCAGCGTGTCTAGCGGTCGTTTGTAGTCGCTGGCTGTCGATGCTGTTCCTAGCGTGCAGAAGGCTCCCTAGGGCTTGCAGCGAATTATGAGTCCCCTGCTCTAACCGCTGAGCTACAGGCCCGCCGCGATCCGAAAGTAAAACATAGCAAACATGAGGTGACCAATCCCGAATGCATTCGATGAAAATTTCGGATTGCAGAATGCGAATTGCGGATTTGAATGGCGCGTGCGGCGGCGGCTCGCGTTCCTGGCGGAAATCATTTTCATCAGCGCACTGATTCTCGTCACACGGTGCGCGAATTACGGTGACGTGTTCTTCGGCGGGCAAGTCAATTTCATTGATGCTGATTGCTATTCGCGGATGACACGCGCGCGAATTTGCTTCGAACACCCGGGCACGATTGTCAGACGACAGAATTTTGAGAATTTTCCGAAGGGAACATTTCCGCACACGACCGCGCCTTTCGATTATTTGATCGTGGCGCTTGCTACCGCGCTCATACCTCTGAGCCGAAATGCGCTTGATCTGGCGGGGGCAATCGTGTCGCCGCTCTTATCCATCGCGCTAGGAATTTTCCTTTGCTGGTGGACACGAAAAATGCGCCTGCAATTTCGCTGGGGATTTCTCATTCTTTACGGGGTGAGCCCAATGCTGGCGCATGGGTTTGCGCTCGGCCGGCCCGATCATCAATCGCTTTTGATTACATTGATTGCGGTCGCGTTGTGCGCGGAATGGATGTTCGCGCAACAGGCAACGCGTGGGTGGGGGATCGTGAGCGGTGCGAGCTGGGCCCTGGCACTATGGGTATCGCTCTACGAACCGCTCGTTTTACTCATGATCGTCGTCGCCTGTTGTGCGCGCAGTATGATAAAGCGGGAACGACGAATAGGCTGGATTGTATTCGCGGCGGTTCTCGCAATTGCATTTATCATTGAGCGGAGATTTCCAGTTTGGCCGAGTCCGGAATTTGGCGGTGCCCTGAGAAATTGGAGCGCTACGGTGGGAGAATTAGCTCACGTCTCGTTAGCGAGCACGATTTGGTTTAACTGGTGCGGCTGGTTGTTGTTGCTCGGGCCGATTTTGCTTTGGCCGAAACGGAGTCGAAGCAAACCATTGTTCCTAATAGCGCTCTTGATGAGCGCGTTTGCCCTGACAATTTGGCAGGCGCGCTGGAGTTATTTCTTTGTGCTGGTTTTCGCGATGCTGGTTCCGCAAATCTTGTCCGTTCTGCGCAAACCGCTGATTGCCGCAACTGTTTTCACCGTTGCATTGTTTCCGATCGCACAAGAATGGGATCGTGCGTTTGCCGATGAGGAATTGGCGCGGCGCACGGAAAACAAAATCGAACAGCTCGAGTTACGCGCAATTTCTTTGCAAATCGACGGTCCATTTATTGCGCCCTGGTGGTTTTCACCCGCGATTAGTTATTGGTCGCGGCAGGCGGGGGTGGGCGGAAGCTCGCATGAGAGTATAGGAGGGATCGTTGAAACCGCGAAATTTTTCGAGACTCAAAATGCGGAAGAAGCAAAGCAAATACTTAATTGGCACAATATTAGCTGGATCGTGTCTTATGACGCCGACCGGGTGGCTCAGAATTCAGCACAGATTCTTGGCAACCCAGTCCCCAAAAACGCTTTGTGTTATTTGCTCGATCGCCGCATCAGCGAGGTCCCACCATTCTTGCGTCTCATCGCACAGACCGGACGCTTCAAACTCTTTCGCGCGGAGAAACCATAAAAATTCCATTTTGTGAGGGAAAATTTTTGACAGAGTGGAACTGAGTCACAATACTGCTCTGTGTTAAAGAAATTCATCCCGCAAAGGCCTGCGCCATCGGTCGGCGAGGGCTCGCTAAACACGGGAAATGAGGAAGACGATCGGGTCGCCTACCGCGAAGAAACCAGAAAATCAACATTAACCGAGCATCCAAAACATATGGCAGAACACAGTGGCAAAGACGTTCTTTCGAGCGACGTCGAAATTAAAGGCTCGATCAAGTTTCAGAAGGAACTTCTGATCGACGGGAAGGTGGAGGGCGAGATCAATTCCGATGGGGTCCTGACCATTGGCGAGAACGCGGACATCCGTGGCGAGATCAAAACCAAGTCCATCACGGTTTATGGAAAAGTTCAGGGCAACATCACGGTGGGCGAGCGCTGCGAGCTCAAGTCGCGCTGCACTTTGCAGGGTGATTTGAAAGCGGCGCGCCTCGTTATTGAGGAAGGGGCGACCTTCATCGGGAAGTCGGAAGTCACCAGTGGCACTTCGCTGGGCGGCAACTCCCAGGCGACCAAGCCAACCCAGACACGTCCGGACCTAATTCGTCGCGAGGAGCCGGTAAAGACGGCAGCGTTTGGGGCACGGGCATAAATTGAGCTTTTTTTAGCGAGGCCGTGGCAAAGTCGTCGCCTGTTAAAGTCAGTGTGGAATGTCCACACTGCGGCTTTAAACAGCATGAATATGCCGCTGCCAAGAGCACGATGTGCCGACAGTGCGGCTCACACTTTGCCCCGGCTGCTCCGCGGCGTTCCCCGATTGTAACGACACGGCCTCGGCCGGAAATTCGGACGGAAGCCCCCTCCGCCGCTGCTTCCCTGATGCAGCGGTTTGATGGGTTCTGGAAAAGCAAGCGCAGCAGTGTCGTCGAATGCTTCGATTGCCAGCGGAAACAGGAAGTCAGCGGTGCTGCTACGTCGACTATTTGCCCGTCATGTAGCGCTCACATCGACTTAAGCGACTACAAAATCACAACCAACTTTAGCCGTTCCATTCGCACCAAGGGCGAAATCTACGTGACCAGCAGAGGTGACCTGAGCAGCAGCAGTGTTCGCTGCCGACGCGCCGTGATCGAAGGGCGATTGCGTGGGAACCTGGATTGCGCTGGAGCTATTGTTATCAACGCTTCGGGCAAGATTCCCGGACGGCTATCCGCGGCCGAACTCATCGTCGAAAAAAGATCTGAAGTGCAATTTTTCCGCCGCGTCCGCGTTGGTAACATTGAGATTCGCGGCCGGATGTTGGGGGAGATTGTTGCCGACGGAATGGTGACAATCCGGAAAAATGGGGTGCTGGAAGGCAACGTCATGGCGAAAGCGATCAACGTTGAAAAGGGTGGGACTTTCTCCGGTCAGATTGTGGTGGGGGGAGCAGGTCTGCAGCAAGCCGAGTTGCTTCCAGGGGAGAGTTCCACCGTTTCGAAACCGCCGGAAGAATCGATCAGTCTTGCGCGGCCGCTGCCAGCGACGTAGATCGCTTCATGCAGAAGCTGCGACCGCGCAGTCCCTACGAGAAACTCGGTGGCTATGTTCATTTGCCGCGTTTGATCGATAAGGCCCGTCTGCATCGCAAAGGGTTGCTTAACGGCTATAACTACAAAACGGTCGGTTTCGACAAACATCTTCTCGCCTTTCTCAAGCTTAACGGCGACGACTTTGAAGAAATCGCCAATCGTTTTGACAACGATGCCGAAGTCCTCAGTTGGATCGATCAGAATGGAACGAAACATTCGCCTGATGCGATCGAACATTGGAACCAGGAAATGATCTCGCGGCATCCAGATACCGCCGCCAAACGCGCCCGATTTAATCATTTCCTGAAAGAAGCCGGCGGCACCGGTCGCGAAGATATTAAGACTTATTTTAACCTTATCGAGTTCGGCGAGGGACGGCTGAAATAATCGCGTCTCTGCAAAATGCGGGTCGAATCAAAACCACGCGAGTATTATGTTTGATTGTAGGGCAGGCATTCCTGCCTGCCGGCAAGTGGGAGCGCTTGCCCTGCAAAATTTGCAACCTCTTGGGAACAAGGTGCAACCCCACCGCAAGCGCGAACTACTTTGATCATTCGACGAGGGGGATACAGGCTTGAAAGCCTGTGTACCGCACAGGTCTCTAGACCTGTGTTCCTAGCCCCACGCCGCTTCAACGCTCCGCGAAAAGCCTATTCGCCTCTTCCAGCGTTTCCTGGCTTCCGATATCGAGCCATTGGCCGGTGATTTGAAACGTATTTACCGGCTTACGCGGATAGAGCCATTGCAAAAAAAGACCGGGCTGATCGGGATTATTTCCCGCCGCGATGTATGTCGTAAAAAGTGGCAGCACCTTCTTCGAATAAAAATACAAGGCGATCGCCGCCAGGCTGCTCTTTGGCTCCTTCGGTTTTTCTTCGAAATGAGTGATGACTCCGTCGGCATCGACGGTAACGACGCCGTATTTCTTGATTGCTTGGCCATCGGTCACGTGATGCACACCGACGGTTGCCTCGGTTTTCCCGGCGTAATCGATAAACCCTGCCAGCGATTCGCGAAATAAATTGTCGCCCGCGATTACGAGCAGGTCGGAATCAGCGACGCTCTCTCGCGTCAGCAGCAGGTTGATGTCGCCAATCGCGCCGAGCTTGTTGTCGTCGGTGGTTGAGCCATCATTGATAACCTTGAATCGGAACTGGGGATTCGCGCTCTGATAATTCTTTGCCCACATTTCGAAATCAGCGAAAAACTTTGCGTTGGTGACGATGTAGATCGTTTCAATTTCACCGACGCCTCGGAGGTTTTCCACCACCCATTCGACCATGGGTTTTCCGGCCACATCCAGAAGCGGCTTCGCCTTTTTCAAGGTGAGGGGATAAAGGCGGGTGGCGTAGCCGGCGGCGAGAATCAGAACATTCATCAGGGTCGCAGTGTAAACGGGGTTGAAGTGCGCGCCAGCAAATGGTCAGGTCCGAAACGCCGCCTCATGCAATTCACGATGGAGCGCGTTCATCCGCTGTGTTCCAGTCAGCTTGGCGTGCGATCGACGATCCGTGACATAAAAAGTATCGATGGCCGCTCCGCTCTCGGTGCTAATCCGAGCGAGTGCGATGTCAATTTCATTTCGACTAAGGCATTGCAACAGATCGTGGAGTAATCCGATTCGATCCGGCGTCTGAATTTCGATCAAGGTAAAGTATGGATCCGCCTGATTTTCGATGCTGACGCGCGACGGAAATTCCAAATCTGCTACCGCGGGACGACGTCCTTTCTTTCTGGCCTGTTCCAGCAGCGCGCTCAAATCGAAGGCCTCGCTGTCCAGAGCCTTGCGCAAGGTTGATTCGACCAGCGCCATCTCTCGTTCATTCGTAACCGCGCGCCCGCGCAGATCGCTCACGCGAAAAACATCGAGTGCCACATTGTCGCCGCGGGTGTAAATGTCGGCGCTTAAAATGTTTAATGGCACAAGTGAAATCGAACCGGCGATTTTGGAGAGCAGCTGCTGACGGTCCCAGCTACAAAGGGTTAAAACCGTATGGCCTTGCGCTGGGACCGGCTCCCAGCTGAAGACCGGAGCAAGCGGGCCTTCCCCAAAACAGGTCGCCTCATAAAAGCGCCGAAACAATTCCACGTGTGCGACCATGTCTCCGACTTTGAACGCGCGAAAATAATGGTCCGGCATGAAGTCGAAGTGCGCCTCGATTTCCTCGGCATAATCGGGCCCGAGGCGGGCCTGCACCAAAGTCTCGCGCGCTTCCCGGGCCGTTTTAGCGCGTTCATAAAACAAATGCCGATCCGCCAGATATTGAGTGGTCGCGTGATACAGTTGCCAGACCAGCGTTTCCTTCCAGTCCGACCAGTTTTCGTCGCTCGTGCCTTGGCCATCCGCCAGCGTCAGTAACATCAGAGCATCGAGATTATTCTGGTCCTTCACGATGGCGGCGAATTCGCTTACGGTGACGGGATCATCAACGTTCCGACGCTGCGCAATATTCGACAGTGTGACGTGATGGTCTACCAGCAGGATCAGCATCTTGCGTTCACGCGGATCGAGCTGAAGACGGCGCGCGACGCGTTGCGCAAAGACCGCGCTCGCTTCCGAATGTGGCCGGGCCCCCACGGCCTTGCCGGTGTCATGCAGCAGCAACGCCAGATAAAGAACAAAAGGATTTGGCAATTCCTCGAAAAGTTTCCGGTACTGGATCAATTTGGGATCTTCGGTTCGTGCCAGCGCATCAAGCTTATCAATGCAGACCAGCGTGTGTTCGTCCGCGGTGTAGCGGTGAAAAAATTCATGCTGCACCAGACAAGTGAGCTGGCCGAACTCGGGAATGTATTGACCGAGGAAATCGAGCCGATGCATCAGCCGCAAAGCCCGCCCCACTTCTCCCTTGCGCGATAAAATCCGGCGAAAAATCTCGCGCGGCTCTTTCGCGTAGCGTAGCGGATGCGTGATCAATCCGATTTTGCGGCTCAACATGTCCGCGAGCTCGGGACTGGGTTCCAGTTGGCGCTCCTGTGCAATCTCGATTGCGCGCATCATCTCGACCGGATTCTTGGTGAAGAGATCCGGCCCCTCGATATCCAGCTGTCGGTCTTGAATCACGAAACCATTGATATGCTCGGCCGCAGGTTTCGCGCGCGGCAGAAATCCAAAAAGTGAGCGCGTTTTGGCCG
>WNFW01003336.1_pt1 | contig 12176 bp, 10 predicted proteins | sample 5400131 | NCBI WGS metagenome assembly WNFW01 (sample SAMN13153362, study PRJNA577476) | soil metagenome | isolation source: 20 cm soil or saprolite under grassland replicate 1 | place: USA:California | collected 2016-06-15 | reverse complement strand
CCCTGCCGCCCTAGTATTTCGGTGGCAGCGTCCGGTACCGCTCGAACAACTCCGTCTGACGGCTGCGCAACGGCACCTCGCGCCCCCGAATGATCACGTGCTCGACACCGGTCGAGAACTCGAAGGGGTCGCCGGACCAGACCACCACGTTCGCCACCTTGCCGACGTCGAGCGCGCCGTAGCGGTCGCCCACCCCGAACACTTCGGCGGGCGACAGCGTCACCGCGCGCAGTGCCTGGTCCCACGTCATGCCGTAGGACACGGCGTTGCCGGCCTGCTGGCGTAGGTTGCGCGCGTTGTGGGTATCGGTCTCGAGCAGGGCCACCTTCACCCCGGCTCGAACGAGCGCCGCCGCGTTCTCATAGCGCACGCCGAGGGCGTCGTACGTCGGGATGTTGTCGAGGGGCTCGACGAGCACCGGCACCCCGGCGCGGGCGATCGCGTCCGCGATCTCCCAGGCCTCCTGGCCGCCGGCGAGGATCACCCTCAGCCGGAACTCCCGCCCGATACGCAGCGCCGTCTCGATGTCGCTGCGGCGGTTCGCCACCGCGATGAGCGGCAGCTGCCCGCGCAGCACCGGGAGCAACGCCTCGAGGTCCGCCGCCGACGCCGACAGCGGCTGGATTGCGCCACGGTTGTACTCCGCCCGGCGGCGGGCGTACTCCAGCGCGTCGTTGAACACGCGGCGGATCCGCTCGGCCACCCCGGCTCGCGAGCCGCCACCTTCACCCTTGGCGTTCTCGTCGAAGTTGGCGACGATGCCGACGGGCGACTTCACGAGCATCTGCTCGATGGTGGCGCCGTCCAGGTCGATGAGCACCGCCTGGCCGCTGACGAGGTGCCCCTGCGGCGCGGCGAGGACCGTGGTGATCCCTTCCATCCGCGTCACCGGAATGAGGGTCGAGGCGGGATTCATGCCCTCCGCCACGTTGAACGAGGCCGCGATCGTGTCGTTCTGCACGTACGCCTCGCGTGTCCCCGGGACGGCGCCGATCTCGACGAGCCCCATCTGCGTGCCGCCGTCGACGAAGCCGGGGGTCACCCACTTCCCGGCCGCATCGATGCGGGTGGCGTCGGCCGGAATCGTCACGTTGGTGCCGACCGCCGCGATGCGGCCGTTCTGAATCAGCACCGTGGCGTGCTCCACTTTGGGGCCGGAGACGGGGTAGACCGTTCCGCCCGTGATCGCGATGGTTTGGGCGAGCAGGTAGGCGATCATCGGTCGCTCCCGGGCACGGGCACCTGGCCCAGTTCGAAATCGGTGCGCGGCTGGTGCTTGGGATCGTTGCGGTCGTAGACCAGCCAGCCGTCGTTGTAGACCTGGAGCGCCTTGCTGTAGACCGAGAACGGATCGCCGGACCACACGACGACGTCCGCCATTTTGCCGGGCTCGAGGGTCCCGACGATCGAGTCGAGACCGAGGGCCCACGCCGGGTTCACCGTGACCCAGCGGATCGCCTGGTCGCGGGTGATGGCAATCCCCGCGCGGATGCCCGCGTACATCGCCTTGCCGGCTTCCTGGTTCAGGCGCTGGATGCCGCTGGGGCTGTCGGAATGGATGATGGGCCGCCCGCCCGCCTGCTGATTGAGCGCGGCGTTCTGTTGCACGCCGTCCATTGCTTCTTCTTTGAATCCCCACCAGTCCGCCCAGACCGAGACCGACACGCTGTCGCGCGCCAGGAGGTCGGCGATCTTGTACGACTCGACCGCGTGATGGAATGAGCGGATGTGGAAGCCGAACTCGCGGGCAAGGTCCATCATCTGCGCCATTTCGTCGGCGCGGTAGCAGTGGTTCTGGACGTAGATGTTCCCCCGCAACACCTCGGCGAGCGACTCGAGACGCAGGTCACGCGCGGGCTGGTCGCCCTGGTGGTCCTTGTTCCACTTGTCCCACCGGCGGCGGTACTGCTCAGCCTGAATGAAGGCGGCGCGATAGCCGGCCATGTTCCCCATGCGGGTCGAGGGACCACGGCCGCGGTACACGTTCTTGGGGTTCTCGCCGCACGCCATCTTCAGGCCATAACGCGCGCCCGGAAACTTCATCTCCTGCACAGTGCGCGCGGGGACGAGCTTCAAGATGGCGCTGCGGCCGCCGATCAAGTTGGCCGAACCCGGCAGCGCCTGAATCGTCGTGATGCCACCGGCGATCGCCAGCGGGATCTGCGGGTCCTGGGGCCAGAACGAATGCTCGGCCCAGACCTCGGCCGTCACGGGATTCGTGGCCTCGTTGCCGTCCGACTCCGCCTGGGTTCCCGGCGCCGCATACACGCCGAGATGCGAATGGTCGTCGATCAACCCCGGCGTGACGTACTTGCCGGTGCCGTCCACCACCACGGCGTCTGCCGGCGCCTGCACGGTCGCCCCCACCGCCACGATGCGCCCGTCCTTGAAGAGAATCGAGCCGTTGGCGATCTCCTGCCCGGCGGCGGTGAGGATCGTCGCGTTGCGGATCAGCACCGGCGGGTTGGGGTGACGCTGATAGGTGGACGGATACTGGGCCCGGTCGACGGAAGACGATTCCGCGGCCGCGTGCGTCTGCGCTGTCGCGGGAGCCCTCGGGGCGGGCGCAGCTGCTGCCGGCGCCGGAGCCTGCGCGGGCCTCGCGCGGCCCGAGGCGCATCCCAGTCCCGCGAGCAGCGCTATGCCGAAGAGGTACGTTCTCATAATTGAGGTCGTCTCCTGATTGACTCCGTCCGACAGTCCGACTGTCCGACAGTCCGACTATTTCACCAGTTCGAACACCAACGGTGCGCCGACCGGCTCGATGCGCAGCAGCCGGCGCGGGAGGTCCCGCGTCACGTGCATCACGACGGGGAGCTGCAGGCCCGACAGCTCGAGCCGGTAGGCCGGAAATGTTCCCGCGGGGACCGTGACGTTCTCGACCCCCGCGACTTTGACGGTCAGCAGTTTTGTCACTCCCTCGCCGGACGAAAACACATTGATCGTGAAACTCTTGCCCTCCCCGAGGGGCAGGGCGGGGAGGATCGCGTGCAGCTGGTTGTCGTCAACCGTTCCCGGGGCGACCGTCGTATCCACCTGGACCGTCTTGGGCGTCCCTTCGCGCTGCGGGGTCACGGCCCGGCCCTTGACCCGGCCGTTCGCGTACGTGAGGTGCACCTCCGCCGGCTGCGTGCCGGCGGTGCCGGTCTGATCGACCTGTCGCGGAGCGAATGTCGTGGGATCGAGCACCACCGTCGTCTGCTGCTGCAGGAACGGGCCCAGGACGGTTCGCTCGACCAGCACCACGGAATCCGCCGTGCGCCGCAGCGACGTGACCTGTGACCCCAGCACGTTGCCCTGCACCAGGGCCTGGAAGCTGTCGGTCCGGGTGACGAACTGCGAGGCGTCGAGCGTCAGCGGCCCTGCCTGGGGATGGAGATCGTCCACGGTGAGCGATTTGCCGTCGATGTCGACGAGCCGCACCGGCGCGATCGCCTTGAGCTTGTCGTAAAGCTTCGCGGCGTCGCCCACCACCACGATGGTCAGCGCGGTGCGGCGGTAGTTCCGCTGCGCCGCCGCGCGCGCGCTAAGCGGCGTGACCGCCGCGAGCCGCTCCCGGTACAGCTGCAGGTAGTCGGGGCCCAGCCCCAGGAGTTTCGCCTGCGTCACCACCTGGGCGATCTGCTGCGGGGTCTCGATCGTGAGCGGGAACGAGCCCACGAGGAAGCTCTGGGCGTTGTGCAGCTCCGAGTCCGGGATCGCCTCGGTGCGGATGCGGTCGATCTGGTGCAACATCTCGGTCAGGGCGCTGTCGGTCACTTCGGTGCGACCCTCGAAGGTCGCCTGCCAGAAGCCGAGCCCGCGATTGCGTTGCAGCCCCGCGAAGGCTCCGTAGGTCCAGCTCTTCTGCTCCCGCAGGATCAGGAACAGCCGGGAATCCGGCCCTCCGCCCAGGACCTGGGTCGCCACGCGGGCGGCGTAGTAGCCCGCGTCCGTCGGCGCGAAGGTGGTGTTGCCGATGACGATGTTGGCCTGGACGGATCCCGGCCGGTTGACGAGCAGGATGTCGGTGCCGGTCTTGGCCGGCGGTGCGGGCGGCGGGGGCGTCGCGGCGAGCGAGCCCACCCAGCCGCCGAACGCGGCGCGCGCAAGCGACTGCGCCGTGGCCAGGGTGATGTCGCCCGCCACGACCAGCAGCGCCCCCGCGGGCCGCAGGCGCCGGCCCGCGAACGCGACGACGTCATCCCGCGTGAGCCCGCGCAGCGATTCCGACGTGGGACGACGGCCGTACGGGTTGCGGCCGTAGATCTCTCGGGCGAAGAATCGGCTCGCGACGCTGCCGGGTTGCGACAGCTCGAGCTGCAGCGCCGACAGCGCCCGGGTGCGGGCGAGGTCCACCTCCTCGGCGGGGAAGGTCGGGTGCCGCGTCACGTCGCCGAGCAGCTCGAAGGCCAGGTCGGCGCGGTCGCTGAGCACGTCCGTCGTGACGGTCAGCACGTCGGCGTCGGAGAAAGCGCCAAGACTGCCTCCCGCGCCTTCGATTTGGGCGGCGATCTGATCCGCGGTGCGCGTCGGCGTTCCCTTGGTGATCACCTCGGCCGTGAGCCCTGCCAGACCCTCCTTGCCGGCCGGATCGTAGATGTCGCCGGCGCGGAAACTCAGCGTCACCGACAGCACCGGTTGCTCGTGGTTCTCGATCACGACCATTCGCATGCCGCTCGGCAGCAGCATTTCCTGGAACGCCGGGAAGCGCGCGGGCCGCAGCGGGGTGGCTCGCGGGGCCCGCGAGGGGAACGAATCCTGGGCGGACAGTCGGACGGTCGGACTGACGGACAGGAAGGCGACCGCCACGACGACAGTCCGACGGTTCATTGCCCACCTCCCGTGCCCGCGCCGGCGCCGGGTTTCACGATGATGACGACCGAGTTGGCCGGATCCAGGTACTTCTGCGCCACGCGGCGGATGTCGTCGGCGGTCACGGCGAGGTAGCGGTCCAGCTCCGTGTTGATCTCACCGAGACTGCGGTGGAACATCTCGTAGTGATGAATCTCCTCGGCGAGATTCAGGGTGGTCTCCCGGTTGCGGATGAAGTCCGCGCGGAACGAGTTCTTGGCTTTGGTGAGCTCCTCCGCGGTCACGCCGCCCGCGCGGATCGAGTCCACCTGCGAGGCCAGCAGGCTGTCGAGCCGGTTCACCTCCACGCCCTGGTTGGCGATGCCCAGCACGGCGGTGACGCCCGGCCCGCGCCGCGTGCCGACCGTGACGGCTTGGGCGACGAGGGCGGCCTTGTCGCGGCGCACGATCGCCACGTTGAGCCGCGAGCTCTCGCCCTGACCGAGAATGACGTTCAAGAGCTCCAGGGCCGGCGTGTCGGCGTCGGCGTGGTCGGGGATGCGATACAGGCGCAGCGCCGCGGGGAGGTTCGCGTGCTCGTCGGTGATCTCGCGGCGCACGAGCCCCCCGCCCGGCTTCCACTGGCAGGCGACGGGCGGCGGGGCAGGGTGACTGGGAATGCCGGCGAAGTACTGATTGACGAGCCGCCGCAGCTGGGCGGGCGTGAAGTCCCCGACGACCACGACGGTCGCGTTGTTGGGCGCGTAGTACGTGTCGAAGAACGCCTGCACGTCGGCGAGCTGGGCGGCGTCGAGGTCGGCCATCGAGCCGATCACCGTGTGCGCGTAGGCGAAACAGGTGGTCGAATCGAACGGCATCGTGAGGCCGTCGAGAAAGGCGCGCGAGTACGGCTCGTTGTCCACCCGGAGCCGCCGCTCCTCTTTCACCGCTTCGCGCTGGTTGTGGAAGTTGTCGTCGTTGATGGCGAGCGAGCGCATGCGGTCGGCCTCGAGCCACAAGGCGAGGTTCAACCGGTTGGAGGGCAGCGTCTCCCAGTAGTTGGTCCGGTCCTCCGTCGTGCTGCCGTTCAGCACGCCGCCGGCGCGGTTCACGTACTGGAAGTGCTCGGCCTTTTTCACGTGCGCCGACCCCTGGAACATCATGTGCTCGAAGAGGTGGGCGAACCCGGAGCGACGCGCCCGCTCGTTGCGCGAACCGGTGTTGTACCAGACGTCCACGGACACGATCGGCGTCGAGTGGTCTTCCGAGTAAATCACCCGCAGGCCGTTCGGCAGAGTGAAGGTCTCATAGCGGATCTGGCCCGCCTGCGCGGCGAGCGAGAGCGGGAGAGCGGCACAGAGACAGATCAGACTTCGTGTACGCATCCTGGTGTGACCTCGTTCAGAATGGATCAACGTGTCGGGGGTCCGCTGCCGGCGAGCTCGAAGTTGAACACCCCATCCAGGGTTTCGCCCTTGACCACGCGTCTCGGCGCGGCACGGGTGACGTAGAGCCGGAAGCCATTGGCCTTGAGCGGCAGCACGTCGTAGCGGCCGGCCGGCACGGTGACGGTGGTGGGCGCCTCGGCGACGACCACGAGCGGTCCCAGCGAGTCCGCGAACTCCCGGTACGCCCGCCCTACCAGGGAATCACCCGGGCTCGCCTGCGCGACGGCCGCGGCGAAGAACGCATAGTTGTTCCACACGGCGCCTGCGGGCAGGGCCGTGTGGACCGGCGTCAGGCGGATCTCGCCCTCGCGGGTGCGGGCCCGGCGCCGCCCCGTCACCTCACCGCCGTGCACGTCGAGGTCGTGCTCGAGCTGCACGGTGTCGCTCCCCGGAGCGAAGAAATCCAGCCGCTGGAATGACGCCACCGGGGCGCCGGTCAGTCGGTTGACGACGATCCGCAGACTCTCGGATTCCACGGGGCGGAGCTCGGAGCGGGCGGTGTACAGCACCTCCTGGCCCGCTTCGTCCGAGCGCAGCTCGTACTGCCACACCGCCCACCCGCGCTCCTCCCCCCGCACCTGAAACACGAAGGAGTCTCGGCTCTCGGCCATCAGGGCGAAGTCGAACCGCAGCGGCTTCGCCGCGCGCCCAGGTGTGGTTTGCCCCGCGGCGGTGTTACCGGCGAAGAGGAGGAAGGAAAGCCAGCGCATTCGTCTCGAGGATCGCCCGCTGCTGGTCCTCGGCGAGCGGCAGGCCGAGGAACTGATCGATGTTCTGGCGGAGGTCCTTGACGCCGGGGCTCGGCCAGTCCGTCCCCCACAGCGTCCGGCCCACGACTTCCGTGAGCCGGGGAAAGTACTCCAAGAGCCTCCCGGGCGGAATGCCGGAGACGTCGAGCCACACGTTGGCGTGCCGGCGCAGAATGAAGAACGCCTCCTCCATGTAGAGCGGCCGTCCCCCATGCGCCATCACGATGCGCAAATCGGGAAAGTCGATCGCGACGTCGTCGAGCTCCATCGGGTTGCCGTACTTGGAGCGCGCGCCCGGAAAGATCGACGTCCCCGTATGAACCATGACCGGCAGGCCCCGCGCTTCGCAGCGGCGGTAGATCTGTGCCAGGGCGTCGAGGCCGTCCGTGTACGCGTTGGCCGCGTAGCGTTGATGCGGCGGGTGGATCTTGCACACGCGGATTCCCAGGTCGACGAGCCGGTCCACGTCGCCGGCCGGGTCCTTGGTGTGCCGGGCATCGACCCCGCCGTAGGGGAGCAGGCGCTCGGGGCTCGCCTGGGCGTACTTCGCGGCGAACGTGTTTGTGGTGTTCGTGAAGCCCATCACGTCGGGACTGGGATAGTTCACCATGCCGACGCGCCACACCCCCGACCGATCGAGGATCTCCAGGAGCGCCTTGGGATCGTCCATGACGGAGATCAGGAGCTCCCAATGCGCCTCTTTCCCACGGCGCATCGCTTCCTGCACCTTGGGCTTCAGGTCCCGCCACGGCTGGATGTGGACGTGGACATCGGTGATGCGGGTCAGTCGCTCCAGGTGTAAAACCCCTTCCCCGTCTTCTTCCCCAGTTCACCCTTCGCCACCTTGTCCCGCAGGATCTTCGGCGGCTCGAATTGCGGCTCCTCCAGCGACCGGTGCAGGTATTCGGCGATCGCGAGCCGCACGTCGAGCCCCACGAGATCGGTGAGCTTCAGCGGGCCCATCGGGTGGTTGTAGCCCAGCTCCATCGCCTTGTCGATGTCCTCGGCGCTGGCCACGCCCTGCTCGAGCATTCGCATCGCCTCGAGGCCAAGCACGACGCCGAGGCGCGACGACGCGAAGCCCGGCACGTCCTTGACGACGATCGGCTCCTTTCCGAACGCGCGCGCCAATTCGACGGCCCGGTCGACCGCCGCGCGATTCACGCCGGTGTGGACCACGACCTCGACGAGCTTCATCGCGTGGACCGGGTTGAAGAAGTGCATGCCGACGAGCCGGCCGGGCCGACGCATCCCGGACGCGATCGCCGCGACCGACAGGGAAGAGGTGTTCGTCGCCAACAGTGCCTCCGCGGGCGCCGCGCGCTCCAGCTCCGCGAACAGACGCTGCTTGACGCCGAGATCCTCGACCACGGCTTCGATCACGACGTCGGCCTCAGCCACAGCCGACGCGAGGTCGCGATCCGCCCGCAGCCGCGCGGCCGCGGCGGCGACGTCCGCCTCCCCGAGCTTGCCGCGCTTCACCCCGCCCGTGAACAGGTCTCCGATGCGCCGGATGGCCGCGGGGATGGCCTCAGGACGACTGTCGGTGAGCGCGACGCTGCAACCCGCGAGCGTCGCGACGTAGGCGATCCCCCCGCCCATCGTGCCCGCGCCGATGACCGCGACTTTCATGCGGCGACGGCCCCCACCACGCGACGGGCGACGTCCGCGTAGTTCGTGCAGACGGCGTCGACGCCCAATCCTACGAGGCGCCGTAGGTCCTCCTCTTCGTTCGCCGTCCAGGCGAACACCTGGTACCCCGCGCTCTGGACGGTGTCGACGAGCGCCGCGTCGATCATGTGATGATCCTCCCACAAGGTCGTCGCGCCCGTGTCCTCCAGCACCTCGAGGGGGCGGATGGGATAGGAGGAGAGCAGCACACCGCGCGGCAGGGCGGGGCGACCGAGCCCCAGCCGGCTGACGATGCGGTGGTCGAAGCCGTGCACCGCGCAGCGGCCCTGGTTCGGGCCGCGCTCCAGGGCGGCATACAGCACGCCGTCGAACTGCGGAGGGAGCGATTTCACTTCGACGAACACTTTGAGCGGCAGGGCGATCGCGTCCAGCGCTTCATCGAGGGTGGGGACCGGCTCGCCGTTGGCCAAGCGCAGCGCCCGGATTTCCGCGGCCGTGGATCGCGTGATGTGCCGGCCGCCCACGGTTTCGTCATGGTGGACGATCAGGGTGCCGTCCTTCGTGGCGTGGACGTCGAGCTCCACGCCGTCGGCGCCCCGCGGCGCCGCGGCGCGGAAGGCGGCGAGCGAGTTCTCCAGCTCGTATCCCGACGCGCCGCGGTGCGCGATGACCAGCGGCCGGGTCACTGCTGGTTGAGCAGCGTGTCCGCCTTTTTGGGCTCGATCCAGTCCGGCTCCTTCTCGATGTCGTGCACCAGGGCGATGTCCTCGGGTTGGGGCAGAACGCCCTGGAGGTATGCGGCATACTGCTCGGCGCCGATGGCCTCGCCGTCGACGTTCCAGTGCTGCCGGGCGTACTGGCCGATGCGCCGGTTGAACTTGAGATCGGGCACCTTGAGCCAGCGGTCCCTGTCCGTGATGAACATGTTGAGGCGCTCGATCAGCTTCACGATCTCCTGGCGATACAGGCCGCGAGAGGCCTCGTTCAGTTTCTGCTTGTCGGCCTCGGCCTGGTTCTCGCGCTCGTCGTAGCGGCCCTTGAGGCCCCAGACGTAGGCCCAGTGCGCGGACGAAGAGGCGTCGGTGCCGAACAGGTCGAAGGCCGTGGGGATCCACTTATAGAAGAAGCGCTGGATCACCTCCGGCGGCATCTTCCCCGCCTTCACGATCCGCAGCAGCCCGTTGTTGCCGGTGCCGAGGTGGAAGGACTCCTCCTTCAACATCGGGCCCATCGACCGCGATAGCGGGTCGAACGCCGACACCGACAGCATCTTGAGCTGGAACTTCCCGTCCCGATCGATGAACTGCGTGTAAGTGAAGAAGTCCAGCCAGTTGTCCACGATCTCGTTGAAGGAGCCGAGCAGGCGCTCGCCCTCATCCGCGCGCCGGTCGAGGAGTTTGGCGGCTTCACGCTTGCCCTCGTCGCCGAAATGGGCGCATAGCAGGTAGGACATCTGCCAGCCGTGGCGCATCTCCTCCGTCATCACGCGCTGCAGCGACAGCAGGTCGTAATCCGACGGCGCGTGGTGCAGGAGGTTGCGCTGCTGCTCGACCGAGGCGAACTCGGTGTCGCCCTGATACACGATCAGGTTGAGCAGCGCATCGCGGATGCGCTGGTCGGGAATGTGCATCACGGTCGGCCACTTGTGCTGGCCCTTGTAGTGCCCGAACTCGATGTGCGGCACTTCCGGGTCACCGAACTTGGCCTCGAACTGGAACTCGCGCAGGGCGCCCTGCGGCAAGCCGATCGAGTCCTGCCAGTAGCGGAAGTAGTCGATCCAGTCGTCGAAGTTGTTGAGCTTGCGGACCATCAGCGACTCCTCGTGCGAAGAGATTGGCCGATGCGCGCGCGCGCCTCGGGGGTGGCGAAGAGCTCGTTCTGCATCGCGATCTCGTGATCCAGCATCTGGGCGAGGGTCGCGCCCTCGCTGCGGTATAGCGCCTCCTTGGCGCGCCGCACCGCCAGCGGCGGCTGCGCCGCCCACGCCTCGGCGAGCACCCGGGCTTCGGTCATGAGCGCGTCCTGGGGGACGACGCGGTCGAACAGCCGCAGCGCCCGCGCCTCTTCCGCAGGCACCATCCGCGCGCTCCACACCAGCTCCAGCGCGGCGGAGATCCCAACCAGACGCGGCAGAAAGAACGTGCCGCCCCAGTCTGGCGCGAGGCCGAGCTTGTGAAAGACCTGGCCGATCGAGGCGCGGTCGGAGGCGAGCCGGTAGTCGCACGCGAGAGCGAGGTTGGCGCCGCCGCCCGCCGCGGGGCCGTTCACCGCCGCCAGCACCGGCTGCGGCGCGCCGCGGATCAGGAGCGCGAGCTCTTTGCCGGCGGCGACGAGCGCCGCGCCGTCCTCGGCGAGGGCGCAGAACGCCCGGCCGGAGCCCGTGAGGATGATGACGCGCACCTGCTCGCTGTCCACGAGCATCCGCAGGGCTTCGACCAGGTCGTCGCACATGGGGCGGTCGAAGGCGTTGAGCTTGTCGGGCCGATTGAGCGTCGCGGTGGCGATGCCGCCGGCGATCTCCACGGCGACCCGATCGTACGCGGCCATCAGCAACGCTCCACGATCATCGCGATGCCTTGGCCCACACCAATACACATGGTGGCCAAACCGTAACGAGAATTCGTACGGCGTAAGGCGTAGAGAAGAGTCGTCAGGACCCGCGCGCCTGTCGCTCCGAGCGGGTGTCCCAATGCGATGGCGCCACCGTAGATGTTCATTCGGGCGGGGTCGAGCTTGAGCTCGCGGATGCAGGCGATGGCCTGCGCGGCGAACGCCTCGTTGAGCTCGATCAAATCGATATCGTTGATCGTCAGTTTCGCCCGCTTCAGGACTTTTTGTGTCGCCGGGATTGGACCCAGGCCCATGCAGCTCGGATCCACACCTGCGACGGCAGTCGCGACGATGCGCGCCATGGGTTTCGGTCCGACCGTCCGACTGTCCGACTGTCCGACAACAAGCAGCGCCGCTGCGCCGTCATTGATGCCGCTGGAGCTGCCCGCCGTGACCGTGCCGTCCTTCTTGAAGGCGGGTTTGAGCGCGGCAAGCTTCTCGGCACTGGTGTCCGCCCGTGGGTATTCGTCTTTCGAGAACTTCGAGCCATCAGGAAGCGAGACGGGGACGATCTCGTCGGTGAAGACGCAGTCCTGTTGGGCCTTCGCCGCGCGGCGCTGGCTCTCCAGCGCGAATGCATCCTGCTCCGCCCGGCCGATCTTGTAGCGCTCGGCGACCACCTCGGCCGTCTCGCCCAGCGAGATCGTCCATTCCTTCTTCATGCGGGGGTTCACGAACCGCCACCCCACCGTCGTGTCCGCGACCTCCGGCGCGCGGCGGCTCCACGGCTCGGCTGACTTGAGCGTCACGTACGGCGCCCGCGTCATGCTCTCGACGCCACCGGCGATGAAGACCTCGCCCTCACCGGCCCGGATCGCCTGCGCCGCGCTGGCGACCGCCTGCAGCCCCGACCCGCACAGCCGGTTCACCGTCTGCCCCGGCACCTCCACCGGCAGCCCGGCGAGCAGCGCCGCCATCCGCGCCACGTTGCGGTTGTCTTCGCCCGCCTGGTTGGCGCAGCCCA
>WNFW01003194.1_pt1 | contig 12180 bp, 15 predicted proteins | sample 5400131 | NCBI WGS metagenome assembly WNFW01 (sample SAMN13153362, study PRJNA577476) | soil metagenome | isolation source: 20 cm soil or saprolite under grassland replicate 1 | place: USA:California | collected 2016-06-15 | reverse complement strand
GCTCGGTGCGCAGCTCCGTCATCTCCGACCTCAGCTCGGTGCGCAGCTCCGCGATCTCATGCCGCAGGATCAGGACATCCTGCTTGGTGGCAAGGGTGTCCTTCGCCCCCGCGATCTCGATCTCGATCGCCTGCACGATAGCGCGCGCCTGCGCGGACGGGACGGCGGCCTTCTCCAGGATTTCGAGCGATGCGGCTTGCACGGCCATCCAGCATAGCCTCGATGGACTTCGGCGGCGAGCTTACAGGGCCCTGGGTAGTGGGTCACTTTGCCGCGCCGTCGGCCTGGGCCGCGATCTCTTCCAGCTCCCAAACGTGGTCCGATACGCCCGCCGCCATCGCTGGAGTGACGCGGAGGGTCTGATGGATGCGCCCGAAATTGTAATACATGAAGTGTAGAGCCACGGCATGGCCAAGGTTTTCCAGTTTCTTGCTGAAAGCATTGGTCAACCGGGTAAACCGGCGAATGCTCATGCGCATGGTCAGGTTTTGACGCTCTACGTAGCTGGTGCTAATGGCGTGCTCATCAGGATCGCCGCTGACGCGAGAAACTGAGGTGCCGCAGAAGTTACTCGGGCTGTATTTGCGCTCCGGGCCTTTATTCGGGCTTTCGCCGTAAATCTTTACAAGTTGCGCGTAGTCGATACCTGAGCCGAAAGCGTCCTCTACCGCTTCCACGTAGACCTTAAAGGCCGTCCGTTGTGAGTTGCACGCGATTGGCCAGCCGTCCGGCCAGATCCAACATGAAGTCGTGCGCGACGCCACTGTCGCGCGGGCCAATCATCCAAGCGGCGACGAGCTTTGTGTCCGCATCGATAGCCGTCCACGTCCACGCGCTTGCAGGGCAGGTTGCGCAGGGTTTTGTCCTGATAGGCTGCGCAGGCCAACCCCACTTCCGCCAGCAGCTTGACCACGGTGTTTTTAGCCGCGCCGGTCATGCGAACGGTCGCGCGGATGGAGTTGCCCTCCACGAGACAGGAAAGGATCTGGGCGCGCCTCATGGTGTCGAGCTTGTTCATGGCCACTTCCCTCAATGTGACCATTATGCTTGAGCGGTTATGCATGTGCAAGCAGTTTAGTTCGATACTCGATGCTTGCATGTTTATCTCACCTGCTGGACAATGCAAGCATGCAATTTAGGTGTGGAGTGCTTGCGATGACTGAGGTAAAGGGCCGAAGGGGTGGATTGGCGCGAGCCGATTCCTTGTCCAAGGAAGAACGGCACTCCATTGCCAAGAAGGCCGCCGAGCAACGATGGCTGCGAGCGACCCACAAAGGCAACTTCATGGACGATTTTGGTATCGACGTGGACTGCTACGTTCTAAACGACGAGGGCAAGACCGCTGTAATTAGTCAACGCGGCATGGGGACCGCAATTGGCCTTTCGGGGCGAGGAAATGCATTCCCCCGCTTCACTGCCAGTCAGGCGATTGCGCCCTACCTCGGCGCGGAGCTACAGGAAAAAATCCAAAATCCCCTTAAATTTCAATGGGCATCAGCCGGCGCGCTGCAACCGCCAAGCGAGGTGCACGGTTACAACGTCACCCTCCTAATTGACGTCTGCAAGGCAATCCTTTCGGCGGACTCCGAGAGCAAGCTGGCCGCTAACCAAAAGCAGTTGGCCGTGCAAGCACGCATCATTTTGAATGCCTCCGCCAAGTCCGGCATTCAGAACCTGGTCTACAAGCTCGCCGGCTACGACGCGACAAAAGAGGAAACTGTAGCGGCATTCAAGTTTTATGTCAGAGAGGAAGCGCGCGAGTACGAGAAGGAATTTCCCGATCAGCTTTACTCGGAGTGGTACCGGCTTTATCAGCTACCCCATCCTGAGCGAAACAAACCTTGGAAGTTCAAGCATCTGACCACCGACCATGTTTATTGGCCGTTAGCCAAGAGCAATGGGAAAGTGCTGCAGCTCATGCAGGCGCAACGGCTGCAGAGCAAGGAGCGCTACAAGAAGTTGCACCAATTCCTATCTGAAATAGGAGTGAAGGCGCTTCGCACTCATCTAGGTCAATTACTCGGCATTGCCCGCATCTCGAAAGCTCAGGCTGAATATGAAACGCACTTGAAGACGCTGTTTGGCGAGCAGAGGGAAATGGACTTTACTTCCGACTCCACCGAGAGGCAGCAGCCTTCTTCGCAATCTCGGCTCGACGCTTCTTAGTCAGCGCCGCAGCCCTCGCCTTTCCCCCCTTGAGTCCGCCCCTACGGCCAAGGGCCACGGCTGCGGGGTCTTTGCCCTCATCCGTCTTGGGCAGTTCGGTTTGTCCCGTGGTCACGTCAGCAATGAGCTTGGCCAAGGCGTTAACGTCGCGCGGGCGCTTGCTTGAGCGGTTAGGCATCTCATGACCTTGCACGGAATGCCCCAGTCAGTCAAATTCAAACTGACCCACTACCCGTGCGCGGCGGTGGCGCGAGCCCTCATCGTCGACCTGACTCAGACCGACCCTTACACGTATCTCGGCGAGCGGTGAACCGTCCCCACGCGGCCGCCGATCCCGGCGCGCGCCGCGGGAGGCGCAGAGAGCCTCGGGCGAGGCGCCGATGCACGGCGCCCCGACCTCGAGCTGCAGTTGCGAATCGTCGCCTCGCGCGACCGCCCTGGAACCGCTACTTCAGGCACACGGCTTCGACGTTGTTGCCGTCCGGATCAAACAGGAACGCGGCGTAGTAGGTCGGGCTGTAGTCCCGCCGCATACCCGGCGCGCCGTTGTCGCGCCCGCGCGCCTTGAGCCCTTCGCGATGGAACGCATCGACCGCCGCACGGCTGCCGGCCGTGAACGCCAGGTGCACCAGCGAGTGGGCGAGCTTCGCGTCCGCATACAGCCACAGCGACGAGTTGCCGCGGGAGCCGAAGGCCGCGGTCGACTCGTCCTGCGAGGTGGCCTCGTAGCCAAGCGGCGCCAGAGCCATGGTGTAGAAGCGCACGCTGGCATCCAGATCCTTCACCCTCAAACCGATGTGATCGAACATGAAACCCTCCTGGCCCCACCACCCGGTCGTTCGATGCTACCGCGCGTGGGCGCGCCGTCACAACCGCGCCGGGGCGCGCACGCTTTCCGCTAGAATGCGCGCCCGGGCCCTTGAGGCCGGCGGGGTGGTCTGCAGGTGAGTTTCAAGGAGTTGCTCGACAGCTGGCGCGAGCGGGCGGCCGCGCCGCGCACCGCCAAGGTCTACGCCGTGCGGCTGCCGGTGGATGATGCCGCGCGGCTCGCGGCGCTCGCGGAGATGTTTCCCGGGCGCGCGCCCGAGCAGCTCATCACCGAGCTGCTGGGCGCGGCTCTCAGGGAAATCGCCGCCGCGATGCCCTACGTCGCGGGTAAGCGGGTGATCGCCACCGACGAGCAGGGCGATCCGGTTTACGAGGACGCCGGCCCCACACCGCGCTTCATGGAGCTCGCGCGCAAGCATCGCCGCGAGCTCGAACCGCGGACGGGTCCCGCGAGGCGCGCGAAGCCGGCGCGCAAGGCCGCAAAGCCAGGGCGGCGCCGCAGCTGAGGTCCCCGATGCCCTCCTTCGACACCGTTTCCGAGCTCAACGCCCACGAGGTCGCCAACGCGCTCGACCAGGCAAACCGCGAGCTGGCGCAGCGCTTCGACTTCAAGGACACGGGCGCGCGCTTCGAGTTGCAGGAGCTCACCGTAACCCTGCACGCGCAGGTGGACTTTCAGCTCAAGCAGATGCTGGAGATCCTCAAGCTGCGCCTCTCCAAGCGCGGCGTCGACCTCGCGTGCCTCGAGGTGAAGGAGCCGCAGACCAGCCTCTCGGCCGCGCACCAGGAAGTGGTGCTGCGGCACGGCATCGATCAGGACACCGGCAGAACGATCATGCGCCTCGTCAAGGACTCCAAGCTCAAGGTGCAGGCGAGTCTGCAGGGCGACAAGGTGCGCATCAGCGGCAAGCAGCGCGATGAGCTGCAGGCGGCGATCGCGCTGCTGCGCGGCGCGAAGCTCGACGTGCCGCTGCAGTTCAACAATTTCCGCGACTGATAGTGTCGCGCCGCGCGTGCAGCGCTGCGGTCAGCGCTGCACGTGGCTCACAAAGAAATACGCGACCCCGAGGAGCAGCGCGAACTGCCCCATGATCGCCCCGTACATGTGGCGCACGCTGCTGGTCATGGCGGCGTGAAAATCGCTTTGGCTCAGCTTCCCCTCGACCTCGTGACGCAGCCCCGTCATCTCCGACTTCAGTTCGGTGCGCAGCTCCGCGATCTCATGCCGCAGGATCAGGATGTCCTGCTTGGTGGCGAGGGTGTCCTTCGCCCCGGCGATCTCGATCTCGATCGCCTGCACGATGGCGCGCGCCTGCGCGGGCGGGACGGCGGCCTTCTCCAGGATTTCGAGCGATGCGGCTTGCACGGCCATCCAGCATAGCCTCGATGGACTTCGGCGGCGAGCTTACAGAGCCCTATGCTGGAGGACAGCGGCAAAAAGCAGCGCGATCGTGCGGATTTGCCGCACGCTAATCGCCACGGCGCACGCCGCCATCACGCACCCGCGCGAGGGTGCGGCACAGCGCCTCGGTCGCGTCGACGACGCTCGGTCCCAGGCGGCTCAGTGCCTGGTCCTCGAACACCACCAGCCGCCCGCTGCGCACCGCCGTCAGAGTCGCGAATCGCTTCCAGTCGGCGAGCCACGCCGCGCCTTCCCCCGGCGGCGCCGCCGCGATGATGATGTCGGGATCGCGGGCGATGACCGCCTCGGTATCCACCAGCGGGCCGGCTTCCGGCAGGTCGGCGAACACGTTGCGCGCGCCGCAGATCTCGAGCGCATCGCTCATGAGGTGCCGACCGCCCACCGTGTAGATGGGGCGATTCCAGACCTGCAGCAGCACGGCCGGCGCTCTGCCGGCGCCGGCCGCGCCGTAGGTGCGCTTCAGCGCGGCGAAGCGCGTTTCGATGTCGTGCGCGGCGCGCTCGGCCGCGGCCGCGGTGCCGGCGAGCGCGCCCAGGCGTCGCACCGAGACCGGCAGGTCCGCCAGCCGCACCACCTGCTGTTCGTAGACCGGGATGTGGAGTCGTGCGATTTTCTCGCGCTGCGCGGGATTGCCGCCCGCCGGCCACGCCACCACCACGTCTGGCCGCAGCGCGACCAGACGCTCCATGTCGACCGCGGCCACATCCCCGATGCGCAGCACGCGCCGCGCCGCCGGCGGCTCATCGGAATACTCGACGGTTGCGATCAGCTCCCCGCCCGCGCCCGCGGCGAACAGCATCTCGGTGGCGCCGGGCGTGAGGCTCACGATGCGCAGCGGGGGCTCGCGAACCGTGACCTGGCGACCCGAGTCGTCCGACACGGTGTGTGCCGCGGACGCAGGCCCGACACCGAGCCCGAGACACAGCGTCAGCGCCAGGACAGCCAACGATCTGATGGCAATCGACAAACGTCCAACCGGTGTGCAAATGACCGGTCGCCATGGTCCGCAATTTCCCGCGCCAGCGCGAGAGACCCGCGGCAAGGCCCAGGGCCTTCAGGCCGCCACCGCCTTGCCCATGCTCTCCCCGCTCACGCTCTCCAGCACCCGCGCCACGGCATGCACCGTCGCCGCGATGCGCACCGCGCTCTGCACCGCCTCACGCGCCAGCCCGTGCTGGCGCAGTTGCCGTTCGTGCGAGGCGACGCAACTTCCGCAGCCATTGATCGCCGATACCGCGAGCGAGAGCAGCTCGAAGTCCGCCGTGGCGATGCCGGGTGCGCCGATGACGTTCATGCGCAGGCGCGCCGGAAGCTTCGCGTACTCCGGATCCTCCACCAGGTGCAGGAAGCGGTAGTAGACGTTGTTCATGGCCATGATGGCGGCGGCGGCGTGCGCGGCGCTCACGTGCGCGGCGTCGAGGTGCCGTGCCGCCAGCGCCTGGAATCGTAAGCTGAAGGCCGGGTTACGCGAGGCGGCGGCCGCGGCGAGCGCCACCGCCCAGATCTGCCGCTCGCTGAGGCCGGGCGCTCCGGCCGGCGTGAGTACCGTGCCGAGGTTCAGCTGCAGGTCGCGCGCGTAGCCCGGCAGCGCCTCACGAATGTCCTCCAGAGTGCTCACCTCAGGCCGCCTTGAGCGTGTCTTCGCCCTTCTGCCAGTTGCAGGGGCACAGCTCATCGGTCTGCAGGGCGTCCAGCACGCGCAGCACTTCCTCGGGGCTGCGGCCCACGTTGAGGTCGGTGACGTAGACGAAGCGGATCACACCCTGAGGATCCACGATGAAGGTCGCGCGCTGCGCCACGCCCGCTTCCGGATCGAGGATTCCCAGCGCCCCGGCGAGCTCGCGCTTGACGTCCGCGAGCATCGGGAAGGGCAGCTCCTTGAGCTCCTCCTTCGCGCGCCGCCAGGCGAGGTGCACGTACTCGTTGTCGATGCTGGCGCCCAGCAGCTGCGCATCGCGCGCGCGGAACTCCTTCTCGAGCCTGCCGAAGGCGGCGATCTCGGTGGGGCACACGAAGGTGAAGTCCTTGGGCCAGAAGAACACCACCCGCCACTTGCCGGGGAAGCTGTCCTGGGTGAAGGACTGGAACGCGTGGGTGACATCGCTCGACACCACGCCCGTGAGCGAGAACTGCGGAAAACGCTGGCCGACGCCTGACATAGACGGGACTCCTTGACTGCGATGGGCGCTCGAGGCCCGTAGCGGAAACGGCGCCATCATGCCAGCGGATCTGCTATCATTCCAATCGATTGATTTTATCTTCTTGATAGATTCCGTATATCTCTACCATGGAGCTCAAGCTCAAGGACCTGCGCTACCTGGTGGCCGTGGCCGATCACCGGCACTTCGGCCGCGCGGCCGCGCGCTGCTTCGTCAGCCAGCCGACGCTGTCGGCGCAGCTGAAAAAACTCGAGCAGGCCCTCGGGGTGCAGCTGATCGAACGGGCACCCAACAACGTCTCGCTCACCGCGGCCGGGGAAGAGATCGTGGCGCGCGCGCGGCGCATCCTGGAGGCGAGCGACGAGGTCGTCGCGCTGGCGCGCAGCCAGCGCGATCCGCTCGCCGGCAAGCTGCGGGTGGCGCTGCTGCCGACGATCGGACCGTACCTGCTGCCGCAGGTCGCACCCGCGATCCGCAGGAGCCTGCCGCGCCTGCAGTTGCGCCTGTACGAGTACCAGACCGCGCCGATGCTCGAGAAGCTGCACGGCGGGGAGCTCGATGTGGGCATTCTCGCCCTGCCGGTCGAGATGGCCGGCCTCGAGGCGCGCGAGCTGTACCGCGAGCCCTTCACCGTGGCGCTTCCCGAACGCCATCCGCTCGCCGCGCACGACACGCTGCGCGTGGCCGACCTCAGGGGCGAGACGCTGCTGCTGCTCGAAGACGGTCACTGCCTGCGCGAGCAGGCGCTGGAAGTCTGCAGCCGCGCCGGCGTGCGCGACTCGCAGGACTTTCGTGCCACCAGCCTCGAGACCCTGCGGCAGATGGTGGCGACCGGTGCGGGCGTGACGCTGCTGCCGGAGCTCGCCGGCCGCGGCGCCTACCGCAACGCCCGCGGGGTGGTGCTGCGTCCGTTCGCGAAGCCCGCGCCGCAGCGGCGCATCGGTGCCCTGTGGCGCAAGAGCACGGCGCGCCGGCCGGCGATCGATGCGCTCGCGAAGCTGATCACGGAGCATGCGTTGTGAAGAACAAACTACAGCTACTCGTGCGGCGCGCCGCAGCCAACATCCTCAATGACTACACTCCTCCGACCCTGGGCTGCTCGGAGGAGCTGCTTGCGGAGCTGGAGGCCGCAACCCGGTTCGGGCCGGCGGGCAGTGAGTGGGCCCGGTTCGCCGCCGAGATCAGCAATGCACTGCGACGCAACGGCACCGAGCAGTTCTTGCGGCTGCCGCCCATAGCCAAGACTCTGCACTCCCGCCAGCGCAGTCACACGCGACGGTACTTGACCTACCTGCTGGCATCCAAGCGGTTCAGCCCGACCATACACAAGGCCCTCACGGAATCCCCGGTCGGCAAGCCGCTGGTGAATCCGCACTACCCCTTGAGCAGCCCGTTGCTCGTACAGCACGGGTATCACCTGACACGATTGCTCGAGTCCACGGACTTTGACCTGTCGAGGCTGCGACTGGTGGTGGAGTTTGGCGGCGGCTATGGCAGTTTCTTTCGCCTGCTGCGCAACCTGGGCTACCGCAACAGGTACGTCATCTGTGATCTGCCGGTCATGTGTGCCCTGCAGCGGTTCTATCTGCGCAACGTGTTTCCAACCGAGCCGGGCGCACAGCCCCCGGCCAATCTGCAGTGGTGGGCGAATGATGATTATGGGGGATTGAGACAGGAGGCAGCGCAGCACAGCCCCTCGCTGTTCGTCGCTACCTGGTCCCTCAGCGAAACGCCGCCGACCGTGCGCAGCGGGATCGCAGCGGTCGTGGGCCTCTTCAGCTACATCCTATGCGCCTATCAGCGGACCTTCGGCAGCTACGACAACGTTCAGTACTTCACCTCGCTGCAGCAGACACTGCCGCACTTCAATTGGCAGCACGCCGAGTGCCCGGTGTACAGGAACAACTTCTATTTGATAGGGCAGAACACCCGCGGTCAGGGAATGTAAGGGGCTTGTTCGCCAAGCGTCACCGCGACTTGCTGTGGCGCGGCGCGCTCGACCGCAGGGACGCGCGCGGCAGCCGAGGCGCCGGCAGCGTCTCCAGGTCCGGGAGCGGGGCGCGGCGCGCGGTGCGCGCGAGTGCGATCGCGCCCAGCACTATGCACCCGCCGGCAATCTGCCATGGCGTGAGCCGCTCCTGCAGCAGCAGCCACGCGTAGGCGGTCGCGGCGATCGATTGCAGATACAGTCCCACGGAGCTGAAGGTGGCGGGCAGGTGCGCCAGCGCATACGCCACCAGGCCCTGGCCGAGCACCTGCGCCGACAGCGCGCAGCCTGCGAGCAGCAGCCAGCCGTGCGGCGTGGCGGGCAGGAACTTCTGCGTGAGCGCCAGCGGCAGCAGCAGCAGCGTGAACACCAGCGTGCTGTTGAACATGACGATGCCGGCGCCGTAGCGGGTGCGCAGACGCGCCACCGCGAGGATGTAGAAGCCATAGAAGCACGCCGTCCCCAGCCCCAGCAGGTCGCCGGCGAGGGCGGGCGGCCCGTGCGCGAATTTCGTGCTCACGATCAACAGCAACCCGACGGAGGCGAGCGCCAGCGCCAGCAGGAAGCTCGGCCGCGGGCGCTCGCCCCACAGCGCCCACGCCCCGAGCGTCACGACCATGGGCGCGCAGTTCGCCTCCAGCGTCGAGGCGGCGACCGAAGTGAGCAGGAGCGAGGCGTGCCACAAGGCAAGATCGCCGGCGAAGAACACTCCGGCCCAGAAGAACATCGGATCGCGCCAGCTGCGTTCCGTGGGCGTTGCGGCGGGTGGCGGCGCGGCGGGTGGCCTCCCGGCGGGTGGCGGCGCGGCGGCGCGGGCGCGCGCTTCCAGCGCCGCCCACACGGCCAGCAGCGGCAGCGCAAAGGCGCCGCGCCAGAACGCCGTCGCCGTCGGTCCGGTTTCCGACAGCCGCACGAAAATGCCCGAGCTGCCGATCGCCAGCGCACCGGCAAACAGCGCAATGAGTGCGGGAACCTCGGACGCGTCGTGGCGGGCCGGCATGGGATGTTTGCGGACTGCGCATCATAGTCGGTGGTGCCCGGACCCGTCTGGCATAATTGCCCCGCGCGACCTCGACGCCGGCGCGCACAGGATCGCCGCCGCAGCCTTCGCGTGATTTCCCCCGACTCACCGCTCGATCACGTCACGCCCTACGACCGCTTCGCATGGAGCGATGAGCAGATCGAGCTGTGGCTCGCGAGCGGGGAGCGCCAGCGGGAGCTGTCCGCCTACTTCGGCGCCGCCGAGTATCGCGCGCTCGCGGCGCTGGCGCGCCGTGCGCGGAGCGCGCCGGCGGCCGACGCTGCGCTGCGGGTGCTGGTGGTGCCGGGCATCATGGGCTCGCAGCTGGGGCTGCTGCGCCCGCCGCCGCTGCCGCATGACATCGTGTGGCTCGATCCCATCGACATCCAGCTGGGGCGCCTGGCGACGCTGCGCTTTCCGGGACCGGCGCCCATCGTGTCGCTCGGCGTGGTGCTGTTTTCCTACCTGCGGCTGAAGTTATATCTGCGCGCGCAGGGCCTGGCGGCCGAGTTTCATGACTATGACTGGCGGCTGCCGGTCGCACAGCTTGGCGGCGCGCTGGCCGAGCGCGTGCGCGCGGCCGGCAGCCGCGTGGCGATCGTGGCGCACAGCCTGGGGGGACTCGTCGCGCGCGCGGCGCTGGCCCTCGCAGGTACCGGCAACGTCGAGCGGCTGGTGCTGCTGGGCACGCCTCATTGCGGCTCGTTCGCCGCCGTGCAAGCCCTGCGCGGCACCTACGCCGTGGTGCGCAAGGTGGCACGGCTCGCGGGCCAGGCATCCGCCGAGTGTCTCGCCGCCGAGGTCTTCAGCAGCTTTCCGAGCCTGTATGAGCTCTTGCCCGCCGGTGGCGGCGCCACGGATCTGTTCGATGAGCGCGCCTGGCCCGCCGCGGGTCCGCAGCCCCGCGCGGCGCTGCTGCAGGCGGCGCTCGCGGCGCGACAGCGCCTCGCGGCGCCGGATGAGCGGTTCATCAACATCGTCGGGGTGGGTCAGGAGACCGTCACCGCGGTGGCGCGGCGCAACGACGACTTCCTCTACACGCTCACGCGCCACGGCGACGGCACCGTGCCGGCGGCGAGCGCCGTGCTCGCGGGCGTGCGCAGCGCTTACGCGCGCGTGGCGCACAGCGACCTGACACGCGATCCGCTCGTGGCCGCGGCGGTGGTGGACATGCTGCGGCGGGGTGCGACGACGCGCCTGCCCGGCAAGTGGCTCAGCGGCAGCCGCGCCTGCACGCAGGTGAGCGATCGGCAACTGCGCCGCAGCCACGCCCACAAGGTGGACTGGGCCGCGCTCGCCCCAGAGGAGCGGCGCCTGTTCCTGCAGACTCTGAACGAGCCGCCGCACTTCAAACTGCGCGTGCCGGGCGCGCCACGCCGCGCGCGGCGCGGACACGGTTGACGCAGCCATCTTGACCTGGATCTCGGCCACGCGCGCCCGGCGGGCGTGCTTCAGCGTGCGCGGGAACGCGATCGGGTAATGTTGCTCTGCGCGTCGCTGCGCTACGACACGTTGTCGGCCACCTCACTCCTTGTTCTGATAACGCCGCGTCCGGCAACAAGGGAGTGCTCTCATGAAGACGACCTTAGCGGCAGCAGGGGCGCTGGCGGTGCTGGTGGCCTGCGGGGGCGGTTCAACCGGTTCCATGCCTCAGGCCGGCATGCAGCCGGTAGTCACTTCCGGAACGATCACGGCCTTTGGCAGCATATTCGTCAACGGCGTGCGCTATGACGTATCCGCCGCCAGTCTGACCAAGAACGACACCTCGGTTGCGCAGTCCGCACTCTCGGTCGGCGAGGTCGCTCTGGTACGCGGTCGCGAGGATGCGCAAAGCGGCCAGGGCGCGGCCGATAGCGTCGACGTCGAGGACCGCGTGGTCGGCCCGATTACGACGATCGATGCCGCCGGGGGCCAACTCACCGTGCTCGGTCAGACGATCAGCGTCACCGCCAGCACTTCCTTCGGCCCGGGCATCACGCCGGCGGATCTCACCGGCCTGAAAATGGGTGACGGCATCGAAGTGAGCGGTCTTGCGGGTACCGGCGGGCTCATCATGGCCACGCGCATCGGACGCACCGAGGGCAATGAACCCATGCAGGCAATGGGCACGGCCAGCACGGTGGACACCGCCGCTCATACCCTCATGATCAACGCCCTGACGGTGGACTTCTCCGCGGCGAACCTGATCGGCTTTGCTTCCGGCGAACCGGCGGCCGGCGATCTGGTGATCGTGCGCGGCAGGGTCTTCGATGCCACCGCCGGGAAGCTGACCGCGACCACGCTGCGAAAGGCGGATACGGATCGCGACGACCAGGCAGAGGGTGGAATGGTGGAGGAGGAGGGCCTGATCACGCGCTTCGCGTCGGCGACGGATTTTGACGTCGCGGGCGAGAAGGTGACGACCACGGCGTCCACCGTATTCAAGAATGGCACGGCCGCGGATCTGGCGCTCAATGTTCGCGTGGAGGTGCGCGGCACGCTGGATGCGAACAAGGTGCTGGTGGCGGATGTGGTGGAGATCGAGCGCATCGCGGTGATCGGTCTGGCGGCGACCGTCTCGGCCGTGACGACCAATACTCTGACCGTGCTCGGCGTG
>WNFW01004686.1_pt1 | contig 12191 bp, 11 predicted proteins | sample 5400131 | NCBI WGS metagenome assembly WNFW01 (sample SAMN13153362, study PRJNA577476) | soil metagenome | isolation source: 20 cm soil or saprolite under grassland replicate 1 | place: USA:California | collected 2016-06-15 | reverse complement strand
TTTTTATATAATAACTAAATAAAATTTAGTTTGTATTATATTTATTTTTAAACTATATATTATATAAACATTAAATTAAATCAATAATAATTAAGAATAAATAAATAATCTTTACTTTACAAATTAAAAAAATATATATATTATTTTAATTACATATTATTTTAATTGGGGGAAGATTATATGAGAGTTTTTAATTGTCTTTAATTATAGTATTAATTTTAATATAAAGATGTCATCGATAATATCAATTATTGAAGGTTTATTAGTTACTATTCCTGCTTTATTAACTGTAGCATTTGTAACAATTTCAGAAAGAAAAACAATGGCAAGTATGCAAAGAAGATTGGGGCCTAATATAGTAGGATATTATGGTTTATTACAAGCATTTGCTGATGCATTAAAATTATTATTAAAAGAATATGTTTCACCTACACAAGCTAATATTATTTTATTTTTTCTTGGACCTATAATTACATTAATTTTTTCTTTATTAGGTTATGCTGTTATACCATATGGTTCAGGATTATATATTTCAGATTTTAGTTTAGGAATATTATATATGTTGGCTGTATCTTCATTATCAACATATGGTATTCTATTAGCTGGTTGATCAGCTAATTCAAAATATGCATTTTTAGGTTCTTTGAGAAGTACAGCTCAGTTAATTAGTTATGAATTAGTTTTAAGTTCTGTTATATTATTAGTAATATTATTAACAGGTAGTTTAAATTTAACTGAAATAATAGAAGCTCAAAAAGCTGTTTATTTTTTATTACCTTTATTTCCTATATTTATTATATTTTTTATAGGTTGTATTGCAGAAACTAATAGAGCTCCATTTGATTTAGCAGAGGCTGTTTAACCATAGTTCGTTCGGTCTCTTTAAAGATTGCTATTTGCTGAAAATACCTTACATTTTGGTTAATCAGCAGGAAACCAATGTATAAATATAAATTTGGATTCCTCAGAGACTATACGCAATCATTTAATATTAATTATTATATTAAATAATATATAGTCCAATTCATTATGAAAATGATGTATTTTTAAAGATATTTGATATAAAAATTAATTTATTTAGTTTAATGCTTTTTTCCTCTGAAAATAATTCTAATGATTCTAATTATTATGAAAATAATTTTAACGAATCAAATTTTAATAATTCTTCTGGATAATTTTTACCAAAAAAGATTTTCAATTCTTTAGATAATATTAATATTGTGAAGTATTACCCGAGTTTATTAAAAAATAAATCAGGTATATATAGTTTAGTTAATCGCATTAATGGAAAACTATCTATAGGCAGTGCTAAGCTTTTGTATTTACGTTTATTTGAATATATTTTTAGTAAAAAGTTGAATAAGGACCCGGAGGTCCCTAAAACAAAGTATAATTTTGGAATCTGAACTTGTAAGTGGTTTTATGACAGAGCATTCTGCAGTTATTTTTGTATTTTTCTTTTTAGCTGAATATGCTAGTATTGTTTTAATTTGTTTATTAACTAGTGTTTTATTTTTAGGTGGTTATTTAAATTTTTTACCTTTAAATGCTTTAATTTATATATTTAATCTTTTTTTACAACTTATTGGATATATTCCTTTATATATTTCTTTATATATTGATTATAATTTTTTTTTTTCTAGTTTTTTGTTTAGTATTTATAGTAGTTTAAATTTAGCTTTTAAAACATCTATTCTTGTTTTTATATTTATTTGAGCAAGAGCTTCATTTCCTAGAATAAGATTTGATCAGTTAATGTCAGCTTGTTGAACTATATTGTTGCCAATTGTTATAGCATATATAATATTTATTCCTTGTATTGTCCTAGGTTTAAATATTTTACCTTGTAATTTTTATTTATTATAATTGTTAATTTATTATTATGTTTAATTTTATAAACTTTAGATAATTATAATTAAATCTTAGTTTAAATTTATATACTTTTTTTTATCGTGTCTTTTATATAATAAAATTGATAGTCCTTTATTTATTATTATTTTATATTATATTTTAAATGTATAATATATTATAAAATAATAATTATATTTAGCCATACAGATATGAATGGTGTTACATAAGGTTAATAACCCGTTCGGGCTTTAATCTGGAGGAAATTTATATTTATAAGAATAAATATTTTGATATCTCTTTTATCGTTATTATTAATTCCTTTATTAGGAATATTTATTATTTTAATTTATACATCTTATGGTATATCTTTTAGACCAGATAAACAAATTAAATATCTTGGTTTAATAATTACAATTATTAATTTAATTGTATCTTTAATAATATTTATATTATTTGATTTTAGTGGTAAACAATTTCAATTTATACAGATACAAGAACAATATAAAATAAATTATTTTGATATATATTTAGGTTTAGATGGAATATCTATATATTTTGTATTATTAACAACAATAATTATACCTATATGTTTACTATCTAATTGAAATACAATAAAATTTAATAATGTATTATCATTTATAATAATAATACTATTATTAGAAACATTATTATTAGCTGTTTTTTTAGTTTTAGATATATTATTATTTTATATATTTTTTGAAAGTATATTACCTCCTTTGTTTTTAAAGTAAGAGCTAGTTTTTATTTATTTTTATATACTTTATTAGGTTCATTATTTATGTTACTTTCTATAATTACAATGTCATCTATAATGGGTACAACTGATTTTGATGCATTATCTAAAGCAAATTATAGTTATATTATTCAACTTTTTTTATTTTACGGTATTTTTTTATCATTTGCTGTAAAAACTCCTACGATATTTTTAAATACTTGATTATTAAAAGCTCATGTTGAATCACCTTTAGCTGGTAGTATAATTTTAGCAGGTAAAACTATGCTTGCTTTAAATTTAGCTAATTGCTGGAAAAACCTATTATTTAGGTTAATCAGCAGGAAACTATTTATTAATAAAAATTTATATAATATATTTTGGAAGGATATAAAGTTATAAATTATTAATATATACATAAAATTCATTAATAAAAATTTAAATAGATTCTTCAGAGACCATATGCTAAAAACAATTAAAAATTATAATAATTATACTACTAGTAATAAAGTTAATAATAAAAATTTAGGATCATATTTAGCAGGATTAATAGAAGGATATTGTTCAATTATATAAATTAATAAATTGAATTAGAACTAATAATGTAGAAGGTAATTTGGTATTAATAAAATATCTTGAAACTTATCTTTTATTTAATAGTAAACATTTATATTTTATTTGTTGAATTAAAATTTAATTTTATAAAAAAACATAAAGATAATTTATCTTCAATAATTAAATATAAATAAAATATGAATTATAAAAGAACTTATTTTAATTGAAATTATTTAAATAACTTTTATTCTTATATTGAATAAAACATATAATTATTTTACAAAATGTTGTTAAGATATGGTCCATCCATCATGAAAATAATGGAGTGCTTACCTAATAAGTATATTTAATTTTCCAATACATATTATTTATATGTATTTATTATATTATTAGATATTAATAATGTCCTAGAAAGGAAGTAAGCTAAAATAAAAATTTATTTTTTGATAGTACTTAAATTAAGTTTGTATGGTATATTTAGATTAATCTTGCCTTTATTACCTAAAGCTGCTATTAATTATACATATATAATATATGTTATAGGTGTAATAACTATTTTATATGCTAGTTTTAGTACATTAAGAACAATAGATATTAAAGAGCTTATTGCCTATTCATCTGTATCACACGCAGCTGTATATCTTATGGGTGCATTTAGTAATAGTATACAAGGAATAGAAGGTGCTATTACTTTAGGTTTGGCACATGGTTTTGTTTCTTCTGGTCTATTTATATGTGTGGGGGGTGTCTTATATGATAGATCTTCTACTAGATTAATTACATATTATAGAGGTATGGCTCAAGTAATGCCTATTTTTTGTATTTTATTTTATATACTATCTTTAGGTAATTGTGGTGCCCCTTTTACTTTAAATTTTATAGGTGAGTTTATGTCACTTTATGGTGTATTTGAAAGAATGTCTATTTTAGGTGTTTTAGCTAGTAGTTCCATTATATTTTCTGCAGCTTATACTATATTTATGTTTAATAGAATAGCTTTTGGTGGTACTTATTCTTCTTATTTTATAAATTATGTTACTGATGTAAGTAAAAGAGAATTTACGATTTTATTTATTCTTGTTATATTAACAGTATTTTTTGGTCTTTACCCTGCTCCTATTTTAGATGGTTTACATTATTCAGTTTCTTCTTTAATATATAATTTTAATATTTATTAAATTTGTATTTATATATATATTTTGAAAATATATTTAGCTTTATTGAATTAATTGAATATTATAAAATTATCTTATAATTCTTTTTATTGTATATTTTTTTTGCAATTTGAACATTTATAAAATTGATTTATTTATATTATATAATATAAAATTAAATAATTTATATCTTATTCAAATTATTATTACTATTTTATTTTGCTTTTTTATAATTGTAAAATTATGATATATATATGTAAATATCTCGTATACATATTATACTATGCCTCAATTAATACCATTTTTTTTTGTAAATACAGCACTTTTTAGTTTTGTTTTATTAACTATTTTAGTTTTTACATTTAGTAAATATATTTTACCAAGATTTGTTCGTTTATTTATAACACGTATGTTTATAAATAAATTATAATAAATATAAAAAGTTTTTATATTATTTTATTTTAATTTTTATTAGATAAATATAAATAAGTAATTAATTTAATATTTGATATATTAATTGTTCTAAATTGTAAATACCATTTAATTTAAATATAAGTTTAATTTTTTTTCTATGAATAATTTTGTTGTATTAAGCCCTTTAGATCAATTTGAAATAAGAGATTTAATAAGTATAAATTTAAATATATTAAATAATAGTCATATATCTTTGACAAATATTGGATTATATTTAATAATTAGTACTATATTAATTTTAAGTCTTAATAAGTTAGCTACTAATTATAATAAATTGATATCTAATATCTGATCTATAAATCAAGAATCATTGTACGCAACTATACATAGTATAGTTATAAATCAAATTAATTCAAATAAAGGACAAATATATTTTCCTTTTATATATGCATTATTTTTATTTATTTTAATAAATAATTTGATAGGTATGGTTCCTTATAGTTTTGCTTCAACATCTCATTTTATTTTAACTTTTTTTATTAGCTTTACTGTAGTTTTAGGTGCTACTTTTTTAGGATTTCAAAAACATGGTTTAGAATTTTTCTCTTTTTTTGTACCTTCTGGTTGTCCTTTAAATTTATTGCCTTTGTTAGTATTAATAGAATTTATATCTTATTTAGCTAGAAATATATCTTTAGGTTTACGTTTAGCTGCAAACATCGTGAGTGGTCATATGCTTTTAAATATCCTAAGTGGATTTACTTATAAAATAATGACTTCAGGTATATTATTTTTATTTGTAGGATTAATACCTTTAGCTTTTATTATAGCATTCTCAGGATTAGAATTAGCTATTGCTTTTATACAAAGTCAAGTTTTTGTAGTTTTAACTTGTTCATATATAAGAGATTCTTTAGATTTACATTAAGATATGAAAATATTAAGTAAGTTAACAAAAAGATATTTATCAAGTAAAAATGAATTGATACTTGATCCTTGATAAGTAACAGGTTATACTGACGGTGAAGGATGTTTTACTATAAAACTATAGCAAGTAAAACAACAAAAATTGGATATACTGTTGGATTAATATATCAAATCTCAGTACATTATAGTGATATGGAAATATTATATAAATTAAAATCATTTTTTAATAATGTAGGAAGTATAATAACTACTAAAGATTATGTTTCATACAGAGTAACAAATTTATCAGATATAATAAATGTAATAATACCTCACTTTAATGCATATCCTTTGCAGTCAACTAAAATAGTATCTTATTATTTATTTAATGCTGTGGCAACAATTATGAAAAATAATAATCATATAAATTTAAAAGGTTATAGAGAAGTATTATCATATAAAGCTGCGTTAAAAAAAGGATTAAATGCTACTATTTTTAAGGTTAAATAGTTTTCAAATATAGTTCCGTTTAATATATTGAACATTATTGTTAAAGATAATTTTAAATTATATCCTAATTATATAGCAGGATTTGTAGCTGCGGATGGTTCATTTTTTATATCAAGACCATCGCTTAGTAATAAGTGACCTAATTATGATGCTACATTTTCTATAGCTCAAAATAAAAGGGATGTAAGATTATTAAATAGAATGATCAAATTATTAAACTGTGGATATATAAAGTCTGATAGTAGTAATATGAGATACTTAATTGTAAGAAATAAAAAATAATTATATAATATTATTATTCCATTTTTTACTAAGTATAATATAAATAATGAAAAACATAAAGATTTTATGAATTTTGCAACTGCAGTAACTATATTATATAATAATTTAGGAAAAGGATTTAATAATTTATCAGCAGATAATATTAATAAATTGGAATATTCTATAAATTCTATGAATAAAAACAGATATAATAATTAATATAATTGAGTTTATAGTGTCTTTAGGGACGGGTGGTTGGAAGGTATATATAAAATTCAAGCACAAGTTTTTGTAGTTTTGACATGTTCATATATAATAGATACTTTAAATTTACATTAAGATTTAATAAAGTAAATTATTTTAGTAAATATAATCAGTATTCTAATAATTTAATAAATAATTTATCAATTTCCACTAATTATTTATTAACAAAATCTAACTTATTTATACAGTATAGATACTATTCTTCTAATAAAAGTAATACTTTACATTTTCAAAATGGAGATACCAATAAATTATAAATACTTAAATCTAAAGGTAAAAGTGGTATATAACCGAACTAACAAGTTAAATGGCAAAAAGTTTATAGGTAGTTCCGTAAACTTAAGACGTAAATTATTAGAATATTATAATATAAATAGACTACTACTTGGAGTAAGTATACCAATTTATAAAGCATTATTAAAATATGGATACTTTAATTTTAGTTTAGATATTTTAGAATTTTATTATAAAGATAATCTTATATTACGTAAAATATTATTTTAAAAAATACTCTTCTAAGTACAATATATTAAAAGAATCAGGAAGTCCTTCTATAAGTAAAGGTTAAAAACATTCATAAGCAATAATAGAAAAAATGAAATTAGTAGCTAATAACTTGTCTGCTGAAAATTTATTACAGCATTCTTTTAATCATAAAGGTAAAATAGTATAAATTACTAATGTAACTATTGGTATAAATACTATTTATCCTGCAATAAAAGCAACAGCAAAAGCTTTGAATATTAACAGAAGATATATTAAAAGATAGATCTATTTAAAACAAAAACAGGTTGTTTTTGGTAAATATGTTTTTAAACTTATTGAAAAAAGTATTATTGAAAATAATATTTGTTTTCAAAAAACTTCAAAAAAAAATAGAGGTTATAAATGTAATAACAAATTATATTATTATTTAAAATTCAATTACTTTGGCAGCCAAATCTTTAGGTATATATCAAGCTAGTATATCTTTATATTTAAAAGATAAACAAACTAAACTTTTTAAAGGTAAGTATATATTCAAATTAATTTAATAACATTAATATAAATATATTCTCAGTAATGTTTAATATTTACTAAGAGGATAGGGATAGATATGTAATTATTAAAAAATTTATAATAATCCTTATAGATATAATATCTATCTAGTAATAAGGACTTATTTACCAAAACTTAAAATTTATTGGTATTTTGTTCTTTTCTATAAGTTTATTACCTATAGCTTTTATTATTGCTTTTTTTGGTTTATAATTTTGTATTGCTTTTATTAAATCTCAAGTTTTTGTAGTATTGACTGCTTATTATATTAAATATTCTTTAGATTTACAATAAATTAATAAAATTAATTATTAATAATATGATACAAACTATACAGTCCCACTAAAGGATAGGAAAGTCCTAAATTTGTTAAATGTTTATATATGTATATTTATATTAATTAATATAAAATATATTACAAGTATAATGATAAAAATTATGGAATATTTAGAGAAACAAATTATTATATAACTATATAATATTATATTATAATAATATATAATACGAACATTACTCCCACATTAAATTTTTTTTTAGAAATATGTATAGTAACAGAATCCGGCTTAATTGTATCTATTATAGGTATATACCTTATTAAATAAAAAAAATTATATTGATTATTATATTAATGTAATAAATTTATAATTATTATGTTAAATTTAATAATAGTATGTTATGTGTATTACATACATAACATATTATTTGTTTTTGAGTTTGATGATGGCTCTGATTGAACGCTATCTAAGTGCTTGACACATGCTAATCGTACGTCTAGTTATAACTATTAATTAGAAGTGGTGTACAGGTGAGTAATTAATATTTTGGCTACCTTAAAGATAGGTAAAATACCTTATAATAAAAAAGAAACAAAATAGTTTCACTTTAAGATGTTAATTAATATTTCGGACAGTAGTAGAAAAGGTAATGTCTTAACTAGCTATATATCCGTAGTCGTAACTGAGAGGTTGATCGACCACATTGGGTCTGAAAAAACCCCAATACGCATTAGTACAGCAGTGAGGAATATTGGTCAATGGCCTAACGGCTGAACCAGCAACTTGGAAGAATGAATTTGTATTAATAAAAATTAATGCAGTAACGAATAAATCGTATAAAATTCTAAATAGATTAATGATTATGACAATTTTCTATTTATAAGTCTTGACCAAACTACGTGCCAGCAGTCGCGGTAATACGTAAAAGACTAGTGTTATTCATCTTTATTAGGTTTAAAGGGTACCTAGACGGTAAATTAAACCTTAATTGGTAATTTTTTACTAGAGTTTTATGAGAGAAAGGGAGAACTTTTAGAGTAAAGATAAAATTTTATGATACTAAAGGGACTGATAAAGGCGAAGGCAGCTTTCTATGTAAAAACTGACGTTGAGGGACGAAGGCTTGGGTAGCAATAAGGATGTGCGACCTGAAAAGTTCTAATAAAAATTCTATAACCTTTTTTATATTGATTATAGATTGTATTTTATCTTACAATAGTCTAACTAGATATATTTAATAGGTAACTATTTTTTATAAAGCTCTAGATATTATATAAATTATATTTATATAAATAGACTCTCTTCTATGGTTAAATAAATTGAACCAATGTAATTAAAACTTTGTTTCCTTGTATACCAAGGAAGTTATATGTTGTTATAATTAATTAGGCATTTAGCGTGTCCTTGGCTAAATGAAGATAAACAAATAATTAATAAAGTAAAGTTGGAACCTAAGGAAGAATTTTGTTTTTATTAGAAAACAGGATAATGCCTTTAATTCGCAAATGAAACATAACATTTTGCAGGATTTATTGTAAAATAAATTATCGATTAGAGGTAAAGGGATAACGTAAAAAGCTAAGGCTATTCTGTAATGGAGTAGATAAGGTATTTATTACCTAACTTGAAAAAGTGCAGACTTACGTATAGATGTTATTTACGTTGCTTATACTATTTCTAATTTATTTTTTTCATTTTTATTTTAATTAAATAAAAATTAAAATTTATATAGTTAAATAATTATATTATTAATTTCACTAATTTTTAATCAAAGTATTATGGACATGGAAAATATGGAGATGAATAAAAATTATAATAATAATTGGCTAAAGTGATTTATTGGGTTAAATGATGCTGAAGGAAATTTTCAAACTTATCCTAAGAAAAGGTTGTTAAAATCAGGTGAAATTAGTAAAATAAATGTAGGTTATTCTTATCATTTATCTATGCATAAAAGAGATATAGAAATGATAAAAGATATACAAATTAAATTAAAAGGTATAGGTTCAATTTATGAATATACTAATAAGCCAGATTCACGTTTAGCAGTAAACGATAAACAAGGTTTATTATATTTAATTAAAAATGTATTTGAACTTAATCCTTTATTAACAAAAAATCAATTAATTAGATATCAGTTATTAAAAGAAGGATTAATTAATCATATTAATGAATTTAAAACATTAGAAGAGTATAATAATTATAAATCTGAACGTTTATTATACATAACTAAAAAAGTGGAAATAAAAAAAAGTCTTTTTACTGAATTAGATATTGATAATTGAATAATTGATTTTATTAATGGTGAAGGTTCTTTTAATATCAAAAAACAATAGACTTGTTTTTTACATAGAGCATTCAGATAAAAATGCTTTGGAAATAATAAAAAAAAGGTTATGATTTGGCCCTAATGTTATAAAAAGATCATAAAGAGCTCGAGATATAGGTAAAATAAGAAAAGAAATGTTTCAATTATTTATATCAAGTAAAAAAGATATTGAAAATTTAATTATGTTTTTAGATGATAAGAATAATATACCTTTACAAGGATATAAAAATATCCAATATAATGAATGAAAAAAAGGTAATAGTGTTTAAGCGTATATAATGTTTGAGCCGTATGCCATGAAAGTGGCTTGTACGGTTCTATGAGGAAGTAAATTTGAGAGAATTTTATTTTACTCAACTAGATACCCTAGTAGTCCAAGCAGAAAATTATGAATGTCATAAGCTAGATACTTATATTTAGCATATAAATGAAAGTGTAAGCATTCCACCTTAAGAGTAATATGGCAACATTGAAACTGAAATCATTAGACCGTTTCTGAAACCAGTAGTGAAGTATGTGTGCGACAAGAAGCATATATTAGTAATGCGATGTGATCTCGCTAGGTTTTCTCTACCTAACACTATCTACACATGCAAAACAGTAATGGTTTGTGTGAAGCTGTGGAGACAATGTAGCCTGTTTTAAATAACAATGTAAATATATTTATTATATTTTTAGGAGCTAGTGTAAGTAAGATATGGAAAGCGAAAGTTAAAGTAGCAGTGACGCTTCGTAACATTACTATAAATAATGGGAGGTTATAGATTTTACATGCTAATCTATAAGAGAAACCATAATCCCGTCGGAGTAAAGCTACTTTCCTAAGTCTTATGAAAATTGTGCTAATATATGAACTTGGTAATTCCTTTATCTTCTTATAATTTATTATAAGATTTATATTTTGTCATAACAATGTATAATAAATTTAATTATAATAAATTAAAGAGGCAATATATAAGTGATGATTATTACAAAGTTATTGTATCAGATGAAGGAAAGAGGATAAGTTAAAAAGCAAATGCTTAATTTTTATTTCAATTGAAGTAAATAAAAATTATAGATATAAATATATTTTAATATATTTTGTAAATTAGTATTTTATTTTTATTAGTTCAGATAATTAAACTATTTGAGAAGTATGTATAAAGTGAGGATTAATTATAACATAATAATGAAAAATACAAATAAAAAGAAGCAATTTTTCAAAGAATTTAATCAGATTTAAAAGTAGGATTAAATGCTTTAATATTGCCTAATGAAAACAAGAATTAAATTCTTAGTTTTATTAAGCAATTTGTTTAGGGAATTAATTTAATATATAAAATATTAAATATTCCAAATTATAGTATACGATTTAATTTAAATATAAGTTTATTTTGAAAAATATGAAAAAATTAAACTATTGATTTATTACTGGTTTAGTAGATGCTGAGGGTAGTTTTGTCGTTAATATTATTAAAGATAATACTCGTACTACAGGATATATTATACAGGTATCTTTTGAATTGGGTTTAAATTATAAAGACAAAGCTTTATTAGAAAATATAAAATACACATTAGGTGTAGGTAATATTTTCTATAATAATAATGATAAAATTTATAAATTCAAAGTTTCAAATATTAATGAGTTATTTAATGTAATAATTCCTCATTTTAAAAAATATTATTTAATAACACAAAAGCATATAGATTTTGAATTGTTTTCAAAAATTGTTATAATAATAAAAAATAAAGAACATTTAACAATGCAAGGTTTACAAATGATTGTAAGTTTAAAAGCAACATTGAATTTAGGTATATCGAATAATTTAGTAAAAAATTTTCCTGAAATTAAAATTATGAAAAGAGATATTTATAATGTTATAAATATACCAGATTCTAATTGATTATCTGGATTTTCA
>WNFW01002690.1_pt1 | contig 12196 bp, 11 predicted proteins | sample 5400131 | NCBI WGS metagenome assembly WNFW01 (sample SAMN13153362, study PRJNA577476) | soil metagenome | isolation source: 20 cm soil or saprolite under grassland replicate 1 | place: USA:California | collected 2016-06-15 | reverse complement strand
AGGGAGGAGCCGGACGTCGAAGAGCCCCCGCATCCGGCGACGGTTGCAGAACTCCGAGCCGAGCGTGGCGGACCGCCTGGAACACCCCAGGGCGAGATCCCCTTCTAGCGCTCTTCTTCCGACTCGGCGGGAGGCTGGCGCTCGACTTCCGGGCGTTCGGTGGGCGCCTGCCCGGTCCGAAAAACGCCCCACTCGTGCAACGAGCGGCGCAGCATCTCCGGTGTCGTCTTGTAGGCCGCGGCCAGTTGCTCCAAGTCGTCGGCGCGGAACGTCACGACCGGGGTGTTGAAATCCTGGCGTTGCTGCTGCAGACGTGCCACGTGGCGGGAAAGGAGGGATCCCTGCCGCTCGGGAAGTCCTTGCAGTTGGCCGAGGTCGATGGCCAGCTTGGGCGGCAGCGAGGGCTCGCCCACGCCTTCGATCTCCTCGGGCAGCAGCTGGTTGACGGGGACGCTGTAGAGGGTCGCAATCTGGTGCAGGCGGGTGACCGAGATATTCCGGTCGCCGCGCTCGTAGGCGGCCAGCAGCGACCCCTTTAGGCGCTTATTCGAAAGGACTTCGACCTGCTGAAGCGTCAAGCCGCGTTGCTTGCGCAAACTCCGCAGTCTGGCCCCAACTTTTCGCGAGTACCCGTCCAATGGATCCCCCTTGACTGTGTGTGACCAGTCTATCGCAGAACGCGATACGGACAAAAGTTTTGACGTGTTCTTTCCGGAGGGTGGCGGGGGGTCGTTCCGAGGGAACGGCGTCACCTTCCGTGGCCGTCATTATGGGACAAATGCCAAGCTACTGTCAAGTGCTGCTTACTTAGGCGTCGAGCTCACTTACAGCACCGGCGCGGCCGCCATCGGCGCGGCCGGCCTCGTAGGCCTGGCGAAAACGCAGCGCCGCCTGCGCGCTGTCGCCTTCGGCTTCGAGGGCGCGCGCAAAATCGTAGGTGACGCGCGCTCGGAGGTCGGGGTTTTCGATGGTCAGTGCGACCTCGAGCGCTCGCTCGAAGTGGCGGTGCGCGGACTCGCGGCGCCCGCCCGCGTGGGCAACCCGTCCCGCCACGCGATGGACCGCAACAGTTGCCAGCGGATCGCTCGAGCGGGTGGACAGGTCGATCGCCTCCTCGATGAGCTCGCTCGCGCGCGCCACCTGCCCCGCCTCGAGGGCGGACTCAGCCTTACCGGCGACCAAGTGCGGCACCAGCTCGCGATCGCCGATCCGCTGAAGGTGCTCGGCGCCATCGCTGAAAAGCCGCTCGGCTTCCGCCACGCGGCCCTGCTGAAGCAGCATGTCGCCCATGTTGAGGCGCAGCTGTCCAGCCATGCGGACATCACGGAGCGTTTCGAAGATCCGCAGGCCCTTCTGGGCGTAGGAGAGCGCGCGCGCATACTGGCCAGTTTGCTGAAACGAGAGGGCGAGCCCCTCGTAGATGCCCGCGAGCGCCGGCATGTCAAGGACCTGTGCGGCCGCCGCGATCGCGGATTCATAAGCTCCGATCGCTTCGATCGGCTGGCCCGCCACGTAATGGAGGTTGGCCCGGTGGCCCAGCAGGCGCGCCTTCAAGACGGGGTCGGCAACTCCCGCCGACTCGTAGCGCTCGAGGGCTCGGTCGAACCACTGGCCGGCGGCGTGCGGCCGGCGCAGTAAGTAGTGGACACTGCCCAGGCGGTCGTAGAGCTCGACCAGGAGCTGATGCCACTGCGCACGCTCGGCGGCGACGATCGCCACCTCCAGGACCGGCTTGGCCTCTTGTGGCCGCCCCTGCTTCATCAAGGCGACCGCGAGCGTCAGCTCGGCACGCGTCCGCAACTCGATTGGGATCGTTCTCGCAAGGATGCGCCTGACGAGGGACTCGGCACGACCTCCCTCGCCGTGGAGCAGGCTCATTTCTGCTTCCGCGAGGGCAAGCTCAAGCGCGGCTGCGGAGTCTCCGGGCTCTTCCAGGAAGTAATCGATGGGCCGCTGCAGGCGGCGGGCGATGATTCGCAGGTTTTGCGTGGAGGGTTGGGCGCGACCTAGCTCGATCTGGTTGAGGAAGGCCCGGCTGAAGTCGCTGCCGGCCACCGCGGCAAGGCTGAGGCCCAGCTCCTGCCGCGCCTGACGAATCCGACGCCCGAGCGGACTCGGCGCCCCGGGGTCATCCGCCGTCGGACGCCCCGGGCGCCGCTTGGTAAGCACAACCTACAGTCTAGCAACCTAGACTTGACAGTGGATCGACCAGCTTACATGGGGTTCGGCCAGACTTCGGCGCAGGAAAGCACGGCCGAAGCGATGACTAACAGGATCCAGGGCGTAAGGAAACGCCGCACGGTCCCACCTCCTGAACAGGCGGCTCGCTCCACATCGGCCCGTTCTGATGCCAGCTTATGGACGGCCGTCAATCATGGGGGTCACGCCTGTAACGGAATCCGTATGGTGGGTCGCGAACCGCTGACTGCCTAGATCCCGTCGTCCCTATAATCGGGTTCCGCCGTGTCCCCGTAGCTCAGCCTGGATAGAGCACTGGCCTCCGGAGCCAGGAGCACAGGTTCAAATCCTGTCGGGGACACCAGCCCTTCAGGGTGTCATAACTTATTCCTGTATCTGTATAAACCATTAGGTCGCGACAGGCTGCTGCCCAGGAACTTTCGCGGCCAGGTTGCGTCACACCATCATGGATGAAGCCGTGACGCCAAACGGCCGAGCGGTCGCATCGGCTGGAGCCCGGGCATAGCGTTTCAATACCGGCGCCTTCGAACCGTATCAGTGCCTGGCATGATAGCCGCCTTTATAGCGGCAGCGGCCGGCTTCTACGTCGTGTTCGTGATCGATCAAGGCTCAGAAAATCACCTCGGGCGCATTTCCATCTTCGTTCCCGCCTTCATCGCTATCCTCGCAATTGCCTGTGCGTCGGGTGCGTTGGCGCGCGGAATCATCCAGCGAGTGGCACTTCTCGGCATGGCGGCTGCTGGCCTAGGAATCCTGGGCGCGCTCTGGATCTGGATTCGCCTTTTCACGATGGAGGCGGGCCTTTTGCTTTTGGGCGCTGCCGGGCTGGCGACAGTGGCCATGGTCGGCGCAGTAATGAAAGACCGCCGTCCACTTCCGGCGTCGCTTTTTGCCGCCATGGGGGCGTGCCTCGCACTACTCATCCTGGGCGTGGGGTTGAGCATCAGCATCGCACCGACCTGCGGCGCGGCTGGTAGTTCTTTTCATATCGATAGCTGGCATGAACCTTGGTCGGCCGCCTACGCGTGCGGCGACGGTCGATTGAGCTTCGAATTCTGGCCGCAGCGATAATCAGCGGCCAACCCCGAGAGGGCTCGGTCTCCATGACACGTCGCTGGAAAGATCCCCAGTCCAAGTATTGGTAAAAGCTAGTCCAGATTGTTGCCTGGGAGCCTTCCTGACTGAGAGCAGCCGTCAGGCACCGCGTGTCCTCAAGCCGCTCCTGTTCGTATGCGGCCTTATTGTGCTGGGTCTGGCGGCGGTCATCGTCGGCGCCGCCTTTTTATATGGCCAGCTTCCCTTCTAGAGACGCCGGCACTGTTTAAGAAATGAATGTCGAGTACCAGGCACCCAGTACGGCTGGCACCTGGAGTTCAAAACATGTACGGTTGGGGACACCAACCTCTCCAACGCTCGTACGGCATTACACCGCCACTCGGGTGGGGCGAGGCCCTGTCAAAACAGGTTTTGAACCGGCTGGGCGAGTATCGACTAGATGTAGTCAGCCGTTCGTCACAAGCATCTCCAAGCGTTCGAGCGAGGTCTCGAGCATCTTCGCGAGATACTCGGAGTTACCGCGCATCGCGCGCTCCTTGTCCGGATCGGCCGGGCGCTGCCGTGACTCCACTACGACCCGTGTCGAGGCCTGTCCATCGGCCTCGAGCTTGATCCTGACAACTGTTTCGAGGGCAAATCGTGGGGCTGGCTTGCCCCCCAGCCGCTCCGCCTCGTGACGCCATTCGAGCAGGCGACCCGGCTCGAATGCGGTGATTACCTGGTCGACCTCGGACTCCTGGCCCTGCCAGGTGCTGCTGATGCGCTGGCGGCGCCCCAGGCCGGCGCCCTCCAGCACCTCGACCTTGCCTGATCGCGCGTACCACTGGGGCAGGCGGTCCGCCGAGGCGACGACCTCCCATATCTGCGCCGCCGCAGCGGGAATGGTTCGCTCACGTTCGATCTTCACCACAGCCCTACCTCCTAACGAATCCCTGCACAAGTGGAGTAGATTGTACGCCATGGCGAACAAATCGAGTGCCGAACAGTTCGACGTTCTGTACGGTCGAGTGTGGCGCGCTTTCATCAAGCCGGACGCCGATGACCTTTCCCAGCACGAGCGCCAGCTCCTACATCACGTTCCCGCTGTCGGCGGTATCCCGCTCGGTGACGTTTCCGATCATCTCGGTATCCCAAAAAGCTCGGCGTCCGAGCAGGTCAAGAGCCTCGAGCGGCGCGGGTTCCTAAGCCGCCGGCGCGATCTGCGCGACGAACGCCGGCTATCGATCGTGTTAACCGCGAAAGGGCAAGCCCGGGTGGCAGCGGACAGCGTGCTCGACCTGGACCGTTTGGCGGCGGCGCTAAAGAAGCTGTCCCCCCGGGAGCGTGCCGCGCTACTCGCCGGCCTGGAGCGCTTGACCGCGGCCGCCCCAAAGGGCAGCATCAAAATTAGCTAGCCGTCCGCCGACTTGTACGGTTTTGGGAGATCACCCATCCTGGGTGGCATGACTTATTCAACTGGCAGCTCACCCGTCAGAGTTAGACCAGAGCTCGTCAACGCCGGTTGCGATTTGCTGCCACGAGCCCTCCTCCCGAGTAAGCCACAGCACGTCGTCCTGGACCACAAGAAACGCACGCGCCCCGGGCATTGCCAACACAAACTGGAAACCACCCGCTCGCTTCCAGGCGGGGTGACCGGATTTCCAGTCGATCAACTGGCTTTGGACAGAGTCCGCAGCAGGGCTCGTTTTCGTGAGCACGAGTGAGTCGTCGCCGCTAAAGGCCACAACGTTGCCGGAATCGATTGTCCCGAGCTCTCGCCCGCTTGGCAGCTCACGGATGATAGTCGCGGAGGCTGGATCTCGGGAGAGCCTCATTTCTAGAGGCGCGTAATGCAGGCTCTCAGCGGCGTAATGCCCGTCGCTGGAAATAACGACCTGGGTCCCACTTAGAGGCTGGCTTCCGATTGGATAGGTGTGGCGATACAGGAACCGTCCGGTCGAAATCTCAATGACCATCAACTCATTCGCTGCTGAGATCGCACTCATAGTGTTCCGGTTGGGGACGCTGACGGTCGTCGACCGAATCACCACCGCTCGGTCGGTGTCCTTGTTACAGGCAACGACCGCAACGCTGTCGCTAGCTCCTACGGAGCCGACGACGACGACCGGCAGAGGCTCGGAGGTAAGGCTCGTCCACAAGAGGCTGACGGGTCCCTCGAGCGTCCCACCCTTAAACGAGGCGTACCCAGGGACGGTGAGTTCGCAGACGTGGGCGTTGTCCTCGGCCCATCGCCAGCCGAACCCAACCGTACCGTCAATTTGTCCAACCGGGCGGCCGGACTGGTCCAGCGCTGTGCCATCGCTGAGCAAAAGACGGGATCCGTCCGGCGATACGCTTCGAATCGTTCGCGGGACGGGTCCATATTTCGGGCCGACGCCCGCAGGCTGCGAAATCCGGATAGTTGCGCGGGGTTTGCCTGTCCAGTCAAGGCTGTAGATGGTGGCGAGACCCTGGATTGGGTCGGATGCCGAGTGAGCGTACGTAGAGTAGTAGGCGAGGTCCACCGGCAAGGTGCCATCCACTGTTGCCGGTTTCGCCCCGCACGAAGCTGTGAGGAAGACGGCTACTAGCGGGCCCAGCAGGCGGCGCGACCGTGAACTCATCACCAAATACAACGATTCCGACCGACTGGAGTTACAGCAGCGGTTTCACCGGACTCGAACCCTCGGGTCTCGCTGCCATGTGACCGACCAGCCCCCGCAAATCGGCTTCGAGGGCGGGCACGGGGAAATACCCGCCCGCCGCTCAGCGCGACAGCCCTCGCTCGAACCTAGCCCGGTCTCAGTCGTCGGCCCCGACGGTGGCCGTGGTTGTCACCGGGTTCGCGACGAAGCCTCCGGAATCGGCGACCCGAACGGTCACCGTGAACGTTCCTTTGGTGGCGTACGCGTGGGTCCCGCTCACAAAGAACGTGACGCCGTCGGCCGTGCTGAGTGAGGCCCGTTGGAGGGCCGTACCATCGCCCCAGTTGACCGTCGCCGTGTAGTCACCGAGCGTTCCTGATGGGTCGGCATCCGTGAAACTGGCGACGCGTTTCGTGAACGATTGCCTCCGGGAGGCTTTGATGCTGAGGCCCTTGACCGCTAGCGCCGCGTCGCCGATGGTCCCCGTGTCTGCTCCGGTCGCGCTGGACCCGCCGGCATCCGTTATCGTGACGGTCGCCGAATAGCTGCCCTCCTCGGCATACGTGTGCGTGCCGAGGATGCTCGAGCCCGATATGGTAGCGGCCGAGGTGGACCCATCGCCCCAACTCACGCTTCCGCTAAAGGGTCCCTGGCCGCCCGAAAAGGTCCCGAGCGTGGCCGAGATGGTGGTTCCCTCGGCGCCGCTAAAACTCGTTCCGGTGACTGTCAGCGGAGCGGCGACCCAGAAGCGCGCGATCCAGGTATCGGCGAAGTCACCGCTCCCGATCGCGTAACCACCGAAGAGGACGCTGACCCCGTGACCGGAGTCGAAGCTCATGGCGTGATAGTTGCGTGCCAGGGGCGTGATGCCGCCCGCCGTCGCCGGCGTCCAGTTCGAGCCGTCCCACAGCCACATGTCGCCGAGTGTGCCGGCATCACCGGCGCCGCCGAAGACGACGCTGGCATGGGCAACCGTGTCATACACCATGGTGTGTCCCCACCTTGCCGGCGGCGAGTTGGCCGGGGTGCGCTGGGTCCAATTGCTTCCGTTCCATTCCCACGTGTCCGAGAGCCGGTAACCGGTCGGGCTATATCCACCGAATAGCACGGTGACCCCCCGCACCGAGTCATACGCCATCGCAGCTTCGTCGCGAAGCACCGGCGTGGTCGCAGGGAATGCTTGTGTCCAGTCCGTCCCGTCCCATTCCCAGGTGTCATTGAGCTGAGCCGACGAACCATTGATGAAGGCCGTACCGCCGAACAGGACTGTCTTGCCCCTTGAGGAGTCGAAGGCCATGGCAGACATGGTGCGTCCGGGAGGAGCATGCGCGCTGATCCTCTGAGTCCAGTTCACGCCATCCCATTCCCAGGTGTCGCTACCGTAGGTACCGCCGAACAGCACCGTCACCCTACGAATGGAGTCGTAGACCATGGTGTGGCCATTGCGCGCCCAGGGCGAGGTGGCCGGTTGCATTTGCGTCCAGTTCGCGCCATCCCATTCCCAGGTTTCATTGCTCTGCGTACCACCCGTCTTCTGGCCTCCAAACAACACGGTCTTCCCACGAGCCGAGTCATAAGACATGGCGAAGTAAGCGACCGATATTGGCGCCGTGGCCGGCGCTTGCTGCGTCCATGAAACGGTGGCGGCGGCCTCGGCCGGCATCATGCCGGCGGTTGCCAGCAAGGAAGCGAGGAGGGTGCCGAGAAGTGGACGGACGAGTTTGGCTTGAAACATGTTCTCCCCGTACAAACGGGCAGGGCAACAGCTTTCTTCGTCAGCGGGGCTTCAAAACGGTAGTGTTACCGACAGCGTTTCGAAAAACGCTCCGACCGTAACGATGCCGTCTCCAGTTTGCCCGTCGCGGCGACGTGATTGGCCAGCACCTTATTGAGAGCCCTGCCACCTGGCAACCCGGGGATTACCGCTTGGCGCCGTCCAGTAGGTCACCTAAAGGGGCGCCGAGACGGGTCAACCGCACGCCGACGTCCGTGCCGTGAGTGCCGGAAGTAGGGGTATGGTCAGGCCGAGTCTAGGGTGGTTGAAGGATCCAGCCCGTTCGGAGGCCCAAAGGCACCCTCGCGGCGGGCGAGCTGATTTTGGTTTATGGTGTGCCCTCATGAGGAAAGGGTCGCGTCAGCTCGGTTTGGCCCTCCTCTTGATCCTGTCGGCTGGATGCGGGCAGACCACTGCCGCGACCAGCATCAGCCCAGGCGGCAGCCCGTCGAGTACTGCGCTGCCGTCACCGACGCCGCCGTTTGCGTTCCCAGTGGCCGTCGGCGTCAAATGTCCAGACCTCGCGGCTCTCGGCCTGGAGCGCGCCTTGCTCAACGGCACCGACAAAAACTATCCGGAACCGAACGATGTCGTCCTGTGCGATGCGCGTGATGCGGCTCATCCACGCACACTCAAAGCCCTCGAAGGCTGGTCGGCCAACCAGACTTTTCTCCGGCAGGATCTGATCGGCTACATCGTCCTGAAGGGGGGCGGACCGTCATCGACCTCCGACCAGTTCACCTCGGTAGTAATGACCCTCAACCTGACAACTGGACAGACCACCGAGCTGGCCAGCAGCCAGGGCATTGTTCGGGCAGGCGGCTGGAACTCTGATGGCTCGGCGGTTGCCTACTTCACCGATTCTCGAGACATCTACCACTACTGGTTGAAACGGGGTAGCGCACCTGCAACTGAGTTCAACACCCCGGCGCAGGTCTTCGGGAGAGGCGGAATACCGGACGACCAGAGCCTGGTCGCCTTTTCGCGCGACGGCCAATATATTCTCGTCGTCGACACAGCCGTCAATCGGCTCCAGGCCTTTCGGACGTCGGACGGCGCTCTCCTGTACGCAGCGCCGTCGGGAGGCGCAGGCGGATTGCGCACGATGGCGGTCTGGGCCCACACAGCCGACCGCTTCTACTTCCGCAACAACAGCGGCGTCTACCAGTGGGACTCCGCCTCAGGCATTTCGAGCTTCATCGCCGGGCTCAAATGGAGCACCCCCTCGTTAACCGCCGATGATCGGTTCGTCGCCTACGCGGTCGGGACTTCGAGCACGCCCCACGTTGAAACACGCGAGCTGAGCTCCGGCGCCGTAGCGACATTCGCGCCCTGGCGAGACATGCCCGTGTTCATCGCAGCCAGGAAACTGCTGGTGCACGAAGAGGCGGCGTGCAACACCTGCTTGGGCATCAACAACTGGACCGGCAAAACGCTCCTCGTCCACACTGATACGCACGCTGAGGCCGACCTTGGAATCACCGGGTGGGACTTTGGCGCCTTTTGGCCGCCGGCCTGAGCCCCTCTCACGCCTTCACGCGTTTCCCGGATGCCGCTGACCTCTCGATGGCCGCGATGACCTCGTGCCGCCGGACGGCGTCGGCGAAGTCTGGCACGGTGTGCGTCCGGTTGTCGATGTCTGCGGCGAACGCGGCGTAGACACGCCCGACGTTGTAGCCGGACGCGCCTTCCAGGCCGCTGAGGGTAGGCCATTTCTGTCTCAGCGCCGTCGGGACAGCAAGCTCCGCGAGCTCGTTGCGTCCCTGTGCTCCCGCGACGGTCAGGGGAAAGATTCCGGGGACTGCGGCGTCAGCGGTAATCCGGAGCGTTCCGTCGGTTCCGTTGATTTCCCATAGGAACCCGGTCCCACCGGCCACTGCCTCACGGATGTGGACGCTGGCAGTCGCCCCGGACCTGAGCGTGCCAATCACCGCGATCTGGTCGGCCGCCGTTTTCACGATCTGCTCCCCGGTCTCTTCGATGGTGATGAGCGGCCGTCGAAGATCCGACACGGCTGATAGGTCGGCGAACTCACCCAGCACGTAATTCAGAAGGTCCAGACTGTGGCCAAAGGGGACCGTCAGCAGATTCGCCCCGTTGGTCTTGTCGAGCATGTAGGCGTTCGGCTGGCCCACCACGTCGCCCGGGATCGACAGTCCGACCATGGTCGTTGACAGGACCTCGCCGACGTATCCATGCTGGAGCAGCTGTTGGACGAACTCGATGGCCGGGGCCTGGCGGGCCTGCAACCCGACGACCGTGCGCACCCCCTGCTTGGCGGCGAGCGTGGCCATCGCTCGCGCGTCGTCGAGGTCGCGGCCGAGCGGCCACTCGCAGTAGACGGCCTTGCCGGCGGCAAGGGCGGCGGCGACGAGCTGCCGATGATGCGGGGCCTTGACCGTGACGGCGACCACGTCGATGTCGGCTTGCGCCACCAACTGCTCGTAATCGGAGAACACCGCGCTGACCCCGAACACTTCGCCGGCCGCGCGGGCGGATTCGGCGTTATGGGCGCTCAGTGCTCGGATCTCGTAGTTGGGCAGCGCGCGTAGTGCCGGGATATGGGCGCTGGCGGCCCAGCCCCGGACGGGGCTGACTCCGACGATGCCGACGCCCAGCGTCGATTTAGGCATTGCGCAAGGCTCCTAAACAAATCGATATACTTGCAACTACAAGCAGTCTACCTGCTGATGATTGCATATGCAAGTACCTTCGAAGCTGGACGCGGCGGCTCATTTCGGTCGGATCACGGCGCGGGAGGTGCCGGGCAGGCGCGGCTTGCAGGCATGGAATGCACTGCTTCGGGCCCATGCGACACTTTTGCGCCAGCTTGAGACCGATCTCGAAAGCGAGACCGGTCTGGCCCTCGCCGACTTCGACGTGCTGGCTCAGCTGGCCATCGCTGGAGGTTCGCTGCGGATGACAGAGCTGGCGGACCGGGCCCTCATCTCCCGCTCCGGCATGACTCGGCGCGTCACCCGGCTCGTTGACGAAGGCCTGGTGCGTCGTTCCCACGCCGACGGCGACGCTCGGGGTGTCGTGGTCCAGTTGACAAAGTCCGGACTGAAGCGTCTGACCGTGGCAGCTCCCGTCCACATGCGCGGTGTTTCCGATCTATTCCTCACCAAGCTGGATGACCAGGAGCTCGCCGTTCTCGAGGCCGCCCTCGCCAAGGTCACCCTCGACTGCACCTTTGGCTAAGGCCTAGATACGGTCAAGCCAGGGGCGTACCGAAGCGCTCCGCTGAGACCACCTGGTTGAACGGCTTGCGCTTCTTTTTGCCGAGGATCTTTCGCTTGGGATAGCCGAGCGGCACGACGGCGAGCACCTCGTAGGCATCAGGCAGGCCGAAGTCTTTACGCACGGTCTCCAGGCCGCCAAAACCGGCCCAGTTGGAGCCCACGCCGTCGCCCCACGCCGTGAGGATCATCGACTGGACGGCGCGGCTGCTGTCGGAGATGCCCAACCGGCTTGCCTTCTCATAGGCGACGATGACCGCCGCCGCCGCGCTGCTTATATAAGGTCCTGTTCTTACCATCGACCCGAGCTTGCGCAGCCCATCGCGCTCGCGTACAACGACGAAATGCCAGGGCTGAAGGTTGGACGCGCTGGCTGTAAGGTGAGCGGCCTCGGCGATGCGGCGAATGACATCGGTAGGCAGCTCCTTGTCCTCGTATTCCCGCACGGCCATGACCGCACGGACTGCTTCAAAAACCTCGTTACCCATGAGCAATCTCCTTTGTTTCGGCGCACCCGGCCAGGCGCAGGCCTGGCCGGGACGTTGTCGCTAGCGAGGGGTTCCTATGAGCGCCTACGCATGGTGGTGGCCGATGATGCACGGCCCGGAGGTCTGGTTGGCCGCGCGGAGTTTGTTGACAGTGTTGTCATCGGCGTAGGCGATGTGGGCGCATCCCGATGGATCCAGGGTCTCCATGATGAAGTCGAGCAGGTTGCGATTCGAGCTCGGCGCCAGGCAGGCAATGCCCAGGTTGCAGATATCGCCGATGTGCATCGGCGTCGTCGTGATTTGGGTCGTCGTCCAGGTAGCGCTGCCCGGGCTCAAAGTCAGGTTCGTCGATTGCGCTCCGTAGAGGTTCCACGGGCAGGGGGGCGGGTAATTGGCGGGATTGCCGTTCGCCGGCCCGGGTCCTGCGCAACCGCCAGGGTTGGCTTTGCCGAAGGGGTCGGTCGGAAGGATTTCCGACGTTCGCAGGTAGGCCACGTCGACCTGTCCAGGGTCGCCGGCAGCGATGGCGGGGAACCAGTGGGTGCCGCGTTCGGCGACCGAGTTAACCCGATATGCCCTGGCCGCGCTTCCGGGGATCACGCCTCCGCCGCCGTCCCAGGTCGTGCCACCATTCCTGGACCACACCACGTACATGTCGTACTCGCAGGACGTGTCGCTCTGCACCGTCCCCGCGGCGGACTCGGCCGAGCAGGTCGCCGGGTTCGAGTTCAAGTTGTTCGCGAACCCGAAGTAGGGATTGCCCTGGTTGTCAGTCGTGAAGCCGACGAAGGGCGTCGACGCGTCGTGGCCGATGCC
>WNFW01002683.1_pt1 | contig 12208 bp, 11 predicted proteins | sample 5400131 | NCBI WGS metagenome assembly WNFW01 (sample SAMN13153362, study PRJNA577476) | soil metagenome | isolation source: 20 cm soil or saprolite under grassland replicate 1 | place: USA:California | collected 2016-06-15 | reverse complement strand
ACCATCGAAGTGTGGGGTGATGGGAAGGCGATTCGCTCCTACACATATGTCGAGGACATGGTGGACGGGATTTATCGGCTCACCGCGTCGTCCCTCACCGGGCCTACGAACATCGGTAGCCCCGAGTATGTCTCGGTGGCGCAGCTGGTGCAGACCGTCGTCGAAGTGGCGGGGAAGGCGATTCAGATCCGGTACGTCGAGGGTCCGGTGGGTGTGCAGTCTCGCAACTTCAGCAACCAGCGGATCTACTCCGTCGGGTGGCGACCGCGGTATTCGCTCAGGGACGGTATAGCTCGGACCTACCCGTGGGTGCACGAGCAGGTGGAGGCCCGGGGGGCGACTCGGCGTTCGCCCGCAAGTGCCTCAGCGACGAAACGCTGATGGGAGGGCGAAAGGGCATCATCCTCGCCGGGGGCTCCGGCACACGCCTCCATCCTCTTACGCTGGGCACGTCGAAGCAGCTCATGCCCGTATATGACAAGCCGCTGATCTTCTATCCACTTTCCACTCTGATGCTCGCCGATATACGGGACATCTTAATCATCTCGACGCCACATGACCTGCCTCGCTTCAAGGCCGTGCTGGGAGACGGCGCGCAGCTCGGCCTGTCTCTGGTCTACGCCGAGCAGCCGAAGCCGGAAGGGTTGGCCCAGGCCTTCGTCATCGGACGCGCGTTCGTTGGCAAGGATCCGTCCGCTTTGATCCTCGGGGACAACATCTTCTACGGTGGAGGACTTCGGCCCGCGCTGGAGCAGGCAAGCCGCCAACCGACAGGCGCGACCGTGTTCGCCTACTACGTGTCGGATCCGGAGCGCTACGGTGTTGTGTCCTTCGACCGTTCTGGTCGAGTGGAAACCATTGAAGAGAAACCCCGACAGGCGAAGTCACGATACGCTGTCACGGGCCTGTATTTCTACGATAACGACGTGTTGGATATTGCCGCGGGCCTCAAGCCTTCCGCACGGGGGGAGCTCGAGATCACAGACGTGAACAACGTCTACCTTGGCGCCGGCAAGCTCCACGTCGTGACGTTGGGACGTGGCATTGCCTGGCTGGATACGGGAACGCCCGACGCGCTGCTGCAGGCTGCCAACTTCGTTGCGGCGGTCGAGCAGCGGCAAGGACTGAAAATCGGGGCACCGGAAGAGGTGGCGTACAGGATGGGCTACATCGACGCGGCGCAAGTCGAGCGGCTCGCGAAGTCCCTGAAGGGCAACGACTACGGTAGTTACCTCCTTGCGATGATCCATGACGATGGCCATCAGGCGGAGATGCGGAACCCATGAAGGTAGCGCCCACTGCTCTGCCGGGCGTCGTGACCGTAGACCCACGCGTGTTCGAAGACCGCCGCGGCTTCTTCTTCGAGAGCTATCATGCCGAGCGGTATGCCCGGGCCGGACTGCCGGAGCGTTTCGTGCAGGACAACCACTCGCGCTCCATTCCTGGCACGTTGCGTGGCCTGCATTACCAGCTGCGACATCCACAAGGCAAGCTCGTTCGCGTGCTGCGCGGTGCGATCTGGGACGTGGCCGTGGACATTCGGCGCGGGTCACCGACCTTCGGGCGTTGGGTGGGAGTCGAGCTGTCTGCCGACAATAGGCGCCAGTTGTACGTCCCGCCGGGCTTCGCGCACGGGTTCTGCGTGCCGACGGAAGAGAGCGAAGTCGAGTACAAGTGCACCGCGTTCTACGTATCTGAGGATGAGCGCGGGATTGTTTGGAACGATCCCGCGCTCAGAATCACCTGGCCGATCGCCATCCCACTCTTGTCTGACAAGGACCAGAACTTCCCGCAGCTCGATGTCGCCGACCTTCCGGACTACCGAGCTGCCGACCCATGAGCGCCCGGTTTGTACCCCGCTGCGTGCTGGTCACCGGAGGCGCGGGCTTCATCGGATCCAACTTCATCCGCTGGCTGTTGGCGGAAGCCCCGGACGTGCTCGTCATTAACCTCGACGTCCTCACGTACGCGGGAAACCTGGAGAGTCTCGCCGATGTGGCGGCCCGCCACGATGGTCGGGGGGATGGCCGCTACTACTTCGTCCTCGGTGACATCTCTGACCTGGAGTGCGTGCGGGGGATCCTTCGCGGGGAGCGAGCCGAGACCGTTCCTGGAGCCAGCCGCTCACGCAAAGTCCCGCGGCCCGATGCGGTGGTGCACTTCGCGGCCGAATCGCACGTGGACCGATCCATTATGGGCCCCGCGGCCTTCGTGGCGACGAATGTGCAAGGCACACTAGCCCTCCTCGAAGCCTCCCGAGCAGAGCGAGATGCAAGCACCGGCTTCCGGTTCCTGCATGTGAGCACGGACGAGGTGTATGGCTCGCTTGGACCGGAGGATCCCCCGTTCACAGAGTGCACGCCGCTGGCGCCGAACAGCCCGTATTCAGCGAGTAAGGCCGGTTCGGACCTGTTGGTGCGAGCGTACGTGGAAACGTTCGGCTTCCCCGCTCTCATCACACGCTGCTCGAACAATTACGGCCCCTTCCAGTTTCCGGAAAAGCTGATTCCTCTCATGATCACCCGCGCCCTGGCGAACCAGCGTTTGCCGGTGTACGGCGACGGGATGAACGTCAGGGACTGGCTGTACGTGACCGACCATGCAAGGGCAATCTGGGCCGCGTTGACTAAAGGCGGGGTGGGCGAGATCTATAACATCGGCGGAAACGCTGAACGCCCGAACCTCACCGTCGTCAAGACTCTGCTCCGAACGCTCGGCAAGCCAGAGTCCCTGATTCAGTTCGTCAAAGACCGGTTGGGACACGATCGGCGTTACGCCGTGGACACGACAAAGATACGCAACGAGTTGGGTTGGACGCCGGCGCATACGTTCGAGGACTGGCTTGAGTCTACTGTGCGGTGGTACGTCGAGCGTCGCGCCTGGTGGGAACGCGTGGCGAGCGAGGCGTACCGCGCGACGAACACGCTCTACCTCACCCATACCTAATCCGGGGTCTGGAACCTCTCATGTGCCGGATTTGCCAGGAAGCCGCCCCAATCGAGACGTTGAACGTACCGGAGATGTGGTTCGGCACCGGTGAGGTCTTCCCCTACCAACTCTGCCATGGGTGCGGCTCGTTGCAGATTGCGGAGATTCCGGTTGACCTTCATCGGTACTATCCGCCGGAATACTTCTCTGCGTGGAGGCGACAGCCTGGAATCCGTCTCAGAGTTCGGGAGGCGCTTGCAACGATCAGAAACTGGACCGTCTTGTTCGGGCCGAAGCCCCTCTACACCGCGCTATTGCGCATACCGGTGCTCGGGCGCCAGGCTCGTATCAATCCGCTGTCGCCTCTGCGATCTAACCTTCGCTCCAGGAAGATGAGCATCGCTGACGTCGGAGGCGGAACTGGGCAATTGTTGCGTGTGCTGCACCGTCTTGGATTCCGCGACCTCACTTGCGTGGATCCATACCTCCCCAACGACGTGCAGTCTCCGGAATTCACACTGCTCACACACCCCTTGACGGACGTCAGCAGATCGTTCGACGTGATCATGTATCACCATACGCTGGAGCACGTGCCCGATGTGGGTCACGAGCTCAACGCCCTCTACAACCACCTGAATCCCGGTGGCCTGGCCCTCGTTCGGCTGCCTCTGCTGCCAAACGATGCGTTCGACACCTACCGAACCCACTGGGTACAGATCGATCCTCCCCGCCACCTCCACATCCCAAGCAGGCCCGCGCTGCGCCGAGCCGCGGAACGGGCTGGGTTGGGCGTGCTCACCGGCGGCGATGATTCATGGGGCTTCCAGTTCTGGGGTAGTGAGCTCGCCGCAAGGGGGATCCCACATCATAGGGACGATGCGGGACGCGTTCTCAGGGAGAACTTCACTGTCAGGCAGCTGGGCGAATTCCAGCGCCGCGCGGCGAGACTCAATCGCGAAGGTCGCGGGGACCAGGGATGGTTGTTACTCCGGAAAGCCAGCTGACCGTGTATCGAGCGCTTTCATCGTGGCGCCCGACAGATCGCTTTGAGGCCTGGAGCGCGTAGTGCGCGTCATGGTCCTGGGTGCAGGCGGCATGCTAGGCCACGACCTCGTGGCGAGCGCTCCCGCCGGCCTCGATGTCGTCCCCCTCACGCGGGCCGAACTGGACATAACGGACAGCGGCGCGATGGAACGCCTCCTCTGCGACGCCCACCCCGACGCGGTCGTCAACGCTGCGGCGTACACGGCCGTGGACAAGGCGGAGTCCGAGCGCGAGCTGGCTTTCCGTGTGAACGGAGAGGCGGTGGCGGCGATGGCGCGTCTGGCGGAGAGGGCCGGATGGCTTTTGGTGCACTACAGCACGGACTACGTATTCGACGGCATGGCTGCACGACCTTATCGAGAGGACGACGCCACGAACCCGATCAACAGCTATGGCGCGAGCAAACTAGCGGGAGAGCAAGCCTTGGCGAGCAGCGTTGGACGCCATCTGCTGATCCGTACCTCGTGGCTATTCGGCGTGCACGGACGCTCGTTTCCGCGAACGATGTGGGAGCGGGCTGCCGCGAAGGCACCTTCTCGCGTGGTGGACGATCAGACCGGTCATCCCACGTACACCCGTGACCTCGCGGCGGTGACATGGCAACTAGTTGCCCGACCACACTTGGGCGTGATTCACGTAACGAATGAGGGGATCGCATCGTGGTACGACCTTGCCCGGCGAGTGTATTCCGCCTGTAACTGCGACGCGTTGCTGCACTCTTGTCGCACAGTGGAGTTCCCCACAGTCGCTCGGAGACCACTTACGTCTGTGCTCGACACCGGTCAACTAAGGAAGGTCCGTGGTGCACCCTTAGCGTCGTGGCAGGACGGCCTAGATCGCTTTCTAGTGGAGCTGCGAGGTTCGTATGTGTCGTCGCCTCTAGGGTGATGCAATACACTGGGTCAGGTACCAGGTGAGCGCGAGGTGGTCCCTGCCTTGTCTGTTGCGCCGCGGAGGGTAACTTACCGCTCCTCCATCGCGGGCGCCGGTGCGTTCGAGGCATTATGGACTTAGGCGAGGACTTGTTGTCCCGCCCGCCCGCGCCCCGGAGCGTTTAGCATAGCCACGCGGGCAGCGCACCAAGCCAGCCGTCGCGTCGGAACCGTTGCATTCACCATCGACGCCGGTGCGGCGCGGGCTCTTAGGACCTTGGACGGGAACAGGATGGTCACACCGGAAACCACGAGCGGGTCCCCCTCGAACGACGGCAACCTGATTCGGGCAGCCGCCGAAGAGCTTGCCCGGCGATGGCACTCCCTAATCGCCTTTCCGCTCGCGACAGGCGTCGCGGCTGTAGTCTTCACCTTGTTCCTTCAACCTCGCTTCGAGGCGGTGTCCGTCTTCGCCCCCGTACAAGCCAGCGCTCAGAACCTTCCCGCGTCGTTGCAATCGATCGCCGCACAGTTCGGGTTTGCCCTTCCGTCCTCCGGTTATAGCGTCTACTACTTCGCTCAGGTGGTTCAATCGCGCAGTGTCCTCGCCACCGTAGCGCGGGACACACTGCGTGCCAGCGGCCAAGACATTGCCGTGATGGATCTGCTCGGGGCCACCGGAAGGACCCCAGAGCGTCGCCTCGAAGACGCCATCAAGACACTCGACGATCGAATCGATGTCAGCACCGACGACCAGGCCAATTTGGTTACGGTCAGCGTCCGGGCGCCGTCGCCCGACCTCGCGGAGGCGCTCGGTAGGAGCGTGTTAGCTGCGCTTGACTCCGTGATCACGACCAGTCAGCGGACAGGTGGTTCGTACGAGCGTCGCTTCGCCGAGGGGCAAGCGGACTCGGCTCGAGGTGCACTCCAGGCGGCTGAGAACAAGTTGCGAGATTTCTACCAGGCCAATCGTAGTATCGAGTCCTCACCGACCCTACAGGTGGAAGAAGGGCGCCTGCGTCGGCAAATCCAGGTACTACAGGAGGTCTACCTAGCGCTGGTCAACCAACAAGAGGCCGCGAAGCTCCAGGAGGCGCGCAACACGCCCGCGATTGCGTTGCTTCAACCCCCGCTCGCCAGCGTCAAGAGGGTCTGGCCGCGCCGAGCGGTCTGGGGACTGTTCGGCCTTATCACCGCTTTCCTCGTCACCGCTGGCTGGCTCTACGCGGTCGTCCCCGCGCTGCGCGGATCGGTCTTGGCCAGGAAGCCCGGCCTCTGGCAGCGCCTACTGTCTGTGTAGGGACACCCAAGTAGCATGGCGGCACTCGCCTGGTGTACTGTTGTCCTGCTCTGCTGCGTCACTGGTGGTGGTATATGGCGCTGGCTCCGACGCGAGGGCGAGGTCATTGCACCATTGCCGGTCGCTCTGGGTACGATCGTGGTGTACATCGTCCCTCGGGCAGCGTACCTCCTGTTCTTTGATAGAGCCCCACTGACGTCGGCGGGCCTCTCTCACCCACGAGAACTCCTGCTCATTGCTGAGACCACCTTCGCGGCTCTCTTGGGAGCACTCGCCCTTCTCTCCGGCCACCGTGCAGACTCCGCTATCCGATCAGGCGAGCGCTTACGGCTAAACGTGCCCGACCCTGACCCAAGGCGCGTCTTGTGGGTCGGGAGCGCTGCGGCCCTGATCGGGGCCATCGTCTTGGGTTATCTCTTCAGGAGCTTAGGAGACCTCACGTACGCCCTAAGTCACCAATACGAAGTGAACGTGTTGCTCGAGGGCAAGCAGTCGCTGTTCCAGCTGTCACGTCTCCTCGTGATCGCCGTCATCTTGTTACTCGTCGATCCGGAGTCAGGAAAGTCCCGTTGGTGGGTATGGCTATTAGCTGCGGGCGTGACGCTCGCATACCTACCATTTGGGTATAGAGTCTTGATTCTCCTCGCGGCAGCCTCGCCTCTTGCCTTGTACCACCTGACAGTGCGCCATCTCCGTTTGCGTTTGGTGATCCCGAGCGCCGTGGTTGCCGGTGCAGTGTTGTTCGGTCTGGGCTTCGCTCGCTTGCTGTCCGCCCGAAGCGTCGAACAAGCAGTGGCCACGTTCTCAAAGCACCCGTTAGCGGCCGTTCACTTCGTGTTCAACGCAGCCGGAGAGTTGAAAATTTTCGACGCGACATCAATTGTCGTGCGGGACGTGCCTCGGGTCATACCATACAACTACGGCGAGACATTCGTTCGCGTACCCTGGATGATCGTTCCCCGACGGCTATGGCGCGAGAAACCGATGACGTCCGGGCACCTCATTGTACAACACTACCTCCCGAACTTGCGTACGGCCTACCCGCCAATGGCCATCGGCGAGTTCTTCGCAGGCGGTGGATGGCTCGGAGTTCTGGTGGGCTTCTTTTGTATAGGCTGGGTGTCGCGGGCCGTCTGGGAATGGCGCCGACGGCATGCGGGCGTCGGAAATGCAAGTGTGTATCTATTGTACTGCTTTTTTGTCTTTGATTTCACGCGAGTTGGTGATCCGGCTCGTACGATCTGGTTCTTGTTGATCGGCGCGAGCATGACGGCATTCTTCTTCACAGTGTCAGCATCATGGCGGGCGACGGAAGGCCGCAGCTTCTAGTTCCTCACGATTATCGTCACGCGCTTGAACAGGGCGACATTTCCGCTAGAGTCCGTGACCCGCACTCGAATAGCGTGCTCGCCATTGGTGAGCGACCGGGTGTCCAACAAGTATCGGTATCCAGCGTTTAGCTGCGCCCCCACGTAAGGCGGTTGGAGATCGGGTCTAGGAGTCCCGTACTGAGCCACGCCGACGGGTTTGCCGTCGACGTAGACCTCCACTTGAGCGACTGCGGCGTTGTCGATCGCCCAGCCGGTGACGGAGACCGTGCCTGACAGGGTTGTGCCTGTCTTGGGTGCGTCGACAAAGCCGAACGGAGTGACCATGTCGGCGGTCTTCATCCTGTTTCTTAGCCCGGCTACCAGCTGACGCGCGACGCGATAGTCACCCGGAATGAGGACGTAGTCGCCGCTCAGCACGCGCCCCGGGATCATGCTGTAGTAGACAAGAGGGCGATAGTAAACGGTGCTCCAGTCGGCGGGCCGCCCCGCCCCAAAGATCCGCCGCCCGCCGCCATACGGGTATTGTTGCGGCGTGTATACGGTTAGGCCAAGACCCTCCGGGTTAACTAGGGCTGCCCATTTCTCAGGCATGTGCAGCACCGGAACCGGCGCTGGAATAGGCAGTGCCGTATCTACGAGAGGGGCGTTGGTCCATGGTGCGTCACCATGGTAATACACGAATCTGTCATATTCACGATTGACGTAGACAGCAGGCAACTCCTGAAGGCCGTTCCCACGCTCAATGTGCCCAGTGTACGTAACGCGATAGTGCACCTGGATGACGCGCCAATCCGACGGCGAGACTGACACCCATTGCTCCATGATGACGTCCGTAGGAATCGGGTGCGCAGCCCCACCGCCCTTGTTGTCTGGATACCACTCGATCGGCAACGTCTTCGTGTACAGGTGGTCGGGCGCAACAGAATCCGCGACGATTGGACTCCCGTGCCCGTAGTGATCGCCAGCCTGGGTGGGGTTCCAGCCCGATACACCTGAACACGTAGGGCAGACGTCGTAAGCCTGATCGCCGTCGTACAACGCAAGCTGAACCTCGCGCCCAGCATCCGAACGATTGACGATTTGTTGCCCTTGGTAGCTGAGCAGTACGATTGCGCCGCCCCACCTCGCGTCCAAGCCAACGCGGATGGTGTCCTTGCCGTTCGTGCTTTCAAGGTAGAGCAGGTCACGCACCTGGTACGTACGCACCGCACGAGAATGACGCGGAGTCGAGCCCAATACTGCGAGCGCTAGGAACGAGACCCATCTAGGAGACATGGCGGATCATTGCCTGAGGTACTCGGACCACTCCTGTAAGCGGCTCCGCTGTCTGCGCGTGGGGCTCGCAATAGAGCGGACACGAAGAACGTACGCAAGTGCTTCCTCGGGATCAGAACAGGACACGCGCATGCGCCACGCGGCGTAGGTCATCGGCGCGCGGCCCACTCCAGCTCCGCAGAACACGAAGACGCCGGACTCCGAAGCGATCGACCGGTCAAGAAAGTCTGCTGCGTCCGCCAGCTGCGCGAGCGTGGGGGCCATGCGATCCGCCACCCGCAAACAAAGAAGGTCCTCGGCATTCGACAACCACGCTGGCGGATCGATCTCGCCGAGCAGCGAGAGAGCCCGCCTCACACCGCTCCGCCACAGAGCCCGCCACCGCCCTGGTGTCGGTATACCTCCTACCCAGACGAGTGGTTGAACCTCCACAGGCCTTCTCGCGGGCAGTTCATTACGCAACGCCAACGACCATAACCACAGACGCGCTCGAAGCCCAGACACGGAGCCGTCTATTGGGCTCGCCTCCGCTTGGCGTCCAACGACACCGGATCGTGCTGTTGAGCTTGGGTGACCGCTAGGTACGACGCCGCCGCGTCGATCACCTTGCGCACCGTCTGCACCGCCAGCTCCGGATGCTTCCCGATCGCGGTCTCCTCGGCGAACATCAGATAATCCGCGCCGTCCAACACGGCGTTGAACGCGTCGCTCACTTCCGAGATGCCTGGCTGCTCGGACGAGCGCATCGAGGCGAACAGCCCCGTCGCCACGATCCACAGCCGGCTGCGCCGACGGCACGCCTGCGCCACGTGCTTTTGCACCGCACCGAGCGCTAGCACCCCGATCGCCGTGCCGAGATCGCCCCGGTCGATCATGATGCCGTCGGCCGCCTCGACGATGGCGTCGATGTTGTCCACGGCCTCGCGTGTCTCAATCTTGGCTATCACGCCCGTCCCACTGCCCCGCAGCCGCTCTTTCACATCGAGCACCTGCTCGGCCGTCTTCACGTACGACAGCCCCACGAACTCGTAGCCCACCTCGCGCGCGAAAGCGAGCCACTCGTCGTCGGAGATCTTGCTGGTGCGAGGCTTCGTGCGCGGGCCAGGCAGGTCGAGCAGCCGCGGAATCGCCAGCCGCTCGAAGTACTTCTGCACCTCGGGCGGGCTGCCGAAGGCGCCGTTCCAGCGCACGAAGTCCGCTCCCGGCACCAGTCCGTTCCGCGGGCTGATGGTGCAGAGCACGCCGGTCATCGGACGAATGCCTCCTCGGTCGCGAGTCGCTCCAACACCTGCAACACTTCTTCGCGCAGCAGGTAGTGGGGCACCGGCTCACGATTCGCCACGTAGCGGCGCACCAGGGTGCCGGAAATGTCGCATACGTCGTCGCCCGAGTGGGGGCACGTCCGCTCGGTTACTACCTCCTCGCACCGCTTGCAGTAGTACGGACCGGCGAAACGCAAGGGCGTGATCTCGAGATCCTTGATCGCGTCGAACTCCCGATGGCCGTCGTATACGCCGTAGTAGTTCCCCACCCCGGCGTGGTCGCGGCCGATGATGATGTGGGTGCAGCCAAAGTTCTGCCGCACGATGGCGTGAAACACGGCCTCCCGCGGACCTGCGTATCGCACCTGACAGTAGAACCCGCCGAGCAGTGTTCGCTTCGGGGGATAGTAGCGCTCGAGCAGCGCTTCGTAGGTCTCGAATTGTGCCCGCTGCGAGAAGTCTCCCGCTTTCTTCCAGCCGACGATGGGGTGCACGAACAACCCGTCCACGAGCGACAGCGCCAGCTTTTGGAGGTACTCGTGCGCCCGGTGCGGCACGTTGCGGGTGTGGAACGCCGCCACCGTGCCCCAGCCACGCTCCGCAAATAGTTTCCGGGTCTCACGCGGGCGGTAAAAGTACTGACGGTTCTCAATATCGGGCTCGCGGAGCAGCGTTAGCCTGCCGCCCACGCAGGTGTCCGACTGGGCGGCCAGCCGGTCCACGCCCGGATGCGCAGCGTCGGTTGTCCCGAACACCGCTTGAGCGTACTGCGATTTCGCCACGGTGAACACCGACTCGACGCGCAGCAAGGCGAACGGCACCGCCTCCCGGTCCACTAACGCCAGCTGGATGTCCGGTTTGAGGCGCTTGGCCATGCTCGACGGCACGTGCAGTAGCACCGGGACGGTCCAGGTGAGGCCGGAGGCGAGCTGCTTGCGGTCGCACACGGCCCGGAAATCACCCTCGCCCAGGAACCCTCGCAGCGGGCTGAACGCGCCTACCGCGATGTTGAGCGCGTCCATCGTGGTGAACAGGTCCACGGGCAGATGGGGAGCCTCCTCGGCGATCCGCTGCAGCTCCGGCAGTTCGGACTCCGGTGCCGTGCAGTCGACGAGGGTGCCGCCATGCGGGCCCACTGTTGGGGAAACGGGTTCTATCATTACCGGTCTGTCCTGTCGTCCCTGGGGGGTGCGGGACGCAAGTTACCGACTGGCGGGATGTTACACAATCGTTTTCGCGGCACCCAAGCGCAAAATACGTCGGCGCGCCCGAGCTGTAGCCCCCCCCCGCCATTCGAACCAGAGGGTCGTCGGCAGGTCAGCCCACGCACGCCATGATACGGCGGGGCTACGCAACGCGGCGATCGAAGCGCGCATTACGCCGACCGCCAAGATCGGGACTGCCACAGCTCGCGGGTACCACCGTGCCACAATCCGCAGCTTGTTGCGGTGAGCGATCCACCACGTCCAACCGCGCTTCTTACGGTCGCGCGATACGCCACCCAGGTGATGCACAACCGAGGCCGGAACTAGGACGGCCGTGTACCCGTGCTCCCGCAGCCGACACGCGAGGTCAACATCTTCGTGCGTCTGAAACAGGGATTCATCGAAGAGACCCACCCTTCGCAGCGCGTCCGCCCTGTACAGCGCGGCTGCCGCACAGCAACCAAAGATTTCAACGGCTTCGCGGCCGGCCACGAGAGCCTCGAGTTCCGCGCGCGGGCGATGGTGTCGAATGTCCATCGCGCCGCCACGCCGCAGGAGTCGCATGCCCGCAGAGTCGAGCAAGGTCGGCTGCCGCGCCCACACGAGCAGCGACTGGGCGCTGCCAGCGCTCGGTCGCGCCTCCAGCGCCCGCACTGCCTTCGGCAGGGAGTCCGGCTCAACTGTGGTATCCGTGTTGAGTGCCCAGACGTACCTGTATTGCCTCTCGCTCGCCAGGGCGTAGCGGATCGCCACGTTCATCCCACCCGCGAACCCGCGGTTGGCGTGAGAGCGGACGATGAGCAAACGAGGCTCACCGCGGGTCAGCGTCCTGCGTTCGTCGCCATCCGCGACGTGGTCCACGACCCGGCAGGGCCACGCCCGCTCCTGACCCCAGCGCGCGATCCGATCCACCGAGTCGTCCGTCGAGCAGTTGTCGCACAGCACGACGCTTGCGTCCGGGTACCGCACATGATCGAGAGAGTCGAGGCAC
>WNFW01018594.1_pt1 | contig 12210 bp, 9 predicted proteins | sample 5400131 | NCBI WGS metagenome assembly WNFW01 (sample SAMN13153362, study PRJNA577476) | soil metagenome | isolation source: 20 cm soil or saprolite under grassland replicate 1 | place: USA:California | collected 2016-06-15 | reverse complement strand
ACGCTGGACGACGGTGGCGTCTTGCGTGGGGATGCGATTGCGGAAAGGCTCCGCACCGTAAGTGGTGGCGATGCCGGCGGTGTCGAGAAGATCCTTGCCGCCCCAGGGGATGCCCTGGAGAGGGCCGCGGTATTTTCCAGCGGCGATTTCGGCGTCGGCTTTTTTGGCTTGCGTAAGAGCAAGATCGCGCGTGAGGGTGATGATGCACCGGAGTTTCGAATCGAATTGCTCGATGCGATTGAGATAAATGTGCGTGAGGCGCTCGGACGTGAGTTTGCGCTGCTCGACCCAGCGCGAGAGCTTGGTGACAGGCGCGAAGGCGATATCGGCGTCGTCCGAAGGGAGCGGGCCGGGATCGGAGTTGGTGCGGACGAAGCGCTCGCGCTGCGCGGCAGGATGCTGGCCGGGGAGCACGGAATCGTAACGCGAAAAGGGCGCGAGCGAGGATGCGAGCGCGACGTTGCGCGGGCCGGTGCGGCGTTCGAGAAGAGCGGCCATGTTGACGCGCCAGAAGGAAGCGGCTTGGGTCAGCTCGGCGGGAGTGAGTTCAACGCGGGCGAGTTTTTCGGCTTCGGCGAAAGTAGCGGGAGAGACTTCGGGGCCCACGGCCGGGCCGGTGCCGAAGGCAGAGGGCGCGCCGGGAGGGAGTTGCGAGGGTTCCTGCGTCTCGGCGTTCAGAGAAACTGCGGCGCCGAGAAAGCCAAGAGACATTTGTGCGAGAAACTGCCTGCGGGGATTTGGCATGAGCCCTCCGAGGGGAAGCATTGTATCTGAGTCTCGAAGAGCGCGCAGGGTTAGAACAATTCCTGTGGGGAAGGAAAAGGACAGTTAGGAGGGCTTGGTGCCCTGGGCGGTGGGCGCTGCGATTTGTTGTTTGTCGTCCACGGAGAAGAGCAAGTAGTTCTTGAAACTGTGGCGGCGATGCGTGCGGCGGCCTCGCCAATCGTAAAAGACTTCGGCTATTTGAGGCAGCCACATGTCGAGATTGCGAGACCGGAAATGCACTGGACCATATTCGATGGCGGCATGGTCAGCGACGAGGCGGATTTGCGGCAGGGAGGCGACGAGATCCGTTTCCAACCGGACGATTTGAAAGCTATCCGCGGCGATCCACGCGCGCCCTTTGAGGGGGACTGAGTAAACCGGGCCTTGAGCGCCAATTTGATAGGTGCGAATGGTATTCGGCTTATCGGCCCTTTGGCGGAAATGGATTTGCCAAGCCGGCGCACCGCGCGACATCGCCAGTCCCTCGCAGGAAAGCGCAAAGTTTTGCACGTTCGAAGGATGAAAAATGAGGACAAGTGCGGGCAACCCGGTGGTCGCCATACCATCGGGAAATTGGACTGCAGAATAATGAGAGTCTCTGTATTCCTCCACGTTGAGCAGGCCAAGGCGATTTTTCTTGATGGAAACAACATAGTTGAAGTCGAACTTGGCGGGACGCGAGGCGAGCCCCCACCTGTTGATTGACACGTGGGTCACAGCTTCGGTCGCCGTGAACTGATCCACAGTGGCGAGGAATTCCTGAATGCGGCTCCCGGACTTTGCGATGATTTCCTCCAGGTTGCATGCCACGCCGGAGTCCACCGGCGGAACTTTTTCGTCAATGTCGGCGGGGAGCCAGTTCGAAGGCAAGAGGGTCGAGTTTGCTAGCATAGGCACGGGTGGGGAGTTTGATGCCGTGCTGGACTCGCGTTCCGTTGCTGATTCGAAGGGAGCCTGCAAATCCGCGAGCTGTTTCACGGCGGCAGCGTCCGAAGCATTTTCGCGGAGGTAGGCTTGTAGAACTTGGATGGCTCGCTCCTGTTCACCGCGCAGGCGCAAAGCGCGCGCGAGGAGCGGCTGAACAATTCCTGCCTGGCCGTGACCCAATTCGAGTGCGCGCTCGGCTTGATGGATGGATTCGTCCAGCAGGCCCTGCCGGAGGTAAGCGTCCGCAAGAGCCGCATGGGGGCGCCAGAAAGTGGGCTCCGCTTCGACAGCGCGGTTGAGGTATTGAGCTGCTTCATTCGGCTTGCTTTCCCGCATGAGCGCGCTGGCCAGGGACAACAGGGCGCCAAGATGGTTTGGAGAGAGGGTCAAGACTTTTTCCCAATAATTCCTCGCGCGCACCCAGTCATTCATCTGAGAGGAATAAACGCCAAAAAGGAAGTTCGTGTCCGCGTCACCAGGAGAAGACCGGTAGACGGTATCCAAGTGGTTGCGCGCGTCGGCAGGTTTGTTGGCCCGCAACGCTTCCAGAGCTTTTCCCAGTTCCTTCTGTAACTTGAAACCCAGGATCGGATGGTCTTCGCCGGGCGGGAGAGATGAGTATTGGGCGCGCAGGCAGGGAGCAAGGAGGAGGGAGTAGAGAATGAGAGTAGCAAAGGTGCAACGCGGCACGCGCAAAGACATGCGGACTCCAACCAGCGAATTACCGAAGGGAAGGACCCAAACTTGGAGATATCTTATACCCATGCCCCGGAAAACGTAACAAGGAGAGCATGGATCTTGTCACGGGGGGCCGCGGCTGTCATTGTGCTGGAATTAGGATCGGCGGGGCTGCCAATCCCTGGTGATCAGGAAGTCAGGAACAGGGCGGCCTTTCCATAACCCCGAAAGACAGGAGTCTGCCATGACATGGAATTGTCTGGCGTTTAGGGCGGTGCAGACATTTGCCTTCGTATTCTTTTTTGCACACCCGTGCCTGTGCCAGCAGAAGATTTCCGAAGCGGAGAAACTGCTTTTTGATTCCGTTAACCGCGAACGCGTGGAGAGAAAGCTGACGCCTTTGAAATGGGACGAGGGTCTGGCGCGCGCGGCGCGCAAGCATGCCGAACAGATGGCGGAGCACGATTTGCTTGAGCACCAAGTGCCCGGCGAAGCTGATCTGGCGACGCGGGCCCAAGAGGAAGGGGCGAGCTTCAGCCATATTACAGAAAATATTGCGATGGGAGTGTCCGCCGACAAGTTCCACGACGGCTGGATGCACTCGCCCGGGCACCGGGCAAATATTCTTGATGCGGAGAGCGATTCCATCGGGATTGCGATCGCCGAGAACGAGACGGAGTTGTACGCCGTGGAGGACTTCGCTCATGCCGTCAAGGTCCTCTCGATCGAGGAGCAGGAGAAGCGCGTCGAGGGACTCCTTATTGCGCGCGGGTTACGCCTGCTCAAGATTGGCGATGACGCGCGGAAGAGCTGCGAAGTGGACCAAGACTATGTGGGAAACAGCAAGGCAAAGTACATCGCGCACTATGAAACGCCCAACATCTCGCAATTGCCAGAAGCTTTAGAAAAGGAGATTCAGTCCCGGCGCTACAAATCTGCAGCAGTGGGTGCTTGCCCTCAAAAAGGGCCGGCGCGGTTTACGCGCTTCCGCATCGTGGTGCTCTTCTACTAGCGCTAGGAGCGAAACAGGACGGATTCGCGCTGGAACATCTTGACGGCCAAGAAGAGCGCGGCGACGGCGTAGACGCACGTAGACGCAAAAATGATTGCGATGTAGTTCCAGTGATACGTGCCGATGACGAGCTCCTTGCAGAGAAGGCTGACGTTGAGGACGGGGATGAGGGCGAGCTTCAGGTTGAGTTCGACGCCAGGGAGCATAGCGGCGATGGCAGGAAGGATGACGATAAACAAGAGTGGCGTGATGTAACTTTGCGCTTCCTTGTAGCTTTTCGCGAAAGAGGAGATGGTGAGGAGGACGGAAGCAAAAAGAACCGCCAGCGGAAGGGCCATGATGAAAACGGAGAGCGCAGCGCCGAATCCGATGTGAAGAGTGACGTCAGACTCACCCGCCTGAACAGGCTTGGTATGCAGGGCATTGACGATGCTGAAGGAAATGGCCATGGAGACGACGGAAAGCGCGGCCGTGGTGAGAGCAGTGGTGAGGACAAGAAGGAATTTACCGAGGACGAGATGCGTGCGGGAGATGGGGCTGGAGAGGATGGTTTCCATGGTGCCGCGCTCTTTTTCCCCGGCGGTCAGGTCCATTGCCGGGTGCATCCCCCCGTTCAGGCACAGAAACACGACGATGTAGGCGATGAAACCGCCAAAGAAGAGCGTGTGAGGCTTGACTTCGAATGGTTTCAGGACGGAAACCGGTAGATTCCTGGCGGCGAGACGGTCTTTTACGACGGAGTCGCGATAGTCGTTGAAATATTTCTCGATTTTGCCCCTGGCCGTATCCGATTTGAGATCGCCGTCGTAATCGTGAATGAGGACGGTTTGTTCTTTTTGCTCGGCGAGATTGCGCTCGAAGCCTTCGGGAATCTCGACAACAACGGGGATCTGCTTGTTGACGACTTGAACTTTCCAATTGGCCTCGAGCGGAACGACCTGAATTTTCGGTACTTTGTTCAAGCCCGAGAGAACCGAAGGCGAGTCTTGCCCGCCGATGACCATGACTTTAGGTGTTTCTTCTTTGGCCTTTCCGATCAGGGCGGCGATCGCGGCGCCGAAGCCCACGCTGACGAGCGGAAAAAGGACCAGAGGCACGATAAACATAACAATGAGGGTGCGTCGGTCGCGGAGGGCCTCGGTCAGCTCTTTTTTATAGACAATGCCAATGTTGCGTGCAGACATGTCAGTGGGCCTCCGCAGGGACGTAATGAGGGGCGACAATCTTGACGAAGATTTCCTCGAGATCGTTCTCGAAATATTTTTGGCGAAGCTGGGCGAGCGTGCCTTCGGCAAGGAGCTTGCCCGACTGGATGATACCGATGGTGTCGCAGAGCTTCTCGACTTCGCTCATGACGTGGGTAGAGAAGATGACCGTCTTGCCGCGATCGCGGCATTCGCGAATGAAGGCGGTGATGGTGCGGGCAGTCATGACGTCGAGGCCGATCGTGGGCTCATCGAAGATCATGACAGGTGGATCGTGGACGAGGGTGCGGGCAATGGAGGTTTTCTGCTTCATGCCGGTGGAAAGCTTGTCGCAGCGTCGGTCGCGGAAGCCGTTCATGTCCAGGCGGTTGAAGATGTCGTCGATGCGCTTTTTGAGCGTGGCCTCGTCGAGTCCGTTGAGGCGGCCGAAGTATTCGACGAGCTCCTGGGCCGTGAGGCGGGGATAGAGGGCCGTGGCGGTTGAGAGAAAACCGACGTTGGCGCGAACCTTTTCGGGCTGCTCGATGACGTCGTGCCCGCAAACGACGGCAGTGCCGTCGGTCGGTTCAAGAATGGTGGCGAGCATGCGCAGCGTGGTGGTTTTGCCGGCGCCATTGGCGCCGAGCAGGCCATAGATCTTGCCGGGTTGGCAGGTAAAACTGACGTTGTCCACAGCGCGAATTTCACCGCGCTTCTTATCATGGAATCGCTTAGACAGGCTTCGAGCTTCGATCATCAGCAAATCCCCAATAGAAAGTTGGTAAAGCAGGACGCAGAGCTTTCAGAGTGTACTACGTTGGCGATGCGGGAATATTACAGAAAGACATCGACAAGCGGGGAAGAGCGCTTCAGCCTTTGTGACAGGCGGGGCACTGCTTTGCATCGAACTTATCGGGGGTAACGCGAAACATGTTGTTGCACTGGATGCACACGCGATGCAGAACCGTGCTGGAGACAGGCGCAAGTTTTGGCGAGCTCTTTGAAGCCGGCGAACTGGTTTTGGCGCTCGTGGTGTCTGTAGCCATGGGCCGATCGTAGCACGCCGAGGGCCGTCAGCCAAACCACCGGCATCTTAATTCAGGGCCGGGGCATCTTCCCTAGGTAGGCTTTTAGCGGTTCCACGATGTGTTTACGTTAGGCATGGAGCATAGAGAAAGCCGCGCGGGCCTTGCTAGAATGAAGTATCTTGGAGCCTTCCAGGCAAGCGCCAGGATAGCCACGGACAAATGGGCGGGAAGTGCGCGGGGGAGAAGTATTTCTACGCCTGTGGAGCGCCAAGGCGGAGGACATACGGAATAGAATTAGGAATTCATGGATCGAAAGCTGCGAAACCGGATTGTGCTTTACCTGTTCCTGGCAGTGGTGTTGGCGTTCGTTCTCATCAAGCTGAGCGGGCGAAAACCGGCGCCGAAGATTTCCGCGGTGACGCCGGTGCGGGAGAACCTGACTTCCTCCATCAACAGCAATGGAAAAGTTGAGCCTATTTCGCCTTACGTGATGCGGGCGGAACTGAACACATTCGTCGAGAAGGTCTACCCCAGCGAAGGGCAGCAGGTGAAAAGGGGCCAACAGCTCCTGGAATTGGATGTGAAGGACGCCGCGGCGCAGCTCGCCGAAACGCGATCGAAACTGCTGCAGGCGCAGGATGATTTGCGAGCGGCGAGGGCGGGTGGCAGAGCAGACGCGGCTGCGAAGGCCGCGGGCGATCTGGCAAACGCGCAAAAAGAGCGCGACCGGCTGCAGAAAAATCACGAGGCGTTGCTCCACTTGATTCTCAAGGAGGCGGCGACCCAGGACGAACTGGCGACCAACGACCTGGCACTGACCAGGGCGCAGGCGGAAGTAACGAGGCTCACCGCGGCGAAACAGGAATTTGAGCGCGGCGTCAAGCTGGACCGCGATCGCGCAGTGTTGCAGGTAGAACAATTGAAGAACGAAGCTGCCGCACTCGAAGACAAAGTGCGGCAAGGACGCATCACAGCGCCAGCGGATGGAACGCTGTATTCCCTTCCGGTGAAGGCCGGGGATTTTGTAAAAGTGGGCGACTCCCTGGCGGAGATGGCGGACTTGCACAAGGTGCGCGTGCGGGCGTTTATCGATGAGCCGGATCTGGGCGGGCTGGAAGAGAATGAGCCCGTAAAAATCACCTGGGACGCGCTGCCGAACAAGACGTGGTCCGGCAAAACCGAAATCATTCCAAAACAGGTGGTGCAACGAAATACGCGGAGCGTTGGCGAATTGCTGTGTTCGGTGAAAAACGACAAGCTGGAACTGCTGCCGAATATCAACGTAAACGTGCGCATCAATTCGAGGGAGCGCCTCGGGGTGCTGTCCGTGCCTCGGGGAGCCGTGGAAGTCGAAGGCGGGCGGCGCTATGTGTACGTGGTGAAATCGAACCAGCTTGGGGTAGGGAAGTCCACGCTGGAGAAGCGAGAGATCCACGTAGGCATCGCGGACGCCACGAACTATGAAGTGGTGAGCGGCCTGGAGGAGGGCGAATTGGTGGCGTTGCCGGGCGACGTGGATCTGCGCGACGGAATGAACGTGATTGTGGTGAGCACATCCGTGGAGAATTCTTAGGGAACAACGAATGGTTCGATGGAGCAAGCTGGCGTTTGCAATTGCATTTCTGGCGAGCACGGCGCTCGCGGCGACAAAAGTAAAATTCGATGCAAGTTTGGCCGAAGCACGCAGGGCTTACGAAGCAAGCGACTACACGAGGGCCATCCAAGTCCTGCAGGAAGCTGCGGCTAAAGAGCCGCAAAACGGGGACATCCAGTTGCTACTGGCGAAAAGTTACCTGGAACTCCAGGAACTTGATGCGGCCATCCGCAGCGCGGAGAAGGCCGTGGCGATCGATCCGCAGAATTCCGTGTATCACGAGTGGCTGGGAAGAGCCTATGGCGAAAAGGCTGATAAGGTTGTCTGGCCCCCCACGAGGATCGCTCTGGCCAAGAAAACCGGGAAGGAATTTGAAAGTGCGGTCGTGTTGGATGGGAAGAATTTCTCGGCCCGCCAGGTGCTGATCGAATTTGATTGCAGCGCTCCGGGCATGGTGGGCGGAGGGGAAGATAAGGCGCAGCCGCACATCAAGGAATTGATGGAGTTGGACACCGCAGAAGGCCACTATGCCTCCGGAAATTGTCGCAGGCAAAAAAAAGATTTCGCCGCTGCGGATGAAGAGTTCACGAAAGCCCTGGAGAGCAAGCCGAAATCGACGGAGCTAATCTACGACATTGGCGACTATGCAGTGAAGCGCGAGCAGGCGGAGCGGTTGATTGCCGTGGCGGATGTTGGGGAGCGCGCGGCACCGACTGATCCCCGGGGCAGGTTTTACCGTGGCGTGGGGCTGGTTTTGCAAAAAGAAAAATTGGAAGAAGCCGAGCGCTTGTTGCAGGAGTATGCGAGGAGAGCTCCGAAAAGGAACGGATACCCGTCTCCAGCGGCGGCGCACGCTTGGCTGGGCCGTTTGTATGAAGGCAAAGGCGACACGGAGAATGCGAAGAAAGAATTCGAGAACGCACTCAGGTTGGATCCCAAGAATAAAATCGCGCAGGAAGAGTTGAAGAAACTCAAGAAGCGTTAAGCATTTTCTCCGAGCTACTGCTCTGGCTAGCGCTCTAAAGTTCTTGCGGCAATAGAAGACGATGCATATCCGAGAGACCGTAACGGTGGCCATCGACGCGCTGCGCTCGAATAAACTGCGCGCGGCGTTGACCTCTCTCGGAGTCATCATTGGAAGTGCCTCCATCGTTCTGGTTGTGACGGTGGCGCTGACCAGCAAGAAATATGTTCTTTCACAGATCGAGGCGGTGGGGTCAAACCTTTTGTGGGTGGAATTGGTCAGAAGCTCGGACAAGCCCCAGCCGCTGAGCTATGAGCTGACCATCGACGATATGAACACACTGAAGGCGGGAATTCCCAATGTGGCCGAAGCCGCGGGGATTCGTGAACTGCCGATGGCAGTAGTAGTTCCCGGGGGAACTTCACGAGCAGTGAACTTGATTGGCGTGACGGAAGGGTATCAAGCCATCCGGCGGCTCGTGATTTCGCGGGGACGGTATTTTGACTCCGTTGACATGCAGATGCGCAGCAAGTTTTGTCTGATCACGGGACCGCTAGCGGAGCGCGTCTTCGGGACCGAGAATCCTGTCGGCAAAAACATTCGCATGGGGGAACTGACGTTCACAGTTATTGGGGTATTCCGGGAACGTGCTTCGACCTTTGGGCAATCGGAGGTTCACGACTATTCAGTGATTATCCCTTTTACGCTCATGAAATACTATACCGGGACCGACGTGCTGAGGACGATGTACGTGCAAGCGGCGAGGCCGGAGAGCGTCGAGAGCGTACAGCGGCAAATGGCGCAATTGCTGCGCAGCCGCCATCCTGCCGAGGCGGAGTATGACGTACAAACGCTGACGGCAATTTTGGATGTAGCGAGAAAGATTTCTCTGGGGCTGATCATGCTGGTGACGGTGACGGAGCGGACGCGCGAAATCGGGATCCGCAAGGCGATTGGCGCGGCGCAGCGGGAGATCCTGTATCAATTCCTGGTGGAATCCTTTTTGATCAGCGGCGGAGGAGCTGTGATTGGGATCTTGATTGGGCTCGCTATGCCCGTCGTGGCGCAGTACTTTTTGCCTGGGAATTTGCGGGTGCCGGTGTCACCTCTGAGCGTGGTGATCGCCTTTGTGGTGTCCTGCTCGACGGGCTTGTTCTTTGGGTATTTGCCGGCCAACCAGGCGGCGAGCCTGCAGCCCGTGGAGTCCCTGCGGTATGAGTAATGAAAAGCATTACGAGTTAGGGGTCAGAGATTCTTGAGTTGCGGCCAAGGAGCTTGAAGATGCAATTGCTTCGAACCGTTGTGAGCGTTGCGACCTTGACGACTTTGTGTGCTGGTGCGCGGGCGCAAGAGAGCCCCACGCCGAAACCAGCGGAGCCGAGCGCGCAAACCGGGGGCGCTGCGCCGGTCGCCGTAACGTTGAAGCGCGCGATCGAGCTGGCGCTGCAGAACAGCAAAGAAATTCAGGTGGCGAAGATACAAGCAAACGTGGCGGATCATGCGGCACAAATCACGAAGGCGCAATTCATGCCTAATCTCTATGCCGGTTCCGGAGCAGGTTATACCAACGGCATACCGGAAACGCCGGGCGGGCGAGCGCCCTCGGTGTTTAACGTGACGTATACGGAACAGGTCTTCAACGAGCCGCTGCGCGGCCAGGCCAAAGAGATGCAAGAGCAGGCCAAGGCACAGAAGATCGCACTGGAGGAAGCGAAGAGCAGCGTCATTACCCGGACGGCGATGGCGTACCTCGAACTTGGAAAAGTGCGGCATTCGCTGGAGCTGTTGCGGGCAGAGCAGGAAAGCGCGGAGAAGATTCTCCAGGTAACCCAGGAGCGGCAAGGCGAAGGACTCGAATTGCCGGTGGAAGTGACGAAGGCGCAATTGACCAAGGCGCGGGTGGTGCAGCGCGTTCTGCAGTTGGAAGAGCGAGAAGATGAATTAGAAGTTTTTTTGGCGTACCAGTTGGGATTGCCGGAGGCGCAAGCCATCGAAGTCATGCCGGAAGATCTTCCCGGTGAGGCGGAGCAGGCGGGCGACAACCTGATCGCGGCGGCGCTAGCGAACAACACCGGATTGCGGCTGGCGGAGTCCGACGTGCGCGCCAAGGAATTCCGGCTGAAAGGGGAACGCCGCGGCTATTTCCCTACGCTCGAGCTGGTGAGCGTGTACAGTGTCCTGGCGAAATTCAATAATTATTCGCAATTCTTCAACAGCTTCCAACGGAACAATTTCAATGCTGGAATCGATATGCGCGTGCCGATCTTTAGCGCGCAAACGAGAGCGAACATCGGACTGGCTCAGGTGAATCTGGATGCGGCAAAAGCCAGCCTATCCAATAAGAGAAGTGAAGTGACTGCCGATGTAAGACAGAAGACGCGGCGCGTGCGCGAAACCGACGCGGCCAAAGAGGTGGCACGGCTGGAGTTGCAGCTTGCCCAGCAAAATGTAGCGGTGTTGCAGGCCCAGTTTGGCGAAGGAAAGTTGAACCTGCGGGACATGGAAAAGGCTCGATTGGAAGAAAACGACAAGTGGATGGCCTACCTGGATGCAAACTTTCAGAAGCAGCAGGCGCAGTTGGATCTACTCAAGACGGCTGGGCAACTGGATAAGGTTTGGCAGTAAGCAGGCGACGGGCGATCGGTGGCTGGTGACGGAGAATGCTCGACCAGAAAGAGTTTGCCGCGCTTCTGGAAGCCGCGAAATTATTGGATTGTGGTTTTGCCAAATTACCGAAACTCGATGGGGAAACCCCTGGAATTGAGCGGCTTGGAGAAGTGCTGAATGCAACGGCGGAGCGGCTGAAGGACAATTATCCGTATTTTCATCCGCTCTATGCAGGACAAATGCTGAAGCCGCCACACCTCGTGGCGAGGCTGGCCTACGCGCTGGCCATGTGGATCAATCCCAACAACCATGCACTAGATGGCGGGCGTGCGACGTCGGCAATGGAAAAGGAAGCCGTCGCGGAAATTGCTGGCATGTTCGGGTGGACAAGTTTTCTGGGGCACCTGTGTAGCGGCGGAACGATGGCAAATCTCGAGGCGCTGTGGGTTGCCGGGCAACTCCATCCCGGGAAGAAAATTCTGGCAAGCGAACAGGCGCATTACACGCACCGAAGAATCAGCGGCGTACTGCAATTGCCATTCGAATCGATGCCTGCGGACGCTCTTGGGCGCATGGATATGAACGCGCTTGCAAGACGGCTGGAGCGCGGAGATGTGGGGACAGTGGTTGCGACGATGGGAACCACGGCCACGGGTTCCGTGGATCCGCTGCCGGAGATTCTCACGTTGCGCGCGAAGCACGAATTCCGAATTCATGCTGATGCTGCGTATGGCGGATATTTTGTTTTGGCGGAAAATCTTGCCGAAGAAGCGAAGAAAACATTTGCACGGATTGGAGAAGCGGATTCCATCGTGATTGATCCCCACAAACATGGATTGCAGCCATATGGATGTGGATGCGTTCTGTTTCGGGATCCGGGCGTGGGCCGCCTTTACAAACACGATTCGCCGTACACCTATTTCAGTTCGGCGGAATTGCATCTGGGGGAAATTAGCTTGGAATGCTCGAGGCCCGGTGCGGCGGCAGCGGCGCTTTGGGCCACGCAGAAGTTGCTGCCGCTTAAGAAGCGGGGAGAGTTTGCGCAAGGATTAGAGCGGGGCAGAAAAGCAGCTATGGCGGTCTACGAAAAACTCAACCGGGATTCGCGGTTTGTGATGGCGTTTGTGCCAGAGCTGGATATCTTGGTCTTTGCCCCGCGCGGGAATAGCGTAAGCGAATCGTCTGCTCTGAGCCGCAAAGTCTTTGAAGCCGCGGCCAGGCGTGAGCTGCATCTCGCGGTGGCAGAATTGCCTATCCATTTCTGGGAGAAAAACTTCGGGAAGATGAAACGCGACCGCGAGGCGATTACCTGTTTACGTTCTGTGCTGATGAAGCCGGAACACCTCGAGTGGGAGGGGCGCATCTGGGAGTTGCTGTCGGAATCCACTGAGGAAGTTCTCTCAGGCCGATTCAAGTCTGTAACTCCCGCTTAATGCCGGATCGGCTGGGTT
>WNFW01002682.1_pt1 | contig 12210 bp, 9 predicted proteins | sample 5400131 | NCBI WGS metagenome assembly WNFW01 (sample SAMN13153362, study PRJNA577476) | soil metagenome | isolation source: 20 cm soil or saprolite under grassland replicate 1 | place: USA:California | collected 2016-06-15 | reverse complement strand
GAATGGAAGTCCCAAACTTAGGCTCGTCGATGAGAACCCCGCTTGCTCTGTTCCCTTCGAAGAGTGCTCTGACTTGATCTCTATTCTCGCTCCAGCTCTTATGTCGAAGCTCGACCGCCTTGGGATAGTCGTAAAACCACCTTAAAGTATTCTGCACCTGTTCCATGTTCTCAGGCGTGCAGTGAAAGCCGGCTGGATACTGTAAGAGAAGAGCACCTAGTTTTCCCGCCTCGGCCAGAGGCAAAATGCCTTCACGAAATTGATCGAAATCCTTCTGTGCGGCAGCCTCCCACTGCTCCTCGGGCTTCTTTCGACCGATCTTCATTGGGTGCGTGAATTTCTGCCATAGCTTTGCGGCAAACGTGAAGTCCCACGGAGTCTTACTAGCCCATCGCTTAGTCATTGCTTCGGAGGGTAGCCTGTCGAATGTGGAATTAATTTCGACAGTGTTGAAGACATTGGAATAGTATTTAAGGTCATCGAAGCCTTTGCTCTTCACATCCGGATAGAAAGCGCCGAACCAGCCTTTCGGCGGAGCGCCGGGATAGGAATAACCTGAGGTGCCGATCAAAATATCGCGTTGCGTCATGTCTCCCGCACAATCTCTATCGCTTTCTTATCGTCTCTCAGCCCGACGAAACTGGCAGCTCTCAGGTGACCGTCCGGCGTCCACTCGGTAAATTCGACCTGTGCGACCACCTGGGGCCGGAGCCACCGGCAGTTTTTCATCTCTTCCTTCGTTAGTGCCCATTGGGTGCGTTTCTTTTCAGGCAGGTTAGCAAACGGACAATCGGCGGTCTCTAAGCCTTTGAGCCTCTCGGAAACTTCGCGCCGGAGGTGCCGGACAAAACCATTCCGAACCTTGGCAGCGTAATAGAGCTTACCGCTTTCGTAGTAGCCGACGATGAGCGCATCGAGGGGATTGCCGGGAGTGTAGCCGCCAATGACAAACTCTTGCGAGGAATTGATCTTGTACTTGATGCCCGGATCGAGGCGGCGAATCGCCACAAATCGGAGTTTCTCGCCAACATGTCGCACGAGCTGCGCACGCCGCTCAACGCGATCATCGGTTTCTCTGAGGTCCTGCTGGAAATCTGATTCGCTTATTTCGCAGTGTCGCCTTGGGGGTTATTCATTTACTTATCGATCAAAGCCCCGCGCAAAACTGCTCGAAGGATTTGGCTTTGTCTAAACTTGCGAGCGCCCGTAGATACGCCGCGCCGAACCGCTCGACGCTCGGGGTGCGGATAAGCTTTGCTCAAAACTAATTGAGTAAATACGGGGACTCGTCAACTCGTAAGCGGCACAACCCTGCCGTTTACGAGTGCGACGCCAAATCGGGCTAAAACACCCGCTTCTTAGCCATCAAATACAATCTAGGGCATGTCAATACTTGTCACTCTAGGGCGCTTTTTGCATTTCTGCAGCCAATTCATACACTTCAATGTCCATTGAGCAGCGGCTCAGGTATTGCTCTATGAGCGGTCATTCAGGTCCAGAGGCCTGTGCCCGAAATCACTGTCGAGAACCCATGGCTCGTTCTTTGGTGTGATGGAGCCTATAAGCATGCTCGCTCACCTGAACAGGATCATTTAGGACCGATGTCTGTAACTTTGGTGTTGGGTGATGAGCATCCCGTCGTCCTCGATGGGTTAGAGCACCTGTTTCGTCTGGAAAAGAACTTCAAAATTCTCGCTCGGTGCACCACGGGCGAAGAAACGCTGCGCGCCGTGCGTAAGCACCGGCCTGATGTCCTAGTCTTTGACATCCACATACCCGTAGAAAATGGCCTTGATGTGCTCAAGGAGATAACAAAGACCAAACTTCCGACCCGTTCCGTGATCTTTACGGCGGCCTTGAACGACGATGAGATGTTTGAAGCTATCCGTCTGGGTGTATTAGGAATAGTTCTGAAGCATATGGAGTCGAAACTAGTCGTCCAATGTATCAAGAAAGTTCACGCCGGTGAGAAGTGGTTCGAACGGGACTCCTTAACCAGCGCCGCGCAAAAACTAGTGCAGCGCGAAAACGGTGTCCGCCACGCTTATGAAATCCTAAGCTCCCGCGAAATTGAAGTCATCCATCTGGTTGCCAGCGGATTGGCTAATCAGCAGATTGGCAAAAAGCTTTATATCAGCGAAGGCACCGTGAAGACGCACCTGCACAAAATATACGATAAACTCCACGTGGATAGCCGTTTGGCCCTTGCTTTATATGCCAGGGATAATGGGCTAGTTTAAGTCCTCCGTCCATTTCCCCTAGTGTATGCTTATAGAAACTCTTCGTCGGCAAACTGTCTTCGTTAAGAACGTTTAAATACTCCTGTTTTCCTGGCTAGACGACCTATATCGAAGGTTAGATAAAAAACTATCTTTCGGTATATTGCTTTGTTCATTTTCCTGCTCTTAGCCTAATCGTTACCAAAAGTCGCATTGTACGGTCTCAAGGGTGGCTTGTGGCTCCAGCATTACCGGGAGTCACTTGGTGCGGTCTCAATGGTGTTCTATGACCTTAGACGGTCTGGCAAGAGAACGGCAAAATGCGAGGCCACTTTCTAAGCTATATACAAGCGAAACGACTAAACGCTTCCCGTTCACCGGCTCCTTAAGAGCAGCAGAGGGATAGGAGAAGAAAAATGGTCTAAAGCCAGCCTTTCCTGCGATTCGTCGTAAAGGAATGCTGGCTTTCTTGTTTATATGATACCGGATTCTAGCCCAATTACTCGTAACGACAGGACACTGAAAGGGAGCTAATCGGTTGAAGTTCGAGCTTGAGAAAGAAAGGAGGTGATAAACGATGAAGGCGATTAAATTGGAGATAGAGGCACCGGAGAGCGCACAGCCCGGCACGATTACATTGGAGATCGAGACACTGGAAGAGCGGATCGCGCCGAGCCAGCCGCCGGGCCTGCTGGGCTTCGAGGGTCAGCCAGGCAACCAGGGCGGACCTCAGCACCATCCCTAGGTCGTAGGGGAAAGGTTGCAACCCTGGGGGCGGTAAGGCCACTGGTTACTCCCAGTGTCCTCGCCGCCTCTTCAGGGAGGAGAATTTTTCAATGATATCCGAAAGCCCAAAGCTTCGAGACGATTTGGTCATAAGCCAGCAGGAAACAAAAGAAGGGACCGGCTTCGTCGTCAAAGATCCGGCAACTGGTCGTTTCTTTCGTTTGAAAGAGGTAGAGCACTTTGTCGCTCGGCAGCTCAATGGTTCAACTCCCCATGATGCGCTCCGGGAGAGCGTCGAACAGAAATTCGGTGTCACATTTACTGCCGAAACCTTACAGCAGTTCATTCAAAACCTCGGACGGCTGGGGTTGTTGGAAAAGGAAGGACGCGAGTCTGGGTTTGTGGCAGAGAGACCGAGAACGGTTCGAGGGAGTCTCCTTTATCTGAGGCTTAAGGCGTTCGACCCCGATCGGCTCTTTAACCGTCTCGTCACCAAGCTTCGCTTCTTTTTCACACCCCATTTCCTGGTTTTCTCTGCAGCCTTCATACTCCTTGCCAGCGGTATCACGGTCATAAACTGGGAAGAGATCGGTCGGGACATCCAGAGTCTTTACCATTTTCAGGCTCTTTTCTTTGCCTGGCTCACCATCTTTCTCGTCATCACCGCCCATGAATTCGCTCACGGTTTAGCCTGCAAATACTTTGGCGGTGAGGTACACGAGATCGGCTTCCTGCTCCTCTACTTTCAACCCGCCTTCTACTGCAACGTGAGCGAGGCTTGGCTCTTCCCGGAGAAGTCGAAGCGGCTGTGGGTGACCTTCGCTGGCGCCTATTTCGAGATTTTCATTTGGGCTTTAGCGACGGTTACATGGCGCCTGACGGAACATGAGACCTGGGTCAATTTTTTGGCTTTGGTGGTCATGGCGACATCGGGGATAAAGAGTCTCTTTAACCTCAATCCCCTGATTAAGTTAGATGGCTATTATCTTTTAAGCGATTATCTGGAGGTCCCCAACCTGAGACAGAAATCCTTCAGCTACATTAGCGCGGGAATCAAAACGCTTTGTGGATCGGTCAGCCAAGGGAGAAAAGAAACAAGCCGGCGTGAACGGCGGATTTACCTCACCTATGGTCTGCTCGCCGGTGCTTTTTCCTTTTGGCTCCTTGGCTTCGTCGCTCTCAAGTTTGGAGGCTTTTTAGTGGGCCGTTATCAGGGGATAGGATTTATCCTCTTTATGCTTTTCCTCCTAACGTTGTTTCGCAGTCGGCTCAGCAACATCCTCTCAAGCCTGCCGCCCGTGTTCAGAACCAGTCATCTTAAGCTCGCTTCAGTGCCCCGGCCAACAAAGCTTCTCATCCTTTTTGCAACGGCGATGGCGGTTCTTTTCCTTGGCCGAATGGAGCTTAAGGTCTCTGGGGAGTTCAAAGTCCTTCCCGTCCACAACTCCGATGTCAGGGCGGAAGTTGAAGGGATCATCGATGCGATCTACGCGGATGAAGGGGACGTTGTGAACAAGGGCGTTATGATTGTCCGCCTCTCCGACCGCGATCCCCAGGCTGATCTGCGCAAGATCACGGCCGAGATCGATGAGAAGCGGGCGAAACTTAAGATGCTCAAAGCCGGTACCCGGCGGGAGGAGATTGAGCTGACAAGAATGGAAGCGGGCACGGCAAAAACCAGGGTAGAAGAGGCCCTGAAATATTACCAGGAGGCCAAACACATGCAGGTAGAGCGGCTTTCTAAGGCGAAAGCCGCCGTGGAGAAAGCCAAGGAGCGGGTCAAGTACGCCGATCAACGCCTGAGCATGTTCAAGGCTCTGCTTACAAAACAGTTGATCTCCCTCAAAGAGTTCCAGGAGGCCGAGGAAAATGCGGCGGTTCGGATGAAGGAGCTGGAGGAGGTCGAAGCCGAGTTAAAGCTGGTTTTAGCTGATGACCTGGGAGAGATAAGAAAAGCTCTCAAAATTGCAGAAAAGGAGATCGAAGAGAAGCAAGGGAAACTGAAGCTCCAATTGGCAGGTAGCCGACCAGAGGAGATCGAGGCGACCGAAGCGGAGATCGCGCGTTTGGAGGCACAACAGCAGTATACAGCGGAACAACTACAGCTTTTGCGTGTGCTAAGCCCCATCTCCGGCTTGATCACAACTCCTAAACTCAAAGAAAAGCTCGGACAGAATGTAAAAAAGGGAGAGCTCATCGCCCAGGTCCATGAGCTCAAGACGATTAGGGCGGAGATTTCCGTCTCCGAGAATGAGATCGGCGATGTGCAAGTCGGGCAGGAGGTCGTACTCAAAGCCCGGGCATACCCAGAAAAGAGCTTCTACGGAAAGATCAGCTCCGTTGCCACTACGGCTATCAAGGGGGATAACGGACAACCTACAAGGACAGTTTTGGTTACCACCCAAATCGATAACTACTCATTCCTTCTCAAGCCCGAGATGACCGGTAATGCAAAAATCTACTGTGGCAGACGGAGCATCATCGATCTCGTGACGCGGAGATTCGTCCACTACTTACGGGTCGAATTTTGGTCCTGGTGGTAACATTCTTATTGTCATTCTTCGTATCACTGCTCCTTCGTGTGTTGACTGTTATCCGTCTTCTCACTCCCGACACATTGGCAGTACCAGAAAGAAGAAAAGTAAAAGAAAAGGAGGCAGGAATCTTTTCTGCTTCTCCGCGAAGAAGACCGCAGCGACTAAGGCTATGGTGTTTTTATCGCGCCGCTATGGATGCTTATCGGAGAGAATTGGTTATGAGAGCGCTGGCTTGGGGTGCACGAATATCTTTTACGCCTTCAAAATCGCTTAGAATTACTGATTAGAGTTCAGAGAGCCCAGCAGCTGAACTGTGTACAATTAAGTGAGCACGATACGACTCTCTGGCTACTTGCATTGGCGAGGATTCTGATTGAGCGCATGTAATGCTATTTGGAATCCTTCTTCCCTTTGCTGGAGGACTTTGATTTTTTACCACCTTCCTCAAGGCCGTGCGTCAGTTGACCGTCTTGATCCTTCTTTTTTTGCAATCCTGATGGAAGCTCGCCTTTTTTCTCCGTGTACTGTTCCAAGCCGTAGGGGAGTTCGCCCGCCTTACGTCCATGTTTCCCCTTCTCCTCTGCCTCAACCTTTTGCTTGCCCTTTGCTTTACCGTTTGCTTTCCCTTCTGAATGTGCGGGAGAAGTCGGGAGAGTTATTGCACAAGCACCCAAAAGTAGCGCTAATCTGCTCAAGGAAGTAAATACCTTTTTCATAATGTGTCCTCCATCTTTTGTCTTGAAGCGCCCGAAGGGTGCAAGCAGGACCTTCCCCAGTTTGCACCCCTATCGGGCTGCCAATAGATCTATTTTACTTACGGGTGCAGATTGATCTTAGCGCCCTGTTCTGTACTGGCATCCGCGACTGAGTCGACGGAAGTATCCACCGTAACTACTACGGTGGCAGGACCGGGCTGAAACTTGAGACCCGGAATGGCAGAGACTGTGACTTGCCACGGGTCAAAAGAGCCGGCCCCGGAACAATTGAGTGGAGTGGTGCCTAAGCTTCCAATACCGATGTTCAACAAGCGACCTACGGACTGATAAATGTGGACCGTTATATTCGCCGTGCCGCTAGTCACTCCTTTAGTGCATTCGATAGTCCCTGTTATGGTTGCCTGGGTCCGGTTTGACGATAAGTCAGCGGTCGAGTCAATGGTCACATCGTTTGTGACTGCCGACGCGACCCCCATCGTTATCAGGAGAGCCAGAAGTGCTATCACCGGCCTCCAGAATAGTTTTAATCCCACGCTCATTGTCTATTCTCCTTTTTGTTTTTGTCACAGTGTTGGCTGTGCGGTCGGCTAGGAGAGCAGCATCCATGCCAAGGTATGATTGTGACAATACGAACCCTTAAAAGGAGCGGCGTGGCAGTTAGCTGGGCGCCAATTTACGGAGCGAGGAAATTTTTACTGGCGTAAATTTTTCAAGCTAATAGATCGCGATCCTTGGGGGACTCAGCCTGCGATGACTCATGTTGGCTCTTTTTATCACGAACTGTCTAAAGGTCAGTTTGTCCACTGTGGTTTGTCAATTTTGTCGGAGTAACCAAGGTTGGTGAAAGAAGTCAGAGGCTATGAGTTTTGGCAGGCTACGGGCTAATGCTGGACGACTAAAGCACCCGCAACACGCCCTTTTTCATTTCCAGGGCTTGCCCGGTCGTCCGATCAAACATCGCTTGGAAATCGGCCCCACCGTGCTCCCACCGTAGCTGTAGGAGCGTTGTCAAGACACCTTCTCAACTGTGGGAGTTTTACGCGGTCGAACGAATGACAAACTTGCCTGCTAAAGGTCACCGGCCGAAACAGTCAGGTTAACTCAGACTAATCTCGTCAACGCTCAGCGAAAGCGAATCGTGAAACTTGTGACCAAGAATCGATTACTGACGATGTTTGGGGAAATGATATTCAACCAAGGCTTATTTCCGAAACGTTTCCCGTCTCCGTTTCTCGATCTCCACATCCACCTGGCGTGATTTGTCGTTAGCATACTTGAGTTTTTCCTTTTCTTGCACCAAAGACTCCCGCTCTCTGATTAGCAGACGCTTCTCCTCGGACATTTTCTGGTATTCCTCAAGGACTTGGATCCAGGTCTTGGCGGGCTCGGATATTTGACTCTGCGGATATTCCTTCACAACCGTGCGAAAATACGAGAGCGCGCGCGTATAATTTTTCTTGGGATTAGCTGAATGGGCTGAGATCATACCCAGATTGAACAGCGCCACATCGGGAGCGCCACTGCCTTCCTGGAGTATTCCCTTGGTTTCATTAAATGCGGCATCGTATTGCCCCTGGGACAAGAGTGCCTGGGCATGCTCGAAAGGAACACTCCGCTTTTCGACCTGCGGAATCAAAGCATCTGATCTGCCGCTCATCGACGAGCAGCCGGAGAAGACGAAACCGACCAGTATCACGAATCGACAATAGATCTTCATTTCGGTTCACCAACACCTTTCCAGCTGTAAGAGGAACGCAAAAGCGCGGCCGTCCGCGAGCTAACCAGGGTCAGCAATTGGTTGGGCGATCTACCCGCCAACCAGCAGGCGAAGAGGATTCCCAGGACCGCCAAAAGCAGAGTGGCAGCTAATGTGAAATTCTGGCTCTTCAGTGCGGCCGTTTCGATATAACCTATTCTCTGCTGCAAGCTCCTTTCGAGATTGCTCTTAAAAGCCTCGTGTTCCCTGAGTAGATAATCCACTAGGCGCTCTTTCTCCTCCCGGTACCGGCTTGTCGCATAGGGCTGTTTCTTTCTAACATACTCGACTTCCCTTTCGAAAAGTTGGTGATATTGTGCGTGATACCCTGCGACCTGGGATAAGCGCTGTATGGCATCGGCTGACGTGGCCAGCGCTTTCAATTGAACCATGCGACGCTCGAAGTCGGCTTTGAACTGCTTATATTGCTCGTAATGCACGGGAGCTTGTGTGACGGTAAACTTGCCGCCATACCGGACCTCGGACAAAAACGCGTCAGCCAGTCCATCCGCTTGATCGATCATGCGTTGTTCGATGCTGAGCGCGATATGCGCCGCAGCGCTTAGCCTGCCCAGCTGTAACACCGAGTAGCCCGAAACGGCCACCATGAGCATGAGCATCGCCGAGTAGCTGATGACAAAGCGGCGAAGCGTGGGTGTTGACATCAAAGCTCTCCTTCCGTGTATGGCTGCGGCGCGATGAACCCAGTAGCTGTCTTGCCCAACCTAAGATCGTCTTCGACAGAACCAGCCAATGCGCCAACCGGTATGCGTACGGTGAAAGTTGTTCCTTCGTCCAGTTTACTTTTCACGCTAACCGTCCCCCCCAAAACTTCTACGAAGCCCTTTACTAGGTAAAGTCCAAGGCCGGCGCCGGAGTAGTGTCGCGTGGTGCTACTGTCGATCTGACGAAACTTTTCAAAGATATGCGGTAAGAACTCCTCCGCGATGCCGATCCCCGTGTCTCTAACGCAGAACTCAACGGCTGCCTGGTCGGCAAGCGAGCAGAAGCAAACATCGACCGAGCCCTGATCAGTAAATTTGATCGCGTTATTGACCAGATTGATCAGCACCTGGCGAAGTTTCATACGGTCGCTCAAAAGTTTCGGTAAATCGCTCGGAACATGCCAGTTAACCGTCACACTTTTTTCTTTGGACACCATGGCATAGTCGGATTCTAGCTCTGCGACCAGTTGATAAATATCGATTTGTTCTGAGTTAACTGTGACCACACCCGTCTCGATCTTGGTGATTTCCAGAATCCCGTTGATCAGCGACAGCAGGTGACTTGACTGCATTTTGATCTTTTCGGTGACTTTCTCGTGTTCCGCGGTGATCGCACCGAACAGCCCCATCTTCAGTGCTTCAGCGCAATTCATGATGATATTAATCGGTGTGCGCAGTTCATGGGACATGACGCCGAGAAACTCGTCTTTGATCCGACTCGATCTCTCCAACTCGGCTGTCTGATTTCTGGTCTGTTCATAAAGGCGGGAATTGTAAAGCGCAATGGCGGCTTGGTGCGTGAGATCTGTGACAAAATCCTCTTCCTCAGTCCTTAGATCAATCGCTTCGGTTGAGTAAAATGACAGGACACCCAATACATGATCCCTAACGACCATCGGCAAGCCGAGGTAAGTAATGAATCCCGCTGTGCGTAGGGAATCGGGATCGGAGCTCCGCAGATCGCTCTGCACGTTGGCGATCAACAGGGGGGACTGAAGGTTAAAAACCTCCTGAGGAAGACCCCGTTCGCGTTCTGCCCTAGACCACAAACTCGCCGCGTCTTGGCCCGCCGGAGACGCAATCGGCTCCAGCGTGCCGTTTTCATCGACCCAGCTCAGAGTGATACAGGAAGAGGGAAACAAGTTTGCGACTCCTTCGAGGAGAGCCTTCAAAACGTTGCCAATGTCGAGGCTCGAAGTCATCGCTGCGCTGATCTCATGGATGGCACTTTGCCGGAGGTGTTGCTTTTGAATCTCGGTTTCGGCCACCTTGGCGTCTGCCGCCCTCTGCTCCAACGCTTTGGCCAATTCGTCAAACGTCCGGGCTAAATGACCGAGCTCGCTTGCACCGTAAGGCAGACGGGTGCGCGCTTTTAAATTTCCTGCGGCTAGTTGCTCGGCTGCGGCCATGAGATCGCGGAGCCGGCGCAGTACGAAGAGATCAGCACCAAACCAGGCTCCAATCAAAGTCAGGACAGTCAGCACACAGACGACGATCAGATTTTGCCGCAGTATGCGCTCCGCTTCGGCAAACGCCGTCCGGGCCGGAATCTCAATCCCGGCGTACATAATGTTACCGGCTATCCGGTGGTCCAGTTGTCGATACGTAATCAGACGGGTGACTCGGTCGATGCCGATAGATTCGACATTTCCCTCGACGCCACGAAAGAGCTTGGAACCACCGGGAACTCCAGTATGAATTTGGCTGCCGACTGAATCGGCTTTGTCCGGGTGCCGGAGAAATACTCTGCCATTCTCATCGAAGAGCGCAAATGAAGCTTCGGAAGGGAGATGATTCTGAGCGGTAATCCGAACGATCCAGGAATAGTCCAGGACTACAAATGCGATGCCATGGAGCGCGCCAGAAGAGCCTGTGATGGGAAATCCCAATTGAATCAGCGTCTTGCCGTTGGAACTGTCCTTTTGAATCTCGCCTACCGAAAAATCCTGGGTATCGAAGACGCGAAGGATATAGGAATCTTTCATGCGCAGGCTTCGGAGAGTGTTGGAGCCGAGGGCGCTGCATAGCAGATTACCCTTGAGATCGATCACGCCCAAGTCGAGATAGAGAGGCTCCAATAAGCCCGCGAGAATCTTCTGGCATGCGGAGCTGTTGTGTTCACGAATCTGCGGTAGGCGGGCCAGTGTGATGAGAAGCCGGTGGGCATTCTCGAAGATACGCCGCTGCTCAGTCGCGATGACACGGGCCGATCCGAGAGCGCTCTTTTGTACCTGGGCGGCGATGGAAGCGCGGTGTCTTTGGTCGGTAAATAAAATGACGCCGAAGGCTGGAATGACCGCCAGCAGAACAAAGGCGATTGAACGAGCGCGAAGGCTCGAGGCAAACTGCATCATTTTTCGTCCATTCAATCGACCTCAGGTGGAGATCGATGCTGCAATTATTGCTGTCGAATACAAACGATGCGCCACAGAATTCAGCGGAACTCAGGTAAGATTCTGAACTGAAAGCGTCGTTAGAGATGACGAATACAGGAACACAATGACAAAAATCGGCACACGTCTGCGTGCATGAGCGAATAGAGCGGCGTGCGTATCGGCCTGCCAGACGTTAAAGTCTGGCGCTTTTCGGAGTTTCCGAGAGCGAAAGAACATGTGAGGTGATCAGGTTCACATTGTGGGGGTTGCGTTGCTATTAATGGACGCGCAATACCTTCGTTAATTTCCAATGACTGGCATGTGCCGCAATTAAGCTAGCTCAAGCAATTCCAGACTGGACCAGATTCGACGCTCTGATTCGTTTAAGCGGTTTGCGGCAAAAGCAGCATTGATAAGCATATAGGGGGGAGGGGACAGGCTGAATTTTTCACTTTTATGAACCTCTACGTTGGCGTCAGTATTCGTCGAATCGTCCATTCGACGCAAAATCATTTACGTCTGCAAGCCCAAGAGGCTATTTGGAATCCTTCTTCCCTTTGCTGGAGTTTGATTTTTACCACCTTCCTCAAGGCCGTGCGTCAGTTGACCGTCTTGATCCTTCTTTTTTTGCAATCCTGATGGAAGCTCGCCTTTTTTCTCCGTGTACTGTTCCAAGCCGTAGGGGAGTTTCGCTCTGGGGAAGGTTCCTAACTGGACTCTCGGGATCGTAGTCGTAGTCGATATTCTCTGCGTGGCTGTCTTCCTCTGGGTCGGATTCGTCATCTCGCCCAAGATTGACCACTATCGAAAGAGCCGCCGCATACGGCGAGGGATCGCAGCATATTTGAGGGAGATGGCGGCAGGAAAAGAATAACCGAGCCGGGTTGCGTCAATGCTGATAAAAACCCTTTATGAAAAATTCGAGCAGTCGCATCATGAAAAATTCGCGTCGACGATTTGAGGTAAACGGGCAAAACGATGAATAGAAGATTCACTGCAGCTTTGGGACTGTTTGTTCTTGTGCTTACGACAGCCTTTTCTTTGCCTCTCCATGCGGATTCCGCAGCACTCGGGCTATTGAAAACGCATATTTCGAACTTGCAGCAAGTACTAAGCGATCCACAATTGGCCGGCGACGAACACTTGATTCAACGAA
>WNFW01005403.1_pt1 | contig 12213 bp, 13 predicted proteins | sample 5400131 | NCBI WGS metagenome assembly WNFW01 (sample SAMN13153362, study PRJNA577476) | soil metagenome | isolation source: 20 cm soil or saprolite under grassland replicate 1 | place: USA:California | collected 2016-06-15 | reverse complement strand
TCGCTGCGGGTGGCGATCCGGCAAAATGCACGTTTGCGGGCGTGGGCAAATCGCGTCAGGAAATCGAATACGCGCTCGAGCAGCGCGTTTACAGCTTCAACGTTGAGAGCGAGTCCGAGTTGGAATGCATAGATCGCATCGCGGGTGCCAAGAACTTGCGCGCGCCGATCGCGTTGCGCGTCAACCCCGATGTGGCTGCGCACACGCACGAATACATTTCCACCGGCTCGCGCGAGAATAAGTTCGGTATCGCGGTGGATCAGGTCGGTGCTGTTTATGAACGCGCGGCAAAACTATGCAACATCGACGTTGTTGGCGTCCAGATGCACATCGGATCACAGATTACGGAGGCCACGCCGTTCGCGAATGCGGTTAGGAAAGTGGTGCCGATCGTGCGCGACTTAAAATCAAAATACGGTATCAAGTTTTTCAGCATCGGGGGCGGAATGGGAATTATTTACCAGCGCGCACTCGAGAGTGGAACAGGCAAATGGTGGCACGATCACGGCGGCGACCGATCCGCATTCAGCGTTCACGATTACGCCACAGCGATTGTGCCGCCATTGAGAGAGTTGGACGTTCGAATCCTGGTCGAGCCTGGCCGTTTCCTTCTAGGGAACGCCGGGGTTTTGCTAACACGCGTCCGCTACATCAAAAAAACGGCGACGAAGAAATTCGCCATTGTCGATGCGGGAATGAACGATTTAATTCGGCCGGCGCTTTATCAGAGTTATCACGAAATTGTCCCTTGTAGGGCGTCTTTGTCAGATGCCGTGGAGAAGATCGACATTGTTGGGCCGGTGTGTGAGTCTGGTGATTTCTTTGCACTGGACCGGGGAATGGCCGAACTGCACGAGGGCGATCTGCTGGCGATCATGAGCGCAGGCGCGTACGGATTTGTGATGGCTTCGAATTACAATTCGCGGCCGCTTCCGGCGGAAGTCTTGGTGCGCGGCGACAAGTTTGCGCTGATTCGAAAACGGCAAACCTGGGAGGATCTGGTACGCGGTGAGATTTAGCCCGGTAGCCGGCATCGGTGATGCCGGCCACCGCGACCAGCGACCGCGGCTACAGTCCACTTGCGCAATTCTGCGGCCCGCATAAATACTTCTCTCTCGAATATGATTAAACGCCTGGTGCTCGTTTGCCTTTTATCGGTGCTCGCGTGTGCGTCGCAGGGGGCGTCGCCGCCGACCTCGGGTGAATACATTATCCTTGTGGGCGGGCCATCGATGTATCAGTGGGAAAAGTACAAGGCTTACCCGCACGATCATTGGTGGGCGAACTTTGTGCGTGCTGCGCGTCTGCGCACCGAACAGATCCGCGGCGAACTTGGGCCGGATGCGAAGATTACCTGGCTTGTTTACAGGCAGGGTTACGAGGACCGCGCGAAACAGGAGCACCAGGACCTCGTCAGCCTCATTGGTACGGTTCGCGATAAGTTGAATCTTCATCTCGTTTGGTTTGGCCCGGGCCAGGAAGTGATCGATTATCTCAACCACGGCCAGGCGCGAGATCAGCTAAAAATCATTGGGTTTGAATATTTCGGGCATTCGAATCGCGCCTGTTTCATGTTCGATTACAGCAACAACATCGACAGTGCTTGTAAATCGTGGCTGCATGATAGCGATTTCGCTAAAATCAATCGCCGCGTTTTCTCACGTCACGCGTACGTCAAGAGCTGGGGCTGCCACACTGGAGAAGAAATGTCCAAAAAATGGTACGCCGCGACCGGTATCCACATGATTGGAGCGATCGGCAAAACACAGTTCATGATGGAAGAGTTGCCGGTCCTCGTTTCCGAAGGCGGCAGGTGGGTTCAATAATTTTCAATTGCCGATTTTCGATTGGCGATTGAGTTTTATCAGCTACCGGGCTGAAGCCCGGCGTCGATGACACTTTAGCCGTCAGGTGTCGTAAAATTTGTGATCGACAGGGCGGGCGCATTTTGCGATGAAGATCGGCGGGCTGATGGGATCCAAGAAAAACCTCAACAGGAACACATTATGGATTGGAAAAAATTCTTCGTCGCATTCGTTGCAGCTTTCGGTTTCATGTTCCTGTTTGGCTTCCTTTGGTACGGGAAGCTGATGCATGGCGCGCATCAGGAAGTGGCAATACTTTGGCGAACCGAAGCCGATTTTGGCAATCACCTCTCAGCGCTGGTTTTTGGGCACATTGTGATGGCATTCTTCCTCACGTTGCTTTGCGCACGATTTGTCCCCGCGGGTGGCCCAGGCGCCTGCGCAGGCTTCGCCATCCTGGTGGTGTTGGTCTATGTCGGTAATGACTTCATCCTCTACGCGGTACAACCGCTGACCACTAAAATCCTGTGCGGCTGGATTATCGGGGACTTGATCCAATTCGCGGTTGCGGGCGCAATTATCGGCGCGATCTACAAAGCGGCTCCCGCGAATGTTGCGTTTGTGAAGGAACGGCCTCATTAAGGCGTTTGATTAATTTCCTGATCGGACTTGAAGCGTAGTAATCCATGAAGCGATTCATCCTCGCATTCGTCGCCGCATACATTTTCATATTCTTGTGGGGTTGGCTGCTTAACGGCGTTCTGCTCAAAGACATTTATGCGCAAACACCAAATCTCTGGCGGTCCCAAAGCGAAATGATGGCTTTGTTTCACTGGATTATTATCGGTCAGGCGCTGATCGTTTTTGCGTTCGTGATGATATACGCGAGCGGCTTCGCCGGCGGGGGCGTTGTGGCAGGAATTCGCCTGGGTGTCCTGCTGGAAATCGCGGCGATCGGGATGCGCATGGGCTTTTACGCAGTACAACCGATTCCGGGAAACCTGCTCTTCTATGGGAGCTTGAGCGGCGTGATTGAGATGATCATTGTCGGCGCGATTGTTGGCGCGATTTGCAAGCCGGCAACTGCACGGACGTCTTAGCGGCGATCTAAAAAAATTGGGCGTTGGACGTTGTGCGTTGGGCGTTCGACGTTCGCTCGATGAGCTCACAGATTCCAGCCGCGCTCGGTTATCGGATGCCGGCGGAATGGGAACCGCATGCAGCCACGTGGCTTTCGTGGCCGCGGCGCGAGGGGATCAGTTTCCCCGATTCATTCGATCGGGTCATGCCAGCGTTGCGCGCAATGGTCGAAGCGCTGATCGAATCAGAACAGGTCTGCATTAGTGTGTGTAACGGAGCGCATGAAGCAGAAGCCCGCGATGTCCTGCGCGGGCTACCTTTGGAACGCATCACGTTTTATGCAATCCCCGCGAACGAGCCGTGGTGCCGCGATCACGGACCGATTTTTCTCACACGCGATCGGGAGCCGAGCCTTGCCGTGGTGGACTGGGATTACAATGCCTGGGGAAACAAATATCCGCCGTTCGATCTCGATGAAGTTGTGCCGACGCGTGTCGCTGAAATCCTGAAACTGCCGGTTTTTTATCCGCGGATGATCCTCGAAGGCGGCTCGATCGATGTAAATGGCTCGGGCGCGCTGCTCACGACCGAGTCCTGCCTGTTGAACAAGAATCGCAATCCAAATCTATCCCGCCGTCAAATCGAGCAACGGCTGTGCGATTATCTCGGTGTCCGCGAGATTCTCTGGCTTGGGGATGGCATTGCCGGTGACGACACCGACGGTCACATTGATGATCTTGCCCGGTTCGTGTCCGAGCGGAATATCGTAACAGTCGTTGAAGAAAATCGCGACGATGAAAATTACGAGCTGCTCCAGGACAATCTCGTGCGCCTTCGCAAGATGAAAGCCGGTGGTGGCAAACTCGACGTGCTCGCGCTTCCGATGCCGAAAAAGATGATACGCGAAGGACTGAGACTCCCCGCCAGCTACGCGAATTTTTACATCGCAAATACTTGCGTGCTGGTGCCCACATTCGCTGATCCGAACGATGAAGCTGCATTGTCGATCCTGCGCGGATGTTTTCCGGATCGCCGCGTCATCGGAATTGATTGTCGCGAATTAATCTGGGGACTAGGAACGTTTCACTGCCTGACGCAGCAGCAACCGGCCGTTTAAATGCGGAAGGGGACCTTAGGACCTCGACAGTCGGCCCGAAGACTTTCGGGGCTCCCAGGTTCTTCAATCTGCAACCGGTGCCGGTTTATAGCCGCTATTCAAAATTGCGTCGTGAAGATCGGGCGGATGCGCTTTTCGCGCGTCGAACGTGACGATCACGCGCTCATGCTTGAGATCGACTCTCACGTCTTTCACCCCGGAAACGTTCTTGAGCGCCGGTCGCAGCTTGCGCACACACTCATCGCAATCTTCGCCCTCGGTAGCGATCTCGATCGTTTCCAAGATCGCATGATCGGCCCGTTCGGGGTTGAAGGGATCGGCTGGATCAGGATCGTTTGGTCGAGCTGGGTCCATGACTCTGATTTTTTCTTTATCTAACGTGCGCTATGAGCGTTTTGGTCGTCTCTCCTCGCATGTAGCAGGTAGGGGCGATTGACCTCAATCGCCCGCAGGCGGTTCGGGTGAACCGCCCCTACCTTGCGATGCGACGGCCACAGGGTCGGCGGCTACAGTTCGCGCGCGATTGATTCGAGGACGCGCCACACGTTTTCGGCAAGAACCTTTTGACCGGCCGCGTTTGGATGAATGCTATCCGATAAATTTAATGAGGGATCGCCGGCCACGCCCTGCAGGAGATATGGAACAAGCGCGGCGTTGTTCCTGGTCGCCAGGTCGGCGAACATCTTGCCAAATGCCGATACGTAATCGTCCGCTGCGTAGTTCGGCAGTTGCATTCCCGCGATCACGACGCGCACATTCGGATTGCGCCCTTTTACCTTATCAATGATCTGCTGAAGGTTGTGTTGGATTTGATCGATCGACAGGCCCCGGAAGGCGTCGTTGATTCCGAGTTCCAGAATGAAGATATCGATTCTGTGTTTGAGACGGGGCGGGAGCCGTGCCAAGCCGCCTTCGGTAGTGCCGCCGGAGGCGCTTGCATTGATAACTTGAAAGTTCAACCCGGCGGCGCGTAGCTTCTTTGCCAGCAAAGCCGGATAAGCTTCGCTGCGCCTGAGCATGAAGCCGTCTGACAAACTGTCGCCGAACACGAGAATCGTTTTCGAAGGCACGCCAGCGAAGGTTGGAATGGATAACATTGAGAAAGCTACTCCAAGCAGCGCGATGCAAGCTTTCACAACTAAACGCTCAACGCCCACCGCCCAACTCTCAACGCTTAATCGAAAATTTCTGCATTGGATATTGGATGTTGGTCGTTGAGCGTTGAACGTTTTCGGTTTAACGATTCAACTCTTCAACGATTTCTTATGGCCAACTTCGCTATCAATGGTTTCGGGCGCATTGGACGCAATGTCCTTCGCGCCATGTCACAAAAACAAGTCGAGCGGGTTCTTGCGATCAATGATCTCACTGATACGCACACCCTGGCTCATCTGCTCAAGTGGGATTCTGTGCACGGCAAGTTTGACGGTGAGATCGGTTACGACGACGAAAACATTATCGTTCGCGGCCACAAAATTCGAGTCTTGAAGGAGCGCGACCCGGCGAACCTGCCGTGGAAAAAACTGGATATTGATGTTGTGCTCGAGTCCACGGGTTTGTTTACAAGCCGCGACAAAGCGGAGCTGCACTTGACGAAAGCTGGCGCAAAACGCGTGTTGATCAGCGCACCGGCAAAAGATCCGGACGTGACGATTTGCATTGGCGTAAACGACAATGCCTTCAACCCCGAAAAGGACAAAATCGTTTCCAACGCGAGTTGCACGACGAACTGCCTGGCACCCATGGCGAAGGTATTGAACGACACATTTGGCATCTCACACGGGTTCATGAGCACGATCCACAGCTACACAAACGACCAGCGGATCCTCGATTTTCCGCACAAAGACCTGAGGCGCGCACGCGCAGCGGCGGTCAACATCATTCCGTCCACGACCGGCGCGGCCAAGGCGATTGGTGAAGTGATTCCAGAATTGAAAGGGAAATTGAACGGAGGCGCTTTCCGCGTGCCCACTCCGGACGGATCAGTCACAGATTTCACCGCTGTGCTGGAGAAGGATGCGACAGTCGATGCGATCAATGCCGCGTTTAAGGAGGCGGCATCAGACAAAAGTTACAAAGGCGTGCTCGAGTACAGCGATGAGCCGCTCGTTTCGGAAGACATCGTCGGAAACCCGCACTCCTGTGTTTTCGACAGCCAGCTAACTCTCACGCTCGGAAACCGTTTCGTGAAAGTAGTTGGCTGGTACGACAACGAGTGGGGCTATAGCAATCGCTGCGTGCAATTGATGGAAATGCTGGGGGAGTAAGGGCTAGCAATCGTGCTCCTGTTTGTGATTCTTTTCTGTTAAGAAATGGCGAAACTTTCAGTACGCGATCTGGATGTGCGCGGGAGACGTGTGTTGGTGCGCGTGGATTTTAATGTGCCGACCGAAACGCGCGGCGGCAAAGTTCGAGTCACTGATGACACGCGAATCCGGGAGAGTTTGGCGACGATCAATTACCTGCGCGAGCACGGAGCCAAGACGATCCTGATGTCGCACTTCGGACGGCCCAAGGGAAAGCCGGCGGAAAAATATTCGCTGCGCCCGATCGGCGAATATTTGCATTCGCTGATTCATCAGCCCGTCATTTTTAGCCATGACACAATTGGCGACGTGCCAAGAAAAATCGTCGAGCACATGGAGAACGGCGATGTCGCGCTGCTCGAGAATGTCCGCTTCCAACCGGGCGAGGAAACCAATGACCCGACCTTCGCGCAGGCGCTTGCCGAACTTGGCGATTTGTATGTGAACGATGCCTTTGGCGCTGCGCACCGGGCGCACGCATCAACAGCGGGCATGCCAAAATTCGTGCAGAAATCGGCCATGGGTCTTTTGATGGAGAAAGAACTGAAGCATCTGCGCGATGGACTCGAGAATCCTGCCAGGCCCTTCGTCGTCATTTTGGGTGGCGCCAAGGTCTCGGACAAGATCGGCGTCTTAAAAGCGTTGATGGACAAAGCCAACACGATTCTCATCGGCGGCGCGATGGCAAACACGTTCTTGAAAGCACAAGGAATTCCGATTGGCGCTAGCCGCGTCGAATCGGACAAGGTCGATTTGGCGCGGGAGCTTCTCGATCTGGCTAAGCACCGTGAGGTGAAATTTTTGGTTCCGATCGATGTTGTGGAGGCGGATGAAATTCGCGCCGGTGCTGACATGCGAAACACGAGCCGTCTCTCGCCGCAGCATGGTATCAGCGACGGCTGGCAGGCTGTGGATATTGGCGCGGCAACTGTTGCCCTTTACCAGGAAGAAATCGCCAGGGCCGAAACGATTTTGTGGAATGGCCCCATGGGTGTCTTTGAAATTCCAGAATTTGGCGAAGGCACGATCGCAATCGCGGAAGCGATGGCGCAATCGGGGGCTACGACGATTATTGGCGGCGGTGATTCGGTGACGGCGGTTAAACAAGCGGGCCTCGCCGATAAGATGACATTTATCTCCACGGGTGGCGGCGCTTCACTCGAGTTACTCGAAGGCAAAGAGCTTCCCGGTGTTGCTGCACTAACCGACAAAAACTGATGCGTAAGAAAATAGTGGCCGCCAACTGGAAGATGAACATGACGCAGGCTGAAGCGTCGCGATTTGTGGAGGCGTTGTTGCTTCGGGACGTAGGCGAAATCACGGATGTCGAAGTTGTAATCGTTCCGCCGTTTACGGCAATTGCGAAAGTGACCGAAGCATTAGGTAACGCACAGAACATCAAGGTCGGCGCGCAAAACATGTATTGGGAAAAGAATGGGCCGTTTACCGGCGAGATCAGCGCTGCGCTGTTGCGGGACTTGTTTGTGCATTACGTCGTGCTCGGGCACAGCGAACGCCGCACATTGTTCGGCGAGACCGACGAAATCGTGAATCGGAAAGTGCGCGCAGCGCATGCCGCGGCACTCCGTCCGATTGTTTGCGTCGGCGAAACGCTTGAGCAGCGCGATAAAGGAAACGTTGAAAAAATCCTGGCAATCCAATTGCGCGGGAGTCTCGCCGGACTGACGCCGAAGGAATTGCAGGAAACAGTGATCGCGTACGAGCCGGTCTGGGCCATCGGCACGGGACGCAACGCCACGCCAGCTCAGGCGCAGGAAGCGCACGCTTTTGTTCGCCACACATTGGGCGAGATGGCTGACGAGGCCACGGCCGAGCGGGTGCGCATTCAGTATGGCGGCAGCGTGAAACCAGAGAACGCACGCGAACTCATGAGCCAGCCGGACATCGACGGCGCCCTCGTCGGCGGTGCCAGTCTCGACCCGCGCAGCTTCGCCCAAATCGTCAAGGCCGCACGCGACCGGTAGGGCGCAATCGCGTACAGAATCTGTACCTTAGATTTGCTCCGTTCTTAAAGGATGATGGGATTTGGCGCGGATGGAACGCACCAAACCCGTCGTAATCGTTCAGACGTTCGATGTCGTCGTCACAGCCGAGGAGCTTTTACTACGGCACCCGTGTTACCGTCCCCTCGAACACTGCTGGCGCTGGACCGGTCTGGATCATCCAAAGCTGCCTGCCGCTTGCCTCGACGAATATGTCAAAGCTTGCACCTCCGGTAAATGAGAGCGTGCCGGTACAATCCGTGTTTACGTTATAGGTTCCTAGCGATCCGCTGGAATGGATAATCGTGCCATTAATGCTGACCGTCGCGAACGGGCTGACCAGCGTACCATCTCCGTTGAAATCGATCCCTTCTATGCGGCAACCAGGCTGACCAACGCGCACGCCAAGAGTGAACAGCTTGCTATGCTCTTAACTAGTTTTGTCTTCATTGTTGTTGTTTCTTTCTTTTTAAGTTTGTTGTTCTGACCTTCATTGGCTCCTCGTCGTGAGAAGCCATTTCTGGCCGTTCAGTGATGTACAGAACGGAAACCAGTTGGAGGTTATGCGGAAAATGCAGAAACCTTAAGAACCACGGATTACGCGGATGGATCCTTGCGTGCCGCCTGACACAGACGCCTTACAAATTGCATACGCGATTCATCGCGCTCTGCGAACCTGTCTTATCAGCGGAATCCGTGGTTAGTTTTGTTTCGGCGCGAGGGAGGCGACCCGCCTTCGCGTAAAGCTACGGCGAGTCGCAAGGCTACGGCTTGGTTAGAAAACGAATAGACTATCTTGGAGCAAGGGAATTAACGATTTTTTCGAAGCGCGGATCGCCGCGCAGCGGATCCCACCACGGCATCAGTTTCAATTCGCCATAACTGACGTTGCTAGGCGGCCGGACGACGACGGCTAACTGTTCGCAGGCGAGATCTTTCTCTCCAACCCACGCTGCAATCACTGCAAAGTATCTGACGAGGTACCGGCCGACGAGTGCTTCTTTCTCCGCCGGAAGAAGCTCAAGTGCGCGACGGCCTTCGCGCAACGCTTCCTCTTTCCGGCCCAGGCCAGCGTCTATCATACCCAGCACGCACCAAGCCGGACCAAAATCCGGTTGCGCCTCCACGATTTTCTCCTGCTCTGCGCGTGCAGCGACAAAGGCCAGCTGTGCTCTGCGCTCGTCGTTTGTCATGCGCGCGATGAGGCCTTCGACAAAACGACGATTGAATTGAACCTTATCGCATAAGAAAATTCCATTTTCATTCAGCGCGCTCAAGGCTCGTGTGGCGGCAACTCCATCACGTTCGGCCAATGCGCACGTGAGCCAACTCGTAGCGATATGTGATGTTCCAACAGCGGGATTTGTCGTCCGAAGCGAATCGATTGCCTGACGCAATGGGCGAGTATCAGCGTTGACATCCAGTTCCCACTCCGGAAGAGCTAGTTTCATAGAGATGTTGTCGGGTTTGGCGACAGCTACTGCGCGGGCTAGCAAGGTCTTTGCTTCCGCATAGCGGCGAAACCGCGCGTAATCGGACGAAAGCACCTCGAGGGTGTCTGTGTCGCGGGGGTCGAGCTCAGCAGCGCGCTCGAGATTTCGCCTGGACGCTTCCCAGTGCCCTTGCCGTCTCTGGATGGCACCCATCAGTTGGAATATTCGCGCATGATTTGGGAGCGTCTGGCGGGCAATTTCCAGTTCGGCCAGCGCGCCGTCATAATCGAGGTAGCCTCGATAAAGGTGCACCGAAATAAAGCTGATCATGAGCGAAAGCCAGTTGGCAATACGCCTCCAGAAACGATGGGTCGCGCGCGACAGCCCGGTTCAGCAAATCGACAGCCTGCGCGAAATCCTGTGGTCGGCTGTTTTTCCCCGAAAGAATATCATTGGCGCGCGAATAAAGATCGAAAGCAACGAGATCCCCAGTCGGCTTGCGCTGAATGGCCTGTTTCTCAGCGGGTGTAATTTTGACATGAAGCTGCGCGGCGACTTTTTGCGCGATCTCGCTTTGGATTGCGAACAGGTCATTCAAATCGCGGTCGTATTCCTCGGCCCAAACGTGCGTGTCGGTGCGCGTGTCGATCAACTGCGCATTCAAATGAATCCGATCACCGCTCCTACGTGCGCTTCCCTCCAGCACGTGAGACACGCGAAGGGCGTCGCCGATCTGGTGCACATTTCGTTTGCCGCGATAATCCATTACGCTGGTCCGGCTGATTACTTTCAGATCGGCGATTTTCGCCAGCTTGGTCAGAATGTCGTCCTGCACGCCATCGGCGAATACGGAGTTTTCTTTCTGCTCGCTTAGACTTTCAAACGGCAGAACGGCGATCCCAGTTGCTAGCGGACGGTGGATTAGTTCGCTCTTCCACACGTTCCACCCAACCGCTGCAGCTAACGCCAGCAGTGAAGCTGCGAGCAAGGCACTGGTTGGATTCCGCCGTACCCATTTCGTTCCTCGCGCAAAAACTCCGGTGTGCCGCGCTTGAATCGGTTCATGCTTTAGCCAGCGTTCCAGATCTTCGGCCAGTGTGAGAGCGGACGAATAGCGACGCTTTGGATCTTTCTCGAGACACTTGAGGCAAATTGTCGAGAGATCGCGATCTATTTTAGGATTTATCAGGCGCGGCTGTTTCGGCTCTGTATCCAGCAACAATTTGATAGTCTCGTACGTTGTTCCTCCGGCAAAAGGCGGCTGACCTGTCAGCAATTGGTAAAGAACTGCGCCAAGTCCATAGACATCTGTGACACTGCTGATAGCCGCGTTGTTTCCCACTGCCTGCTCTGGCGCCATGTAACTGGGCGTGCCCAAGACGTCTAGCGTGTGCGTAACGCTGCTGTCAGATTCGACCAACCGGGCAAGCCCAAAATCGGTCAGGTGCGGTTCGCCTTTTGCATCGAGTAGAATGTTTCCCGGCTTGATGTCACGATGGAGAATTCCATGTTCGTGCGCGTAATGAATAGTGCGCGCCACCTTGGCAATTAATTCCACGGCGCGGCGAATCGACATCGCCTCGCGCTTCGCAACTGCATCGAGTTGTCCGCCTTCGACGAACTTCATGCTGAAATAGCATGAGCCATCGCGCTCGCCTACTTCGTGGATCGGGACAATGCCGGGGTGCTCCAAACGCGCTGCGGCTTCTGCCTCCAGACGGAAGCGCTTCAGGTGCGCTTTGCTTGCCCACTGACCAAGCCTGATGACTTTTAATGCGACTACACGGTTGAGACTCTTCTGCCGAGCGCGAAACACGACGCCTTGGCCACCGCGACCAATCTCTTCCAATAATTCGTAATCGCCCAGGTCTCCCAGCAGCTCGGCACCACGCGTTGCTTTGTGGGACTGTGGCTTATTCGCATCGCCGCGGTCGGCGACCCCGGCTACAGCGTCTGGGAAACCGCCGATCGCTGCTTCCAGGACGCAGCCGGTACAAAGCCCTTGCGGTGCGTCGGAAAGTATTTTCGCACCGCAATTGCGGCAAATTCTAATTACTCTAATCATTGCCGGAAATTCTCCCGCGGACTCCCCCTGTTGTACTTTGTAAATTTCCGCCATACGTTACGCTCGAATGACCGCGATCAGATGGCGCAGCTCGTCTTCGATATCGCCGGGTGTCGCAACTGTGTGAGCAATTTCCTCTCGCAATAATGATTGGTAGCGCTGCCGAAATCGGTAAAACGCCTGGCGAACCGCGTTTTCGGTCATGCCCAATTGCGCAGCAACCTCCTTTTGAGGTGGTGCATCTGGTTCGCCCGGGAGCAATTGCTTTAGCGAATCAAACAAGACCACATTGCCCGCAATCTGGTATTCGTCTTTCAACAGATTTAGCACGCGTTCCAGCACCGTCGATGCCCAGCGGCGTTCATAAATCAGATCAGCGGTCACCGGATCTGCTGGTTCAATCG
>WNFW01002681.1_pt1 | contig 12213 bp, 10 predicted proteins | sample 5400131 | NCBI WGS metagenome assembly WNFW01 (sample SAMN13153362, study PRJNA577476) | soil metagenome | isolation source: 20 cm soil or saprolite under grassland replicate 1 | place: USA:California | collected 2016-06-15 | reverse complement strand
GTTTGGTACGGCAGGCCATAGATCAAGTCGACGTTAATGCTGTCAAAGCCAAGCTGGCGTGCGGTGACGAGCAGATCGCGGGTCATTTCGAATGGCTGGATGCGGTGAACCGCCTTCTGCACTTCGGGATGGAAATCCTGGATGCCCATGCTGAGGCGATTGAAGCCCAGCTTGCGAAGCGTTTCGAGGTGCGCTCGCGACGTGACACGGGGATCGACTTCGATGCCGATTTCGCTGTCTGGCGCAAAGTGGAAACGCTCGCGCGTAAATCCGAAGAGGTCTTCGATCTGCACCGGGGAAAGATACGTGGGCGTGCCGCCGCCCCAATGGAATTGCACAACGGGGCGATTTTTCGAAATGCTACGGCTGATGCGCTCCGTTTCACGCTGGAGCACATCCAGATAAGGCGGCGCGACACTTTTGTTTTTCTGAATCACCACGTTGCAGGCGCAGAACAGGCAAAGGCTCTCGCAGAAGGGGATATGCATGTATAGCGAAACTGGTGTCTTCGCGCTTTCGGCTTCTTCAAAAACGTTTTCCAGGTCCGCCGGCCCAAAGCTGTCGTTCCAAACAGGCGCAGTCGGATAGCTGGTGTAGCGAGGGCCAGGGCGATTGTATTTTGCGAGAAATTCTTCGCCAACGTGAAGTTCGTCGCGCATTTGCTGGAGGGTGGGATAGGCGAGCCTCATCGCGATGGCCTCTTACCGGGACTGCGCCGCAGGCCGCATTTCCTGTAACAAGGCTTGCTGGCCGGTTTCCACAAAGAGCTGCGCGTTTTCAACCGGCGTGTTGGGCAGTATGCCATGGCCGAGGTTGAGAATGTGCCCGCGTCCCGCCAGGGAGTTGATCGTGTCTAGCGTAACTTCTCGAATTTTCTCAGCCGGGGCGAGCAACGCCGCGGGATCCACATTTCCTTGCAAAGCGATTTGTGGCCCGAGCGCCCCGCGAACTTCGCCAAGCTCCACCCTCCAATCCACGCTGAGAACATTTGCGCCGGACCGCGCCGCGGCGGAGAACAGATGCTGCGACGCCTTCGTGTAGTAAATCACGGGAACGGAGCCGGAAATTCCTGAAATGACTTCCTGCACGGCGGGGAGCGCAGATTCCTGGTAGTCCTGCAAGTTCAGCTCGCCGCACCAGGTGTCGAACAATTGCACCGCGGTCGCGCCCGCGGCAATCTGTGCTTTGAGGTAGGGAATAGAGGCCTGCGCGACGCGATGGAGCAACTCGCGGAAAATTCTCGGCTCGTGATAGAGAAAACGCTTAACGGTGGCGAATCCTCCCGTTTTTCCTTCGACCATGTAACATGCAAGAGTCCAGGGGGCACCGGCAAAGCCCAGCACGGGAACTTCCGGTCCGACGGACTTCACGATGCGGCGGATGGCTTCGGGCAGAAATTCGGTTTCCATTTCCGGATCGAAATTCCTTAGCTTCTCAACATCGGACTTGCTGCGGACGGGGTTTGGGAGATTCGGGCCGGCATCGCCGAGTTCAAGCTGCAAGCCCATGGCTTCGGCGGGAATCAGGATGTCGGAAAAAACTATCACGGCATCGACGCCCAGCCGGCGAAAAGGCTGCAGGGAGACTTCCACGGCGAGCTCTGGCGTTTTGCAAACCTCTAGGAATCCATGCTTTGCGCGAATTTCGCGGTACTCGGGCAAGTACCGGCCGGCTTGGCGCATGATCCAGACAGGCACACGGGGAGGCGCCTCCCCGCGGCAGGCGCGCAGGAATAAATCCTTTCGATTGACTGACGTGGTTGGGGTCATGTCCTTTCCGGCGGTTGCAGGATAGCCAATCTTAACAGGTCTTGCCGGGCCAAGCACTGCGACGGGCGTCACGCTGTGCAGGTCACCAGTCGTGTAAGTTATACTCGAAGCGTTTAACGAGTTCGTGGCCGTTGCCTCCCAAGCGAGAGAAACTGCTTTCTGCTGGTGGCAGCCACAGGCAAAAAGAGTGCACTACGCGCTTTTCATTTCGACGGCCGTTGGTTACGCGCTCAGTTTCGCGCTGTATTTGATTTTCTTGAATACCGGAAAGGCCCTCACGGGGCGGCTGGGAACGTTGCTGCTGGCGGGAGGGCTGGTGACGCATTATTTTGCCTTGCTGGAACGATCACGAGGACTTCACACGGTTCCGTATCATGATCTGTACGGCTCGATGTCGCTGTTTGGCTGGTTGTTGGCGCTGACGTATCTGGGGCTGGAACTCTACCATCGCCAGCGGTCGGTCGGCGCGCTCGTGCTTCCGTTTATCTTGGTGTTTTTTGTCGCGGCGCATCTTGCGCCCGCCGACAAGCTTTCTCCGCCTGACGCGCACGGCCCGACTTTTGCCTTTCACGTGGCCCTGAGCATTTTGGCGTATTCCGCTTTCGCGCTTTCCTTCGTGCTTAGCCTGTTGTTTCTGGGAGAAGAGCGCCTGCTGCGCAACCACCAGCTGGGAGACGTGGTTTGGCGGCTGCCTCCACTGGAACTGCTGGAGCGCATGAGCCGCTCGAGCGTATTGGTGGGCCTGGTTTCCATTACCATCGGAACCGCGTTAGGTTTCCTATGGGTCGACCGCTTGAGCGACAAGTACTCGTTCTATGACCCGAAATACGCCATCACGCTGCTCGTGCTACTTCTTTACCTGGCATATTTCCGGCTTGCGCGCACAACCGCCTGGCGCGGAGCGCGTGCCTCAAAGCTGTGTGTCTTCAATTTTGTAATTGTTTTTCTAAGTTTTACGGTCGTGAATTTTTATCTTTCGCACAGTCACCGGTACTTTTAGGAGAGACCAGGCCCCGGCATGGAGATCGTTCTCGTCGGACTGAATCACCGCACCGCGCCCGTGGAGGTGCGCGAACGGGTCTCCTTCACTGCTGAGCAGGCACGGCGCGCCTCGGAAGAACTTCGCTCGAAGGGGATTCTCGAGGAAACGCTGGTGCTTTCCACCTGCAATCGCAGCGAAGTCTATGGCGTGCCGCCGGAAGCCTCCCGCGAGTGCGCGCCGGGGCTGTCCACGTTCCTGAGTGAATTTCATGCGGTACGCATGGACGTACTTGGCGTTTCGCTGTATCACCACTATGACCGCGAAGCCGTACGGCACCTGTTTCGCGTTGCGGCGGGGCTTGATTCGATGATGCTGGGCGAAGCGGAAATCCTTGGCCAGGTGCGCGAAGCCTATCGGGCCGCGCATGAGCAAGGCGGTACGGGGCCGGTACTGAATCGCTTGTTCCAGGGCGCGCTCGAAGCCGGCAAGCGGGTGCGCACGGAGACGGAGTTGGGCATGCGTCCGATGTCCGTGGCCTCTGCCGGCGTCAAGCTGGCGGAACGAATTTTTGGAAAGCTGGACGAACGCAGCGCACTGGTATTAGGCGCCGGCACCATCAGTGAGCAGGTGATCGGGCAACTGCGGGACCGCGGCATCGCGCGTCTTTTTGTGATGAACCGCTCCAAGGAACGCGCCGACGGTTTGGCGAATCAATACGGAGGCGAAGTGCTGCCCTGGGGAGATTGGGAGCGAGCGCTGCCGGTGCCGGATGTCATCGTTTCGTCAGTGGCAACAGAAGAGCCGGTTTTGCGCCGCGAATTGATTGAGCAAGCGATGGCAAAACGCGGCAATCGCGCATTATTTGTGATGGATCTTGGGTTGCCGCGGAATATCGACGCGGGAGTGGGAAAGCTGTACAACGTCTATGTCTACAACATGGACAATCTCAGCGAAATCGTCGCGCAAAACCGCCACGCCCGCGAGAATGAGATTCCCAAGGCCGATAGCATCGTCGAACAGCATGTCGGGAAATTCCTTTCCTGGCAGGCCAGCGTCGAGCTTGCCGGTTTGGTCAACGAGCTGCGCACGCGAATGCGTGAAGAGCGCGCTCAATTCATCCATGCCCGCGTGGAATCTATCCAGCACCTGACGTCAGCGGACCGCGCGCACGTCGAAAAATTGATGGACGAGATGCTCGAGAGCTTGCTGCTGGAGCCGGCGCAGCGTTTGCGCGGCGAGAAAGATTTGCGCCGAAAAATTCACAACGTCGAGGCATTGCGCGACCTATTCCTTTCGAACCGGGAGAAGCCTTGAGGACTTTGCGCATCGGCACGCGCGGCAGCTTGCTTGCCAAATGGCAGGCGGAGTTTATTCGGACGCGGCTTTTTGCCGCAACGGGCATCGAGCCGGAAATCGTGATCATCAAAACGGCTGGCGATAAAATGCAGCACGCACCGGTGGCACAAATCGGCAGCAAGGGTATTTTCATCAAGGAACTGGAAGAAGCGCTGATCGAAGAGACCATCGACCTGGCGGTGCACAGCGTAAAGGACATTCCCACGGACATTCCTTCGCGCCTGATGTTTCCCGCGGTTTGCCGGCGCGATGACGCGCGCGATTGCCTGGTTGGCTCGACGCTGGCGAACCTCCGGCAAGGGGCGCGTGTGGGAACGAGCAGTTTGCGGCGCCAGGCGCAGTTGCGACATGTTCGTCCGGACTTGGACTTGCGCGACCTGCGCGGCAACGTCGACACGCGCCTGCGCAAAGTTGAAAGCGGGGAATACGAAGCGGTGGTGGTCTCGAAAGCTGGATTGGATCGTCTGGGATTCAGCCAGCGAATCTCCGAGGTTCTTTCTCCTGAAGTGTGCATGCCCGCAGTGGGGCAGGGTGCGATTGCCGTGGAGTGCCGGCTGAAGGACAGGGAAGCCCAAGATCTGCTGGCACCGTTGGATGACGCGGAAACGCGCGCTGCGATCATTGCCGAGCGCGCGCTTCTGGGTGCGTTGCATGGCGGATGCCAAGTGCCCATGGGTGCGTGGGCGCGCGTCGAACGCGGCGAGCTGGTGATGGATGCCTGCGTGTGTTCCGTGGAAGGAGCGCAGTGCGTGAAGCAGCATGCTGCAGCGCCGCCGGAGCAAGCGGCGCAACTCGGCGAGCACATGGCGCGCTTGCTGATCGAAGCGGGCGCGCAGTCCATCCTGGAAGAAGTGGGCCGGCAGCGTGGCTGAGAATTTTCCAAGTGCGTTGGCAGGGAAGCGCATCGTGATTACGCGCGCGGCGTTGCAGAGTGAGGAGTTGGCGCGAGAGCTATCCGCACGCGGAGCCATCCCCGTCATGCTTCCGCTGGTGTCGTTTGCAGAGCCGGACGATTTTGTGCCGCTGGATCGCGCGATCGTAGGGATGCAACAGTTTGACTGGCTGGTCCTCACGAGCGCGCAAGCGGTGCGAGCGGTGGTGCAAAGGGCGGAGGACTTGGGGCAGCCACTCCTTGCGGTTGGCAGCCGGCTACAAGTGGCCTGCGTTGGGCCGGTTACGGCGGAGTCCGCGCGCAAGGCAAACCTTCCCGTCGCTTATGTCGCGGTGACGCATAACGGCGTGGCTCTGGCAAACGAATTGGGCAGCAAGCTTCAGGGAGCGAAAGTAATGCTTCCGCGGAGCGATCGGGCGGATCCGGATTTACCTGAGGCCTTGCAGCGATATGGCGCTCAGGTTACAGAAGTCATTGCCTATCGCACGCTGCGGCCGGGCGAGACGGACCAAGGCGGACTAAAGAAGATTGCGGGTGGCCAAGCCGATGCAGTTTTGTTTTTCAGCCCGTCAGCGGTACAGCACTTCGCAGAATTAGTTGGCTCTAAGCAACTCGGTCAGATTCAGGATAAGCTCGCGGTAACAGCCGTCGGGCCAGTGACCGCGAACGCATTGCATAAAGCCGGCGTGGAGCGTGCTTTGGTTGCAGCGGATACCACGACGGCCTCGGTCGTGGATGCCTTGGAGAAACATTTTGCCGCCGCAAAGGCCGCGCCGGCAGGAGTGAAACGCTCATGAGCTTTCCCACGCATCGACCTCGGCGCTTGCGGCGCTCCGCAGCGCTCCGCAGCATGGTTCGCGAAACGCGCCTGACGACCGCAGGCCTGATCTATCCGATGTTTGTGTGCCCGGGAAAGAACGTTCGCCAGGAAGTTGGCTCGATGCCGACGATTCACCAGCAGTCGGCTGATCAAATCCTGGAAGAGTGCCGGGAAGTGGAATCGCTCGGAATTCCTGCGGTGATTCTTTTTGGCCTGCCGGAAACGAAGGATCCGCGGGGCGCGAGTTCGTTGAGTTCTCAAGGCGTGGTGCAGCGCGCCATCGAAGGCATTCGAAAGGCGAACCTGAAATTGCTGGTGATTACCGACGTTTGCCTCTGCGAATACACGGACCATGGCCACTGCGGCGTCATCGAGAACGGGGAAGTGGCAAATGACGCGACGCTCAGCATTCTGGCGCAGCAGGCGCTTTCGCATGCCCGGGCGGGCGCGGACATCGTTGCGCCTTCGGACATGATGGACGGGCGCGTGGGCGCGATTCGAGAAATGCTCGACGAGCACAAGTTTGAAAACATCGCGATTCTTTCCTATGCCGCGAAATACTGCTCCGGATTTTACGGGCCGTTTCGTGAAGCCGCGCAGTCCGCGCCACAATTCGGCGACCGGCGCAGTTACCAAATGGATCCCGCCAACGTGCGCGAGGCATTGAAAGAAGTGCGGCTGGATTTGGAAGAGGGCGCGGACATGGTCATGGTGAAGCCGGCGCTGCCCTATCTCGACGTGATTTGGCGCGTGCATGAAACGTTTGACGTTCCCGTGGGCGCGTACAACGTGAGCGGCGAATACGCGATGGTGAAGGCCGCGGCGCGGAACGGCTGGCTTGACGAAAAACGCGTGGTTCTCGAAATCCTGACAGGCATTCAGCGCGCGGGGGCGGACAACATTTTGACCTATCATGCCAAGGACGTCGCACGCTGGCTGAAGGCGTGCTAATTTATCCACACTGATGAACAAAGCACAAACGCAATTAAAGCGCGAAGGCCAACGCTCGCGTGAAATCTTCGAGCGCGCCGAGAAGGTACTCGTCGGCGGCGTGAACAGTCCCGTGCGCGCGTTCCGCTCGGTCGGTGGCGACCCGCTGGTGATCGATCACGCCAACGGGCAGCACCTCTACGACGCGGACGGCAACGAGTTGCTGGATTACGTTTGCTCGTGGGGCGCGATCATCCTGGGGCATGCGAATCCGGCCATCGCCGAAGCCGTCGCCCATCAGGCACGTCGCGGAACGAGCTTTGGCGTGACCACGGAATTGGAGCTGGAACTCGCCATGCTCATTAGCAAGGCGATCCCCTTCCTTGAAAAGATTCGCTTCGTCTCCAGCGGCACGGAAGCGACGATGAGCGCCGTGCGGCTCGCGCGAGGAATCACGAAGCGAGATTTCATCGTGAAGTTTGAAGGCTGCTATCACGGGCACGCGGACAGTTTTCTCTCGCGAGCGGGTTCGGGCCTGGCGACGCTAGGAATCGCTGAATGCCCTGGAGTGCCGCAGGTGCTGGCGGAATTGACTCTGAACGTGCCGTTCAACGATCTTCAAGCCGTCGAAAAAGCGTTTTCCGCGCACAAGGGCAAGATTGCCGCGGTGATTGTGGAGCCCATCGCGGCAAACATGGGAGTCGTGCTGCCGGAACCTGGATTCTTGAAAGGTCTAAGAGAAATCGCCCATCGAAACGGTGCGCTGCTGATCGTCGATGAAGTTATCACCGGATTCCGCTTGCGCAACGGCTCCGCGCAGGAACTTCTTGGCATCGAGGGGGACCTTACAACTCTTGGAAAAGTTATTGGCGGTGGAGTCCCTGTGGCCGCTTACGGTGGCTACGCGGAGTTGATGAATCACGTGGCCCCGCTTGGACCGGTGTATCAGGCAGGGACGCTGGCCGGGAATCCGCTGGCGATGCGCGCAGGGATTGCGGCGCTGAAACAGCTCACAAAGCCAGGCCTGTACGAGAGAATGACGCAGTTGGCAGAACGTTTGGTCTCGGGGCTGCGCGTGGAATTGTCCGCGGTCGGAATTCCCGCGCAGATCAACGCCATTGGCTCGGTCGCGACGGTTTTTTTCACGCCGGGGCCAGTGAGAAACTATGCCGACGCCAAGCGTTCCGACACCAAGCGGTACGCGCGGTTTTTCCGCGAGATGCTGCCCCGGGGAATCTTTCTGGCGCCGTCGCAATTCGAAGCCGTGTTTCTCTCTGCGGCGCACACGGCTGGGGACATTGACCGAACCTTAGCCGCCGCTCGCGAAGCATTGCAATCCATCGCCGCCGAGCCCGCCTGATTCCATCCAAGGGAGCGAAAGCAATGCCTGAAGGCATCGAACTTCCCGAAGCGCATCACATGCACGAAGACCATCCGTTGGTCCTTCCCGTTTCCATCACTGTGTCGATTATGGCCGTGCTCGTCGCGGCCGCATCCTTGCTCGGGCACCGCACGCACACCGAGGAACTGCTGAAACAAAGTCAGGCCGCCAGCCGTTGGACGCAGTACGACGCGAAGAGCGTCAACCTCCGCGGCGCCGAGCAAACGTTCGACATGATGACACTCTCCGAACCGTTGAATAAGCAGGTTGGCAACGAATTACGAGAGAAATACGCGAAGCTCTTGGAGCATTACAAGGAAGACAAGACGGATGCCCGCAAAGAAGCGATGGAGTTGGAATCCGAGCGCGACCTTGCGGGGCGCAAAGCGGATAGGTTTGATGGAGGAGAGGTGCTCCTCGAGATCGGATTAGTCATTTGTTCGATCTCGCTCTTGACCAAGCGCAAGAGTTTCTGGTTTGTCGGAATGTTGTTCGGGGTTGCTGGCATAGTATTTGCATCGACAGGGTTCTTGGTTCACTGATCAAGCGCGGGCTGGCGGTTGCGAACCACGCAGCAGCGCGATTTCCTGGGCCAGCCGTTCCATTTTGCCGAGCAATTCCTGGTGGCGAACATCCTCGGTGGCGGGCTTCTTTCCGAGAAAAGTCAGCGTCCCTCCCGGCTCGAGAACGCACTGATTGACTTCAGCGAGAGAATCAAAGCCCTGCTTGCGGGCCGCCGCTTCCAATTGCGCCAGGGTGATGAGTTCCTTCTTGAGATGCTGTGGCCTGACCTTTCCGTCTTCGATCAACACGTCCGCCCTGCCTTCGACCAACTGATCGAGCTTCCGATGATCATAGAGAAAACGGACTACGAGATAGTTGGTGAAGAGCAGGGAAGTAGCGGCGATGATCCCGCCCAGAACCGTATTGTCTTCGCCAATGATTGCGTTTTGGACGGTGTTGGATAGCGTCAGCAGAACGACCAAGTCGAAGGGATTGAGCTGGACGAGTTCGCGTTTGCCGGACAGTCGCAGGCTGATAACCAGGAATGCATAGACCACAATCGGGCGCAGGATTTTTTCCAACAAGGGAACGCCAAGCACGAACATATCCTTCCAAATGTCATGCATAGTGTAGTCGCCTCCTCAGGGTGTCACGAACCAATATCGCACAATCCAAAAGCCGGGCGGGAAAGAAGCACGGGAGCACATCAAGCCGGTTCTTCTTGAAGAGCTGGACGCCTCTGCGCCGCATTGTTGACTGCTTGTCCGTTCATTCTTTGGTGACAGCAACTCCATCATTAACGCACGCGCTCGCTCGAGTCCCGTATCATAAAAGCAGCTAGTCCCCTGCATCGGCAACGGCGGAGCGGTAAACGCATAACATCCGGAGGACGAAGCGCGCATTCTTGCCCGCGGTGTGACCGGTACAGAGCGGCGTCAAGCGCGGCAATCCCATGGCACTGCCCACGATTCCTGAGCAAGGCACGACCATCAGCCCGGAACAGCTCTCCTGTTTGGTCTATCGAATGGAGGCGGAGCGCCGAGTTATCTCCGAGATTGTTCATGGGCTCAACCAGACTGCGAACCTGGACGAATTACTCGCCGGCATTCATCGGGCATTGAAAAAGGTTCTTCCTGCGGAGAATTGCTTTGTCGCGCTGTACGACGCCGTCACAGATACATTTGGCTTTCCATTTTTTGTTGACCAGGTGGATCCTGCACCGCCTCCGCCGCAAAAAGTCGGGCATAGCTGCACGGGGTACGTTTTCCGCAAGGGCACGCCCATGCTCATTCCGCAAAGTGAATTCGACAGGCTTGCCGCCGCCGGGGAAGTGGAGCTGGTTGGCGCGCCTTCGCCCGCTCGGCTGGGTGTTCCGCTCAAGACCCCGACGGAAACGATTGGAGTTCTCGTCGTCCAGCAGTACGAAAACGAGAAAGCCTACGACCAGCGCGACCTGGAGTTTCTGAGTTCTGTGGGCGGACACATCGCCTTGGCCATCGAGCGGCGCCGCGCCGAGGATGCCCTTCGAAAAAAGGAAGAGATGTTCCGGCTGCTCTTCAGTCACAATCCGCTTCCCACTTGGGTCGTCGACCACGATACTCTGCGATTTCTGGAAGTGAATGAAGCGGCCGTTCGCGTGTACGGCTACTCGCAGGAAGAGTTCAAAAGCATGACCATTCTTGATTTTTCGCCCGAGGAAGAGAAAATCAAAATGCTCAGTTACCTCAAGGAAGAAAGCGGCGACGGGCTGTACCGCGAGCATTGGAAACACCGGAAGAAGGACGGAAAGATTATCGAAGTCGAAACCACGGTTCATAAGCTGGAGTATTCGGGCAAGAGAGTCCGCCTTATCGTCGCGCAGGACGTCAGCGAGCGGCACATTCTTGAGCAGCAGCTCCGCCAATCTCAGAAAATGGAAGCGGTGGGCCGCTTGGCCGGCGGAGTGGCGCACGATTTCAACAATCTTTTGATGGTTATCAAAGGCCACACGGAGCTTCTCCGCAATGAGCTGCCGCCCGCCAGCGAGTATTCCAGAAAGGTTGAGCAGATCGAACGGGCCGCGGATCGCGCTTCCGGTCTGACGCGCCAGCTTCTGGCCTTCAGCCGGCTGCAAATTTTGCAGCCCAACGTTATGAATCTGAATGATGTCGTCAGTGAGATGGGACGGCTGCTCCCGCGGCTGATTGGTGAAGACATCGAGTTGGTCATGCGAACTTCGCAATCTCTGGGCGCCATTCGCGCCGACGCCAGCCAGATGGAACAAATCATCATGAACCTCGTGGTCAACGCGCGCGACGCCATGCCGGATGGGGGAAAGTTGATCATCGAAACCTCCAACCCCGAATTGGACAGCGTTTACAACGACAAGCATCCGATTGTCCGCCAAGGCCACTATGTGCTTCTGTGCGTCTCCGACACAGGCACGGGCATGAGCCTGGAGACGCAAGCGCACATTTTTGAGCCGTTCTTCACCACGAAGGCGCAAGGCAAAGGCACGGGCCTGGGCCTGGCCACGGTCTACGGCGTAGTCAAGCAGAGCGGCGGCTTCATCTGGGTGTACAGCGAATTGGGCCGGGGAACGACCTTCAAGATTTATTTTCCGCGAGTCGACCAGCCCGTGGATCGGGCGATTCCGGCGCCGACTTCTTCCGAGGCGCCACGCGGAACAGAAACCATTTTGCTCACGGAAGACGAGCACGACGTGCGTGAAGTCGCGCGCGAATTCCTCGAATCCGGTGGCTACACCGTCATCGAGGCGCGCGACGGCACGGAGGCCCTGGGACTTGTCGAGAAGCACCAGGCCGCGATCGATCTGCTGATTACTGATATGGTGATGCCGCGGATGACTGGCCAGGAGCTTGCCGCGCGTTTGAAGGAGCAACGGCCGAAGCTACGCATGCTGTACATGTCTGGGTACAGCGAAAGAGCCGCAGCGGAGTCTCTGCGCTCGGATCCGACGGTGCGCCTGCTGGCAAAACCATTCAGCCGTAGCGCACTCCTGCGCACCGTTCATGAACTTCTGAGGAACTATTGAGCCCTGGTCCGGGTTTTTCAAGAGGAGCACTGGCGATCCCAAATTTTGCCTAATGAATTCTCGGATGCCGCTGGTGCCACTCGGTGTGTTGCTGGAACGTCCGCGCGGCTTGAATCGCCGCGATGTCGTCGCCCGCTCCGGCCATGAATTGAAACCCAATCGGAAGATTCTTTTCTGTGAAACCACAGGGAACGGACAGCGCGGGCAGCCCGCAGAGGTTGCCGATCGCGCCCAGCGGATCGGGGAAAGATAGACCAGTTTCAAGATTGAGGGTGAGCGGCGTCGCGGGGACCGGCTGCGACGGAGCTACCAGCACGTCGAAGCTTTCAAAAATCGCGTCCATTTTCCTCTGAAGGATTTCGCGCACCTTGAGGGCTTGTTGGTAGTCGGCGGCGGAATACTGTTCGTTCAAATAGCCGGAAATCTGCCCGAGCGGATCCGTGAGTTCACTGATCTTTCCGGAGCGAATCAGTGAGCGGAAAGAAGCGGCCGCCTCCACGGACACGATGAGAGAGCCCGCGTCTTCCCACGGACCGGTAGGTAGC
>WNFW01003902.1_pt1 | contig 12218 bp, 12 predicted proteins | sample 5400131 | NCBI WGS metagenome assembly WNFW01 (sample SAMN13153362, study PRJNA577476) | soil metagenome | isolation source: 20 cm soil or saprolite under grassland replicate 1 | place: USA:California | collected 2016-06-15 | reverse complement strand
AGCTGCGCCAGCGCGTGCGCCACCAAGACCCGCGATTTGGACGTCGCCGACGGGCTTCCCGAGATGCCGACGGCCACGAGCCTGCCGGGCGCAGCGCCCATCACGTCGTCTCCTGCCACGGAGCAAAACGCTAGCCGCGAGCCCCCCGCCGGGCAAGGGCGCCGCGGCGGGAACCTTTCGGGCGATATAGTTCATTCATGAACTGCAAGGCGGTGGACGACCCCCTTAGACCGGAGCGAGGGCACGTGAGAGGACAGATCGCGGCGCTCATCATCGTGGCGACCCTGACGGCGGGCCAGTCGGGAGCGGTCGTCCAAGCGCCGGTGCCCCTGTCATCCGCGGCGGACCCGAGCGCCCCGATCTTCCCGTCGCTCGTCGCCGACCCGAAAGAACCCGAATTCTTCGCCACGTATCTGTGGCAGCGCTCCCCACGCCTCGCCGCCAAACTCGGCTCCGTCGGATTCGGCCAGACCATCGGGGTCGTTCGAGCCCGGGATTGGCAGCTCTCGATCGCCGCCGGCGTGTTTTCACAATTCGACTTGTCGTCCTCGACCGCCGACCTGATGAACACCGACTACTTGATCGGGCTCCCGCTCGCGTACCGCGGCGGCAGCACGGCGCTGCGCCTCCGCGTCTACCACCAGAGCTCGCACCTGGGCGACGAGTACATACTCCACGCGCGAGCGCAACGCGTGGACCTGAGCTTCGAGGCCGCCGAGTTGCTCGTCGCACGCGAGCTCGCGCATTGGCGGGTGTACGGCGGCGCCGAGTACATGTTCACCCACTCGCCGTCCGACCTGAAGCCCGGCGTGCTCCATGCCGGGCTCGAATACCACCAGCCGGGGTCGCTGGTGCGGCTCGGGCGGCTCGCCGCCGGCCGGCTCGTGGCGGCGCTGGACGGCAGGTCGGTGCAGGACCGCGGTTGGCAGATCGGCTGGAGCTTTGTCACCGGGCTCGAGCTGGCCGACCCCCTCGTCCTGCCGGGGTCCGGATGGCGCTGGAGCGTGCAGCTCAAGGGCTACAGCGGCCCCTCGCCCTACGGGGAGTTCTTCCGCGATCGCGTGTCGTCGCTCGGCTTCGGGCTCGGGTTAACCTTGTGAGACACCCTGTCCTTCTCGCTGTCGTTCACCCGAACGGGTGGGGGCAACCCACCCGTACGGGTGAAATTGCGCTGGCCCCGCGCTATCCGCGGAACCTTTCCCGCAAATAGTTCATTCCTGCACTATCACGTCGCTCGTCTCGTTCGAGAACCACACGGAGAGGATTCACCATGACGCGTTCGATCAAACCGATGGCTTGGGTTCTGATGGGAGTGGGTGTCCTCGTGCTCACGGCCGGGGCCGCGGCGTTCCGCAGGGCGCCCAGTGCTCCGGTGGCTCCACCTCCCGCGGAGGTCTCCGTCCTGACCGTTGTCCCCGAGACCGTGGCGGCGCGCTACGAGTACGTCGGCCAAGCGGAGGCCTCGCGCTCGGTCGAAGTCCGGTCACAGGTGACCGGCGTGATCGTCGCCCGGCCCTACGCGGAAGGCACCGACGTGGCCAAGGGAACGCTGCTGTTTCGGATCGACCCCACGACCTACGAGGCCGCCTACCGCAGTGCGCAGGCGCGGCTCGCGAACGCCGAGCGCAACTTGGCGCGCCTCAAATCGCTGCTCGCGTCCCGCGCCGTCGCCCAGAAGGACGCCGACGACGCCCAGACGGCGTTCGATCAGGCGCAGGCGGCGGTGGACCAGACCAAGAAGGACTATGACGACACGTCCGTCCGCGCCGAGATCGCGGGACGCGTCGGACGCGCCCGCCTGGAGCTGGGGGCGCGCGTGACCGGACCCGGCGATCTCCTCACCACGGTCGAGCAGGTCGACCCCATCTACCTGAACTTCAGCCCTTCGGACCAGGACATCCTGCGCTGGCGGCGCGACGCCGCGACCGGTCAGCTGCTGATGCCACGCACCATGTCGGTTCAGGTGGTGCTCGCCGACGGGACGGTCCTGTCCGAGCCGGGGAAGCTGAATTTCGTGGACCTCGCGTTACAACCGGAGACCGGAACACAGCAGCTCCGCGCGGTGCTGCCCAACCCGAAGCACGTGCTGCTCCCCGGACAATTCGTGCGGGTGCGGCTGCTCGGCTTGAAGCTCCCAAAGGCGATTCTGGTCCCGCAGCGCGCCGTACAGCAGGGGCTGGGCGGAGCGTTCGTGTACGTCGTGGCCGACAGCGGCAAGGTCGCCGTCCGCAACGTCGTCGCGACATCCTGGGATGGCGGGTCATGGCTGATCGCGGAAGGGTTGCAGGCGGGAGATCGCGTGATCGTGGATGGCGTGCAGAACGCGGCCCCCGGGGCGCCGGTCAGGGCGGTGGCCTATCAGCCGCCGGCGGACAGCGCCGCGAGGGTCCCGTGAGCAACGCACCCGAAATCCGCAACGTCTTCATCCGGCGCCCGATCTTCTCGGGCGTCATCTCGATCGTCATCGTGCTGCTGGGGCTGTTCGCGCTCCGCACGCTGCCCGTGAACAGTTACCCGGCGCTCACGCCGCCCGAGATCCAAGTGCAGGCGGTCTACCCGGGCGCGACGGCCCAGGACGTCGCCACGGCCGTGGCCGCCCCGATCGAGCAGCAGCTCTCGGGGCTCGACGGCTTGCTCTACTTCAAGTCGTCGAACTCGAGCGCCGGCGTCATGAACCTCTCGGTCTACTTCGACGTGTCGCGCAACCCGGACCTCGCCGCGGTGGACGTGCAAAACCAGATCGCGCTCGCCGAGCCGCAGTTGCCCCAGGAGGTCGTGCGCAACGGGATCACGGTGCAGAAGCGCCAGACGAGTATCCTCGTGGTCGGCGCGCTCACCGCCGACGACCCGCGCTTCGACGCCGAGTACCTGAGCAACTACTCGAAGATCTACATCCAGGACGAGCTCAAACGCATTCCCGGCGTGGGCGACGCGCAGACGGTGGGCCAGCTCGAGTTCTCGATGCTCCTGAGCCTCGACCCCGACCGCATGGCGCAGCTCGGATTGACGGTGTCGGACGTCGCCGCCGCGGTGCAGGAGCAGAACGCCACGAACCCGGCCGGGCGCATCGGGCGCGAGCCTGCGCCGCCCGGTACCCAGCTCACCATCCCCGTCGTCACGGCGGGCCGGCTCAAGGATCCCGCCGAATTCGGGCAAATCATCCTGCGGGGGCGGCCGGACGCCTCGCTGGTGCGCCTCCACGACATCGGCGAGGTCCACTTGGGGGCCCGCAACTATGACGTCGTGGGGCGGCTCGACGGCAAGCCGACGGCCTTGTTCCTCGTCTTCCTGCGACCGGGAGCGAACGCGCTCCAGGTCAAACAGGCGGTGCTGCAGCGCATGGGCGAGCTGGCCAAGAGCTTTCCCGCCGGGGTGCGGTGGTCGGTGCCGTTCGACACGACCCCGTACATCACTGCCTCCATTTACGAGGTCGTGAAGACCCTGTTCGAGGCGATGCTGCTCGTGACGCTCGTGGTCTTCATCTTCTTGCAGAGCTGGCGGGCGACCCTCATTCCCGTCCTCGCCGTGCCCGTCTCGGTCATCGGCGCGTTCTTCGGCATGCAGGCCCTCGGCTTCTCGATCAACCTGCTCACGCTGTTCGGCCTGGTGCTGGCGATCGGGATCGTGGTGGACGACGCGATCGTCGTGATCGAGAACGTGGAGCGCATCATGGCGAGCGAGGGCGTCTCGCCCGCGGTGGCCGCGGACCGGGCCATGCGCCAGGTGAGCCGGGCGTTGATCGCGATCGTGCTGGTGCTGTGCTCCGTCTTCCTTCCCGTGGCCTTCCTGGGAGGCATCACGGGCCTGATGTACCGGCAGTTCGCCATCACGATCGCCATCGCGGTCGTCCTCTCGGGCATCGTGGCGTTGACGCTGACGCCGGCGCTGTGTGCGGTGCTGCTGCGGCCGCCCTCGGAACACGCCGCGGCGCGCTCCCCACTGAGCCGGTTCTTCGACCGGTTCAACCGCGGCTTCCGCGCGGCCACGGAGCGCTACCTCGGCGCGGCGGGCCGTGTGATCGACCGCCCCCGCACGTTCTTCGCCGCCTTTGGGGTCGTCGTCGCGCTGGTCGCGGTGCTCATCCGCAGCGTGCCCAGCGGGTTCATCCCCAGCGAGGACAAGGGCTACTTCGCAATGCTCGTCGCGTTGCCGGACGACGCGTCGCGCCAGCGGACCGAAGCAGTCGTCGGCGGGATCGAAGGCTTCTTGAAGCAGCAGCCCGCCATCAATCACGTCGTGGCGCTCGTCGGGCTGGACTTCATCCAGAACGCGAACCAGACCAACGCCGCGATCATCTTCGTCAACATGAAGCCCTGGGACCAGCGCTCGTCCCGGAGAGACCAGATCAACGCGGTGCTCGGCGCCGTGAACGGCTATCTGTTCGGCATGCGGGACGCGCGCGGGTTCGCGTTCAATCTGCCGGAGATCATCGGCCTGGGCACCAACGCGGGCCTCGAGATGAATCTGCAGGATCGCGGAGTGAACGACGTGCAGCGGTTCGCCGGGCTCGTCAATGATTTCACGCGCGAGGCCAACGGGCGTCCGGAGCTGCGGGGCGTGTACTCGACGCTGCGGGTGAACACCCCACAACTGTACGTCCAGGTGGACCGGGAGAAGACGAAGGCGCTGGGGATCTCCCTCACGGACCTGTTCCAGACCTTACAGGCGTTCCTCTCGACGCTCTACATCAACGACTTCAACCTGTACGGGAAGACCTACCGGGTGCAGGCGGAGGCGCAGCCCAAGTTCCGCCAGACGCCGGAGGACATCGGCCGCCTGTACGTACGGGGCCCCGATCAGCACATGGTGCCGGTCTCCGCGCTCACGCACACCGAGTTCCAGGTCGGGCCGAGCGTCCTGACGCGCTTCAACGGCTTTACGTCGGCGCTCGTGATCGGCGCGCCCGCCCCGGGCAAGAGCTCCGGCCAGATGCTCGACGCGGTCGAGCGACTCGCCCAGGAGAAGTACGGCAGTCAGGGCGTGGGCTACGCCTTCAGCGGCCAGTCCTATCAGGAGCGCGCCTCGGGCGGCCAGGGCGGCCTGGTGTTCGGGCTCGGGCTCGTGATGGTGTTCCTGGTGCTCGCCGCGCAGTACGAGAGCTGGTCGATCCCGTTCGCGGTGCTCTTGGCCGTGCCGTTCGGCACGCTCGGCGCGCTGCTCGGGGTCTGGCTGCGCGGCATGCCGAACGACGTGTACGTGCAGATCGGCTTGATCGTGGTGGTCGGCCTCGCGGCCAAGAACGCGATCCTGATCGTCGAATTCGCCAACGAGCTGCGCGCCCAGGGTCGCTCCATCAAGGAAGCGGCGCTCGAGGCGGGCCGCGAGCGGCTGCGGCCGATCCTGATGACGTCGTTCGCTTTCATCCTGGGGGTCGCGCCGTTGCTCACGTCGAGCGGCGCCGGTGCGGCGAGCCGCCACTCGATCGGCACGGGCGTGTTCTTCGGTATGCTCGTCGCGACGGCCGTCGGAATCTTCTTCATCCCGTTGTTCTTCACGGTCATCCGGACTTTGAGCGAGCGGGGCGTGTTGCGCCGCGGTGCGAGTGCCGTCGTCCCGCAAGCGGCGCCGCTCGCCGTGGAGGGCGACTGACATGCGACGCGTCGTCTTGCTCGCATCCGCCGCGCTGATCGTCCTCGTGGAGGCGTGCGCGGTAGGACCGCGCTATCGCCGGTCCTCCGTCGGCATGCCGGACGGCTGGCGGCGGCCGGCGGCGTCGGAAGACTCGCTGCGGTCGTTCTACGACTCGCTGCGCACCAGCCGCGATACGTTGCTGCCGGCCGGGGCCGATACGGCGCGCGTGCCGTTCGCGTACGATACCACGTCGCCTGGTCCGCGCGGGGACTCGGGCGCAGCGCTGCAGTGGCTCGACCTGATCCAGGATTCCGTGCTCCGCCAGCTCGTGGACACGAGCCTGCGGGCGAACCGCGACGTGCGGACCGCGCTCGCCGTGATCGACGAGTTCCGCGCTCAGTACCGGGCCACGCGGGGCGCGCTCCTGCCCGAGCTGACGGCCAACGGTCAGGCCGGCCGCAACCAGCAAGTGTTCGGCACCTTCGGGTCGTTCACCTACGATTCGTACCGGGCTACGGCTGACCTGAGCTGGGAGCTCGATCTCTGGGGCCGGCTCCGCCGCAGCACGAGCGCCGCGCGCTCGGATCTCGTGGCGCGGGAGGAGGACCGGCGCGCGCTGCAGTTGTCGCTGATCGGCGACGTGGCGACGGCGTACTTCGATCTGCGCGCGGCCGACTTGAACCTCGCGATCGCGCGCCGCACGCTGGAGTCGCGGCGCCAAACGCTCGCGCTCGCCCGGCAGCGGCTCGACCGTGGCTTGATCTCGGAGCTGGACGTCCGCCAATTCGAGGCCGATGTGGCGAGTCCGGCGGCGAGCGTCGCCGACTTGGAGCGGCAGGTGGCCCAGCAGGAGAACGCCCTGAGCGTCCTCGTCGGACACAACCCCGGAGCCATCGGCCGGGGCCGGCCGCTCACGGAGATGGCCGCGCGGATCCCGGTCCCCGCCGGCGTGCCGTCCGCGTTGCTCGGCAACCGCCCCGACGTCCGGAGCGCCGAAGCGACGCTGCGCGGCGCTACGGCTCGGATCGGCGTGGCGCAGGCGGCCTGGCTGCCGACCTTCACGATCACCGGTCAGTACGGCACCCAGAGCACGGAATTCTCGAAGTGGTTCGCGTCCGGGACGAACATCTGGCAGGCGTTCGCCGGCGTCTCGATCCCGCTGTTCAGCCAGGGCCGGCCGGGGGCCGGCGAACAGGTCAACATCGCGCGGGCGCGGGCGTCGCAGGCGCGGTCGCGCTACGAGCAGACGGTGCTCGTGGCGCTGCGCGAAGTGGAAGACGCGCTCGTGGGATTGCGGACCGCCCAGGATCGCAGCTCGGCGCAGGAGCGCCAGGTGATCGCGCTGCGCCGGGCGCTCGACCTCGCCACCATGCGGTACCAGAACGGCGTGTCGAGCTACCTCGACGTGCTGGACGCGCAGCGCGGCCTGTTCGGCGCAGAGCTCGCCCTCACCCAGGCGGAGCGGGACCAGCTCGTCGCCGCGGTGCAGCTGTATCGCGCCGTCGGCGCCGGGTGGCCTGCCACCAACCCATGACAACGGAAAGGGGATTCCCGTGGTCTACCTCGTCCCCGTAGGTCGATTCCTGTATTCCGCCATCTTCCTGATGACGGTGTTGGGGCATTTCTCGGCAGCCTACATCGGGTATGCCGCCCAGCAGGGAGTGCCGGCCGCGGCGTTTCTGGTCCCGTTGTCTGGCGTGATCGCCACGCTCGGAGGGTTGAGCGTGACGTTCGGCTACAAGGCAAAGTTGGGCGCGTGGCTGCTGGTGCTGTTCCTGGTGCCGGTGACGCTCGCGATGCACAACTTCTGGGCTGTGACCGACCCGATGATGCGCGGGATGCAGATGGCGATGTTCATGAAGAACGTATCCCTGCTGGGCGCCGCGCTGCTGATCACGCACTTTGGCGCGGGCCCCCTGAGCCTGGACGCGCGGAATTCTTCTCGTCATTGATGAGCAACCGCGCGCGCAAGCGACCGCGGCGCCCGCCGGCGCCCGACGTGCTGGTCTTCTCGCTCCTCGGAGCCGCGGGAGCGGTCGAGGCGCGGCTCGAAGGCGCCGTAAGCCCGCTGGGGCTGTCCCTCGCCAAGCTGGGGTTACTGCGACTGCTGGCCGAGGCGAAGCAGCCGCTGCCGCTCTCCGAGCTGGCTCAGCACCAGCGCTGCGTACGATCCAACATCACGCAGATCGTCGATCGGCTCGAGAAGGACGGGCTGGTCCGCCGGCGGGCGGACGCGGACGACCGCCGCAGCGTGCGCGCCGCCCTCACGCCGGCCGGCGAGCGGGCCTACGCCAGAGGGATGCGGGCGCTCACCCAGGAGCAACGCGCCATCGCGAGCGCGCTCGGAACGACGGCGGCCGGTAATCTCCAGGCGATCCTGGAGGCGCTGGCCCGCTGATCGGCGCGCCCGAGGGGGCGCTACATTCTGCTGGTATGGCGCCCGCCATCACGGCCGATCGGCTCAGCAAGACCTTCAAGGTCAAAGTGCGGGACCCCGGGCTCAAGGGCGCGCTCCAGGCGCTCCTCAAGCCCCGCTACCGCGACGTCCACGCGGTGCGCGACGTGACGTTCGGCATCGAGCCGGGGGAGATCGTCGGGTTCCTCGGACCGAACGGCGCGGGCAAGACCACGACGCTCAAGATGCTCGCGGGCCTGCTGTACCCCACGAGCGGCCGGGTCGCCGTGGCCGGCTTCGTCCCCTGGGGCGGCGGTCCCGCGTTCAAGCGGCGCATCGCCCTGGTGCTCGGCAACCGCCAACAGCTGGTGTGGGATCTTCCGCCGGAAGAGACGTTCCAGCTGAACCGCGCCATTTACGACATCGCGGAGCCCGATTACCGCGAGCGGCTCGCGGAGCTGGTCGCCCTGCTCGAGCTGGGCGACCTGCTCGCAAAGCCGGTGCGCCAGCTGTCGCTCGGCGAGCGCATGAAGTGCGAGCTCGCGGCCGCCCTGCTGCATCGCCCGCCGATCCTGTTCCTGGACGAGCCGACGCTGGGACTCGACGTCACCGCCCAGGAGGCGATCCGCCGCTTCCTCACGCAGTACCGCGACCGCCACGGCGCGACCGTGCTGCTCACGTCCCACTACATGCAGGACGTGACGGCGCTCGCCTCGCGCGTCCTGATCATCAACCGCGGCCGGCTGCTGTACGACGGGGCGCTCGCCGCCCTGGTGGCGCGCAACGCCCGCACCAAGCGGATCGAGCTGGTGCTCGCCGACGGCGTCACGGCGGAAGCGCTCGCCGCGTTCGGCACCGTGAAGGAGTTCCGGTTCCCCAACGCGGTGCTGGAGGTGCCACGCGAAGAGGCGGCCGCGACGAGCGCGCGGCTGCTCGCCGCGCTCCCCGTCGCCGACCTCTCCATCGAAGACCCGCCGATCGAAGACGTGATCCGCGTGGCGTTCGCCCGCGGCGTCGCGGAGGACGAGTGATCCGCCGCTACGTGGCCCTGATCCGCAACGCCTGGCTCGTCGACCTGCAGTACCGCGCCTCCATCGTCCTGTGGCTGTTGTGGGGCGTGACCGAGCCGGCCGTGGCGCTCGGCATCTGGTGGGGGATCGCGGGGGACGGACAGGTCGCGGGCTACGCGCGGGCCGATTTCGCCCGCTACTTCTTTGCCCTGATGCTGGTGAACCAGCTCACCATCGCGTGGGACTCCTGGTACCTGGACGGCTGGATCCGCGAGGGCGAGCTCAACTTCCGCCTGGCGCGGCCGCTGCACCCGGCGCACGAGGCGGTGGCCGAGAACATCGCGTATAAGGTGCGCACCGCCGGAATGATCGTCGTGGTGTGGCTGGTCGTGTCGCTGGTGTGGCCGGCGGTGCGGCTGCCCTTCGCGCCGAGCCGCTGGGCGCTCACCGCCGCCGCCGTGCTGCTCGCCGCCGCGATGCGGTTCTTCATCAGTTTCACGACGGGGCTGCTGGCGTTCTGGACGACGCGCGCGACCGCGATCATGGAGTTGCACGCCGGCGTGTCGCTGTTTCTCTCGGGCCGGCTCGCGCCGCTCGCGCTGCTCCCGCCCGCGGTCGCCGGCGTCGCGGCGCTCTCGTGGTTCCCCTACATGCTCGCCTTTCCGGTCGAGCTCCTGACCGGCGCCGCCCAGGGCCCGGCGGTCGTGCAAGGTTTCGCGGGCCAGCTCGTGTGGCTCGGCGTCTGGATCGCGGCGTATCACGTCACGTGGACCCGTGGGCTGAGGCGGTATGGAGCGGTGGGAGGATGAGGATCCGCGTTCTCGCCGCCCTCTGGCGCATCAACCTCGCCGAAGAGCTCCAATACCGCGCCAACTTCGTGGCGAGCCTGCTCGGCACCTTCTTCTGGATCGGCACGGCGCTGCTCACCCTGGCGGTGTTTTTCTCTCACACCACGCGACTCGGCGGCTGGGACTACTGGGAGGTCGTGGTGCTGTTGGGGGTGTTCAACGCGCTCACGGGCGTGATCGAGGCCGTGTTACGACCGGGGATCGGCCGGCTGGCGGGAGAGGTGCGGAGCGGGGGCCTCGATCTCGTGCTCGCGAAGCCGGTGGACGCCCAGGGGTTCGTGTCGTTCCGCCGGCTCGACATCTGGCGGCTCTCGGACGTCGTGCTCGGGCTCGCGCTCGCGGGCTACGCGCTCCACCGGCTGGGCCACACGCCGACGGGCCCGCTACCCCGTCTCCGCGTACCCTGACGCGCTGCGATTCCTGTTCGTCTACCTGATTCCGATCGCCTGGACCACGACGATCCCCGCCTCGGCCCTCACGGGCCGGCTGCGGCCCGAGATCGGGCTCGTCGCCGCCCTCGTCGCCGGCGCGGCGCTCGCGCTCGCGCGGCTCGTCTGGCGGGCCGCCCTGAAGCGATACACCGGGGCGAGCGGGTGACCGGGGCTGCCTACTTGTCCGTCCATACGGCCAGCTCGTTGCCGCTCGGATCGCTGAAGTGGAACCGGCGGCCGCCCGGGAACGGGTAGGTCTTGCGGACGATTTTCCCGCCCGCCTGCTTGACCTTCGCCTCGACGTCTTCCAAACCGGCGGCGTAGATCACCACCAGCGGATTGGCGGGCCGGACGGGCGCGTCCTTCGCGAAGCCGCCGCTCAGGCGGCCATCCTGGAAGCTCGTGTAGTCGGGTCCGTAATCCTCGAACCGCCACCCGAAGACCTGCTGATAGAATTGCTTGGTCCGGGCGATGTCCGTCGCGCCGAACTCGATGTAGTCGACCTGCCGGTCGTGATCGGCCTGCGTCATTGCGATCCTCGGAGCGGGGTGTCCGATAAGCTGCACCGCTCCCGCCGGACACGCAAAGCCCCGCGATCGCGCGGCGATCGCGGGGCTCGTGCCAGTGCGTGGATCGGTTTTAGGACCGCGTCACAGTGTATTGCCCGCAGGCCGTGAACGTGATCGTCACGTTCGACGTGGTGCCGTTGCGGGTGACCGTGGTCTTGATCGTGCCGGCGTCGAACTTCGGCCGCGTCGTGCAGCTCGCGTTGTAATGCAGCACGGGGTCGGTCGAGACGGTCAACGCATACGAGTTCGTGCCGTGCGTCCACGTCGACGTGCCGGCGATGCTGAGCGTGCCGCTCGGCAAGCGCGCATCGGGCTGGATCGAGCCCGCCGCGTCCGCCGTGAACGTGCTGTTCCACGTGCGATCGTGGCTCGCCGTGCTGCCGTCGGGGAACGTGTAGGTGCTCTTGAAGTCCTTCTCGATCTGCGAGATCACCGACGCGTCGCGATCGGTCTCGCGCGTGCCGTTCACCACGAGCGAACGGACTTTGCCGTCGCGCACGTGCACCCACGTGAGATCGGTGAATACGGTCTTCACCGAGCGGTCCGCGACCGCCGGGGTCGGGTCGACGATGTCGATCGTCCCGCGGACCGTGTCGGCCTCGCTCCCCATCGCGAACCCGCAGTCGGTGAACGCGATGCGCACCGAGTCGGGCACCCGGTCCGCGTCCGCGTTCGCCGGCGACGCGGGGCTGCGGGTGGGCATGCAGAACCCGTCACCCGCCCCGAACGGGGTGATCGGCGCGCCCAGCCCGGGGAGGAACATCCCGCTCGATAGGGTCGCGCCGTCGAGCTCGCTTTGCGCATCGGCGGCGACGGCCTCTCCCATCATGTTGGCTTCGGGCAGACTCAAGGCTGGATTGGTCGATCCGGCAGAAACCGGCGCGGTGGCTTCGTGCGTGCACGCGGCGACCGCAGCGAGCGCGGCGGCCGCCACGCCGGCGACGAGCCGGCGCAGACAGCGAATGGGCGGCATGAACAAGTCCTCCTGAGCGGTCGGTAGCGGGTGGCGTCCTACTGTTGAAGAGTGTGGACGGTACCCAGGCGGTAACGTTAAGGTTCTCTGGAAGGACGCAAAATGAGACGCAGTCAGCCGAGGATCTGGTCGATGGCCTGGAGCTCGGCGGCGCTGAAGCTGCGGTTCCCGAGCGCTGCCACGGCGTCGTCGATGTGCCCCGGCCGGCTGGCGCCGATCAGCGCCGAGGTGACCTCGGGGTGACGCAGCACCCAGGCCAGGGCCATCTGGGCCAGCGTCTGGCCGCGCGCGCGGGCGCACTCGTTCAAGCGACGCACCTTCGCCAGTACCTCCTCCGTCACCTCCTCGCGCTTGAGGAAGCCGTGCGGCTTGGCGGCGCGGGAATCCGCCGGAATGCCTGAGAGATAGCGATCGGTGAGCA
>WNFW01002677.1_pt1 | contig 12218 bp, 9 predicted proteins | sample 5400131 | NCBI WGS metagenome assembly WNFW01 (sample SAMN13153362, study PRJNA577476) | soil metagenome | isolation source: 20 cm soil or saprolite under grassland replicate 1 | place: USA:California | collected 2016-06-15 | reverse complement strand
CTAGCGCGTTGGAGATGACGATTCTCCGCACGTTGAAGAGGCAGCCCCTTACGTCCTCACGCGGCATATCAAGCGAACGTCAAGCGATTTCCTACAGATTGAAGAAGGTTCGATGTATCCGACGCTCCAGCGGCCACGCCAGGCGGACTTGGCCAAGGTCGAATGGAGCATCTGGCCCACGAAAAAGTGGCGTGCGGATTTATAAACTGACGGAAAAGGGGGCGAAGCACCGGGAGCATGAGGTATCACGATTTGAGAGGATGCTTGAAGGGATTACGCGTGTCTTAGCGGCCGGTGAATCATGAATTGGTTCAAGCAATTGTTCTCGCGTCGCCGCCTCTACGGCGATCTCTCAGAAGAAATTCAGCAGCATCTCGAAGAGAAGATCGAGGAGTTGGTTGCGGGCGGGATGTCTAGGAAAGAGGCGGCGTATGCTGCTCGCCGCGAATTTGGCAATGTAACTCTGAGCGAAGAGGACGGCCGGGAGGTCTGGCGCTGGCCCTCCATCGAGAGCGTTTTCGCTGATCTTCGCTATGGCTTGCGCACCTTGCGGAAAACTCCTGCCTTCAGTCTTACCGCAATCATTACACTCTGCTTGGGGATAGGCTTGAATTCTGCAATTTTCAGTATGGTGAGCGGCATTTTGCTGCGCGATCCCCCAGTCAAGGACCCCGAACACATAGTTGTAATCACATTGGCGAATCCTGAAAAAGGCTCGGATAGGAACCCCGTTTCCGCATCGGAATTCTCCGCATTGCGTGAACAAGGGCACTTCTTCACGGAAATAGCGGCCGCTTCCTACGAAGACCTGGTGATGACCGGACAAGGCCAGCCTGAGCTCATCACCACCGCCCAAGCGACGCCCAACTACTTTGAGCTTCTAGGAGTCCCCGCACGCGTGGGTCGCACCTTCACAACGGGTGAGAGTGTGGCAAAACAGAAGTCTGACGCTGTCATCAGCTACGACTTTTGGCAGGGGCGGTTCGGCGGCGATCCAGGAATCATCGGCACGTCCCTCACTCTTGCCCAGCAGACCTACACAGTGATCGGAGTGATGCCCGCAGAATTCAAGTACAGCTTTCTGCCGTGCGCGGTGTGGATTCCGGAGTCGTTTGTTACCCGGTCCCTTCTTCAGGATCAGCGCCATGTTCGGAATCTGAATGTTTTAGCGCGACTCATGAATGGCACAAGCCTCCACGAGGCCCAGGCCCAAGCGGCCACGATCCTTCAGCGTTTTGAACAGAACAGTCTGGCTGATAAAGGCTGGACTCCAAGATTGGTGGGCCTCAGGGAAATACTGGTGGAACCGAACGTTCGTACAGCGGTCTTGTTTCTAATGGGCGTCGTTGGATTTGTCCTACTGATAGCATGCGCCAACGTCGCCGGATTATTCTTAGCGCGCTCGGTGACCCGCCAAAACGAATTCGCGGTTCGTGCGGCTCTGGGAGCCGGCCGCTGGCGGTTGATGCAGCAGTTGCTCGGGGAAGGTTTTATCCTCGCGCTGCTCGGCGGCATCTTCGGCATGCTCCTGGCAGTCGTAGGGTTGAAATTCCTCCGAGCTAGTTTGAACTTCGATCCTCAGACGACCTGGTTTGCGGGGAAAATCGAAGTCAACGGCACGGTCTTGCTTTTCACGCTTACAGTCACCTGTCTTACAGTACTGTTGTTCGCGTTGATGCCCGCCCTTCAGAGCTCCACCCCTGATCTCCACACGGGGCTGAAAGAGGGTGCCCAAACAGCATCACCAGGTGCGAGGCGAACCAGGGTACGAAGCGCGATTCTTATTGGTCAGGTCGCATTAGCGATGGTGCTGATGGTCTGCACGGGAGAATCAGTGCAACTCGTGATCAGGGAGGCGCGAACTCGACTGGGATTTGATCCACAACAAGTGCTCACCATCGATTTATCTCTTTCTGCGTCGAAGTATGCTGACCCCGCTGAGCAGGCTGAGTTCTTCAAGAATGTTGTGGGGCGAATTCAGGGTTTGCCAGGAGTGCAGTTTGCCGGTGTGACAAGACAACTTCCGGAGTCCTTCCCACCCCGACTCCCCTTCGACGTCGCAGACCGGCCCGTGCCTGAACCGGAGGTTCGACCGCTCGCGGCGAGCTATATCGTTTCGCCGGATTACTTCCAGGTGATGAGGATTCCGCTATTCAGAGGTCGACAATTCTTACTTTCTGATGCTGCCGGTGCCGCAAAAGTAGTCATCGTCAATCAGACTTTTGTGAAACGGTTCTTGCCTAAGACGGACCCGATCGGCACGTTTGTAAGCACCTACGCAGATTTGCCCGGCCTCCCAGATTCGCGCGAGATCGTCGGAGTTGTGGGAGACGTCATCGACCGCGTAGGACAAAGCGACGACATTGCCCAGATGTATGTACCCTTCCTCCAAAGCCCTCTGCGCACAATGGTGGTGGTGATTCGCGGCGGGGACCCCGCCACTCTCACACTTGCGGTTCGGGAGTCCATCTGGGCTGTTGACAAGGATCAGCCGATTGGCAACATCAAGACAATGAGGCAAGTGCTCGATGGAAAGGGCGCAGGTGATCGCCTGCTAGGAGGACTTCTCGGCACGTTTACGACCCTGGCCCTGTGCCTCGCGACTATGGGAGTCTACGGCGTGGTTTCGCATGTTGTGGCCCAACGGACTCACGAGATCGGATTGCGGATGGCGCTCGGAGCGGAGAAAGGAAGTGTGTTCAGATTGGTGGTCGGAGGTGGGGTACTTCTTACCTCCATAGGGACTGCATTGGGATTCTTTTTGGCGCTGCCTATTCCTCGCATGCTCGCCGGCGCACATCAAGGTTCATGGCTTCGCAGTTTGCCGGTTCTGGTAATTACCCCGTTGCTGGTCATCGCAGCTGCGCTGTTGGCGTGTTACATCCCGGCCCGGCGAGCGATGCGCGTGGACCCCACGGTTGCCCTCCGCTATGAATGAAACTAAGTCCTCCAACCGATTCTCTTGCGTCCGCTACCCCAAGGGGAAGCGGGCACGTTTGCGCTTGCCGCCGGAACGCGCCGGTACGGTGCCCCTCTACTCGCAAAACAGGAAACCGTCCCGGCGACTGTGCGCCAATTTGACGGATGCGCAAGCGCTTGAACTACAGTTCATTGAATTATCTGCAGCTCGCAAGCATTTTCTCTGTTGAGAAGTGGCTGGGCACGTCATTCACATATAAACGAGCTGCCGAGATTCGGCTTACCGCCGACGAATGACTCAGCAGCGTCACCGACCGACTCGACGCTGTGGCCCCAGATCGCGATCCGCACAAAGCGGGCGGCAGTACCGGCATCACTGCAGCAGTGAACGTGTCTGCAGAAGCCTGTTGTTCAAGTCTTGTTTTTGCTCTAGAACGCGTTTTGCATTCGGGATGAGGTTCGCAAGTTGCTGCGGTGCGCTGTGAATCGCTTCCTTCAGGGCTGGCAGTTTGGACTGATCTTCGAAAACAGCAACATACGATGAAATAATCCGGGTCAGAGCTGTGGATGTGACTAAGTCTGCTGCATAATGACTGCGAAGGCCTTCCAGATCAAGCTTTGCCGCCGCTCGCCAATCAAGTCCTTCCCCCAATCGTGTGACGGCTTCCTGCAACCGCGCTCTCTGAGCTGCAGAAAGCTGCTCCAGGTGGAGCACGTCGGCTACGGCTCTAAAGTGAGTGACGAGGAGATCTTTGGCGATCAGCGTTGCAAAAAGTGACCCACCATTCCCGACATCATGCGAAAACCTCAATCCCGCCGCGAGAGTGCGCACTCCTCCATCTTTGTTGCCCGCCATAAACAAGTGAAACGCATAAAGAACGTTGAGCCGCCCGAGCACCAGTGCCTTTCTGGCATACTCAACAGGCACATCTTCCGCTCCGTAATCCAGGCCCCAGTCACAGTTAGCGAGAGATGTTGCTCGGGCCATGATTTCCAGGGCCAATGTGTTTTTCTCAAGCAAGTCTTTATATTTGGAATCATCGTACGGAACTGTTCCTTCGAGGACGGCGTTCAGTTCTTTTGCTTGCTGCTCGGTTATGGCGGAGTCTTGCACTTCCGAGAATGCGGACCAATAGCGCAAAGCCGCGTTGTCCGCAAGAGACATATTTCTCTGAGCGGATACAGAAAAATCCGATAGTAGTACAGCAAGGATAATCGATGGAATTGCGGTGATGTGTTTCATAGCTTGATCTTCTCCTTGCCTAGCACGGCAACGGCGCTACGTTTGCCCTTCGGGAGTGGGATGTTTTGCGAGCGAAACGCCATGTCGTCGACCATCGCCTTAAAGGACGGCGCTTTCGCCACCAAAGCATTTGCACTTCGCATCGTTAACGGCTGGTCTTCCATGAGGTGCTCGGGGTTTCCGACATTCCCGATGGTTTCGGTGACACGGGCTCGATCCGTGCGAATGGGTAATGTAAGCGCCCCTATAACAAGGATGGCCACCGCTGCTGTAGCCCATGCGCCCAGGACGAACGTGCGCCGAGCCCGATGGCTAGTTCCTACTGTCGAGAGTGGCTCGGGAGCTAGCGGGCGGAACTGCTTCAAATACGCCTCCACGCGCTCATCATCAAGAGTTGGCACAAGAATTCTCCTTCGCGAACATCGAGTCGCGTAGCTTGGCAAGGGCATAGCGGTATCGCGATGCTACCGTGTTCGAGCTAACGCCCAGGAGGTCACTTATCTGCGAGAAGGTGAGTTCGCCCCATATGTGCAGAACCATGGCTTCTCGTTGATCATTCGGAAGAGCCCCGAGCGCACACCTCAGATTCCGTTCTCCCGCATAGTCTCGGTCTGGGGGAATAAACCAGGCCGAGTCCGGCTCAAGCGGCGCATTTCGCTCCCGCAGCTTGCCTTCGTTGAGAGCGGCGTTTCGTACGCACGCGAATAGATAAGCCTTCTTGTCCACCACGCGGTTGAGGCTCCCTTTCTCGATCAACTTCAAGAACACTTGGTGGACCGCATCTTGAGCGCGACACCGTTCACCCGTAACCGCCTGGGCGAAGAGTAGGAGCGCCGGCCCGTGCTGGCGATACAGGAACTCGATCTCGGCGGTATCTCCGTCAGTTCGGTGCACGTTGCAGTCTCACGCTATTTACAGCAAATAAGGCCTGTACCTTTGTGCGTTGCAGCCACTCTAGTTGTGCCCGGGTGGGGATTCGCTTCGGCGCACGAGCTTCAGTCCCGGACCGAGCTCTTTGTTCTTTCTTGTTCTTCATTCTCTAGGTTCCACAGTTGCGCCTCGTTTGGCCCAGCAAGCTCCATCCTGGAACTTTACATTCGGCCCGAGCGCGGAGCAGGGGTGACATTTGTGGTGCTGGACTTCAAACGTGAGAGTCTTACATTCCACATGCGGCACCAGCACCAGCAAGGGAACGGGACTTTCGGACGCTACATGCCATGGAGAACTGGGATCGCGGCGTTTTTGGAAATAAAAAATCACGAGGCCGCTGATTTTTCCGTCCGCGTCTTCAATCTTGAGATCGATCCCTGGGAGGTTATTCATTTCCCCTTCCCAGGTTCCGGCGAACGAAGACTTCGCGTGAACTGGCATGGACGGTTCGAAGAGAAGGAGTATTACAAAGCCTGCCAATGCGGCGATGATCGGCACTTGGTTGGTTTTCATGTCTTGACACTCAATAATAAGACAATCGAGTCCAGAGGATTTGTCTACCGGACTCGTGACTCCGTTGTCGGTGGGTCACAACAGAACGGCAGCAATGTCTTACCTATGCGCTCGAATCCGTTCGAGGTGGCGCAACGATCCCGATCTGATGTGGTTACTTCGCAGCCCTTAAAGGATCGGGTTTATCGACCGGTTTAAGGCTAAAAGGAGATCATTTCGGCCCCCGCGGCGGGCCACCCGCTGCGAAGTCAATTTGGGGCAGCCCAGAGGTATCCAAGCAAGTCCTAGATTTACCGCCTCCCGAAGTGCAGACCATCGTGGTTCTCCTCTTGACAATCAGTAGGAGAGATGTATTCTTCCTCCTGAACCTCAGGGGGAATGTGTCTATGGCGGAACAGCCGAGTGATCTCGTCCAGGGAACTCTGGACATGCTCATTTTGAAAACGCTGGCGCTCGAACCCATGCATGGATATGGGATCGCCGTCCGGCTCGAACAGATGAGCAAGGGCGTTTTCCGCCTCAATGCCGGTTCGCTATTTGTCGCCTTTCAGCGACTCGAACGAGCGGGGCTGATCAGCAGCGAATGGAAAGCCACCGAGAATAGCCGACGCGCCAAGTACTACGTCCTGACGGTCCAGGGACGAAAGAGGCTCAACAGCGAAACACGAGAATGGGGAAGGCAAGTGGCGGCCATCGCCAGAATCTTGGAGGCGTCGTAAGCCAACCATGCCAATGCTGCGAAGCATAGTGGGCGGGCTGCGATCGCTGTTCCGAAAAGAACAGGTCAGCCAGGAGCTGGACGACGAACTAAACGGCTTCCTGGAGATGGCCGCCGAAGAAAAGATGAAGCAGGGCATGAGCCGCAAGGATGCGCTTCGCGCGGTGCGTTTGGAGCGAGGAAACCTCGAAGTTATCAAGGAAGCGGTCCGCGCTGCGGGCTGGGAGTCTTTTGTCGAGACATTGTGGCGGGATTTGCGCTTCGCCGCCCGCGTGCTGCGCAAGAGTCCTGGATTCACTGCCGCGAGTGTCCTGACCCTGGCCCTGGGAATCATTGGCACTACCATAGTATTCACCGCATACGATGCGCTCGCACTGCAAACTTTGGCAGTCCGTGACCCGAAGAGCCTGGCGGTCCTCAAGCGGGAGTTGCGCAAAGGTGGTGCCAGCACAGCGTTCTCCGAGCCGGAGTACCGCAATTTTAGCGAGCACAATCCGGCTTTCCAGGGAGTAATTGCGGAAACCGGATACAACACTGTGCTGGCACAACTGCCCGACGCGGGTGAGAAGATTCTCGATGAACCGCGACAAGTCATCATCAAGCTGGTTTCCGAGAATTACTTTTCGGTTCTGGGCGTCAATGCCATTGCCGGGCGGATGTTCACAGAACAAGAGCACGGTGGCGCAGAACCTGTGGCGATCCTGAGCTATTCTTCCTGGCAACGCCGTTTTCGCGGTGACCCCGCGGCGCTGGGGCAATCCGTTCTGCTGTACGGGACGCCGCTCACGATTATTGGTATCGCGCCAGATGATTTTATCGGCACGGGCTTACCCCCGGTGCCACCGGACCTATGGATCCCGCTTGCGATGCAGACGCGAGTCGAGCCAGGCCGTGACTGGGCGCACTATGCGGGTGAGTCTCGATTGCGAGTGGTCGGCAGGCTGAGGCCAGATGTCAGCGCACGACAGGCGCGGGCTGAACTGACGGCGATTGCGCAGCGGTTCGAAACGAACCGAGGGTTAGAGCAAGTAACTTCCGCAATCGAGACCGAGCCCCCGGCGTACTTCATTGAGAAAGGCAACCCGCAATTCCAATCTCTTGCCGCACTGCTGATGGTGAGCTTCGGCATGGTCCTCTTAATCGCCTGTGCGAATCTCGCCAATTTCTTCCTCGCTCGGGCCACGGCGCGACGCAAGGAGATGGCGGTGCGGCGGGCTCTGGGGGCGAGCCGGGGCAGACTGATGCGGCAACTTCTGACCGAAGGCGTGCTAATCGGGCTGGCTGCGGGTGCCATCACAGTGATCGCGTCGCCGCTTTTGTGCGATTTCATCTGGAGAGAGATTCAGAGCCGTGTCGTGTTCCGGTTCTCGGATCTCTACGTTTTTACCTTTCGATTTTCGCCCGACAGTTGGGTGCTAGCCTGGACGATGGTGGTTTCAATCGCGGCGGGCATGCTCTTCAGCGTGTTGGGCGCAGCTCACTGCACCAAGGCGGATTCTCACGAGGCGTTGCAAGGTCACGTGGTGCAGTGGACACCAAATCGTGGCAAGCTGCGCGCCAGCGCACGGGACGTGCTCATTGCTGCACAGGTTGCGTTCAGTGTAGTTCTGTTAGTCAATGCGGGACTTGTGGCGCGAGGCATGGCGCGAGGGCAGAAAGTGTTTCCTGGTTTTAACACGGAGCAGGTGATCAACATCGAATTCGCGGACCTCGAGAATGCAGGCATCGACAGGGCGCATACGGCGGCACTGCGAGAGCAGCTGGCACGCAGATTCTCGGCGCTTCCAGAGGTAACCGGAGTGGCGTTTGCGGACCACGTTCCGCTCCTGGGCGCAGGTACAACTACAGTGACCGAGCCGGGCAAAGCAGGGGAGCGCACGTTCGACAGTCAGATCTCGCCTGGCTTCTTTTCCTTATTCGGGATCAGCATTGTTCGAGGCCGTGACTTCACGGCTGCCGACGCAGCACGCCGCTCGTCGGTGGTCATCATCACCGAATCCACCGGACGACACCTGTGGCCGGGGGAGGATGCTCTCGGGAAAATCATCCTGGTGGGAGACGCGCAAGCTCCAGCGCAGGTGATCGGCGTGGTGCAGGACACCTACACGGTGGCCCTGGGGAAAGTGGAACCTTTGTATGTGTACTTCCCGGCTGCAGCGGATGCGCCAATCGACGACGTTTTCGTTCGCACGGCTGGGAAAGGCCAAACGTCAATGGGGCTAGTGCTCAGCGCCGCTGCTGCAATTGATAACAAGCTGGCTTCGCTGGCCGTGGTGCACGTGATGGATGACGTGCTCTGGTTTCAGCGGCTGCCGTCCACGATAGCGACACTGTTTGCGACGAGTGTGGGAAGCCTGGGACTCTTCCTGGCCAGTGTGGGCATTTATGGAACGATTGTGTACGCGGTCGCGCAACGGACGCGCGAGATCGGGATACGCATCGCGCTAGGTGCGCAACAGGCGTCGATTCTGCAGCTGGTCCTGTTGCGCATGATGCGGCTGGTGGGTGCGACCACTTGCATTGGCTTGGCTCTGGCGGCGGCCCTTTCGCACGCGCTGACGACGGTACTGCCTTTCGGGATGGGGTCGCTGCTGTTGTTTGGTGTCAGCCCCTGGGATCCTCTTGTTTTCACGACGGTTGCAGTATTTTTGGCGGTCATTGCAATGTCCGCCGCTTATCTGCCGGCACGCCGCGCTACAAAGGTTGATCCGATGGTGGCCTTGCGTTACGAGTAATCGCACGACTTTTGGAGGCGTCGTAAGGCGTATGTCATTGCTGCGACACATAGCTAGCGGTGTCCGATCGCTGTTCCGAAAGGAACGGGTCGAAGAGGACTTGGACGAAGAGCTGCGCGGCTTTCTCGAGATAGCGGCCGGGGAAAAGATGAAGGAGGGCATGAGCCGCAAAGATGCTCTTCGCGCAGTGCGTTTGGAGCGAGGAAGCCTCGAAGTTACGAAGGAAGTCGTCCGCTCTGCCGGCTGGGAATCTCGTGTGGAGATGTGGTGGCAAGATTCACGCTTTGCCGTCCGCATGCTGCGCAAGAGTCCCGTTTTTACCGCTGTGGCTGTGCTGACTCTGGCACTCGGGATAGGGGCAAACACTGCCATCTTCACGCTTCTGCGCGCTTCGCTCTGGAGACCGCTGCCGGTCAAGGACCCACAGGAAATCTTCCATCTCATGCGGACGTCATCCGGCGGCGACTTCGCGGGCGAATTCAGTTATTCCTATCCGCTCTTTCAGCAACTCGGCAAAATAGCCGCCTCTCGGGGCGAGATGTTCGCTACCGAGACGGTTGGTTCGAGAAAATTTGGTTTGAACGCGACATCAAAGGAGCGAGTGGTCGGAGAGGCGGTGTCGGCCAACTTCTTTTCTGTCCTGCGTGTCGAGCCTACTCTCGGGCGCATCTTACAACCGCAAGACGACAATGTGCTCGGGGGAAATCACGTTGCCGTCTTGAGTCATGGATTCTGGATGCGTCGTTTGCGGTCCGACGCTGCAATTCTTGGCAAGACGATTTTCTACGATGAGGTCCCCTACACCGTGGTCGGCGTTGCGCAGCCTGGATTCTTTGGAATCGAACCTGAGCTCTCGGTAGATGTATGGGTGCCGGTGACCGCTTCAGTTGACAAGACATGGATGCCAGACCCGAACGTTAGTTGGTTGCGGCTCCTCGCGCGCTTGCAATCTGGCGTTGAGGTGCTGCAAGCACAAGCCATGCTTGAAACCGCATTCCGCACGCACGTCGCCGACACGCTCCTGCCGGGCGCGTCACCACGCTGGAAATCCATGCTGGAAAGACAGCATGTGTCGCTTCGTCCCGCTCGGTCCGGTCTGGCGACCACGGGGCGAAAGTACGAGACGCCGCTACTCGTATTGCTTGCCGTCGTCGTGGTAGTTCTCCTGATCTCGTGCGCGAACATAGCTAACCTCATCTTGGCGCGCAACGCCGCCCGGAGACAGGAGCTCATGGTTCGTCTCGCTCTAGGCGCCAGCCGCGGGCGAATTGCCTGCCAATTTTTCACTGAACATTTTCTCCTGTCGTTCGCCGGGGCTGTCTGTGCCATCTTTCTGTCCGTCTGGGGCACGCGGCTACTTCTCTCTCTGCTTCCACAATCGCCCCTGCCGCTGGCGTTCGATCTCCGGCCGGACTTCGCCGTGTTTGGTTTTACCGCAAGCACTGCGTTCGTGACCGCCACACTCTTCGGCCTGGGACCTGCTCTGCGTGCTTCGAGGGAAAAACCCGAAATGAACTTCCGCGCCGTCCAGCGGATCACCGCATCCTCCTCTACTGGAAGGCTTCTCCTAATGGGCCAGCTCGCGCTCACCTTGCCGTTATTGGTCGGCGCGGGACTGTTCCTCCAAACGCTGCACAATCTCAAGAGCACCGACCTAGGTTTCCGTCCCGAAAACGTCGTCACGTTCGACCTCTCTTTTCCCAAAGGGACTTCCGAGGACCGGCTTCGGCGGGCCAACGCAGAGATCAAGGAACGCCTGGAGTCCCATCCCGGCGTGCTCGTTGCAAGCTATTCATCGCCGAGCGTGTACGGGCATGGCGGATGGTCACGCGGCATCACGGTACCGGGGCACTCGACATCAGGCGAAGACAATGACGTGGGAATGATATCGGCGGGCCCGGGTTTCTTCGAGTCAATCGGGCTGGGACTTCTGCAGGGCCGCTATTTGAACTTCCAGGATCAGGCGGAGAGTCGGCCGGTAGCCGTGGTCAACGACAGCTTGGTGCGGTATTACTTCGGCGCCGATTCGGCAATCGGCCAGCGCATCAGATTAGCCGGTGAGCCAGAAATCCTCCGCGAAATTGTGGGCGTGGTGCGGGACGCGAGGCATTATGGGATTCGCGAGAGAGTATGGCCCATGGTGTATATCCCGGCTGGGAAAACCTGGAAGGGTGGCAGTTTTTTCGTGCGCGCCAATGTCAGCGCGCAATTGTTGAGCGGCATAATACGGGCCGAAGTTGCGGCCAGCGACAAAATTCTGCAAGTCGAGGGAATCCAGCCCTTTGAGACGGTAATCAATGAAATGATTTCCCAGGAGCACCTGACAGCATTGTTGTCATCGGTCTTCGCGGCATTAGCTTGCCTGCTCGCTGCGATTGGACTCTACGGAGTTTCTGCCTACAGCGTTTCGCGGCGGACGAATGAGTTCGGCATTCGCATGGCTCTGGGAGCTCAGCGGCGCGATATCCGAACACTCGTGCTGCGCCAGACCCTGGGCGTAATCCTCGCGGGCGTTGCCATCGGAATGGCCGTGGCTTTGGCGCTGGCCCGGGCACTTTCTTCCGCGAGTGCGGGCATGCTCTACGGCATCCAGCCCACGGACATTGGCCCATTCCTGGGAGCGACCGCGTCGTTGATCGCAATCGCGTTGGTTGCGGCTTTTTTGCCTGCTCGCCGCGCGACGCACGTAGATCCCCTGGTGGCCTTGCGTTATGAGTAGTTCGCGCTGGTTGTTTGACCCCACTCTGGTCCTTATCCCGAATTATCAGTGCTTGTGGAAGAAGTCCGTCAATTCGAACTCGATTCACTTGAAGTCAGAGCGATTCACCTCCTGCGAAACGCTGCCTCATCCACCGCGAATTGCTTCCCTGCCCTCTTTTGCGCCTTGTTTCTCGAACGGCGGGAATGTTGACTTGTGTTGGCCGTTTAGGGTGCCAGCTTCCCAAGTTTCGGACATGCGCTCCGATTTCCATAGCCCGCTCCATGATTCACGATGATTCAATTGTCCTTACGCCGCTAACGCCAGCCATGATTCAGGTAAACCCTGTAGATATCTTTGCGGGAATCACCGGATTCCTCAGAACTATAGGTTCCATCAATAATCTCGCTGCATACCGGGGTCTGCGCGCCAGGTTTTCAAAGGAATCCGTGGGAGCGCTAC
>WNFW01010401.1_pt1 | contig 12220 bp, 6 predicted proteins | sample 5400131 | NCBI WGS metagenome assembly WNFW01 (sample SAMN13153362, study PRJNA577476) | soil metagenome | isolation source: 20 cm soil or saprolite under grassland replicate 1 | place: USA:California | collected 2016-06-15 | reverse complement strand
ATTGGTCGGCTTTACTTCCTACGTGTTGATTGGTCATTGGTTCTATCGCGAAGCCGCAGCGGACGCCGCCAACAAAGCATTTATCACCACGCGAATTGGTGACTTCGGCTTCATGATCGGAATCCTGATGGTTTGGATGTCGACCGGCTCAATCATCTTCGCTGAGATCGCGCCCCGGATATCGGGCCTGACGAGTTATCCCACGTTTCTGATGATCGTCGCGCTTTTAATCTTCTGCGGAGCAGTCGGCAAGTCGGCGCAGTTTCCCCTTCACGTGTGGTTGCCGGACGCGATGGAAGGTCCAACTCCAATTTCCGCATTGATCCACGCAGCCACGATGGTCGCGGCTGGTGTTTATATGCTGGTGCGCGTTGCGTTTATCATTCAGGCTTCACAGACGGCTCTTCTGATCGTTGCCTGGATCGGCACCCTCACGGCGGTCATGGCCGCGCTAATCGCAACGCAGCAAGACGACATCAAACGGATCCTCGCTTACTCCACGCTCTCGCAACTTGGTTACATGATCATGGCCGTGGGGCTCGCATCGAGTGAAGCAGCCATGTTCCACTTGTTTACGCATGCGTTCTTCAAAGCGCTCCTCTTTCTCGCCGCCGGCTCGGTGATCGTTATGCTGCATCATGAGCAGAACATCTGGAAAATGGGAGGGCTTTCCAAAAAACTACCGATCACATTCGTGACTTTCGGTGTTGGCGCGCTCGCGTTGATCGGCTGCCCTCCGTTCAGTGGCTTTTTCAGCAAGGAGGCAATTCTCGCGCTCGCGTATGAGCACAACACGCCCATTTTCGCGGTCGCGCTGTTCACAGCATTTCTCACCGCGTTCTACGTCATCCGCATGCTGGTCATCGCCTTCTTCGGAAATCCGCGGAGCGACATCGCGCGTGAAAGCCGCGAATCGCCCCCGGTGATGATCATGCCGCTAATTTTGCTCGCGCTCTTGGCGACGCTCGGCGGATTTGGGTTTTTCGCGCGAAACTTTCTCGCACTCCCGGTTGAGAACCACATCGCAAGCTTCGTTCCTGCGCTTGCGGTCATCGCGTTGATTGCGGGAAGCGGGCTGGCGGTTGCTATTTACCGCCAGCAGGAAACCGATCCCGTCGACGTCAAGCTGTTACGTCACAAGTTTTATTTCGACGAGTTTTACAGCTGGCTGATTCACTGGACTCAGGAGCTCCTCGCGCGCGTCGCAGCTTTCGTTGATCGATGGATCATTGATGCAGGCGCGGTGGGCGGAAGCAGCCGCGGAACGTGGGGCGTCGGCGCGCTCTTGCGATTGCTTCAAGTCGGCAATCTTCAAGGTTACGCATTTTTGTTCGGCCTTGGTGTTGTCGCGCTGATTTATTTCGCGCTTTTCCGCTCCTGAGAAAGGTAAACGGCAATGACGAAATCCGAATGACGAATATCGAATTAAGCTTGAATAATGAAACTCGAAACGGCAATGCGTTGCCGTGGCGCTTCGTCGTTAGTGCTTCGTCAGTCCTTCGTCATTTGTCATTAGGATTTTGTCATTTTCCTTGATGGTTTTATTCGTCATTTTCTGCCCGATCGCCGCGGCCGTTTTAATCCTGGTCGGGGCGCCTGCGCGCAAGACGGCATTAGCCGCGTCCGCACTGATGTTTGCGGCGGCCCTGTTTCTGTTTGGTTCTTTTGGATATGGCCAACGCGATTTCCAACACGTCACCTCGTTCACGATATTGCCCGACTGGCGACTGAGCTTCACGACGGGTGTCGATGGTTTGAGCCTGATAATGGTGCTGCTTGCTACAATCATTACACTCGCGGCGGTTTGGTTCGCAGGCGCGATCGAGAAATATGAAAATGCATTCTATGCGTGTCTCTTGTTCATTTCCGGCGGCGCAATCGGAGCATTTGTTTCGATTGATTTGTTTTTCTTCTACGCATTTCATGAGCTTGCACTTATTCCCACCTTTTTCCTGATTGGGATTTGGGGCACTGGAAATCGGGTCGCGGCAGCATGGAAAATCACAATCTATCTCGCGATCGGCAGCTTCATACTGCTGCTTGGCCTGATCCTGCTTTACCAAAGCGTTCCACCCACTTCACGCAGCTTTGACATACGCGCCTTACAAGCTGCCGCGAGCATGGAACTGATCTCAGCGGATGCGCAGCGTCACATTTACCTGTTGTTGCTTATCGGGTTTGGAATTCTCGTTTCGCTTTTTCCGTTTCACACGTGGGCGCCGGAAGCTTATGCATCCGCTCCGGCGCCGGCCGCAATGTTGCATGCCGGCGTGCTGAAAAAATTCGGGGTATACGGGTTTTTGCGCCTCGCTATTCCTCTGCTGCCGGAAGGCGCTCGACACTGGAGCAACCTGCTCATGATTCTTCTGCTGGGGAACATCATTTACATCGGACTGGTTACGATTGCCCAGAAGCGTCTCGATTGGATGCTGGGTTATTCGAGTGTCATGCACATGGGCTACATCTTTCTTGGTATCGCCAGCGCTGGCATTCTTGGTGTGACCGGCGCGGCGGTGCTGATGTTCGCTCACGGTCTGTCAATTGCATTGCTATTTGCCCTAGCAGGTGAATTACGCCGAAGGACAGGCACGTTGGTTTTTGATGAACTTGGCGGTCTTTCCAGGCTCATGCCGTTCGCTGGCCTTGCGTTTGGATTTGGCGTATTCGCAGCGATCGGTCTTCCCGGGTTCGCAAACTTTGCGGGCGAAATCATGATCTTCTTTGGCGCATTCAAACATGGATGGAAAATGGAAGGCTTTCACAGTTTTCAAATTGCGACGGTGCTGGCCCTTTGGGGAGTAGTGATCTCGACGGTTTATATGCTGCGAGCCTATCGCAAGACGTTCATGGGCACGATGCCCGAACAGTGGAAAGATCTTGCCGATCTTCGCCCGGCGTTGCGTGTGCCGGTGACGCTGCTGGTGGGCGCGCTTCTTTGCTACGGATTTTTTCCGCAATCCTTTGTGCGAATGGTGGTGCCCACTTTCCGCACTTATCTCACCGTGAACAGATGATGAGGATCACAGCGCCAGAACTTGAGATTGCGGTGCTGGTGCTGGGGATAGCGATCCTGATGGTCGAAGCGTTTGTAACAAAAATCGACAAGCGAACTCTGGCCTTCGCTGCAATCGCCGGTCTGGCGATAGTTTTTCTCGCCAGCTTCTTCGTCGCTCCATTTCCCCCGCAAAATCAAGCGACTGGTTTCTGGAGTTTTTATAGCGCAGATCGCCTGTCGATCTTCTTCAAGCAATTCGCGTTGGTAACGACAATTTTCGTTGTGATCATGATGATCGACTACGCGCCGGTCGTGCGGAGTTCCTTTCCTACTTCGCAAGACGGACTGGGCGAATTTTTCGCGCTGCCTATCTTTACATGTGCCGGACTCATGTATCTGGTGTCGGCGATCGATTTCGTATTCATCTTCGTTTCGCTCGAGCTAGTTACGATATCCTTTTATGTGCTGGTCAGCTTTACGCGGCGCAATCCGGTGACTCTGGAAGCAGGCGCGAAATATCTCGTACTTAGCGCGCTCTCGACGGCGTTTATTGTGTATGGAATCGCCTGGATCTTCGGCGTCACCGGCCAGACAAATCTGCAACGAATCGCAGAGGCGCTGGGGAATCCGAGCACTGATCGCGGCGCGGCGCTGCTGGGCATGGTGTTCGTCCTGGTCGCGCTTGGTTTCAAAATCGCGGCCGTTCCGTTTCAAATCTGGGTGCCAGATGTTTACCAAGGCGCGCCCACGCCCGTGACGGCGTATCTTTCGGTTGGTTCCAAGGCAGCGGGGTTCGTCGTGCTGCTGCGCGTGTTGCAAACCTTTGCCACGCTTCCACAGGCGCAACGGCTAATTGTGTTAATCGCCCTGCTCACATTGATCTACGGCAATCTCGCGGCGCTGCCGCAGACAAATGTAAAACGATTGCTCGCTTACTCCAGCATCGCGCATGCTGGCTATCTCTTGATCGGTGTAGTGTGTTTCGACGGGCAGGCCGTGAGTTTTTACCTCCTCGCATACCTGCTGATGACGCTGTTAAGCTTTGCCGTGTTAATAATCGTTGCGCAGCAAACCGGTGAAGAGATTTCCGATTTTGATGGCTTGGGCAAGCGCTCACCATTTCTCGCATTCGCGATGTTGATCGGAATGCTTTCGCTCGCCGGTTTACCGTTCACGGCAGGATTTTTTGGGAAATTTTTCATCTTCTACGCAGCGGTTTTGCAGCGTCAGATCGCGCTGGTCGTTATTGGAGTAATCACCGTTGGCTGCGGATTCTATTATTATCTCAAAGTCGTTCGTGCGATGTACTGGCAGTCCACATCCAAGATGGACAAGATTTCTGTGAACGGTCTGTCACGTTTGGCAATCAGCGCCTTAGTGATCGCCACGATCTGGCTAGGCGTTTACCCCCAGCCGATTCTCGATGTGTTGAAGCATCAAAAAGTTGTAGGGCGTCTGTGTCAGACGCCTGGCGTTTGCTCTAATCGCTCAGGTAGACATTCCCAGTAAGCGAGATCGACCAAGTGCTTCCAGAGATCGTGCTGCGGCGTGAAAAGTGATCTGCACAATCCGCTCCAGGCGAAACCGCGGTACAAGCTGTAGCCGGGGTCGCTGACCCCGGCTACATTCTCCAACGTCTCAACGCTTCAACATTTTAAGTAAGTGCTGTTACAGCGAAGGAATTCCAAAGCGCACTGTCAGTTTAACGCGAAGATTGCGTTGCCTATGACCTGACCATTGATCAGGATGTCAACGCGATATGTGCCAACCCCGAGGGCGCGCGAATTCAGATTGTAGACATACTGGCAGCTATCGATTCTGAAGTTTGAGCCAGTATCAGCGTTGCCGCTGTAAACCGACTCGTTGACCTGCCCGATCACTCCCCCGGCCGTTCGCGTGACAGCGATCGTGGCCGGCGGCAGGTCGCAAGTTGCTACACCGCCTTGGGTCAGATTGAATTTTACTGGCACAACACCGCGCCTGACACTAAAGGTGCTTGTCCCGTCAGCATTAATTGGCGCTTGGACCTGGCCGGCATAACTGGGTATAACTATTTGAACTTCGAATGCGCCGATATCGATGCGACCATGCGCGACACGGTTATAACCTGGACCACGCTGATCGTAATCGGGCGGCGGGGTAAAGTTCGGGTCGCCCGCATCAATGGCCGGGCTGCCTTGTAACGGTGCGTGAGTAAAGGTCGGCCCGCCATTATCCTGCAAAGGACCAAGCAATGGGTTGGTATTGATCTGGTCGCCAGTTGCGGTAAGGAAACCACTGCCGTCGTCGCTGCTGAGATTGTAACCGAGCGAGGTACTCGTACCACCATTGGACATGCGGTTACCGTTAAAGATGGTGCTACCGACTTGCGACGTCGCGCCGGACAAGTTGGCGATCCCGCCTCCGTCCAACCAGAGACATGAGTTGCCACTGAGGGTGCTATGCGTAACCTCCAGCGGCGAGTTGCCGCCGGCGGAAGCGGCGTTGTAGATGCCGCCGCCGTAGTCCCCACCCCAGTTGTTACTAAGAGTGCTATTGCGAACCCTCAACGCCGCGGTGCCACCGTAGGCACTGCTGTTGAAGATGCCGCCGCCGAACGATTGGACCGAGTTATCGCTTAGCGTGCTGTTGACGACCTCCACCATTGAGCTGCCGCTGTTGCCATCGATGGCGATGCCGCCTCCATAGCCGCCGGTCACGGTGTTGCCGCTGACCGTGTTACCCGTGACGGTCAGCGTCGCGCTGCCGCTTTGACCGTTGTTGAAGATCCCGCCGCCCTCGAGGTCGGCTGAGTTGCCGCTGACCGTGCAATTGACGACCTCCAGTGTCGCGCTGCCGTATCCGAAGTAACCAGTCAAGTAACCACCGTTGAAGATGCCGCCGCCCTGTCCCAAGGAATCCGAGGCCGAGTTGCCGCTGATCGTGCAGTTGGTTACGGTCAGCGTCGAGTGGTCGTTGTAGATACCGCCGCCACTACGGTTGGGGAAAAATCCTGAGACCGAACCATTGGTGATGGTCAAGCCGCCGATGGTAGCAGTAACACCGCCGCTGACGTGGAAGACTCGGCTGGCATGGTTGCCATCAACTGTCAGGTTATTCGGACCAGGGCCGTTGATAGTTACGCTTTTGTTCACGAGCAGTTCGCCGCTGGTGAGCGTGATCGTCTGCCCATGGAGCGAAGAGTCGAAGTTGATCGTGTCTCCGTCGACTGCGTCCATAAGCGCCTGGCGCAGCGAGCCGACGGCGCTGTTATTCATATTCATGACGGTGATCGTCGCTGCCTGAGTGCTGAGTGCGATCAGGCACAGTGCGCTCAAGCAGGTTGCAAACAGAGTCCGGCGCGTATTTGAGTTCAGTGTTTTCATTTGTGTGTTCATGGGTGTCATTCCTTTTTGTTTTGGTTCTTAGTTTGTAGTTTTTGCTGTTCGCTACCCAAGTTTTTAACCACGGATCACCCGCCTTCGCCTCAGCCACGTTTGCTAAAGCTCCGACGAGTCAAGACGGCGTGGCAGACAGTGAATGATGCGGACCCTCCCAGGTTCGCAACCGTGTCCCGCGACCGCAGGATTGCGCCACAAAAAACGACGCGGCGTCCGAAGGTGCCGGACGCCGCGTCTCGAATTTTAACGCTTAATACTTCAACACTTTAACGTAACTGCTGTTATAAGGATTAGCGTAAGCCAAAGGTAGCGCTTCCTACCACCTGGTCGTTGATGATGACATCCACTCGATAGGTGCCAACTCCCAACGCTCCGGCACTCAGATTGTACATATACTGACAGTTAGCAATCCTGAAGTCTGAGCCGTTGTCCGCCGTTCCGTTGTAATCGGATTCGTCGATGGGTCCAATCACTCCGCCGGCCGTTCGCGTGACAGCGATAGTGGCTGGCGCCAGGTTGCAAGTCGCTACACCACCCAGGGTCAGAGTGAACTTCACCGGAACAACCCCGCGTCTAACGTTGAACACGCTCGACCCATCGGGATTGATCGGTTGCTGAACCTGCGCAGCATAAGCTGGCGTTGAGGTTGGGGTCGGCGTGGGTGTAGATGTTGGCGTTGACGTTGGTGTAGCCGTTGGGGTAGGAGTCGGAGTCGCCGTTGCAGTAGCTGTCGCTGTTGGAGTAGCCGTTGCGGTCACAGTAGCAGTAGGCGTTGACGTCGCTGTTGCGGTAGCAGTAGCCGTTGGAGTCGACGTTGGTTCGGGCGTAGGTGTAAACGTCGCTGTCGCCGTTGCAGTTGCCGTAGCTGTTGCGGTAGCGGTGGCTGTAGGCGTCGATGTAGGTGTTGGACTCGCCTCGGGACTCGCTACGAGCACATATTTCGAATCGCTGGGGATTCCATTCGTAAAGACGGTCACCAACGCCGGGCCGGGAGGAAAATTATTCACCGGGGTCGAAGCAAAAGAGCTATCGGACCAGCCTGCTATTGGATCCACCCCGAGGAATGCGACCTGGCTGTTGTCGATGTCGCGCAGTTGCACTACGGGGTAATTTGTCGATGAGTCCTGGAGGTTTCCGCCGGAGGCTTGCGAGATGCCTTGGAAACGCGAGCCGGTCAGCATGAGGCTGCTGCCAAGCACCAGGGGTGAAGTTGCCGTCGCGATTTGCGGCTGCCAATCCGGCCCCATAAACCCGAGCCCAATGTCGTACAGTTCCGCGCTGCTAAGAGCGCTGCCGTTAAATCCCCCTGCCACCAGCACATTGCCGTTAGGCAGCAGCGTCGCCGTGGGAGATCGGCGTGCGGTGGTGAGGCTGCCCGTGGCACTCCAAGTCCCGCTGGCCGGGTCGTACAGTTCCGCGCTGCCATTGTTAAGTCCCGCTGCCACCAGCACTTTGCCGTTGGACAGCAACGTCGCCGTGTGTTGGTAGCGTGCGGTGGTGAGGCTGCCCGTGGCACTCCACGTCCCGCTCGAAGGGTCGTACAGTACCGCACTTGCAAGAAAGCCGCTGGTACCCTGTCCCCCTGCCACCAGCACCTTGCCGTTGGGCAGCAACGTCGCCGTGGGACCGTAGCGTGCGATGTTCACCCTGCCACCAGCACCTTGCCGTTGGACAGCAACGTCGCCGTGTGCGATCGACGTGCGGTGGTGAGGCTGCCCGTGGCACTCCACGTCCCGCTGGCTGGGTCGTATAGTTCCGCGCTGCTAAGAGCGCTGCTCCCGTTACCTTCTCCCCCTGCCACCAGCACCTTGCCGTTGGACAGCAACGTCGCCGTGTGGAATTGGCGTGCGGTGGTGAGGCTGCCCGTGGCACTCCACGTCCCGCTGGCTGGGTCGTATAGTTCCGCGCTGCTAACGTCTCCCCCTGCCACTAGCACCTTGCCGTTGGGCAGCAACGTCGCCGTGTGCGATCGACGTGCGGTGGTGAGGCTGCCCGTGGCACTCCACGTCCCGCTGGCTGGGTCGTACAGTTCCGCGCTGCTAAGATAGCCGCTGCCATTATTTCCCCCTGCCACCAGCACCTTGCCGTTAGGCAGCAACGTCGCCGTGTGAAAGTCGCGTGCGGTGGTGAGGCTGCCCGTGGCACTCCACATCCCGCTGGCAGGATCGTACAGTTCCGCGCTGCTAAGAGAGCTGCCAGAAATAAATCCCCCTGCCACCAGCACCTTGCCGTTAGGCAGCAACGTCGCTGTGTGATCAATGCGTGCGGTGGTGAGGCCGCCCGTGGCAGTCCAAGTCCCGCTGGCCGGGTCGTACAGTTCCGCGCTAATAACATAGCTGCCGCCGTCATATCCCCCTGCCACCAGCACCTTGCCGTTGGACAGCAACGTCGCCGTGGGACCGTAGCGTGCGGTGTTCAGGCTGCCCGTGGCAGTCCAAGTCCCGCTGGCCGGGTCGTACAGTTCCGCGCCGCTAAGAGCGCTGCCGTTATATCCCCCTGCCACCAGCAACTTGCCGTTGGGCAACAACGTCGCCGTGTGAAGGTAGCGTGCGATGGTGAGGCTGCCCGTGGCAGTCCACGTCCCGCTGGCTGGGTCGTACAGTTCCGCGCTGCTAAGAGCGCTGCTCCCGTTACCTTCTCCCCCTGCCACCAGCACCTTGCCGTTGGACAGCAACGTCGCCGTGGGTTGGTAGCGTGCGGTGGTGAGGCTGCCGGTGGCACTCCAAGTCCCGCTGGCCGGGTCGTATAGTTCCGCGCTGCTAAGATAGCCGCTGCCATTATGTCCCCCCGCCACCAGCACCTTGCCGTTGGACAGCAACGTCGCCGTTTGAGTAGCGCGTGCGGTGGTGAGGCTGCCCGTGTTGTCAAATGTGAACGGGGCATAGGCGGGAGAGAGGCTCTGGGACGACAATAGCAGAGCAATCGAGAGGGCGACATGCAGCGCCCAACCGCGGGTAGAATTATTTTGTTGTTTTTTCATAGATGTTTTCCTCTTGGTTTTTGGTTTCCCTTTCGGGTAATGTTTGTCATTTGCCATCTGTTCCCGGAAAATCGGGATGAAGTTCCCGAAATTTTTCAAGGCGACTGAACTTTTTGAGACACGAATTACACGAATGGTCACGAATCTCGTGACATTTGAGTCAATTGGTTTGGGTCAATTCCTGCGGGTTCGTGAGCGGAGCCGATGGGATCGGCGACACAGAAGGCAAAGCCGCGATGGGAAGCGGCGAGCGAGCCGGGAGGGAAGCGAGTTTCAAATTCGTGTCATGGCTCCAACAGTTCTGATTCTTGAGGAAAAACTTGCCAAAGGAGTTTGGAAAATGAGAGGATGGACGGCACGTGAGCACCGAGGCGGCAGAAACGGCCGACCATAGCCCGGGGCGGTTCAACACAACGCGCTGGAGCATGGTGCTCTCGTGCGCTGATTCGGGAATAGAAAGCGCTGCGGCGCGCGATGCCTTAAGTGAGTTATGCAAGACGTATTGGCGGCCAATCTTCGCCTATATCTGCCGCCGCGGTTACTCGACCCAGGATGCAGAGGATCTCACGCAGGATTTTTTCACAAGCCTGCTGCAGGGACCTCTTCTTGAGCGCGCCGACCGCGACCGAGGTCATTTCCGTTCGCTGCTGCTGAAAGCGCTGCGAGATTTCCTGGGACACGCCACTGAGAAACTGCACGCATCCAAACGTGGCGGCGGCCTAAAACTCGTTTCGTGGGATGATTGGATGGCCGAAGCGCCGTCGCAATTATCGATCTCGGCGCAGGCGCTCGATTCGTGGTCACCCGAGCAACTATTCGACCTGCGCTGGGCTGCGACAGTGGTCGAACAAGCGCTTCGGCGTCTACGCGAAGAATGCCAAAGCAGAAGCCGGCTCAGATTATTTGAGACGTTGAGCCTTTATCTTACTACGGATCGCGCAGATGTTTCGTATCAGAATCTGGCTACTACCTTGGCGATAACAGAGGCGGCGGTTAAAAAGCAACTTCACAATTTGCGGCGGCGTTATCGCTGGCTCATCCGCGAGGAAGTCGCGCAGACCGTCGAAAATCCGAGCGATGTAGAAGACGAAATTCGGCATCTGTGCGCGACGCTGGCCGCGGGCGCTGAGGCAGCAGCCTAACCATGAATGAACACTAATGGACACGAAGAGGAGAAGATTTGCCCGCGATGACGCGAGTGGACGCGAATAGAGGGATAACAATGAGCAACCAGAATTTTTTCGCGTGAATTCGCGTGATTAGCGGGCAGTCTCTTTTTGCATTCGTGTCGATTCGTGTCCATTCGTGGTTAAAACATGAATCTCCGCGGCCTGTCTGATTCGGTCGGGGGCGTGAGCGAAAGCCCTGCCAAGTGCCGGCAGTGTGGCGCGACTACGCGGTTAGGCAATGGGCTTTGCTTGAGCTGCACGCTGCGGGAGGGACTCGAGGATGATCGCGAGGCATCCCGCGAATCATTCGACGCGATCCTGGCCGAAGACGAAGTGAGGGACACGCATTGGCGGGTCGGCAATTACGAGATTCTGGAGGAGATCGGACGCGGCGGAATGGGGGTGATTTATCGCGCGCGCCAGCGGCATTCGCGCCGGATCGTCGCCCTCAAGCGAATGGTGTCCTATCACGCCGATTCACGCGAAACGCTGGAACGTTTTAGGCGTGAAGCTGAAGCGGCGGCCAGTCTCGATCATCCGAATATTCTTCCCATCTATGAAGTCGGCCAGGGTGAAGACGGCCTGCCGTTCTTCAGCATGAAATACGCGGCTGGGGGAAGCTTGCAAAAAGCCGAGCCTGTCCTGCGCAACGAACTGCGCGAATGCGTCCGGCTTATGGCCAAAGTGGCGCATGCGGTCCAATACGCGCATGAGCACGCGGTTTTGCATCGCGATCTCAAGCCGGGAAACATCCTGCTCGACGGTCGCGGTGAACCATTCGTGACCGATTTCGGATTGGCCAAATGGCTCGACACCAGTACCGATCTCACGCGCACGCTCGCAATCTTCGGCACGCCTGGTTACATCGCACCCGAGCAGGCCAAAGGACCGGCAGCCAAGCTTACTCGGGCGGCAGACGTTTACAGTCTCGGAGCAATTTTGTTCGATCTGTTCACCGGGCGTCCGCCTTTTCTGGGCGAACACGCTTTGGCCGTGATTCAACAGGCCAGCGAAAAACCGGCGCCGAAACTGCGCTCGCTCGTACCGGCGCTCGATCGCAACTTGGAGACAATCTGCGCGCGCTGTCTGGAGCGGGAACCGCAGGCGCGCTATCGGTCCGCAGGCGCTTTGGCTGTCGATCTCGAACGCTGGCTGGAAGGCCGCCCGATCATTGCGCGTCGCGTTTCGCCGCCGGTGCGGGCCTGGCGCTGGTCGAAGCGTAACCCCAAGCTTGCTGCTGCGACCGCTGCAGCGGTTGGCTCTGCCATGGCCGCCGCGTTCTTGTTCTTTTCTCATAATGGCCTCGCTCCTCAGTCACGCCTTGATCCAGGGCTATCGACAACAAACCTAATTCCCGAGAAGAGCGTCGCTGTGCTGCCGTTTGAAAACCTCAGCCGCGATCCGGATAACGCCTACTTTGCTGAGGGCATCCAGGACGAGATCCTGACCCGGTTATCCAAGATCGCTGATCTGAAGATAATCTCGCGCACATCCACGCAGCATTACAAGAGTGCGCCTACGAATCTGCCCGACATCGCAAGGCAACTTGGCGTAGCCCACATTCTGGAAGGAAGTGTGCAAAAGAGCGGCGATGCCGTGCGCGTAAACGTGCAGTTGATCAAAGCAGCCAGTGATTCCCATCTTTGGGCTGATACCTTTGATCGTAAACTGACCGACATCTTTTCCGTTGAGAGTG